>Ga0114940_10000004_pt1 | contig 153666 bp, 114 predicted proteins | sample ColdCreekSource_FD_87195 | JGI IMG/M metagenome (GOLD analysis project Ga0114940, IMG submission 87195) | Groundwater microbial communities from Cold Creek, Nevada to study Microbial Dark Matter (Phase II) - Cold Creek Source | ecosystem: Environmental > Aquatic > Deep subsurface >...
CAGCGGTTCCGCCCTCGCCACCCGGAGCGCCACCCGGAGCGCCACCCGGAGCGCCACCCGGAGCGCCACCCGGAGCGCCACCCGGAGCGCCACCCGGAGCGCCACCCGGAGCGCTGCCTCCTTTGCCGCCCTCGTTTTCTTCTTCCTTCTTTTCCTCGTCGTCCTTGCTGTCTTCGCCGTCTTGCTCTTCTTCGCCTGCACCGGCATCGCGTGCACTCCCTGCACCGCCTTTGCCGCCCGCACCACCAGCAGAAGCTCCGCCACGACCTCCGCGGCCAGCGGTCTCACCACCACCTCGTCCTGCGGACGGCTTCTCCGCACCCGCATCAACGGATGCATCCGTGCCGGAATCGGCAGACTGCGCGTTTTCGCTGGACGCGGTGTCGTCGCTGCATGCAGCAGCTGAAAGCATAATGAACGCGAGGGCTGTGTGGGTCTGACGACGGCTCATAATAAGTGCCTACCAAAGACGAATGGGTTTGCGTTGTAGAACTGAGTTGCTTGAATCGCTCACAAAGATGCGCTCATCAAGTGCCTTCGATAAATGAGTTGAATACCACCGTCGAAACTCCAAAAAGGTCTCGTTGCACGTTCCTTGAGGCATAGATGCAGATACCGAGACGCAGGCTCCGTCCGCCAGCCACCGCTCTGCGACATGTCACCAGTCTAAGTGCGCACTCACTCAGACAGTCGCGTTGTGAGTGGTTTGTCGTCGACCTGTTCGAGAACGCCAAGCAGGCGGCCGCGGCGCCAGAGCAGTTGCAGCGCGCGCTCGAGAGCGCGCTACGCGAAGCCAGGTTCGACCGCGCCGCGCTCGCGGCCATGGCCATGGCCGCCCGCTTCGGTTCGCGTCGGACGCTGACGCTCGTGAATCAGGCTCTCAAGGCGACAGCCGCGTGAGTTTCGTGCACGACGACCCCGAGCTCGACGAGCTCTTGCTTATCGCTTCCGAGAAGCGCGGGCTCGGCGTCGCCCTCGTCGAAAAGGACTACTGGGTCACGCACACGCTTTGGGCGCACCTCTCAGCGTGACAGGTCCGCGCTGGTATTCTTTGAGCGGGCTTTACTCGGCGGCGATTTCGCCGTGCGTGTTGGTGCGACTGGCTGTCTTCTGCGTGTTTTGGGCTTCTTAGCAACGGCGGCTTCGTAGGCCGATTGTAGCTTGGCGAAGACTGATGCCTTGGGCGCCGGCGCTTCTAGATGAATGTGCCGGAGCTCCGCCATGAAGTCGGACCATAGCTTTGGCCCTCCGTCTTCGAGGATTTTTGCGCGCACGGAGAGTTCTTTGGATGCTGCCGTGTGACGCATGCCCCAGCCGCCCATGTGCGCGAGCAACGGCACTAGATCGATGGACGCATCGGTCAGGCTGTAGATCACTTTTTGTTTGTGGCTGGGATCTTCGCGGCTGGCGATCAATCCCGCTTCCTCTAGGCGCGTCAGCCGATCCGCCAGGATGTTCGAGGCTATCCCTTCCTGCGACTGGGTCAGCAGCTCGCGGAAGTGCCGGCGATTGCCGAACATCATGTCGCGAATGACGATCAGGCTCCAGCGATCCCCGAGCGTCTCGAGAGTCAGATTGATCGGGCAGCCCGAACGTGGGGTATTCATGCGCATTTCCAAAGAACCGATTGCTATATGCAACCAGTTTGAACTAGCTTATCACCGATTGCAGATCGCAACCAGAGGCTCGATTTCACACAGAAGGAAGTGGTTATGGCCAAGCTCGTATTCGGAATGAATGTGTCTTTAGACGGCTACGTCGACCACACGAAGTTTGCGCCGAGCCCTACGCTCTTCCGCCACTTTGTCGAGCAGGCTCAGGGCCAGGCGGGCAGCGTATACGGGCGCGTGCTGTACGAGCTCATGCGTTACTGGGATGACGATCGCTCCGAGTGGGGGGACGACGAACGCGCCTTTGCGGCTGCTTGGCGCAAGCAGCCAAAATGGGTGGTCTCGCGCACGTTGAAGTCGGTCGGCCCCAACGCCACGCGCATCGCCAGTGATTTCGAGGGCGCGATCCGTCATCTGAAAGCCGAGCGCGACGGAGAGATCGAAGTGGCTGGGCCGACCCTGGCGAAAAGCCTCACCGAGCTTGGTCTCATCGACGAGTATCGGATCTACCTGCATCCGGTCGTGCTTGGTCACGGCACGCCGTTCTTCGCCGGGCCCCGCTCACCGCTCCGCTTGGTGAACAGCGTTCAGATGGACGAGAATGTGCTCCAGTTGACCTACGCCCCTGCGTGATCTACGCGAACGAATGATGCATGCCGCTTTGAACGCAATCGTAGTGACCACCTTTATCGCGCTGCAAACTTGCGGAAGTGCGGTGCAGCCGCGACCGGCGCAAGCCGTCTCAGCCGCACCGGATGAGTATCTATCGCTCGAGGACGCGACAGACCTGTGCGTGCATCTGCACGAAGAGATGGTGTCGTGCGCACCGGAATTCATGGACCTGATCATCGACCTGCGCCGACGCTACGATCCGAGCTGGCCGGTAAACCATCCGACACCAGAGTCCGAGGCCGAAGCAAAGGTAGTGGGCATTGAAGAACTGAAGAACGAGGGGTCCGGGCCGCTCGAGCCACGACAGGAGCTCTGCCGCGGCTACGCGCAATCGCCAAAGACCCCTCGCGAAGTGCCAGCTACGCTCGATCCATGCTTCAAGATCAGCGACTGTACCCAGAAGGTCGAGTGCACGCGCCCGGTGATGGAATTGCGGTTCCGGGCCCGGGCTGAGGCAGCAAGCTCGGGAGCGCCGTCTATCAAGTGAGCCGCATCACTCAGGGACTACATTCATACTACGAGTAGACTTCACACACGGAGAGTCTGCTAGGATCCGCGGACGCTTCAGAACTGTGAGGTAGAATGCCTGCGCCAATCACGGCTGCTGCAGCTGCAGTAGTGCTAGAAGACCACACCCCGATCAACTTTGTGGCGCAAGTCGCACGCGAATGGGGCGGCTTCCAACCACCCCCAGCGTTCCCGTAAACCTGCCGCTCACAGCTGCACATGCACAGCCACTGACGATGCAAGCGCTACACAGCGATACGAGCGCCGCGCTTGCTCCGACTGAACCGCAGCGCGAAGGTGACAATGAGCAATGCCCATGTGTGCTTGCCGCGCGCGTGTTGGAACCCTAGCGAGACGGTGCTGCAGCCGGACTCGCTGGGCTCGGCCGGTGCTTGCGGCACGCCCGGTTGAGCGAGTTGACCAGCCGTGCCGACCGCGTTCGGACTGCCACCCGTGACGCCTGCACTCGGCCCCGCAGTGACGCCGACTGTCATCGTGCCGACAGGCGGAGTGCTGGTTACGCCAGCGGTCCCGTTCGCTGGCGTCGCCACCTGCGTGCTGGGGCCCACGCTTCCTGCCACTGCTGTTTGACCTGCTGCACCGGCTACCGCGCCCGCAGCGCCCAGAGCGCCCGCAGCGCCCACAGTGGTGCTCGGGCCGGCGACACCTGCCGCGCCCTGCCCTGCGGCGCCAGAGACTCCAGCGGAGCCCACGCCGGCAGCGCCAGAAGCTCCGCCCATGCCCGCCGCGCCAGAGCCAACACTGCCTGGCGCGGGATTCGCATCGGCGAGTTTCTGGAGCGTCGCGACCAACGCTTTAGCGTTCCTGTCGACATTGGCCGGGATGCCATCGCTGGGAATGTCGAAAGTCCCACGGCCCGGGCCGGGAGGCAGCTCGACGACGAACGTGATTCCCTGCTTGTCGTCCCAGCTCTCCTGGAAGAAATCCAGCGCGCCGCCGCCCGCCCCTTGAGCCAAGACGATGCCTGGCTCTACCCGCAGATCAGCTATTTTCCCGTAAACATCTGCAGCTGCCTTCGCCTCTTCGTACATCTTGGCGACGTCTCTGTTCGCTGCGAACGGCGTCATAATCACGTCCCCGCCTGAATGCACATCGATGTACAGAAGCGGCTTAGTGAGAGACTCGCCTAAAGCTCGAGTCACTTTCGTCTCAGGCTCGGAGTCCGCGTCGGGCCCACAGTAAGTCTCTGTGCCGCACACGCCGAAGTTCGTCTTGCCCCAGTCTTTTGCATCCCAGTTGCGGTTGAGGTCGACGCCGGCCTCACACGACGGACTCATGTTGGTCCGGCGCAGTCGCTCGCCACTGAACGTCAATATATAACTGTCAGGGTTCTGCACGGGGACAATATATACATTCAGATTGTCGACCACCTTTTTGACCGCAGGATCGCTGTCATACTGTGAGGTGAGGCTCCAGACGTAACCCATCACCACCATGGGCGAGATCCACTCGCGCGCGTGGTGCGTACCGGTGATCAGAACACTTCCGCGGCCTTCGTCGCTCGCGGCAGACGAGATCCGGATCACCTTGATGTCGTTCTTGTTGGCTTTGCCAACGACTCGCACGGTCGCGCGACCCGCAGCGCCTTTCGCGAGCTCATCGAGGTAAGTGTAGACCTCGGCGAGGGGCCGGACTTCGTCGAACCACTCGGGCAGTGCACCGCTGTAGCCTGCACGCGACGGAGTCAGCATTCGCTCGTACGATTCGTCGACGAGGTGCTGCACGTCGCCATCCAACACGTGCGCCTGGATGCCCGCCTGCTCCAGCGCGCGCAAAGCCTCGGGGCGAATCGCTACGCGATGCTCGACGATCGCCGGATCGTGCGGTTCGAGTACAGCAGAGGCGCTGGTCCAGATCGCTTCGACCTCTGCCCGATCCTTCGGAAAGAGGCTTGCGTAGCGCTGGCCTACATAGGGCCTCGAGCGCGCTTGGGTGCTGTCTGCACGAGCGCTGACAGGCGCCAGCGTCAAAAGCATCGCGCTCCATGCCATCAAGATGGCCATGCTCATTGCGATGCGGTCACGAGAAGTGATCATGGCTCTGTTTCTCCAAGGTCGCGTGGCGTCTCGCGCATGCTCTGCGTGCAAGCCAACGTTGGGCAGCGCGCCTCCTGCGATGCGAGCCACAGCCTCGCGGACGACTGCGCATGCCGAGACGCATGCGAATACAGCGATGACGGTGAGATGCGCGTGTCTTCGGGCATGGGTGGGCGCCAGCTTTATCCTGTGGAGTCGAGCGTGCGCTGAAGGTCAACTGATTCGCACGCGCGCGCGTCACAAGTCGCAGGCCTGTCGTCACAGCCGATGGCACTCGCGAAATAAGGTCGGTCTCCGAACGGCCGAGCATTGTTGGCAACACGAGCCGAGTTTCTGCAATAGGGCGCGCAAGCAGCCTCCATCTTCGCGCCAAATGGCTGCGGCACAGGATGACCGTTCTATTCGGCGCACGATGGAGCGCCGAGGACGCGTGATGTTTCAGCACAACGGCGCCTCGACTACGAAGCTCCCGGAGCAGCGTGCACTAAGCGCCGCTGACAGCGGCGCTTGGCACGTGCTTTGTGCAATCCGACTATCTCAGCGCGGAGGCTGGTACAGTTGGATCAGGTTTCCGATTGTGTCGGAAAACACTGCGATCGAGACTTGCGCGAGTTTCGTTGGCGGCTGTGTGAATGCGACGCCTGCCGCTTTCAAGCGCGCGTGCTCAGCCTCCAGGTCGGACACCTCGAAGGCAGTCGCGGGGATGCCCTGATCGAACAGCGCTTTCTGAAACGTCTTCGCGGCTGGATTCACGTTCGGCTCGAGCGCCAGCTCGAGATCTTCGCGGCCTTCAGCGGCGACCACGGTGATGCAGCGGTACTCGCCCACCGGGAAGTCTTGCTTCTTTTTGAAGCCCAACACCGTGGTGTAGAACTCGAGCGCGCGGGTTTGGTCCTCGACCATGAGGCTGGTCAGTTTGATCTGGATGGTCATTCGGTTCGCCTTTCGTTGTGCGAGGAGCCTGCCTCACGCCGCGCGCCTAAGCTTCTCCGAAATTGCGAAAGGCCTCAGCGGGCAGAAATGCGAGCATGGCGTAGCAACCTGGCGCGATCAGCTGCGCTTGGACCTGGGTCAGCCCGCGCCTGCTCCGCCTGTAGTCCGACGGGCTCATGCCCACGCGCCGCGCAAAGGAACTGCTGAAGCTGCCGAGGCTGGAAAAGCCGATGTCCATGCACACCTCAGTCACCGACGCCTCGTCTCGCAGCAGCATGTCTTTGGCACGCTCGATGCGCGCCTGAATCCGTAGCTGATGCGGAGTGCTACCGAACACCGCTTCGAACTGGCGGATGAAGTGGAACTGCGAGATGCCGGCTTGCTCGGCCAAGCCCGCGATCGAGATCGAGTCGTGGATCTCGTGCAGGAGATCACGCGCATGGCATAGCCGGCGAAATGTGATGCCTTGGATGAACATCTGCGAGACAGCTTAGCCCGCGTCTCATCGAAACCCAGGCAAAAGCCCACGCGCACGCCTCGCTCTGGTTTCCCACACCGCGGAATCTGGGATGCGGTATGGAGTCTTCCGGGTCGGAGGAACATGACGGGAGACGCCTGGAAATGGCTTGGCGACGGGGGCGGCGAAGCGGCTGGGCTGATCCGTTGCGTCGACTGGGCCGCAACCGCGGTCGGACCGGTCGAGAGCTGGCCCCCTGAGCTCAAGAGCATCGTCTCCATGATGCTGTACGCGCGTCAGCCGATGTTCTTGTGGTGGGGCCCTGAGCTCATCCAGTTTTACAATGACGGCTACACTCCCAGCTTCGGCGCGGGACGGCACCCGGCGGCCATGGGACAGCGCGGCAAGCAATGCTGGGCTGAGATCTGGCCGATCATCGGCCCCGAAATCGCAGGCGTTATCGCCCACCGCCAGGGCACCTATCACGAGGACGCGCTGGTCGAACGCGAGCACCTGGTTCGCGAGCTTCGCGCCGCCTCGCGCAGCAAAGACGAGTTCGTCGCGATGCTGGGTCACGAGCTGCGAAACCCGCTCGCGCCGATCGCCACCGCGCTGAGCTTGCTCGAGATGCGTAAGGTCGAAGGGATCGACCGCGAGCGTGCTGTCATCGCAAGACAAGTGCGGCATCTAACTCGCTTACACGCGCCCGCGAAGCCGGCTTCGATGGCCACTTCGTCAAGCCGCTCGACGTGGCGACGCTCCTTCGCGCCATCGAGCAGCGGGAGACTTGGTAAACGCGCTGGCCGTGGTTTAGTCGCGGCGCATTCGCGCCATATGTACAAGCCTCCGAAGACATTCTTGGCAATCGCGGTAGTGGTCATCGCGACGCGCGGCTAGCGCTCCGTCGCGCGAGTCGATGTGTGCATGTCCTCTTGGCAGAGGTGTTACATCGCTTTTCCGGTTCCGCATGTGTCGCTTTGGCAGGCGCTCGATGGTTGACCGGTTGCTGGATGGGTGCATGGCGCGCAGACTTCTTCGCTGCCGCAGCCGAATGCGCCGCGCTCGAAGATTGCGCTGAGCGGCTCGACCGTGAGCGCGAAGCATCGGGGGATGCAACGGCCTTCGCCGAGATCACCCGTGCACGCTTTGAACTGAATCGAGCCCGCAAGGGCGACCGCGTCAGGCACGCACTTGCCGCCGCTGCAGTCCGGCGTGCGTTCGATCAAGCTCTCGCTGAGGTTCACCTTCAAGCGCTCGAGGGGAATGCAGTGGGCAGGTCCACCGCACTTGATCTCGCCATCACATGCTGGGTCGTCGCTGTTGTCGCGCTCGGCAGGCGGCTTGGCGTCTGCGCACTGCAAGAATGTGTAAGCCCCGCCGCTATCAGCAGCAGCCGGCGCCCTACCGGCCCCTCCCGCAGTGCCAGCGCTAGGCTCGGCACTGCCTGCCCCACCCTTGCTCGCAACCGCAGCCATTTCTCCGGCGCTCGCCGGCGCCCTGCTTTCACGTTGGCCGCCGTCAGCAGCAAGCCCTGGCGCCTGCGCCGCAGGTGCTGTACTGGCGACGATCTCCACCATCGGTTCGGCAGCCTTCGGCGGCGTGCCTCCGCAGCCTATAGCAGCACCCATCATAACCATTTGACATGTCAACTTATACAATTCCATCTGACACCTCCCTCAGCCCGAAATCCACGTGGAATGCAGACCAACTGGCACACGCCACGGCAGCTTGATGCTCGCCAGCGCACGCGCGTCGATCGCGCGCGCATCCAAGATGTCGAGGCTGCTGCGCTGCGCACCGAGCTCGTAGACGTAGCTGAGCAAGTAGCCCTCGTCTTCCGCGGCGCTCTCTGACCTTGGAATGAACAACGGCTCGCCAGGCACGAAGCCGTAGTCGAACTGTCGAACCGTGGCGGAGTCGCGCTCGCGATCGTACTTGATGAATCCGATCTCTCCGACCGGCTGACTGAAATCGAGCGTGTTCGCCCACATTCCGTAGCCATAACGATGCTTGGCGCCGGCCCGCCGTGGGTCGATATGGGGAAACTCTACCGGTCGATCATCCAGCGGCTCGCGTTTCGCCGACTTCGCAGCGACATCGATCGTGTATCGAACCAACGCCGGATCAGCGTCGAAGCGGGTCGATTCCTCGATCCACAAATACGGGTATTCGCTGACCTCGATCACAATCCGGCCCGCATCGTCATACGCATTCCAATAGTGGAAAACGAAGCACGGCTCGATCTCGATCCAGGTGATGTCACTGTTGCCGCCCGCGCGCGGCATGATGCCGATCCTCGCGCCGTATTCGCGTCGCCAGCGAAACGGAATGGCCTCGTTGCGGACGGCGGCTGCGACTGCGTCAAAGGCGACCGGCAGATCCATGAACACCACGCACGTCTCGGTGATCTGGAAGTCATGAATCATGACTGAGTGCGGCAACACGATCGGCTCGCTCCGTACCAGCTGGCCCGCAGCGTCGACGAGGTGATAAGTGAGATATGGCTCAGCGACGCCGTAGCCGAACATGTGCAGCTCGCCGGTCCGCGGATCGAGCTTGGGATGCGCGGTCATGAAAGTATCGAGCTTGCCGTCGAAGTCGTACGCACCGATGGTGGAGAGATCCTGTGCTGAGATTTCGAACGGCAAGCCCACTTCCCCCAGCGAAAGCAGCTTTCCGGCGTGCTGGATCACGCTGACGTTGCTGAAGCTATCAGTAAGGTTCGAAACCGGATTCGCACGCTCACTTGGGTCGCGATCCAAGAGCGGCGTCCGCACATAACGATTGCGGTACCAGCGCGCTTTGCCGCCTTGCAAGCGCACGCCGTGCAACATGCCGTCGCCGACAAAGAAGTGCCCGCGGTCTCCGCGCTTTGGGTTACTGCCGTTGCGAACGAACAACCCCTCCAGCTCGCGCGGGATCTCACCTTCGACTTTGAGATCAAAGGCCTCATTCTCTTCGGACACAGGCTCGAACGGCGGCTGCACCCACCAAGGACGCTCCGGATCGAACGTATAAGACGCCTGTGGGCTGGCCAGCGCCCCGCCTGCACATGCAGCCATCAGCGCCGGGTGACCCAGCGTAAGCGCGCCATACCCCATGAACTGCAGCGCATCGCGCCGCGAAACCCTGACCGACATGCTCACCTCCTGAACTGGTGCGAAACCACTTCTAGAAGGCCGGGCCTGGCGCTGCTTATCGTCTACTTCTCGTCTTCGTGATTAAGCAGCAGCGGCAGCGCAAAGCTGCGCGCCGTACCGAGCTCGTCGGCAGCCGTGGCCACGTGTTGCAGCAGCTGCGCAACCCGTTCCTGAGAAGCGCCAGGCAGCGCCCGTAATGTCTGCGCGTATTGGAAGCGCACGCGCGCGAGCTGCGGCCGAGCACCAAGCTTGCTGCATTCTGCGATGGCGCGCTCGAAGTGGCTCGCAGCCAGCGCACGCTCACCCAGACAATTCGCGAGCTGCCCCAGGTACTCTGCGACCGGGCCGAGATAGATCCAGGTCGCGCTGGGCAATACGTTCAGCTCCGCGTAGGGCGAGAGCAGGTCGTACAAGCACTGTGCCCGTGGCCGATCATCCAAGCGCGCGCAACTCGTGGCGAGCACCGCGAGCAGCCAAAGCCGAACCGGACTGAGCGGGATGTCCGTGAAGCTGTGGTGCGCGAGCGCATCGAACAGGCTGCGAGCCCGCTCCATCTCGCCCGCAGCGATGCTCTGTTCGATCTCGCGTGCACGGCCGGAGAACATGCCCTCGTGCGAGACAAGCAGCGTGGGCCAGGCCTGCGCGAAGCGTTTGCCCTGCAACGAGCTCGCGTTCCAACACTCGATCGCGTGCACCTCCACGGCGAGCGGCTCTTGGATGCGAACGCCGCGCGCGCAGGCCGCTTCCGACAGCTGCGCCGCAGTCGCAAAGTCGCCCGACCACGCGTAACGCATCGCATGAAAAGCCTGCGCCCAATACAGATGCAACACATGATGCGTACGTTCGGCCAGCGCGCAGTACTCGGCGAGATCACGTTCTGCGAGCGCGACCTCGCCGAGCACAAGGTGCACGTGCATGCGCCAAAACAAGCCTTCCAGCAGCACCTGGTCGTTGCCAGTACGTCGCGCGAGTAGCACAGCTTCACTCGCAAAATCTTGCGACTGCGCTAGCGGGAGCGTGCCGAGCGTCAACCAACAGCGAAACATCAGCGTCATGGTGAGGGCGCCGTCGTCACCGAGTCGCCGCGCCATGTCGACGGCCTCGCGCGTCGCCGCATCTCGTTCCGCGGAGTCGCTGAGCCAGCGGCTGTCGCCGCCACGAAAGCCGATAAGCAGCGCTTTGAGCATACCGTCGCCCGGAGCTTGCATGTGCAGCGCTTCGCCGATCAGCGCCGTGAGCTCCGGGTTGAACAACGTGAAGCCGCGCCGTACGCGAATGCACATCAGCACCGCGGTCGCAAACAGCTCCGCGTTCTGATGAGCGCGCGCGTGCTGCGCCGCGCTGACGTAGCGCGCGGTCGCACGGTCGAGCTCTCCAGCAGCAAACCAGGCGTGCCCGGCTTCGAGCAGCAGCTCCCAGCGACTCACTTGCGACTCGTGCGCAGCGTCGAACAGCTCGACCGCACGGTCGTGCAGATTGGCTGCGGTGTCGAACGCCAGCACCCGCGCAGCTTGTGCGGCGGCTTTGCGTGCGTAGTCGCTTGCTTTGTGCGCGAGCCCTGCAGGCACGGCCAAGTAGTAGTGATGCGCAAGCTCATACAACCGGGCTGCATCCGCGGTTGCGTTCGCCTCGAGAGACTCCGCCACGGAGCGATGCAGCGCAACGCGGCGGGCCAACGGCAGCTCGCCATACAACGTGTCGCGCACGAGCGCGTGCACGAACCTCAAGCGTGCGCCGGCGCTGCCCGCGACCGGCTCCAGCGTCCCGTTACGCAACGCCGGATCGAGATCGCGCAGCAGGCATTCAGTGGTTCGCGCCGATGCCGCTCGCAGCTGCTCCACCGGAAACTCCACGCCCAACACCGAAGCCAGCTCGAGCAACGCGCGCTCGGATTCGGACAAGCCATCGAGCCTCCGCCGCACAGCTTTGGCCATCCGCTCTGGCACGTGCAGGACCCCCAGCGCGGACAGCTCGATGTCACCTTGCGCATAGCGCGCGAGCTCGCTGAGCAAAAAAGGATTGCCGCTCGAGAGGGCGTGCAGCTGCGCCGCGGTGCGCGCGGCTGGCTCGTGGCCGAGCAACCGATGCAAGAGCCGCGAGGAGTCTGGCAATTCGAGCCCAGACAACGTCAGCTTATGCGTGTTTTCGAGTGGACCGCCGAGCAGCGACGCCAGCGCGCAGGCTGGTGTCACCTCGAGATCGCGAAATGTTCCGATTACGAGCAACGGCGCGTCGCGCAGGTCGGCGCTCAGAAAGCGTAAGAAATGAACCGAGGCGTCGTCGGCAGCGTGCAGATCGTCCAGCGCGATCAGCACGGCTGGCGCAGCCAACGGCGGCAGTGCGCTCTCGCGATGCAGCGCGTGCCCCATGCGACGTAGCACGCGCGTCAACGCGTCGAACACACGGAACTGGGCTTGTGGCGCCTCCAGGTTGGCTTCGCTGACAGCGGGCGTGCCTGGGCGCGCGAGCTCGGGCACAAGGAACAACAAGTCGCGACAACGCTCGTCCAGCCACGCGCTGACAGTGTCGCGTCCATAGCGCTCGCCAAGCGCGCGCAGCACCTGAATGAACGGCCAGAACGCCGGCGCGCCGCCGTCCTCCCAAGAGCGCCCCCAAAACACGTGCGCGCCGCGCAAAGCGGCCCGTGCTGCGAACGCCTCGACGAGGCTCGTTTTGCCAATGCCGGGCGCACCCTGCACCAACACCAGACTGCCGCGCCCGCGTTCTGCCAGCTCGAGCCGCGCTGCCAGCAACGCTTGTTCGCGCGCGCGTCCGAAGAGCACGTCATCGCTCACCGCCTTTGGCGCGACTGGCGAAGCTCGGCCGCGCTCGACCTCCGTGACCTGCGCTGCGAAGCGGAAGCCGTGTCCGCGCACGGTCTTGATCATGTCCTCGCGCGTAGCTTTGCGCGCCAACAGGATCGTCTGGCTCAGCGCGGCATCGCTGACAGCCAGGCCACCCCAGACCACCTCCACCAGCTCGTCGCGTGAGACCGCGCGCTCTCGGTGTCGTAACAGATGCACCAGAGCGCGCACGACCCGCGGTGGCACCAACTGCGCGGCGCCCCGCGAACGCAGCTCGAGCTGTGCCTCATCGAGCTCGAACTCCCCAAAACAGTAGATCACCGGCTCTGCCCCCAGCGGAGCCTAAGCTGAAAACCCCGCGCAGGACAGCCCTGTGTGTTGGAGTCACACGCGGCTTGGCTGGGCGTGAATGACAGCGCTCAGAACCCTGGCCGAGGCTGCCTGCTGCGGTGTGCCGCTGACGGCTGCGCTCCTCGGTGTTGTCCGGCGGTCCCCAAAAGCAGAGACCGCCGGCATGTGATTACCGCTTACGGCTGCGTTCGATACAGGCTCACGGGGCGAGCACGATGTCGCCGATGCTGGTGCCCAGCGTTTTGGGGTCGTGATCCCTGCGGTTCGACATGACGGCGACGACAAGGTCATCGTTCGGGTAGATGCGGACGAGGGAGCGTGCCCCGATCCAGCTACCGTCGTGCTCTACGACGGAGTGACCGCTGCTGGTGCCGAGCTCCCATGCGACGCCGTTGTTGCAAATGCCAGCGGTCGAGCCTGCGCAGCCCGGAGCGACGGGTGAGAACAAGCGCGTGTCGCGCACGGTTGGACTCACGATCTGTCCAGACAGTACCAGCTGGCCGAAGCGCGCTAAGTCTACAACGCTGAGCTCGAGCCCTCCACCGAAGACCTTCCAGCTGCTGTCCTCGTAGGCGATCTCCTCGCCAACCGCGTCGTACGGAGTGGCGCGCTCGTAGTTGTTAGTCAGGAAACCATCCGCCCATTGTGCGCGCAGTGAGCCGAGCCCAAACGGCTGCGCGATCTCGGTTGCGACCAGATCTTGGACCGTCCTGCCGCTGACAGCTTCGAGCACCGCGCCGACGAACGTGAACCCTGGCGTCGAGTAACTGCGCGTGGCTCCGATGCTACAACCTGCAACCAAGCCTGTGCTCCAGATGGATTGCACGGCGTTGATGGCGCTGTCGTAGTGCACGGTCTGGTTCGGAATTGCGGGCGTCGTCTCGTAATGCGGGATGCAGCCGAGGTGCGCGGTCACCTGCTCCACAGTGTGCGTGTGGTGGGCGGGGATGAACGGCAGATACAGCGCTGTAGGTTGCTTGAGATCGAGCGACACAGCCGTGCCGTCCATCAGCGCGTGTGTAGCCTCGAGTCGCGCGGCGAGCGTCCCACCAAACACCTTGGACACTGACGCTGCGTTGTACACGGTCTCTGCGTTCGCGGCCTTTTCGTCGTTCACATCGGCCCAACCGAAGCCATGTTGATAGAGCACGTTGCCGCCGCGGATCACGGCCACCGAAATACCGGGCAGGTTGTTAGTATTGAGGTAGGTGCGCGTCGCAGCGTCGATCTGGCCTTTGCGATCATACTGGTAGCGATCGCTGTTCTGCACCCAGATGCTGGCCGACTCATCGCTGTCGTGACCTTCCACGAGCAGCGGGCGCAAGCCTTCATCCCGATTCTTACGCAAGAAGTTGGCAAAATCTTGCTCGCCCAAGGTCGTGCTGAGCGTGCTTGCACCGCCGCTCACTGGCCGCTCCCAGATCGCCGCGTACTTGTCGCCGCTATACCGATCGTCGTCGATCATCAAGTAACCAGCGGCGGCGTTCTGGTTGACTTGCGTCTGATACGAATCACGCGACATGTTGCGGAGTGCCCCCCACTCGATATTCTCTACGTTTTCATACCAGATAGTGGCGTAGCGCAGTCCGGAGCTGGTCTCGTACCCGTCGATGTCGATGGGCCGAAAGTTCTTTGCGCTGAGCTCGTCGTGGCGGGCCGCATACTCCTCTCCTGTCAGGCCTCGGAAGGACGACCAGCCCAGGCCTTCACGGTTTTCGATCCAGATGCCAGCCCACAGCTGCTGATCGCCGACGAGGTAGCTCGTGAGATTGAGTGGACGGAAGCCCTCGTCGCTGTACTGATCCCACAATGCGCCGTATTCCTCGGAACTGAGATCCCAGTGCATGTGAAAGTCTCGCCCATCGACGTTTTCACGCCATACGGTGGAGTAATGAGTAAAGCCGTCCTGAACCAGGGCGCTCAGGTTGATCGGAATCATACCCGCGGCTGAGTGCTCGTCTGAGAGCCGTTGCAGCTCAGCGCCGCGGATGTTTCGGTGGGACGCCCAACCGACCTCGCGCAAGCTCCAGATGTCGCGGCTCGTCCAAGCATCCGCGGCTTTAACCAACGCAGCAGGCGCGTGGCCGACTGCTGTGGAGGCGATGTCCGCGCTGCAGTGCAGCAGCGACAAGGTCATCGTGATCGTGCCCAGCTGCGTTGCGAACCGGGAGCCATGTATTGTTAGACGTGTCATGCGCTAGCCTCTCTTGTGGTCGTTGCCGCGTTGTAGTCGCGTACCACCGCGCGTGCCATACGTTTGTATTCGACAAAGGCGTTACGCACCGACGCTGATAGCGGCAGCACGCGCCCGCAAAGAGCGGAGACGGGAATAACGCACTAAGCAAGAGTTGCGCGCAAGCTTTGCTTGGTGACGATGCGCGCGCGCTGCAGCCGACGGCGTCGTATTCCAGGCTCGCCGGTGCCCCCAGCGGTCCGCCGCCAGGAAACGTTTTTGCCGCTACTTCGCGCTCTACCGCGTATACTCGCACGAGCTCCGCGCAGCGGCGTGCGCGCAGCCGGCTCCAAGCAAGGATAACAGTTGATTTGAAGCACAAACGATCGTGGCTGCGATTCTTACTACCCCTCGCCGTGTGCGCTGTGCTGTCAGTGCCTGTGCAGATTGGTTTGTACCGCAGCGCGCTCGGCGAGGGGCACTTTGATGCCGCCGTGGTGCTTGGTGCGGCGGTCTACGGCCCGGCGCCTTCGCCGGTGTTCGCTGCACGGCTCGATTTTGCGCTCGATTTGCTGAATACCAAGCGCGTGCGCTTCGTGATTCTGACCGGTGGGACGCGCTCGACTGCAACCCCGACAGAAGCCGACGTCGGGTTGCGATATCTTCTGGACAGGGGTGCGGACCCTGAATCGCTCCTGCTGGAGCGGGAGTCTCGTACCACGCTCGAGAATCTATGCTTCGCGCACGCCATTGGCCGGGCTGCCGGCGTGCAGTCTTATGTGATCGTGAGTGACCCGCTGCACTTGCGTCGTGCCTTGGTCTATGCCGCTGACAGCGGCATGCGCGCGACCCCAGGAGCCACACCGTACACGCGGTACCAGAGCTTTCTGCCGCGCGCTCGGTTCTTGGCTCGCGAGAGCTACTTTTACAGCCGGAGGTTGCTCTTCGGCGCGAGCGCCTGCCCAACCACTCAGCATTCGACGAGCGCCCAGGTCGCCGACGAGTCGGCGTTGCGCTCGGTGCACTGAAGCTACCTGCGCAGCCTCGCCTGACGCGGACGTCGCAGGCTCGTCGTCCGTCGCGCATGCAAAGGTATCCAGTTGGCGCGCAGGGAGAGTAACTCGCAGGAACCGTGACCTGGCCGCGTGGTAGCGTCGAGCTAACCGTACGCGCCGCATGCATAGCACCACTGACAACAATCCCGCGCAGCCTGTGTTGTTTGGTCGCATTTGGCGCGTCCTGCTGGACATGCCTGCGCTGTTGCTCGGCGTCGCGACGTTGTACTGGGCGCTGGCGCGCTACCTATTCCGCGCCGAGGCTCGGCATCGCGCGGGCATTCGGAGTGGCTTTGTACGGCGGGCCGCGCTCGAAGCTGCACCTGACACTTGGACGTCGCCGCTAACCGCGTGCAGCCCTTCGGTGTACCAGGTCGACCCCGCATTCATTGCACGCATGGCCCGCCCTTCCCCGCAGCTATCGGCTGCGCTGCGTGCGGGTTGTGTCCTGCACTTCACCGGCACCGGCGAGACACGTCACGGCCCGCTCGCCAGCATCGAGCTGCTGCTGGCGCACACGCCAGCGCTCGCCGCGCTCGATCACTTCGTCGTGGATGCGCCAGCACATGCTGCCGCTTACAGCGGCGCTATGCCGTTCGCCGAGCAGCTGTGGCTGGAGCTTTCGCCGTTGCTGCAGGCGCGCAGCGGTCCGTGTTTGTTCGTGGGCTTGTCGCGCGGTGCCCTCGCCGCGCTCGAGCTGGGCTTTCGCACTGCAGTCGAGCAAGACAAGATCGTGAGCGTGCTGGCGCAGTCCCCGCCGTTTGTGCGTCCTGCGCGCATGCCTCCTGCGATCGAGCTGATCGCTTCGTGCGAGCGCCTGGTGCTGCGCTCGAGCGCGCAGCTGGAGCTGTTTCCTTCGCCCAGAGTGCTGCGAAGGTACGTGCAGCTGAGCAAGCCCATCCAAACGCTGCTGACCGCATGCGTGCTCGCTGAGCTGAACCTCGACGACGCGCCCAATCAAACTTTGGCGATGCGTGACCTGCTGCGAGACGATCCGCTCGCCAGCAGCCTGCGCTCGGTGCGAGAGTTCGCGATGCTCACGCGCGTCCAGCAGGACGAGCTCTCAGAGTTCGCGGACAAGCTCGGCGCCACGGTGACACAAGAACCGCGTCTGTCGGTCGCAGTCGCTTGGGGTCAAAACGATCCCTGGACCCCCGCGGCGGCCAACCTCGCGCTCGTAGAGCGAGCCCTACGGCGTGCTGGCGGCAGCGATGCCAACACACTGCTGCGCGTGGTCCCGGGCGTCGGCCACGCCTTTTGCCGCGAGCAGGCGCAGCCCGCGGCGGAACTGCGAGCGATCACAAGCCAGCTGATCGAATGGACGGAGACCAAGCTGCGCGCGCGGCGCATGACGAAACCAGATGAGAGCCAAACGTAGGATGGCGTCGCACTCGCGCAGCAGCACAAAGCCGTGAGAAACTCGCACTAACCTATGGGCGCTGAGTCAGTAGGCCAAAAGCGACAACCCGAAGCGGTAGTAGCCGGACGCTACGTGCTCAGGCAACGCCTAGCGCGCGGCGGAATGGGCGAAGTGTACGCTGCACACGACCGCAGCACCGGACGCACGGTCGCATTGAAGCGTTTGCTCGCGAGCACGCAGGTCGTCCACTTCATGCGCGAGTACCACGCGCTATCGGCGCTGCGTCATCCGCGCATCATCGAGGTCTACGACTACGGTGTAGATCGCGCGGTGCCTTACTACACGATGGAGCTCCTCGATGGTCAGGATCTGCGTGATCTGTCGCCGCTGCCGTATCGGGAAGCCTGTCTGTATCTGCGCGACGTAGCGTCGTCGCTCGCGCTGCTGCACGCGCGGCGCTTGCTGCATCGCGACGTAAGCCCGCGCAACGTTCGACGGACGAGCGACAATCACTGCAAGCTGCTCGACTTCGGCGCGATGGTTCCGTTTGGTGTTCCGCCCAATGTCACCGGCACGCCTCCATGCGTGCCGCCCGAGGCGCTGCAAGGCACCGCGCTGGATCAGCGCGCTGATCTGTATTCGTTGGGCGCCGTCGCATATTTCGCGCTGACGGGTCGGCTCTGCTACGCGGTCACAAAGCTGGAAGAGCTGCCCGCGGCTTGGAGTCAGCCGCTGGAGCGGCCCAAGCGCATCGCACAGATGCCGGACGAGCTCGACGAGCTTGTCATGTCGCTCATGAGTCTGGATCCCATGAAGCGGCCCAAGAGCGCTGCAGAGGTGATCGATTGGTTGTCCGCGATAGGCCAGCTCGATCCCGACGACGCTCCCGCTGTGGCTCGATCGTTTTTTACGAGCGCGCCGCTGTGTGGACGCGCGCATCAAACCGGCAATATTGGCCAGCACATTCAGCGTGCGGCGCGCGGCAAAGGTGGTGCCGTGATCCTGGAAGGTAGCTCCGGCACCGGCAAGAGTCGCATGCTGGCCGACGCGGGTCTGTTCGCGCAGACCTGCGGCGTCGCGGCACTCCATGCGATCGCACACGAGCAGCGCGGTGCGAGCTATGCGCTCGCACACGAGCTGATCACCGCGGCTCAGCAGTTGATGCCTGTAGAAGCGGAGAAAGCTGGCGCCAGCAAGATCCCCTGGCCACGCAAGCAAGATGTCACAGCGAAGCTGGATCCCGTAGACCAGCGCGCACGCCTTCAGCAAGTGCTGCGCGAGGTGTTCACAGGCATGGCGCGCGAGCGGCCTGTGCTCATCACGATCGACGACCTGGAGCGCGCAGACGAGCCTTCTGCGGCGCTGATCGCAGGTCTCGCCCATGAGGCGGCCCAGCAGTCGCTGCTGATCATCGCATCGTACACAACCGATTCGACACAAAGCGCGCCGGAGGTCGCCGCATTGCGGAGCTTCGCCGCGACCGTTCGACTGACCGATCTGAGCCGAGCACAAACATCGGAGCTCGTGCTCTCGATGTTCGGGGAAGTGCCGAACATCAAACTGCTCGCGGACTGGCTGTACCGCGCGGCGCGCGGGAATCCCAAGCTTACCTTCGAGCTGGCCGAGCACCTCTTTAAGCATGAGCTGCTGCGCTACGTCGACGGCATGTGGGTGGTGCCGAGCGCAGAGATCACGCTGGAAGTCCCGGCAGATCTCTCACAAACCTGGGCGCTGCGCGTGCAAGGCCTGAGTCGCAGCGCGCTCGATCTCGCCGAGCTCTTGACCTTGCGGCGAGGTGGCGCTTCGGTCGAGCTTTGTGTCGCAGCGCACGGCGACGAGGCTGGCACCACATTTGCGTCGCTCGATGAGCTGGTGCGTGTCGGCGTCCTCGCGAGTGCAGGCAGCGACTATGTGTTCGCACAGGAAGCGCTGCGCAAGTGGCTCGCTCAGCAGCTGAGTCCGGAGCGCCGCCGTGAGCTGCATAAGCGCTGGGCGGACGTCTTGCTTGGCATTGCCAGCGACGATCTCGACCTGCGGCTCGAAGGTGGCTGGCATCTGATCCACACCGATGACGAGCTGCGGGCAGCGGATCTGTTGGCGCAAGTCGCGCCCACCTACGTCGACCGCGCCGTGTCGATGGGCATGGCCATCCCAGCGCTGGAAAAGGCGCTCGAAGTTTACGAGCGACGCGCACGTCCGCTCGAGGTGCGGCTGCGCTTGCGCTCGGCCCTCGTGTTGGCAGGTTATCTCTACGACTACCGTTTGGCGTTTCGTTACGGCGAACAGACGCTCGCGCTGTTGCATGAATTCAGTGGCCTCGCGCTGGCGTCCCGACTCGGCCGCTTCGTGGGCAAGCGTGTTGCGTTCATCGTGAGCATGCTCGCGCTGACGCTACGACGCGCTCTGAGCTCGAAAGCATTGCGCGGCCCGCCCGCACTCGTGGCGCTGCGCTACTTCTTACGCTCCGCCATGGGCATGCTGGGCGTACGCGCTACCAGCCTCGACGGCGCGGGCGCTGGCCAGCTCATGCGCATGATGGAGCCACTTGCTGGTGCGCCGAACGTCACCTCGGGCCGCATGATCTACTTATCGTGCCGGGCGCTCGCCACGGGCTTGTTGGGGCGCGAAGCCGATCACAAGCACGCCATGGACGATGCGCTGCGCGCTGTCCGCAGCGGACGGCGGCGGGGCATGAATGAGGTCGAGCATCACGCGCTGCTGGTGGGCTTGCTCATGTCCGACGGTCTGAACGAGTGCTCGCGCGAGAGCTCGCAGGCACTGGAGCGCGCGGACATGCTCGAGAATGTGGGCACCGCGATCGCGTACACCGGAGCGCTGCGTATCCGCGCGATCTATTATGCGCGGCGCGGCGACGTGGTACGCGCTGAGCAGTACCGCAACCAGCTCGATCTGCAGGCCATCCAGGGCGGAACAGTGTGGCAGGGTGAATGGTTTTCGGTGCCGAGTGAGGGCGCTGCGGGCGCTGCGTGGAACGACCTCGTGGTCATGCGCCGCTCGCTGGATCGCTTGCGCTTGCTCGTGGCCGAGGTGCCACCGCTCGGGAAGCTCTACGATGGCATGTGCATCACGTACCACTTCCGCCGTGGTGAATACGAACGTGCGGCGGAGCTCGGCGCCCGCTACGTAGAGAGCCATCCGCCCCGTACTGTCACGGGCTGGTCGTCGTGTTACGGCGTCGTCGCGCTGTCCTACGTGGAGATTGGTGAGGCGCAACGAGCGCGAGAGTTGTGCGAGTACGCGCTCGCCCAGGTGAGCAGCGAAGATCTGAGCTATTTCGTGTTGTACACGACGCTGGAGGTTGCACATGCGACGGCGCTGGCGATGACCGGTGAGCCGGAGCGCGGCAAGGCGCTGATGCAGCAGAAGATCGAGCGCCTTCGTCAGCACGGTGAGCACTCGAGCTTAGTGATCGTGTACCAATACCAAGCGCGCATGGCGCGCCTCTTGGGCGATCGCGAGCTGTTGGCTGAGTCCCTACAAGCGATGCGTGAAGCCGCGCTGATGTCGGGTTTGCCTGCTGTGATTTTGCTGGCAACGCGGGTCGCCGAGCTACGCGCAGGCAACCGCAGCTCTCCGCTGCCGCCGCCGTCAGCGCCACTCGACAGCGTGTTGCCCCAGCTGAACCAACTCGCCACGCGCCCGCCAGCGCGCAAGTCGTCGACGACCGAGGAGACTGCGGTCGCAGCTTTCCTGCGCCGGGCGCCATCGGGCAGGCGCCGCAGCCGCGATGCGCTGTGGCTCTTGGCACGCTACTGGTGTTGCGAAGAAGCCTACTTATTCAGGCTCGACGCACCGAGCGAGCTCGCGCTGGTCTCATCGATTCCAGATGATCGCGAGGCTCCGACCCTCGCCCGCGCGTTGTCATCAGAACTGGATCGCCAGACTCTCACGCTCGACAATGTAGCGCGCTACCGCATCCTCACGATCAAAGCACATGAGAATGAACAGCCCATCGGCATTGTGGCGATCCGAGAAGGTTCAGAGACCGTAGACACCATCCCCGACGACATCCTCAAAGAGCTCAGCGATATCCTAGCCCAAGACATCCACTCAACATCCACCAACCCGTTACCCCCAACCCGCGAGAACTGATCAACGCGCGGACACGACCGCGCGATCTTCGGCTGTGCCGAAGCTTAGTTTGACTGGAGCATCGGACTGCACCGGCACTGCCATGATGTGGCTGTTGCCGTCGAAGTCAGTCAGGTTGATCTGCGTAGAACCTGGACCGTTGAAGCCAGTCGTGTCGATGATCTGATATATGCCAGCGGCGACCGTGCCGCCGTCAGCTGCCAGATGGTTGTAGGTTCCCAACGCGCTGAATTCGATCCCGGTGGCGTCGGGGCGGAAGCTGCCGCTGCAGAAGACCCACGAACCTGCCAGCGCGGCGGCGATATCGGCCGCTGCGCCGATGCGATGCAGGTGTGCTTCTGCTTTGTCGCAGGCAGCTTCGCCAGCACGCTCACCGTCAGCGTATGCTTGCTCTGCAGCACCCACAGTCAGATCGCTCGCGATATACAGCCCCTCGAAGCCGTACGATCCCCTGCCGCCCAGCTCGAGCCGCAAGCTGGTCGCGCTGGTCGACAGGTCGACGGACGGAGACGCGAACGTGAAAGGCAGCATGTCCCAAAAGGCAACCTGCTGTGAGCCCGGACCGTTGATCGATGTATCCAAGATCTCGATCGCACCTTCGTGGCCGAAGCCGAGCTCTTCCCTCCACGCACCGTCGCGATACGCGATGTGCTTCCAGCCCGTCGCCGTGATGGCGATCCCCTCGTGCTCAGGAAAGCCGGTGGACTTGCCGCTGCAGCGCAACCAGACCTTGCTCAGCTTGTTGGATAGGTCAGCGATGCCTGGGCTGAATGACGCTGACACATCCGCGGGCTGGGCGGCGTCGCACAGCGCATCGATCGGCGCCGCACGCTGGAACGGCGCATCGAGATCGACGCCTCGGACCCAGCTGCTGTCGAACATAGCGAGCCCATACAAGTCGGACGCTAAGTCCGCGTCGTCGACGTCACTGATTGCGTTGAGCTCGCCGACGAGCGACTGCTCGCTGTAGAGGTCGAACACCACGCCGAGCGACTGGAGCACGAGTCCGGGGTACTGCGCGTGCTCGACGAGCCACTCGCTGAGTTTGCCTGCGCGCTCGAAGCTGCCGATGAACTGTGCTCCTCGCACCCAACCTTGCACCGTCTCGTCGAGCGCGCCGTCCTGCGTGCTCAGGCGGATCGATGCAGGGAGGCGCAGGTCCTCACAGCCTGGTTGATCGCTCTCGGTGTACGTCGCAGTGTCGCCCCATTCGATGGCGCCGATCGTGATCGTGGTGGTAGCGCCGAAGCGAGGTGACCAACGAAACGGCGTCGGTGCGTCGAGCGCCTCGACCCGCTTCACGAACGCATCGCGCAGTTCCCGCGCGGTGCCGAGCGACGTGGGCTCATCCGGGCCGACCTCACGCATTCCGCTGACTGGGCAGACTTGCGAGGTGCTTCCGGCACCGACTGGTGCGTCGGGCTCCCGCTGGGGCCCGGCATCCGCAGCATCTGAGCCAGCGTCGAGCTGTACGTTTGGGCCAGCATCCACCTCCACTGTCCGTAAGACATCAGCCGTGGCGACGCGCGCGTCGAGACTTTGTTCGCCAGCGTCAGTCGGAGCCGATGCCGCTACCGGCTGCGATGGAGCCGGTGCGACAAACGCGCCGGCATTGGGCTGCGAGTCGGCGGTAGGCTCGGATTGCGCCGCACAACCTCCGAGCAGCACAGTCAGACCGGCAAGAATCACTGCGTGGTAGTCACTGCCCATCGAATCCTCCGCTGCGGATCGCCCATGCGAACAGGTAGAAATGGCACGTCCTGGCACAGTGCGAGACTACCCAGCACATGGAGAGCAGCCGCCATGCCAAGCAGCAATGCTGGACCCTGCTAAAAGCGCGGCAGCAGCCACAACAAACATTTGTTGCCCAAGCAGACAGCGAGTTGACACAACTATCGCTGACCCGCCTTCTCTCCCCGTTTACGCAGGTGCGGACCGATCAGCTCGATGCGATTGGTCCACACGTAGCCGTCGAAGTGTTCCGGGACGCGCGCGTCGAAGCTCGCAGGATCTTCGAAGCCGCGCGTGCCCGCCCCTGATTCGTAGTCGTTCGCGAGGATCACTTCGCTATCTGCGGCGTGCATCCGCGACACGAAGCGGTGCGGCCAACCCCACATCAGCGGTCCCAGATTCGCAGGAACCAGCACGATTCGATGCCTGCAGGCTTCAGGCACGTACCCGGTCCAGCCCACGGCGATGTACATGAGCCCGCACGCCTGGACCGAAGCGCGCGTGTAGCCGCGCAGGCCGGGGTGCAGCGCGCGCGCTGTTTCGGTCGGCGCTTCGCCCCCGTACACGCCCCACACCGCGCCACGGTAGCTGGCTCCACGTGACATCAGGTTCGCCACCGCGAGGCCCACCTTTGCGTGGCCGCTCTTGAAGTCCACCAGGAACTTCCCTGAGCTAAAGTGCTGGAGCACCTCTGCCAGCGTGGGCATGCGCGCATCCGACTTGCCGCGAAACGGATAGGTCTTGCCGCCATCGGCGGAGTAGCCGTAGCCAAGGTCGAGCGTGCGCAGGACGCCCATCGGCATCTCGTGCGTAACGCCGTGTGTCCCAGTCACGCAATCGGTCGTCCAGTCGTGGAAGACCGCGAGCTCGTCATCCGGCGTCAAGTGCACATCGAGCTCGACCACGTCCGCACCCGCTTCGAACGCAGCTGCCATCGACGGAAGTGTGTTCTCTAGAAGATCGTGCGTGGGTGGGCCGATCCGCCTCGCGGCGCAGTCATCGCCGCGCATGCCATTGGGATCGAAGTGCTGATGCACGCCGCGATGGGCGAGCAACTTCGTCCGCCCCGCATGAGAACGAACCAGCAGCGAGCTGTTGCCAAGCCACAGCCCAAGCACAACCAAAGCCATCATCCACAGCAGCGTTCGGCGCGATCTTCTCGTCATGCAATGCAGGCAAGCCTAGCAAGCTGCAGCGACTGGCACCGCAAAGTTGCGTATACTCGCGCGCATGGCATTGACCGCTACCCTGCACACGCTCCGGATCGCGCTCAACGACGCGGATCGTGGCATCTACGAGACTCTGGACTTGCGCATCGCCCGTCATCCCTCCGAAACGCTGCCGTACATGCTCAGCCGCACGTTTGCGTATTGTTTGTATTGGGAAGCAGACATCGAGTTTTCGAGAGGGCTGTCCACGAACGATGAGCCAGCGGTCTGGGTGAAGTCGCCGGATGGGCGGATCAAGCTGTGGATCGACGTCGGTCATCCCAGTGCCGCGCGCCTCCACAAAGCAAGCAAAGCAGCGGAACGCGTCGTCGTGTGCACGTTTCAAGATCCCGCGGCTTTTCAGCGCACGTTGACGGGCGAGCGTATCCATCGTGCGCAAGACATCGAGCTGGTCGGGTTGCCGGCCACGCTGCTCGCGCCGTTGGAAGAGCTGATCGAGCGACGCATGGATTGGGAGCTCACCCTGGCGGGTGGCCAACTGTATCTCGCGACCGGCGGACAAAGTTTCAGCGGCGAGATCACGCGTACCGCGTTGCTTGTCGAATAGACAATCAGCTTGGCGCCGCGCACCGCTGCACACAGCGGGGGACGCGCGGCGCACACGCGATTGTACTGTCTAACCACAGTCCACAAAACGACCGCGGCCACGAGCATAGTTACAGTCAAGCTTGACTAGCCGTGTCATTAAACACACTCGGCTGGATTATTGGCCGCCGTACACGGATGCGCGCATCGACGCCACGTCGAGCACACATCAATTTTGTGCGAGCTGTGAGGTCTAAATGAGTTTGCAACGACTAGGTATGCGTGTCGTGCTCTCAGCGCTCGCACTGTGTGCAGTGCTCTCCCATGCAGCCTCCGCCTTTGCGTTGCCCGTGCCGCCACCACGCGTAATCGTTGTAGGCGCTGGAATTGCTGGTTTGTCTGCCGCACAGCGACTCAAGGCAGCGGGCTTCGACGTCACGGTGCTGGAAGCGAGAAATCGCGTCGGCGGGCGCATGTACACCAGCACGAATGCAACCGGCACCACGCTCGATCTCGGAGCCGCCTGGATCCACGGCCATCAGCTGGAGTTCGAGAATCTCGTCTCGAGCATGAACCTAGTCCAGAAGAACACTGACTTCACCGCGATGCGCTTCTACAACGCGGCCAATCGGTCGATGGACGTGAACGAGCTGATGTGGAACGACCTCAAGCTCCGCCTCGGCAACGCTGCATCGTTCAACGCCTTGTTTTTTCCGGACAGAACCGTCCAAAACATGCTCGATCTCATGTGGGCGACCGGTGGGTTCTTAGGATACTCGCGCGAGCTCGTAGACTTCTTCACGACCGCGGCGTTCGATACGGAGCTCGCCGCGACCGCATCGAAGATCCCCACGCGCGCGTACTCGGAGTTCGCGCCGAACCTCGACCTACTCGAGTTTTTAGACTCCATCTTTGGTCCGGCGGAGAAGAGCAACACCGCGTTCCCGCAAGGCTTCAACCAGGTGACAGATCGACTCAAGGTGGGCCTCGACATCCGGCTGGACACCGAGGTCACGCGTATCGACTATCCTGCCGACCAGAGCTTGGTGACTGTCACGACTAAAACTGGCGCGCAGCATGTCGCGAACCATGTGATCGTGACTGTACCGATCGGCGTGCTCAAAGCGGGCGCCATCACGTTCGCGCCCGCCTTGCCGGCGCAAAAACTCGGCGCGATCCAGCGCATCGGCAGTGGCCTCTTGAACAAGGTGTTTCTCGAGTTCCGGCCGGAAGATCAGTTCTGGCCGAGCGGGACCAACGCACCCGACGTATTTGGTACCAGCAGTCCACAGCGCGGCGCCTTTTCTGTGTGGATCAACATGCAGAAGATCACCGGCAAGCCGATCCTGATGGGCTGGCTCTCCGGAGACTCAGCGCGCGCGATGGAGAACGTGGACGACGAAGGCACCAAGATCCAGGCCCTGTTGCGCCTGCGCGATACGTTCCCCGGGACCGTGCCCGATCCGATCAACATCAAGGTCACGCGCTGGAACCTGGATCCATTCGCGCGTGGCTCGTACTCCACGTTCACGCAATCCACGCGGCTCGGAGATCGCGTGCTGTTGGGTGAGCCCGTGGCCAACAAGAAGGTTCTGTTCGCGGGTGAGGCGACTGTCGACACAGCGTTTTCTCAGGTCACCGGTGCGTATGCATCGGGAACGCGCGAAGCAGACCGCCTCATCTCTACGTACTGAAGCCGCAGCGCAGCGCGAACCGAAGTGTCGCGCTGTGCTCCAGCCCACGCACTACACGAGCGTAACGAGAAGCACGTCCAGCTGATCGCACGTCTCGCACATGCCACCTTTCGCACCGGACGCCATCTCGGCATCGAGCGCTTCCTTCGAGGGATAGAGATCGTGCATGACGAGGTGCGTCTTGCCGGCTTTCTCCTCGAACGTCAGCGTGGTGATGACTTGACCACCCTCGCCTTCGTCATTGGTCCACACGAGGCGCGAGGGCGGCGTCACCTCGAGATACTTGCCGTAAAACGGCATGGGCTCTGAATCGCCGTGCTTGAACACGAAGCGGTACCCGCCGCCGACGCGAACATCTGCCTCACAGGAGATCATGGTCACGCCGAACGACTTCGGCACCCACCACTGCTTGATCAGCTCGGGCTTGGTCCACGCCTCATACACGATGCGTGCAGGTCCGTTGAAAGTACGCGTGACGACCAGCTCACGCTCGGACGTACGTTCTGTCGTAGTGGGGTTCATCATTGGAGTTTCTCCTTCTGTTTCAATGCTTGGATCAGCAGGTCCAGTTCGTCGAAGCGCGTGGCCCAGCGTCGGCGATAGCCCTCGATCCACGCCTTTTCTTCTTCCAGTCGGCGTGGTCCGAGCTTGCAGGTCCGCACGCGTCCGACCTTCTCGGTCGTGACGAACCCGGCCTGCTCCAAGACGCCGACGTGCTTCTTCATGCCCGTGAGGGTCATGTGGAACTTCTCGGCCAGGTCAGTGATCGAAGCGTCTGCGCGTCCGAGCTGCTCCAAAACACCACGACGGGTGGCGTCCGAGAGCGCGGCGAACGATGCGTCGAGCTGGGAATCCGGAAACTGAACCATATGGTTCAGTTTCTAACCCAGGTGTTTGCAGCACGCAAGACCGCGTTCGGCGATTGCGGCCGCGTTCCCCACCTCTTGACACAGGCGTGCTTACAGTCCGCGTTCTTTGCGCTCGGCGTCGGTCAACATGATCAAGTCGATCACTCTCTCGGACGACTTGCCCGTCGCGCCCTGTGCGTGAAAACGCAGCTTATCGAGGTTCTCGATCGTGCCGAGGTCCTCAAAAATCAAGCAGGTCTCTGCGCCACGGTGCAGCGAGGTCACGCGCGTGGATCCGTCTGACCACGTAGTGCCCGCGAACGGCACGTTCGATTCATCGCGTCGAGACTTCTGTGTTTTGCCAGCTCCGAAGCGCCGCTTCAGCGCTTCCGCCGAGCTCGCAGCATCGCCAGCGTCGCGGTCGATCTCGCGGTACCACTTCCAGAGCCTGCCCTGGATGAAGAAGTACATGTCGCGCGTGCCTTTGCCCGTGACGACCAGCATCGCCTCACGATTGTCGCGCGAGAACTCCGCCGCGATCGGCGACACATCCCAACCGGTCTTCGCACCCTCGAACGCCACGAAGTTCTCGCCGAGTCGCTGAGCGCGCTCCTTGAACTCCTGGTAGATCGCGTCCTGCCGCATGATGTCGCGCTCGATCTTGATCCGTTGATCGAACTCAGCGCGGATCTGCGCTTTCAGGAACTTGATCAGATCGCTCTTGGACATGCCCCACTGCAGTGCGCCGAGCGCCTGCTTGATCGCCAGCTTCGGGTCGACCGCAAGCTCCTGCACAGGCGCTTGGGTCACCGTCTCGACATCGGAGAGCGTGAAAACCATCCCGTCCTGAGCCGCTGCGCGCGAGCACGCGAGGCCGACGAGAGACACTGCGAACAACACATTGCGAAAGGTCATAGGACAACGTCTGGGTCGTCCTAATTGTGATATCGCCCCCGCACCAAGGGTAGCCGAACGCCGACTTCTGAGCGCAGGCGGTGGCAGCGCCGCGCAGCCCACGTCAGCGCTTTGCCGGATCCCACAGCCGCGCAGAAGCGAAGCGCGTACACGCCTCAGGTCCTCGTAACCCCGCAGGTCCTCGAAATCATTGGATAGTCCCAAGTTGAAGGGAGTACGAGCACGGCCGAGCTGTATGCGCTATGCTACCAGGCTGGCTGCATGTCGCAGTCAGTCTGACTGGGAGCTGTTTTGGCCGACACTCAAATCTACAAGCATTCGAAACGCCCTGAGTGGGGCTTCGCAATTTTCAATGATGAGGTCGAGGACCGCGTTCGCTTTGCGTTCAGCGACAGCCAGATCCGCGCTTTCAGAGCCGACAGCCTGCACCATCTCACCGTGGTCGAATTGCCCGAGCCAGAGGCCGCCAAAGTGCGCGCTGACTTGAGCCGCAAGCGCACGGTGACCGCCTCGGGTCAGCCCAAAAAGAAGCCCAAGCCGCGCGCTCCCAAAGCCGCTGCTGCCGCGAAGAGCCAGACGGCCTAGCGCGACAAGAGCTGCTCGATCGTCACAGGTGTCTCCGCGCGCCACTGCAAGAGGTCTTTGGCAGCTTGGTCGCGCGCGGGGTGCTTGTGCTCGTCGTAGCAAGCGTTGCGCAGCGCGAGCATCTCCTCGCTCCAGTTCGGATAAGGCTCGAAGGACTCGAAGACCTTCACGCACGCGGGATGCTTGAATCCGAGCAGCTGCGCGAGCCGCAGCCGTGTGCGATCGCGTGCGGCTTCGTTCACGCGCAATGCGAACGGATGATCGAGCGCCTCCAGCCAGCGCACTGCGACCGCAGCGTCGTTCGGCGCATGGACCTGCAGCGTACTGAGGAAGCGCAACATGGGCAGGTGATGCGGCCAGGGATCGCCGCGATAGCGCCGCAGCGCTTCGACCAGCTGTTCGGTGCCCTGCTTGGTGCGCTGATGCAGCAATGAGTATTGCGCGCGCATCGCGATCGACTCGGTGGGCCGATCGGCGAGCAGGCGGGCAATCTCGCGCTCGCCCTCGATCGAACCTTCATGAGAGAGCATCTCGGCGCGCGCCAGCCGCTCGATCGCGCTCGGCGTCTGCGCGTTGCTGTGTAGCTCGGATATAAGCCACAGCTGCATCGCGTCGAGAAACTCGCCGTCGATCCACTTCACGAGCATCGCGAAGCGATTCTTGTACGACGCGCTCAGGTGATCGGGCGAGTTGTAGCTGCCGTATGCGAGCGCAAACGCTTCGGCCTCGAAGTCGGCGCGCTCGAAGTCGACGCTGCCGCCGCGCAACGCGGGCCGCGTGGCCGCACGTTTGGTAGCCGCAGCGCGGAGCGCAGCGAACGACGCGCGCAGGTTTCCGCGATTGTTGCGCGCGAAGCCGAACTCCACGGGCGAGACATCGTCGGTGTTGAGCTGAGCTGCATCCGCGGCCAGCGCTTGAGTCAGCTCTTCGCTCGCTACGAAGTGCGCGAAGAAACCTTCGATGCTGTCGGCATACCACGCGAGCCGGAGCGCGGTCGCGAACGGCTCCTCGGCGATGCGGGCGCGCAAGCGCGGGACGTCGTGTACGAGCGGTTCACGCGAGGCCACCAAAAACAGGTCTTCGCGCAGGCCGTTCCAAGTCTCGATGTGCGGAAACTCAGCAGCGAGCGTGGCGTAGATGGTTCGAACACCCCGCGCATCGATGTCGTACGCCTGCAGCCACTGCACGAACAGGCCTTGCGGCTGCAAGCGGCGCTGCACGGCTTGGTAGAACTCGCGCGCGTACAAGCTCGCGACACCGGCGCGGTAGGGATTGGACGGCTCAGAGAAGATCACATCGTATTCGTCGTCGAGGACCGACAGCAGCTCGCGCGCATCGCCGTGGATCAGGTTCAGCTTGGGGTTGTGGAGCGCGTCGCGATTGACTGCTTTGCAGCGCTCGGCGACTACACTTATCGCGGGCTCGATCTCGGCGACGTCGACACGTTCGATCTCCGGCAAGCTCGCGAGCCAACCGGCTGTGCTGCCCGTGCCCAGGCCGATCACCAGTGCTTTCTTGACACGCGGTACGAGCGCCGCGCCCAAGAGGCCGCCCATCACTTGCGTAGGCGCATCAGCGAGCGCGCTGCCATCGCTCTTGCCGTTCACTGTGAACGAGATGCCGTCGTAGTGCGAGACGGCGACTGCGCTCTCGATGCCGTCAGCTTCCCAGTCGACCGCGCGGCGCTGCTGCATGAGGTATGAGGTGATCGAGCTCGGACTGTCCAACGCTTTGAGCGGGACGCGGCCCACGCCGATCGGCGCGTGCCGAAAGACTGCGCTCGGCCCGCTCGCACTGAGCAGCGCGAGGCTTGCCGCTGACAGCAGCAAGACCGAGAGCGCGCGCGGGCGCAGGCATGTCAGCGCTGCGACGAAGACGCTCCAACCCGCGAGCAACACGGTGACCGCACGCCAGCAACCGAGCGCGCCAAGCATGGGCAAGAGGCCGAAACCACCAGCCAATGCACCGGCGATCGCGCCGAGCGTGTTGGCCGCGTAGACCGAACCCACGTGACGCCCGACGTCGCTGCGCCCCGGCCCGAGCAGCGCGATCAACAGCGGAAACTGAAAGCCCGACAAGAGCGCCGCGGGAAACACGACGATCACTGCGATCACGGTCCAGCCGAGCACCACACCGGCGAAACCGATGCTCCAGAACGTCTGCAAAAAGAGCGCGCTGAGCGCCAATCGATCGCCGAGCGCATACGGCAGCGCGATGCACGCAGCTTCGGCCGCGCAGCTCAACGCAAATACCAGCCACAGCCGCGAGCGCGTCCCGGAGAGCGCGGCGTAGAGCGCGCTGCCGGTGCCGATGCCCGCGAGCGCGACGCTCAAGATCAACCCGAACGTGAACACGGAGCCGCCGAGCAGCGGGCCGAGCATGCGATACCAGACGAGCTCCATGAGGAAGAACGCGAAGCCGACCAGCGCTGCGCTCGCGAACACCAGCCTTGGATGATTCACCTCGGCAGCTGTTGGCTGCGGCGCTTCTGCGCCTTTGCTGCCCGCTTGCACAGTGGTCCCGCGCGAGGCTGCCCATGCGAGCGCACCCACGAGCAGGTTGACGCCGCAGCCCAAGTACAAACAACCGCGGTTGCCGAGCGTCTCGAGCAACACGAAACTCGCGAGCGCACAGCCCAACACCGCGCCCAGCGTGTTGAGTGCGTACGCCACTGCGACTGCGCGGCGATTGCCGTCGCTGTCCCGCTCGATCGCGCGTGCGAGCGCTGGCAGCGTGCCTCCCATCAACCACGTCGGAGGCAAGAGCAGCAGGCTGGCCAAGAAGAGCCGCAGCAAGTTGCTGCCAAAAACACCCAGCTGCGGACTGCCACCGCTCGCGACGTAGAGCGCGTCCGCGGCCTTCAGTAGCAGAGGTGTGAGCGCACACAACCCAGCGATCGCGAGCTCGAGGCGCGCGTAGAAGCGCAGCGGGTTCGCGCTGCGCTCCACGCGTGACCCGAACCACAAGCCACCAAAGCCGAGCCCGGCGATGAAGATCGCGATCACCGCGGAAGACGCAGCCGTCGAGGCGCCGAAGATCAGGCGCAGCTGGCGCGTCCACACCATTTGATAGAGCAGCGCGCAAAAACCCGACCCGAACACCAGCGGAGCTGCGAGCCACGTCAGTCGAGACACATCACGCAGAGAAGCAGCCACCAAACAACACCCGGTCTTGTACCCCTCGCGCACCGTACGCTGGTGGCCGCGGAGAATACACGCCACGGCCCCAAGCACAAATGCTGCGCGCCCTGTGCGGGCTGCTACGCTTCGCGCCGCATGCCCCAAAAGCACTTGGAAGACTTGGCCGACCAGATCGAGAGCTCGCTGCGGAGCGACGACGTTTCAGAGCGCGACCGCGATGTACTCGAGCAGGTTCAGTCGGAGCTGCAGACGGCACTGGCCGCGCCGGCGCCGCTCGCACGCGCGCCTTCGTCCCTGCGCGACCGACTGGCGCAGGCGGTCGACCGCCTGGAGGGCGAGCACCCTCGGCTCACGGAGCTGCTTTCCAACGCGCTCGACGCGCTCAGTGACGTCGGAATCTGATCTGCAGGCGCGTACGCACATCAAAGCGCCGCGCGGGATGCGGTAGCATCTCGGGCACGCTTGGCCGAGCCGACCTCCACATCCGCGTTGCGTGCACGTCTGATCGCCGGCGCGACGTTGTGCGTGCTGGCGTTGGTTGTCTACGCGCCGCTGCTCTTGCCTGATCGTGCGCCCTACTCGGCGTACTCGGACATCCTCGCCGAGCACCTGGCGCTGAAGCAGGTCGGTTACGAGAGCTGGTCGAAGCATCACAACTGGCCGCTGTGGCGTGAGGATCAGCTCGCCGGGGCGCCAGCGCTCACCAACCCGCAAGCGCTGTACCTGCATCCATTGCATGCTGCGTTCTGGGTTGTTTCACCGCTCGCGGCGCTCGGGCCCACGCTGGTTCTGCAATTTCTCGTCGCCGCTCTTGGCTGCTACTTGTTCGCGCGCAGCTTGGGAGCGAGCCGGTTCGGCGCCGTGTTCAGCGGGGCTGCGGGCTTGGTCTCGTACAAGTCGATCTTGGCTGCGCACGCTGGCTGGCTGGCGCCGCTCGCGACCTTGGCTGCGTTGCCGCTGTGGGTCGCTGGCATCGTGCGACTGTGCGAGCGCGCAAGCAGCGCGCGAGCCTGGCAGCTGGCTGCGATCAGCGCAGTCGCCTGCGGCGGCGGCAGCCCACAGCTGCTCTACTACGCGGGCTTGCTGTGTCTACCGTTCTTGATCTCTACGCGGCGCCTGCCGCTGTGTGCGGCGTGCGTGGCGCTCGGAGCAGCCTGTCACAGCTATCTGTGGCTGACGGTGTTGGGCGACTGGCCGCTGCTCACGCGCGGCCAAACCGGTGACTACGCGTCTTTCCTGAGCGGGAACGGCCTCGCTTGGGCAGACCTCGGCTCGCTTGTGTCTCCGCAGCTGTCGGCGGCCGGCGAGGAGACCTGGGAGCGCAGCGCATACTTCGGCGCGCTGCCGCTCGCGCTGGCACTGTGGGCGGCGCTGTCTGCTCCAGCGCGTTCGCGACAGACCTATGCCGCAGCGGCGCTCGCGATCAGCGCGGCGATCAGCCTCGATAGCCCAGTGCTGCGCGTGCTTCACGCGTACTTTCCATTGTACGCGAGCTTTCGCCTGCCCGGCCGCATGCTGTTTGTGACCAGCTGCCTGGGCATCGCGCTCGCAGGTTGTGGCTTCGACCAAGCGCTCGCCCAGCTGCGCGCTCGCTTGCCGCGGGCAGCTGCGGGAGTGGCCGCGGCCTTGGTGTTGGCTGTGGTGGTCGAAGGCATGTGGTATGTGCAGACATATCTGCCCACGGCACCGGCGAGCGCGCTCTTGCCCGATGCTTCGCATCCGGCGCTCTCGCTCGACCCCGCGCCTACTGCGATCGCAGGACGCGACGCGCTGAACTACGGCTGGTCCAAGGCACTCGAGCTGCGGCTGATCAACGGCTACGATCCGTACCAGTACGCACACTACCGACGCTACATGACGCTTCTGCAGCGCGGCGCAGTGAGCGCGGAGCCGGACAATTGGATCGATGTCTCGAGCCTGGCGCGGCCTGATCTGCTGGACGAGCTCGGCGTGCGCCACGTGCTCGCGAGTCAGGCCATTTCGCTGCCACAGCTGCGCGTGCGCGCGACCGCACCGGCCGTGCGCAACTTCGTCTTCTACACCGGCATGACCGAGCAGCCGCTGTACGTGCATGAGAACACGACGGCGCGCGCGTTCGCACGCTTTGCGAGCGCCGCCATTGGCGTCAGCTCCGCGCAGGAGGTCGAGCGGCGCATGCTCGCCGAGCCGCTGCACGGACAAGCGTTCGTGCCGGAGAAGATCGCGCCGTATACACCTGACCCGCAGGCGAGCGTGCGAATCGAGCGCCACACGCCCGGTGCGCTGCGGCTCTCGACCCAAAGCCGCACGCGCCAGCTCTTGGTGATCGCACAGAGCTATCACCCCGGCTGGCGCGTTCACATCGATGGTCACGCCGGCCGAACATTGCAGGTGAACATGAGCTTGCTCGGCACGTGGGTCGAGAGCGGTCAACATGACGTCGAGCTGCGCTTCGAGCCGCCCTACTTTAGCATCGGCGTGATCGCGAGCCTCGTTGCGCTCGCGCTGCTCCTCGGCTGGTCGATTACGCTTCTTCGCAGATGAGTATGCGCGTTTCGAGGATGTCATCGATCGCTTGCGTCGCGCGAGCTGTCCGCTACCCTCCCACGAAACATGTCGCCATCAGCTGCAGGGATGGCGCAGACACCGCAAGTGGCGACTGGGTGTGTGCGGGGGTGCGGGTTAGCGATTGCAACTCGGCTTGTCAGCGCGCACCATTCGCTGCCGTCAGCGGCACACCGCCTGAACCTCTAACAGCTCAGGCGGTGAGTGGCGTGAGGATCTCTAGCGCGCGGTTGTATTGCAGGGCATTGAGGACCCGGTCGAGCTCGACGAAACTTTCCTGACCGAGCTGGAGCTGTAAGAACGGAGTGACTGCTTCGAAGACCTCCAAAGCATCGACGCGGTTGTGTGCGAGGAGGTCGATCAGTGTGTCGAGCTGAGCTCTGCTGCGATCCAGCTCCGCTGCCGAAGGGCGATTCTGGTGCTGTTGTGCTGTCATCAGTCCTGTGGCCGATTCTCGCAAGCGCCGTAGCTGCGGGATGACGGTGAGCGCTGTCGCTCGCAGTCCTTCTGTAGCGTCTACGTGCGCGATGCGCTCGGCCTCGCTCGCAGCTTGTTGGAGCGCCTTCGCCCCCAACATGGCCGCGCTGCCCGTCAGCTTGTGCAGGTGAGAGGCCAGGATCGACGCGTCCGCTGCGGCGCCCTCCAGCACTTCGAGCTGCACGAACAGGTGCTGCAGCAGCTGCGCCAACAGCCGGCGATCTCCGCTCAAGAGCGCGAATGTGTCGCTGGCGTTCATGCCATCCAGCACTGGCCAATCTGCGGGCGCTGGGCCTGCCGCTGTGGGCGGCGCAGCAGGCAGCTCGCGCACCGCGTCGGGCAGTTGTCTGCACAACGCTGCGATCAGGGTGTGAGGGTCGAACGGCTTGGTGATGAAGTCATTCATCCCTGCGTCGAGGGCCCGCTGACGTTCGCTGAGCAGCGCGCCTGCGGTGATCGCGATGATCGGAAGCGCGCTGAGCCCCGGCGTGCTGCGAATGCGCCGGGTCGCCCCCAAGCCATCGAGCACAGGCATGTGCACGTCCATGAGCACGGCATGACAACGCCCTGGAGACCTGCTCAACAGCTCGACCGCTTCAGCGCCCTTGTGGGCCAGCGTGACCGTGGCTCCCGCACGCAGCAACATGCGCTGCGCGATCTCGAGATTGAGCTCGCTGTCGTCTGCGACGAGCACGTGGATCCCAGTGAGCGAGACGGCTGCTCCGCTGGCAGCGAATCGCTCCGCATCTCGCGAGCGCACAGCTTCTTTGAGCGGGAGAGTCACGGTGAATTCGCTGCCGCGGCCTGGCGTGCTGGTGACGTAGATCTCGCCCTTGAGCAGCGTGCAAAGACGCTTCACGATCGACAGCCCGAGGCCAGTCCCTCCGAACTTGCGCGTCGTCGAGGCATCCGCCTGCGTAAACGGCAGAAAGACGCGGTCGGTCATCTCCGGTGCCATGCCGATGCCGGTGTCGCGGACGATGAAGCGCAGCGAAATGCAGCTGGCCGAGCGTTCCGACACACTGACTGTCAGCGACACCACCCCGCGGTCGGTGAACTTGATCGCGTTGGACAGTAAGTTGGTCAATATTTGATTGATGCGGGTTGCGTCCCCTGACATGCCCATGGGCATGTCAGCATCGAGCCGCACGTCCAAAGCAATCTGTTTGGCTTGCGCTTGGACAGTCATGATGCTCGCGAGCTCTGCGATCAACCTGTGCATGTCGAACGTAGCTTCCTCGACATGCATTTCGCCGGCTTCGATCTTCGACAGGTCCAGCACGTCGTTGATCGTGCCCGAGAGCGAGCGGCTCGCGATATTGATCTTGTCTACGAACACAGTCTGCTCCCAATCCAGACTGGTTTGCTCCAGCAGGTGGGTGAGCCCGATGACGGCGCTGAGTGGCGTGCGGATCTCGTGGCTCATGTTCGCAAGAAACAAGGTCTTGGCTACACTCGCAGCCTCGGCTTGACGCGTGCGCTGTTGCAAGGTGACGTTGAGCTCTTGCAGGCGCCCTTGCGCAAGCTTGAGCTCGCCGACATCGAACAAGACTGAGATCACGCCCTTGACCTTGTCGCCATCACGGTCGGGCAAGTAATAGATCCAGAAATCGCGCGTTTGCTGATCCGGGCACAGGCGACGTTGCTCGAAGCGCTGCTCCTCGCCGCCCAGAGCGGCTTGGATGTACTGCCGCACCGTGCTGAACACGGCGTCCCCGAGTAGGTCAGGCAAACTGCTTCCGATCAACTCCTCTTTACGGCGACCGAACCATTGAGCGTACGCAGCATTGGCGAACGTGCAGCGCAGCTCCGGCGTCCAGTAGCCGATCATCTCGGGCAAGTTGTCCGTTAGAATTCGCATGAAGCGCTCATTCTGACGAATTGCCTGCTCGTAACGGTTGCGCTCGGTGACGTCTAGGTTTGCGCCGATGATCCGCAGCGGCTTACCAGTGGTGTCCCGCAACACTTGGCCGGTGGCGCAAATATCGCGCACATCGCCGTTCTGCCAGCACACGCGAAACTCGAGCTTGAACGTCTGTCGCGCCTCGACGATACGTGTCAGGTCCGCTTCGACGCGCACGATGTCGTCGCGGTGGATGCAACCACGCCAATCTCTGGTCGGATCGAAGGAAGGATCGTCGCGGCTACGGCCGTACAAGCGGTAGAGTCGGTCATCCCAGGCGATCCGGTTGTGAACCAGGTCGAAGTCCCACACGCCGATGTCAGCCGAGCTGGCTGCCACCGCCAAGCGCTCGTTGGTGATGCGCAACGCATCCTCCATGCGCATGCCTTTGCTGGAGTCGAATGCGATCCCAGCCGCCCACTCCGGCTGTGGCATCAACCCGCCCGCGGCGCGCTTGGCTCCAGGCGCTTTACGTTTTGCCTTACGAGTCGCCATGCCTCAGTTCTGGCTGTTGCACTTCGAATGGTCGATGGCTCATACGACAGCGCCCGTTCTGCTTGGCTTCGTACAGCGCGCGATCCGCGGCGACCACGAGATCGTGTGCGCTGCTGGCGCACGCAGATCGCGCCATCGCTTCGCTGGGCGGCACAAACGTGGAGATCCCGATGCTCGCTGTCACGTGCTCGGCGACGGGTGAATGTCCGTGCGGAATCGCGGTATCTTCGAGCAGCGCGAGCAAGCGATAAGCTACGGCCTTTGCGCCCGCCGCATGCGTGCCCGGGAGAAGCAACGCGAATTCTTCACCGCCGTAGCGGGCAACGCGGTCTGTGGCGCGCGCCGTCAGCTTACTAAGCGTGTTCGCAAAGGCTCTCAAACAAGCATCGCCCGCAGGATGCCCGTAGTGATCGTTGAAAGCTTTGAAGTGATCGATGTCGATCAGCATCAATGACAGCGGTTGACTGTGTCGCTGCGCGCGCTTCCACTCACAGTCCAGCGCTTCGTCGAACACACGACGGTTGGCGATCTCGGTGAGCGGGTCGAGCGTTGCAGTACGGCGCAGCTGATCGGAAAGCTGCTTGAGCCGAATATGCGTTTGCAGGCGTGCGCGCAGCACAGGTGCATGCACCGGCTTGTGCACATAGTCGACCGCGCCCAGCTCGAAGCACGAAACCTCGAAATCGGGATGCTTATTGTTAGTCACAAATATCACTGGGATGTCTTCGAGCTCGGCGTGCTGCTTGAGCGTGCGACACAACGCAGCGCCACTCATCCCCGGCATCTCGGCGTCGAGCAGGACCACGTCTGGAGGCTCCGCTCGCAGCAGTCCTAGCGCATCTTCGCCGTTGGTCGCGAACTGCACATAGCCAAGCGGAGCGAGCATGCGCGCCAGAAGGCGAATTAGGATCGGATCGTCGTCGACGACTAAAATACTAGCCCGAGTCGTTGCAAGCACTGCCAAGGCCCATCCCCCAATATGACCAGCGCCTGGATTGTGTCACCGTTGTACTGGATATGCTATTTGTCACAGGTTACGGAACGTCGCTTTAGGCCTGCCACCTGTCCCCACTAACCTGAAAGGGTTAGCAACGACTGCCGCCATCAGCTGCAGCACAGGCCTATCGCGACTCAGGTTGCGCCCAGCGCTGATCAGCTTGCGCTCGAAGGGTTCGCGTCGATGTGCTCCACGCGGCGAGCCCAACGCAGACGCCCCGACCTCTCAGGGTGAGCTCTTCACCATCTGGCATGCTTGGCGGCGCTCGAAGCGACGTGGCTCGCGCCGCAGGTGCCGTTGGGCGCGCGCGCCTGAGTGGCCTCAAGTCGGCGCGCTGCGGCGCGGGCGAGCTGACCCACTCGCGCCGTGTGTCAGCCGAAGACTCCGCTCGATGCTGCGTACGGCATCGGCGCAGGCGATGACCTCGTACATCGCGCGGACGGCGCGATCGTGTGGAGCAACACTGTGGGCGGCCGCGTGCAGATCGTTACTCTAGTGCCCTGAGCGCTGCGTTTTTCTGGCCGCTTCCGGCGTCGCGGATCGTTTGCCTTACGAGGTTCACGATGCCGGTGACATCCAGCGCTGCTTCAGCCAAAGTCCCTGCCGATTGCCGGCCGCGTGGCCCGCCGATGGCGGCGGGCACATAGAACGACGATTCTTGGCCGGATCATCTGCTCTGGATCGTTAGTCACACGATGGCTCCCGCCGCTGCGTCCCCGGCCTTTTCGCTCGCTTATCAGCGCTTCGTGCCGCCTATTCGCGCCAAGTGTCAGCGCTTGCTCGGCCACTCGGGCGAAGCAGAAGAGATCGTTCAAGAGACGTTCTTGAGGCTGTGGCAGGCCGACATACCTTTGCCGCCTGCAGCGGAGCCGCGCGCGGTCATGGCTTGGCTCTATCGCACGTGCACCCATCTCGCGATCGACCACCTCCGCAGCCATTGGCGGCGGACGCGCGCGCCCGACGACGTGCTCGAAACCTTACCCTGTTCGATCAAGCTCGATGCCTGGTTAAACACAAAACAGATCTTGCACGCGCTCGCGGTACGCATGCCCGCGGACGAGCTGCACGCCGTAGTGCTGTGTCGCGTGGATGGCCTCGGTCAAGTCGAGGCCGCCGAGCTGCTCGACACCTCCGAACGCACGGTGCGCCGGCTGTTGGCCGCATTCGATCAGCGCGCCGAGAATCTAAGAAGAGAGTCCAGCTCATGAGCACAACCGATCCAACTGAGCCGACCACGTTTGCACTCGACGTGTATTTCGCAGCGGGGGCTGAGGGCGATGCGAAGCTCGCCCAGCATGTAGCCGCCTGCGCGCGCTGCAGGGCGTACTTGGGCCAGCTCGCCGCCCTGGCGGAAGAAGCAGCCCCGCTGCCGCCCACAGCGGCACGGCCCCAACATCGGAAGCCGTGGGTCGCCGCGGGCGCGTTCGTGAGCGCATGCGCCGCGGTCGCGCTGTGGCTGAACACTGGAGACAACTACGTTGGCAGCAAAGGTTTGCCAGCCGTCCAAGCGCTCATCCGCAGCGCGGGCCAAGCCAGCGTATGGGACGGCAAGACGCCGCTCCGGAGCGGCGACGCGATCGCGCTCCGCACCGACTGCGATCGCTTCTCGCATGTTGCAGTCGCGATCCCAGCCGCTGGCAGCGGCGACCGACCCTGGAAGCGTGTATTCGAAGGCAGCTGCAAGGAGCATGAACCGTTGCCGTTCACGCTCGTCGCCGACGATCGGCCCGGCAACGAGCAGGTCGAGGTCGTTTTCAGCCGTGCCGCGCTCGCTGACGCCACGCTGCAGCGAGTGATCGCCGGTCGCGAGCGGAGTGACACAACCTGGGTGATCACGCTGGTGCTGCCCAAAGCAGGAGTCGCGCAATGAAACATCTTCAGCACCTGTTCGTACTCGGCGCCATCGCGTTCACGTTCGTGCTCGACGCGCGCCCAGCGCACGCCGAGGCTAGCTCGCACCGTGTCGCGATCCTGGTAGGTGCCAATGCCGCACCAGCCGGCCGCCGTGAGCTGCGCTTCGCCCAGAGCGATGCCCAGCGCGTCGCAGACACCCTGCAGCGCGTGGGTCACTTCGCAGCGGCCGACGTGCATGTGCTGCTCGACCCGAATCCCGAGGCGTTGCTCACCACGCTGGACCATGTCGCGACGCAGCTCGATGCCCGCTCCGACAACTTGCTGGTGTTCTACTACTCTGGCCACTCCGACGGGCAGGCGCTCTACCCACACGGCGAGACGCTCGCGCTCGCGGATGTGCGCGAGAAGCTCTTGCGTATAAGAGCCCGCGTGCGCGTTGGCATCCTCGATACGTGTCGCGGCGGTAGCTGGACCCAAGCCAAAGATCTGAGTCTAGGCCCGCCGCTGCCAGCGGCAGACATCGCAGCGCTCTCCAGCGAAGGCAACGTGCTGGTCGCGGCGAGCGCAGGCTTCGAGGATGCCCACGAGGCTGAAGCTGTGGGCGGCTCATTCTTCACGCACCATCTGGCGGCAGGCTTACTCGGTGCAGCCGACCGCAGCGGGGATGGCGACGTCACGGTGCAAGAAGCATACGAATACGCGCGCGAGCGCACGGTGCGCGACAGCGCGCGCTACGCACCGGTGCCGCAGCACCCGAGCTTCTCGATCGACTTGCGTGGGCGCCAAGATGTCGTGCTCACCAGGCCGAAGAGCAGCCACAATGCGCTCGAGCTCATCCAAACGGATGGACCGATCGAGATCATCCAGCTGGCGACCGGCCATACGGTGGCTGAATCGCCGCGCGGCGCACACACGGCTCGCTTGGTCCTGCCACCGGGTCGCTATCTGATCCGCCGACTCTCGAACGGGCGCATCTACAGCAAGGAAGCGGACTTAAGCGCCGCGGGCGTGACTACGATCCGCGAAGCCGAGCTCGAAGCAGGCAACGCGGGTGCGCTCGCGATGAAAGGCGTGTCTGAGGTCCCAGCGCCGTTCGACCTCAGCAGCTCACTCCCCAGCGGCTATTGGCGGCTGACATTCGGTGTCGGCGTCGCGATCGATCCCGTCTGGGCTGAGCCCGGCAGCTACGATAGCGACGCCGTGCTCGAGGATCGGGTCGTGCGCTCCCTCGACTTCACCTTCGCGCTCAGTCACGCGTTCACCGATCGCTTCACCTGGAACGTGCCGTTCCCTGCGTTCTCGTATCGCTTCGGCGAGCAAGGCGGGTTCGAGACGATTCCACGCGCAGGCATCGTGGGCCTCGGCTATTCGAGCATGGAAGGTCTGATCGTGATGGGGGATGCCGGCGTCAGCCTGCGCGCTTGGACCGCTGCAGAGCAAAGCTTCATCGCGACCTTCTCCGGCATGGCGACGTACACGTTCCCGCTCGCAGACGACGATCCGGCCACGCGCAATCGTGTCTGGACGTTGGGCGCGACGGCAGGTTACGGCTGGACGATTCGCAACACGGTGAGCATCTATCCCGGCATCGGCTTCCAGCACGGCGAACGTCCTGCGCTGCAACGCCTCGAGATCGAAGGACGCACCGGCAACACGCTGAAGCTCGGCGGTGTGCTGTGGCTCGGTTATCGCCCGCTGCCGCTCGTGCAGCTCCATCTATCGCGGTCGTTCTCGCTCGACCTGTGGGCATCTGTTAGCATCGAGCTCGAGACGGGCGACCTGTACGATCAATATCTACTCGGCTTCACATGGGACTTTTGAGCAGCTCGATGTGCTGAGAACCTTGCGATGCACCCGACGTGCGTGACGGACCAATCGATTGGCTACGTAACGAGGTCGTTTGCGCGACGACGCTGCGGTCATGCATGCTTGCACGCAACGCTATGCTGACTCGCTATTACGTGACTGTCGGCCTTCTCATGATGTTCAGCACCGGAGCCTCTGCTGAGGAGGAACGTGCTTGCGAGCCTGTGATTCAACTCGGTTCTTATCAGTTGCAGCTCGATCAGTTCAGCCGCAGCTGCCTAGGTCCGCAGGAGAGCCTGCTGCCCGACATGTTCCTCAATGACCGCTACGCGACACAGGTTGGGTCGCTCACGCGCAGGACGCAGTTCTACGTGGACCAAGGAGGCTGCATAGCGAGCATTCAAATACGGACAGACGATTATCCCAGTGCGGCGCAGCTCTACTTGGAAGGGAACGGTTTGGTCGAAAGCGAGGGAGTGGTCCACGGCGAAGTAACGATACAGCTGCGCCAGTTCGAGGTAGAGCCTGGAAAGATGTTCGACTTTAGTATCGACACGAGGTCCCATCCGCCGAGCTGTGAGACGACCGCACGCGCGACGCTGATCCGCTTGCCGGATCCTCCAGACGCTGGCAGCGGCGCTCCCTAATCACGGTACCAAGCCGCGATTGCGCGCTTCGACCATCCACTTTTGCTGTGCGCTCTGGCGCGGATACCAGAACAGATAGTTGATCGCCCCCAGCCGCGGAGTGAGCAGCAAACTGTCAGTCAGGATCCGACCGGTATCGACATCCGTGAATGTGAGAGGCACAGGCCGATCTGCCGGCACGTTCACGAGCAAGGCCCCGCCGTCTTCCGTGGTCGCGACACCCCCAACGACCGGTACTCGATCTGCTTGCAAGGGCACGAACGTCGAGAGCGGCGCACCCGGCGCGGCCATCGCGACACCCTGTGCGGGGCGTCCTCCGCAGTCGTGTACGCGCACAGCGACGGTGGTGGCTGTAGGATCGAGCGTGACCGCGGCGCCCACCGCCAACAGGTCGAACAGCTGCGCGCGGATCAGCAGCAAGGGCGTCTGCGCGTGAAAGTCGCCGTACAGCGGCGTATCCGCAGTGAAGTGGACGTAGGTCGGCAAGAAGCCCGCCTCGACCGGCAGAACATCCACTTGCAACGCACCGATGAAGCCGGTCGAGGGCACGTTCTGAAACGCAGCCGTCAGCTGCTTATCGGCGCTGATGGTCACATCCAGGGGGCTGACGTTGGGAGCGGCGCAAGTCGGATCGATCACCGAGCAGGCCCGGGCCTGCAGATCGCCGACGCGTGTTGGGTCGTCCGGGTCCTCGATGTTTCGAACGAGGGTGCTGTAGCGCAGGACAGCAGGTGCCGTCGCGCGGTCAGAGTCCGCATCGAGACAACCCCACATCACATAACAAAATCCGTCGTAACCACAGCGATTGCCAGTGCCACACTCCGCATCCGACGTGCAGGCGACAGCTGTCTCCGCGCCTGAGCGCGTGCCAACACACATGTTCGATATACAGGTCGAGCCCGCTGGACATTCTGCGTTCTGCGCGCACGACGCCGCTTGGCAAGCGCCTGCCATGCAAACCAGCGGAGTGCCGAGGCCCACTGACGCCAGCATGCAATCTGACTGCTCGCTGCATTGCACGCGCTGAATATCTTCGCGGTAGATCAGCGAGCACGCCGCTGTGCAGAACAGATGTGCGCAGACGAGCAGCGCGATGGCCCACTGGGGAACCTCAAACAGACATCTCGTTGCACGTGAACTAACGCGCCGACCCATCACTGTCATAAAGACACTTCACAAATAAGCTGGTCGGTGCGACATAGCATCCGCTGCCGATTACCCGCAACTGACAGTTGAGGACTGCAGCGCAACAGAGGCAGCCGCCGACATGAATATCCCAGCGCTCGCCGTATTTCTGCTGTCACTCGTGATGGCCGTGTCGCCTTGCCACTCGCAAGATTCTTCGCCACCAGCAGGAGCGTCTGACGATGCGCAGAGCGTTGCGGACCGCGCACGCACGCACTTCGAACGAGGCGTCGAGCACTACAGCGCGGGCAACTACGATGCTGCGCTGGCTGAATTTCAGCGGACCCAAGAGCTGCGCCCGAACTACAAGTTGCTCTTCAACCTCGCGCAAGTACAAGTAGAACGGCACGACAACGTGGCTGCGCTGCAGCTGTTCAGCGAGTATTTGCATAAGGGTGGCGCGAACATCGCGCCCGAGCGCGTCACCGACATCGAACAGGAGCTGCAGCGCCTGCGCGAGAGCGTCGCTGAGCTCACATTGCAGATCAACGTCGAAGGCGCGCGCATCTTCGTCAATGCTGCCCCGGTGGGGATGTCCCCGTTGCGTGAGCCCGTGCTCGTGAACGCTGGCAGCGCGCTAATTCGCGTGGAAAAAGGCGGCTATGCCCCGTTCGTCGAGAGCGTCAACATCGCGGGCGCGGATCGTCGGCAGCTCGACGTCACACTGGAGCCGCTGGCAGCGGCAACGCTGGAAGCGCTGGCCCAGCCGGACTTCAAACCTCGTACGCAGATCTTACCTGTTCCCAACATGACTCCGTTCTGGATCAGCCTGGGCGCGACGCTTGTGCTGGGTGGAGCGACTGCGACCTTCGGTGTGCTCAGCCTGGGCGCCCACGCGGACCAGGTCGAGCTGCTCGCGCGCTATCCGGGCCGCCCGAGCGAGCTGCGTGCGGCCGGCGATCGGCTCCAGACGTTCGCTGTGCTCACGGACGTGTCTGCGGGTGCGACGCTGGTCGCGGGCGTCGCCGCGCTCTACTTCGCATTGAGCCCGCCAGAACGCACTGAAACAGCGCCACTGCGGGTCAGCGCAACGCCTACTGGCTTCATGTTGGCTGGAGCGTTCTGAGCTTTCGTCTACACTGCACCGCGCGATGGATCGCATCACTCCGACAACTCGGCCCGACCGGCGCGCGCAGGGTTTTCAGCGCTGGCATCGCCTGCTCTTTTCGCACTGGGAAGTCCCCGAAGCGGCGCTGCGAGCGCTCGTGCCGGAGCGCTTGGCACTCGACGCCTTCGAGGGCCGCTATTTCGTAGGCGTTGTGTCCTTCACGATGCAGAACGTGCGCCCGATGCGCTGGGCCCCGTCGATTCCGAGCGCGAGCAACTTCGGAGAGATCAACCTACGCACGTATGTTCACCTCGGAGACAGCGAGCCCGGCGTCTACTTCTTCAGCCTCGATGCCGCGAGCGCATTGGTGGTCTGGGCCGCGCGCGCGTTCTGGGGCCTGCCCTATCACCGCGCGAACATCACCATCGAAGACTCGCAACCTGACGTCAGCTATCAGTGTCAGCGTGGTTCCCTCACGTTTGCTGCCCAGGCGCGGGTCGGCGCTGCGCTCTCGGCGGCTGCGCCCGATTCACTCGAATACTTTCTGTGCGAGCGCTACCAGTTCTACGCCGAGCATCGCAGTCGACTGATGCGCGCCCGCGTACACCACGCGCCCTACCCGCTGCATCGCGTTGAGCATTCGACTGTGCAAAGCTCGCTGCTGACGGCAGCGGGCCTGCCGGACACGGGGCAGCGCACAGCGGATCTGTTTAGTCCGGGCGTCGATGTCGACGTCTTCAGCCTCGAGCACATCTAACAGTTCTCACACGAGCTGTTCGACACGCGCGAGGTCCTGGCGAATGGCGGTCACCAGCAGCGTGCGCACGATGGGAGCGCCGAGCTGCAGAAGCTTGGGCAACGCGAGCGTGACCGAGACGCCAAGCCGCGTGTCGCCGCCCTCAGCGGCGAAGCTCAGCGCGATCTGACCGGTAACGCCCGCGCCCTCGAACGCTTCGACCCACAGCTGGTTTGGCTCGAGCGCGACGATCTGCATGTCGAACTCGACCAAACCGCCGGGCCGCTCACGCCAACGCATGCCGACGTGCGGCTCGCCGTCGCTCAGCATGTCGACCGTGCGCAGACTCGCCTGCCAGCGGGGCCGATTGCGCGGGTCCGCAAGGAACCGAAACACGCGCTCGACGGGTCTGCGCACGATTATCTCGTATTGGGCCTGCACGGGCGGAGTATACGGGTCAGAAGCTCTGTGGGCACAACGAGCCGCCGCTCGAGCCTGTGCCTGGCAGGCCCGGATAGGCGGTGCTCTCATCGATCGAGAGCAGGTATTGCACGAGCGCGCTGATCAGCTGCCCGCGTTCATCGGGATCGGTCTCGGTGAAGAAGTTGGCGGACAGCGCCTGGTGGTGTTGGGCGAAGCGATCGCTGAAGAGCGCTTCGAGCGTGCGCGCATTGCCGGCGTGTAAGAATGGCGCCCCGCTCGCGACGCCGAGCAGCGAAGGCACGTTGAAGCCGCGCCCTTCGCCGACTGGATTGCCATCGCCTTGCGCGACGGTGGTCATGTCCGCGCGTAGCTCGGCGATGCCGACGCCTTCTTCTGCGACATTGAAGGTGCCGACTGCACGCAGCACACACAGAATTTGATCGAACGCCGCGGCGTTGCCACCGTTGAAGCGCAGGGTTTGGTTCTCACGCGCCGGCAGGAGCGCGCTCGGAAAGTCCGGGCTGAGACTCAGCGGCGCCGTGCTGAGCGTGCCATTCAACGCGCTGTCCGGCGTGTAGAAGCGGCGCGAGACTGTCCACTTCTCACCACCGTGACAGCCTTGGCATTTGGCTTGATCCTGGAACAGCTCGCGACCGGCCTCGACGAGCGCAGCGTCGAGGTTGCTGGGCGCGCGCGGCGAGCGAATGCTCTGCATGTACTTCTCGATCTCGTTCCAATCGTTCAACCTCGGCGTTTGCTCCAAGCCGAGCGGGTTTTCGGGATCGGCCGCGCGCTCTGACGAGCCGCTCAGAGCGGCATGACCAAGACCTTGAAAGTCGATGCGATCGCCGGTCGCAGGTGGCGTGCTCAGCTCCGCGACGATCGCGCCGACGCCACCCGACACACCGCGCGTGTTCGCTTCGAAGTCAGCGACTTCGTCGTTGATCGCGGTCCAGTTGAAGATGCGTTGATCATCGGGATGCTGCGACGCGAAGCTGCCGTCGAGACTGGTCGACTGGCGTGGACCGCGCGCAAAGTACCAGGTGACGTTGTCAGTCAAACCATCCGCATGGCACGACTGGCATGCGCCCCAACCTTGCCCGCGCAGCGACCAACGTGCGGTTCCCGTGTTGAAGAAGCGCTTGCCGCGCAACATGCGATCCGCGTCGCTGCCAGCGATCGGCAAGCTCGCGCTGGACACGACGCGCGGGTCGGCTGTGCCACCGCTCAGGGTCTGCGTGTTGAAGTCGAGCCCACTCACGTTGCGGCTCACCTCGTTGGCCACGAGCGCGACTTTCTTGTGATCGTGTGCGATCGCCATACCGATCGGGTTTTTGCCCTGTTTTTCTGCAGCGAGGCCCGCTGCGTTGAGATCGATGAAGTTGCTGGTGGTGGCGCCCACGGTCATGATCTCACCCGTAGGCGTGGTCTGGAAGCGGAACACAGCGTCGCTGCCGTTTGCGCTCACATAGCCCACAGTTGTACCTGGAACGAACACGACCTCGCTCGCGAACAACGGAAAACGCTGCTGCGCTGCATCGGTCGCGAGGCCGCGATAGAGCGCGTTGAAGCGCGCGTTCAGGCTGACTGGACTCGTGTCGATCTCGGCCGCCTGTTTGATATCGATGATCGAGAGCACCGGCGCGGTGGTCGTCTTGACGCTCGCAAGGTCGACGCACACGTTGTTGTCCGCGCCTGCAAAAGGCGCGACGCACGCGGGCTCGATCAGGCTGCCGCAATCAGCTGCAGTGGTACACGCGGTTGTGGTCACCTTGACGCCGAGCGGACCTTCGGGAGACGCACATACCGAGAGCGCGTACACGTATCCGTTGTTGATCGCCAGCGACAAGACTTGGTTCGGGTAACATCCTGCGACACCGTTTCGGTCGTCTCGAAAACCCATGTCTTTCAGCGCGGCCAAGCGAATGGTCGAGACCGTGTAGTCAGGCAGACTGACCTTGTAGACGATGCCAACCTTGTGCGTGTCGGCGTTCGAGCCGTCGGGCAGCTCGGCTTCGATCTGTTGTGCGAAGAACTCGCTGACGTACAACGCAGCCGCACCGACTACGACCGATCGCGGGTGCGCCAGCGCAGGTCGCGACGCGATCTCGCCGAGATAACCCGCCTCGACCAGCGCTGCGTTCAGATCCACCGTGCGCAGCAGCTTCATTGTCTCCGTATCCACGACGTTCAATGTGCCGTCGTTCCAGTTCGCGACGAATGCCTTGCGACCCGTCGCATCGAGCGCGAGGCCGGTGGGCTCTGAGCCAACGCGCACGCGCGCTGCGATCTCGGGCTCACCGGCGAGCGAGCCGATCTTCACGAGCTCTTGATCGCGACGGAGGATCACATAAGCGTTCTTGCCATCCGGCGCGAGCACGACTTGGTAGGGCTCTGAGCCCGGCCCGAGCGGCAGCTCCTTCTTGAGCGACAGCTCCGTGAGCGCCTCTTTGTCGTAGCCCAGCGCGAGCACGCTCATCGAGCCGACATCACGATTCACCACGACTGCCAGCGAATCGTCGGGCGAGATCGCGATCGCGGAGCCGGTCTGCGCGTCGCCTGTCGGCGCTGGATCCGCTGGCGCACCGGCGCTGTCCTGCGGAGGTGGCGCGCTGTCTCCGCCGCTGCCAGCGGCAGGCTTGCCAGCTTGGTTTGCGCTCGCTGTAGCGGCGTCTTCGGAGTCGCGCGGGACGCTACGGCCTGCGTCCGGAACCACGGTACCGATGAACGGTGGCGTGTTCTCACCGGCCTGTTGGCCGCAGCCAACAACTGTGAGACCCAACCACATGACAGCGACCCAATCGACTCGTGATTTCATGCTCTGCTCCGGCGCTGAGTTGCAGGACGCGGGACGGCAAGCCGGCCCCGCAGCCCTTTGAGCAACCCTCGTGCCGAGCGCAGCGTCAGCGATTCAGGGCGAGCATTTCGGGGTAGTGGTAGAGGCCTGACTTGGCCGGAGTGTCGAGCGATGTCGCGACCATCGCTTTGGCGATCTGCTCGACGCTGATCGACTTGAACGTGGCTGGCGTCACGAACGAAAACACGGGCAGCACTTTCTCGAGAAGCCAGGGCGTGTGCTGCGACCCGATGATCATCGCCGGCCGGAAGATGCTCACGACAGCCGGCCCGCTCTCCTTCACCGCCTCCTCGGACTCGCCCTTCACACGCGCGTAGCGCGGCATGCCTGCGGCGCCCGAGCCGCTCGCAGAAGCTTGAGGATTGGCGCCGACGGCGGACATGAACGCCAGGTGATTCACCCGCCCTGAAGCCTTCAGACCGCGCGCAAAGGCGGCGTTCAAGTGGACATCGATCGCACGATGCTCGTCGACCGTGAGCTTCGCGGTGCCCGCGCCAACACCCAGCACACTCAGGCCGACAACGTCGCCGTTGAGCGAACGGACGACCTCGACAGTGGCCGCCTCCACACTGGCGGGATCCATCGTTGGAACAAGCTGCTCGCGCAGCTCGACACCTGCCGCGCATGCCAGCGCGACTTGATCCGGTTGCGAGCGCCTCACGAGCGTCACGATCGGATCGAATGATCGCCGGGCGATCAGCTCCTTGATAAGCGCGTTGCCCACCGAACCTGATGCACCGAGAACTAAAGCTGCTTTCCTACTCGCCATGACTTGCTCTTCCTTGAGCTGCCCATAGCACAATCTCGAACGCGGCGGACCCCACGGCCGCGCTCTTCGTAGTGCGCATGACCAGCGAGCCCCGGGCGGCGAGCCGCTGTCACCCGGTGTGCGCACGTGTGAACACCGCGGCGTCACATCGCCGCCGCCATCAGCTGCAACGCAATACGCAATCATGTCCGCGCTTCTTCTGCGCTGTCGCGACGGATGCGTGTGCAGATGGCAAAGAAAGGCGCGGGCTCGCGGTGTTGGATTTCGCTGAATCCGGGTACACCAGAAGCTGGGGTTTTGCAGAGGGGCGCGCATGAAGCGAGTTGTCTTGGCGCTGGGTGCGCTGCTCTTGGTTGCCTGCGACTTGGCTCTGCCCGACGCGGACGGGGGCGCGCCCGACGCCGGCGAGGCCGTCGATTGCGATGCAAATCTCTGTCAGAACGGCGCCACGTGCACGGACGGCGCCGATGGTTTCGAGTGCGAGTGTGTCGCCGGCTACGAGGGTGTGCTCTGTGCGAATGTGATCGACCTGTGTGATCCGAATCCATGTGGGAACGACGGTGCATGCGCAACAGTCGGCAATGGCTTCGCGTGCACGTGTGCGAGCGGCTGGAGCGGGACGCGCTGCGAGATCAACATCGATGATTGTGTCACCGTGACTTGTTTGAACGGTGGCACATGCGTCGATGGTGTCGACAGCTATGACTGCGCTTGTGCGCCCGGCTATCAGGGTGACCATTGCGAACAAGAACACTGCGCGCTGATCGGTGTTTGTGGCACTGGCACCTGCGATGGCCAGGGCGGTTGTGTTTGTGAGCCGGGCTGGAGAGGCAACGATTGCCGCGAGAACATCAATGAGTGTGAGAACGGGACGCCGTGCCTACACCTCGGAGCGTGTACCGATACTGTCGGGGACTTCAGCTGCAGCTGCGCCACCGGCTATCAGGGCAAGATCTGCGATGGATGCACGGCCGGCTATCAAGACAACGATGATGACGGGCAGTGCTGCCGCAACGGCTACAAGGGTCCGCTCTGCCACGACTGCGACGAAGGCTACGAGGATGTGAACGGCGTATGTCGGCAGACGTGCAGCAGCACGCCGAAAGATTGCGGCGATCACGGCATGTGCGACGACTCGGGCAGCGAGCTCGTCTGCGTGTGCGATGCGACGTACTACGGCGAGCTGTGCGACAGCTTTCTGGGCACGTGCACGGTTGGGTTCTGTGGCGCAAACGGAATGTGCGTGTCTACGTCGAGCAACACGCGAAGGTGTGACTGCGACGCGGGCATCGTCGGTCGAATGTGTGAGGGCGTCGATGACTGTGCGCTCGCTCTGGCGAACGGAGAGACGCCCTGCCTAAACGGTGGTACCTGCGTCGACGGCAATGGCGACTACACTTGCACGTGCGCGTTCGGCTGGACGGGCGATGACTGCGCTGACGTGGAGGATTGCGAGGTCGCCGTCTCGCTCGGCGCGTCACCGTGCAACGATCATGGTGCGTGTGTGGACGGCGACAGCGCGTACAGCTGCACGTGCAACGTGGGCTGGCAGGGACTTGCCTGCGACCAAGCAGACGACTGTGCAGGCCACGCGTGCCTGAACAACGGCAGGTGCGTCGATGGCGACAACGCGTACGCATGCGACTGCACAGGCTTGGACTTCGCGGGCGATTTCTGCGAAGTGGCGATCGACAACTGCGTCAACAACCCTTGTCAGCACGGCGGCGCGTGCACTGACACTGGCGCGAGCTTCAACTGCGATTGTGCGGGCACTGGCTACGCAGGCTCGACTTGCCAGGATGATTTCGACGAGTGCGCCGCGCAAGCCAGCATCTGCGGCACAGGCGCATGCGACAGCCCTGCAGCTGGTGGCGGCTACACTTGCCGGTGTCCGGATGGCACGCTCGATATCGCGGCAGACGGCACGGATTGCGCTGAGGTCGTGAGCTTGGCCGCGGGCGCGCGGAACAGCTGCGCGATCAGCGCTGCAGGCTCACTGCATTGCTGGGGCGACAACGCGTCCGGACAGCTCGGTCAGGGCCACCAGGTCAATCCTACGGACGCCACGCCGTTGCGGGTCGGAACAGGCAGCCATTGGTCGAAGCTGAGCGTCGGTGGGCGGCATATCTGCGGCCTGCGTGGTGGGCATCTGTATTGTTGGGGCGACAACTCGAACCGTCAGATCGGTGCGACGAGCGCAGCGGCGCAGACGACTCCGCTCGAGGTTCGTTCCGATCTGGAGTGGACTGATGTGTCACTCGGCGAGTCGCACAGCTGCGCGCTCGCGGGCAGCGACTTGTATTGCTGGGGCAACAGCGCGGACAGCCAAGCGGGCGTGGCGACCGTGCTGTCCGACGTGGATGCGCCGGTGCAGATCGCCGGAACTTGGCGCCGGCTCTCGGCGGGTGCCTTCCATACCTGCGCGATCAACGCGGCGGATGAGCTGAGGTGCTGGGGGCGCAACACGTCAGGTCAGGTCGCGCTGCCTGCCGGCGCCGATGGCCCGTGGAGCGCCGTGCAAGCTGGGCCGACACATACCTGCGCGACGGCTGGAACGCGCGCGTATTGCTGGGGCGAAGGCAGTAAAGGTGCACTCGGCAACGGTCAATCAACAGACGAAGCTGCGCCTCAAACAGTCAGCTCGGCGCAGCCACTTGTGTCACTTGCTACAGGTGAAGACTTCAGCTGCGGCACCGTGCGTGAGCCGGATCCATCCAACCGCTTCCAGCTCTACTGTTGGGGCTCAAACGATGACCGCTTGCTGTTGCAGGCCGGCGGCCATGTCAGTGTTCCGACGCTGCTCGCGCCCACCTGGACAGCCTACGCGGTCGGCGCTCACCACATGTGCGCCGTCGACGATGGCCTCGTCCAGTGCTGGGGCAACAATGTAGATGGTGCTGTCGGCAATGCAGCGCCATCTGCCTCGCTCGTCGAGGCGCCCGCGCTCGTGAAGAGCGCTGTCGTCACGCACTCAGCTTCCAACCGCTGCGCAGCAAATCCCTGCAAGAACGGTGGCGCCTGCAGCACGACCCACGGAGGCTTCAGCTGCGATTGCACAGGCACCGGCTTCACCGGCGCCGATTGCACGGTCGAGACCGACGAGTGCGCGACACCGGGCATCTGCGGCCAAGGCGCCTGCCGCGACCTGCTCGATGACCAAGGTTACGCCTGTGCTTGCCCACACGGCCTTGTCGACATAGATCAAACAGGCACCACCTGTGAGAAGGTGGGGTTCATCGCAGCGGGCGTCAATCACACGTGCGTGCTGACGGGAAGCTCGCGGACGCTGCACTGCTGGGGCTCGAACCGCTACGGTCAGCTCGGCCTCGGCGTCACAGGCACCACAGCGTATTATCCAAACGAAGACAGTCAGACATATCGCACACCGCTGCGCCTCAGCACGATCGCCGGCGCGACGACCGACGCACGTGGTTGGACGCAGCTCGTGGTCGGTGAAAACGTCACGTGCGGCGCGCTGCCTAACAGTCAGGGAGCTGAGTCATTGTACTGTTGGGGTGACAATACCCTGGGTCAAACAGGTGTGGGCTCGATCACGATCGGCTATAATCCGGCGCCGACGACCGCGACTGTCACGCCCAACTTTCACGCGACGCCGCAGCTGTTGGATGCGACGCGGACTTGGATCTCGCTCGCGAGCAGCTACGCAACGACATGCGGCATCGACACGACCGGCGCGCTGTATTGCTGGGGCTTCAACCGCTACGGCCAAGCTGGCAATGGCTCGTACGGGAATCCACAGATCACTGACGGCGCCTACTCGTTCGTTCCGATCATGTATGCGCACGCGACGCCGGTTGCGCCGCCGTCCGGTCAAACCTGGGTATCTGTCACGCCAGGCAACACAACCACTTGCGCGCGCACCAACATGAACAATGTGTACTGCTGGGGTCGCCGCAATCTCGGTCAAGCCGGGGTGGGAACAACCATCGCCGGTACGGGCGATTTGCTGGTGCCCAGCACAGTCGACAAGCCTGATCCACAGGGCTTCACGGGTGTGTGGAACGACATCACCCATTCGTGCGCGTTGGTCGGCGACGCAGCGTATTGCTGGGGTCAAGGCACCAGTGGAGGCATTGGCAACGGCGCCAACAGCAACCGCAGCTCGCCGACGTTGGTCTCGGGCAGCGCGAGCTTCAGCAGCATCTCGCTCGGCTCCAACTTCGGCTGCGGCTTGGTCGCCGTGCCAGCCACGACTCCGCAGGCGTACTCCGCCTACTGCTGGGGCAATAACCCCAGAAACATCCTGCTCACAGGCGCGGCCAGCGCAAACGTCCCCACGCCCGTCAACACCTCGCGACAGTGGGAGCTGCTCGACCTCGGACCGGGCCACGCATGCGGCGTCGACCACAGCGACGGCAAGCTCTACTGCTGGGGCGACAACGGCCTGGAAGGCGGCGTAGGCCAAGGCAAGATCGGCTCAGTCCCCGCCCAACAAACCGGCAACATCGGCCTCGTAGACCCCGTGCGCGCGGCCCAAGCCAAGCACCCAGCCCAGTGAGCCGGCTAGAGATCGTGGCGTGCGGCCCAGCTGGTGAGATCTTGGCGCGTAATAGCTGCAGCCATCAGCTCCGGGAATAGATCCGGGGTACATGCAAAAGCTGGGATGCCCAATGCGGCAAAGGCTTGTGCGTGGTCGTGGTCATAGACCGGTGCGCCTTGATCGCTCAACGCGAGCAAGCAGACCATGTTGACGCCAGATTTTTTGAGCTCGGCCGCTCGCAGCAGCAACTCTTCGCCGTCTCCTCCTTCGAAGAGATCGGAGATCAGGACCAGGATGGTCTGCGTGGGGCGAGCGACGACCTGCTGGCAATACGCCAGCGCTTGCGCGATGTCTGTGCCGCCGCCGAGCTGTGCTCCGAACAACAGCTCTACCGGGTCACGCACGTGCTCGCTGAGGTCGGCGACGTTCGTGTCGAACAACACGAAGCGCAGTGTCACGCTGCGCAGCGATGCGAGGACGGCGCCGAAGATGCTCGAGTACACGACTGAGCTGGCCATGGAGCCGCTCTGATCGATGCACAAGACGATGTCGCGCAGCGCAGAGCGGCGGCGCGCATAGCCGACCACGCGCTCGGCGATCACGCTGCGGTGGGTCGGGCTGTAGTGGCGTAGGTTCTTGCGGATCGTGCGATCCCAGTCGATCTCGTGCGGACGCGGCCGCCAGGTGCGCTGGGCGCGCTGCAACGCGCCACGCACGGCTTGTTGCGTGGGATGGCGCAGGCGTTTCTCTAGATCGTCGACGACTCTGCGCACGACTTGCCGAGCCGTTTGTTTGGTACGCGCGGGGATAACACCGCTCAGCGTGAGCAGGTTCGCGACCAGGTGAACGTCGGGCTCGACCTGACCTAACAGCTCGGGCTCGAGCAGCATCTGGCGCAGGTCGAGGCGATCGAGCGCGTCTTGCTGCATGAGCTTGACGACCGAGCTCGGAAAATACGTTCGTATGTCACCGAGCCAGCGCGCTACGTTTGGGCTGGATGCGCCGAGGCCGCCGCTGCGCTCAGAGTCGTAGAGCGCTTCGAGCGTGCGGTCCATGCCCAGCTGCTCGCGCGTGAGCTCCGAGTCGAGCTCGTCTTCTGCATGGCGCCCCAGGAGGAGCCGCCAGCGCGCGAGCCGCTCGTCAGCCATAGGCCGTCTCCGCCGCTATCACGCTTGGGCTGCCACGCATTCGAGCAGTGTAGCAGCACGGCTGGCGATCAGTCAGCGGTCAGCGGCGCGACTTGCACGCGCGCGCCGTGCGGACTCGCGGTTGCTGTCGCGCAGTCGGTCGGCAGCACGGACCTCGCGGCGTGCTTCAGCATCCCGTGCCTCACGTGCACGTTGTTCCTCGCGCGACTCTTTCGGCGGCGCGAGCGCGCGCACAGTCTTGGCTGCCTCGCTCTCACGAACGCGCTCCTCGCGTCGTGCTTCACGCCGCCGGTCTGCTTCGCGCGCCTTGCGTATCTGCTCAGCCATGTCCTTCTGGCTGATGCTTTCTACCTGCTCGCGATCTTGAGCCAGCACGCTCGCCGGCAGCCCGACCGCGTTGAACAATAAGATCAGCGACACTGTTCGGCAGGCTTGTCGATCCATAAAACGGAGATGCACCCACAGTCCGATCAGAGCAAGCGTGCTCCTAAGCGAATTCATCACACAGTGCAGCAAACGCCGCGAGTTGGCCCGTTTGGTTGCTACTAACCTGGAACTTATCGTCGCTGTTTCGGCTCAATCCGGGTGATTTCGAACCAGGACTAGGGCGTGAAACGTTGTGCATAACGGACTAACACTCTGTTAGCGTTCGATGCCGAGAATGTGTGCGAGCACGGGCATAATGCATTCGACGCGCGCCGGGTCGAGATCAGGCTGTGCGGGTGCCTGCACCCGCTGGTGCGGCCCTTGATCGTTCTTGATGACACCTGCGACCCTGCGGCGTTCTGCGGGCGAGAGCGCAGCGAATGCGCGGCGCAAGAGCGGCAGTTGATTTTGGAACGCGGACTCGGAGAGCTGCCGCAGCCACGCATCCAAGCATTCCAGCAGCTCGGTTTGGTGCACAAGCAAGAGCCCGTCGCCTTCGATCAGGCCTTCTATCCACGCAGCGGATCGCGCCGGGTCGAGGCTCGAGCTGAGCGCCAGGCTTGCCCGCTCGGACAGCTCGGGCTCAGTCAGCGCGCGTTGTCCGAGCAGCCAGCGACAGGCGCGGCCGCGGATGCGTGGCTGGACGGGCTCAGCATCTGCGAGCACGCGCAGCATGCTCAGCCACTGATGTTGAAGCGCCGCGTCGTCGAGCAACATGCACGCGGTTTGTGCGCCGCTGAGAGCGGCGAGCATACTGGCCGCCGCTTCGTCGTCGAGCTGCGAGCATGCGGCAAGCGCACCGACCAGCGCGCGTTCGAACAGTGCATTGAGCACGGGGCGCAGGTGGTCGGCCTTGGTCTCGCGCACGTCGCCGTAACGAATGACCCGTGCGAGTGGGCCGAGCGCTTCCAGCTGCATGCGCACGTCGCTCGAAGCGGCCGCGCGCGTATCGAGCTCGCTCGCGAGGCCGGCGATCGACTCCGGCAAATGCGCGAGCATGGCGCGTTCGATAAGCTCAGTCAGGCTGGACAGATCAGCCGCGCGAGCGCGCTCGGCGAGCTTGTTTTTTGCAGCTTGCTCGACAGTCGTGCCGTAGACATTTGCGGCGATCAGCTCGACGGTCAGCTCGGGTTGCCAGCACAGCTGCAGCGTCTCGCGGAATGTGCCAGTGCCGCGCTCGCTGTCTTCGATCTGGCCCCACTGGACGTCGAGCAGCTGCAAGCGGTGCACGAGCTCGCTGCGCGAACGGTCGAGCGGCTTCCGCAGATCGAGCTCGATGGTGATCACTTCGGGATCGAGCTTCAACCGTAGGCTTTTGCACTGGCGTTCGAAGTCTCGCAGCAGCGGCACTTGACCCGCGCTCTCGGGCACGCGACCGATCGCGTCGCCGATCTCCAGCCGTGTGCGGATCAAGGCCAAACGTGCGCGCTCGCCGCCTACGAGCACGGCTTCGATCGCGTCGCGAAGCTCGCTGAGGCCTGGCATCGGTAGCTCGCGCAACGAAGCGAGCGCGCCGGCCAAGCGCACCGTTTCGATCACGTTGGCGGACGAGGCATCGAGCTCTTGTTCGCGCAACAACCTTGCAGCCAGTGTCGCCCAGACAATCGGCGCTTTTTCGGCGTGGCGCCACAGCTGCCCGTACCACCCCGGCGAATCGACGCCTGCGCCGTAGCCGCTGCGGAAGGTCAGCTTGCCGTACGTCCAAGGGATCCAGGTCGCGACCACCTTCACCTTGGGCAAGCCCTTGAGCAGCTCGGCGTCTGGCTTGGCAGGACCGAGCGTCGACAGCTTGGGGGCGTGCCAGGCACCGCATACGATCGCAATACGTTCGTAACCTTGTTTCTGCGCGGCGCGAATGGTCTGGCGCATGTACGCTTCGCGCTGCAGCTCGCGGCGGCTGCGCTCCGTGTATTGTTCGCGCACAGCGCTCATGGCTTCGAGGATCGCCTCGAACAAGCCACCGGCTTCGATGCGTTGTTCGACCTGCAGGTCCCACCACTGCTCGTGGTCTTCGAAGCCTGCAGCTTCGGCGAGCAAACCGATCGGGTCGTCGCGCAGCGCTTCTTCGCGCGCTTCTGTTGTGGCTGCATTTTCGCGCGACTCGGCCGGCGCATCCGCCTTGCGGGCGAGCTGGTGACCACACGGCAGGTCCATGAACTGCGCTGGGATGCCGCGCTCGGCGGCGTAGCGCAGCGCCTGCCACTCGGGTGAAAACTCGGCGAACGGATAGAACAGCGCGCGTTCTGGTTCCCCATCGACGTGCACCAGCAGCGCGACTGGCGGCACCATGTCGGGAGCAGCCAACAGCGGCAACGCGTTTGCGGCATCGCTTGGACCTTCCACGAGCAGCACATCAGGCGCGAGCGCTTCGAGCGCAGTGCGCAGTGCGCGGGCGCAGCCGGGGCCGTGATGGCGTATGCCGAAGACGTGCAAGCTCATGGGGCGGTCACGGCAGCTCGCGGCTCGCGCGGTACAAGTCCTTCCACTCGTCGCGCTCCTTCACGACCGTCTGCAAGTACTCTTGCCAAACGATCTTGTCCTGCACCGGATCTTTGACGACCGCACCGGTGAGGCTTGCAGCGATGTCGTGCGCGCGCAGCTCGCCATCGCCGTAGAACGCGGCCATCGCCAGGCCGCTCGTCACGACGCTGATCGCTTCGGCGGTGGAGAGTGTGCCGCTCGGCGACTTGAGCTTGGTTTTGCCGTCGAGCGTCTTGCCGTCGCGCAGCTCGCGGAACACGGTGACCACGCGGCGGATCTCTGCCAATGCAGGCCGCTCGATGGGCAGAGCCAGCGCACGGCCGAGGTCGCTCACACGACGCTCTACGATCGCCACCTCGTCTTCCAGCGTGTCTGGGACTGGCAAGATCACGGTGTTGAAGCGACGCATCAGCGCGCTCGAGAGATCGTTCACACCTTTGTCGCGGTTGTTTGCGGTGGCGATCACGTTGAAGCCGCGCTGGGCTTGGATGGCTTGGTTGAGCTCCGGGACCGGCAGCATTTTCTCTGACAACACGGTGATCAGCGCGTCTTGGACTTCGCTCGGGATGCGCGTGAGCTCTTCGACGCGGGCGATTCGGCCTTCGCGCATGGCCCGCAACATGGGGCTGGGTACGAGCGCTGCCAGCGTTGGACCTTCGGCCAAGAGCCGCGCGTAGTTCCAGCCGTAGCGTAGCGCGGTCTCGTCGGTGCCGGCTGTGCCTTGCACGAGCAAGTTGGAATCGCCGCTGATGGCTGCAGCTAGGTGCTCGCTCACCCAGCTCTTTGCGGTGCCCGGAACGCCGTAGAGCAAGAGCGCGCGATCGGTGGCCAGCGTGGAGATCGCGATCTCGATCAGGCGCACGTTGCCCACGTACTTGGGGGTGACGTCGAAGCCGTTCTCGAGCTTGCCGCCCATGACGTAGGTGCGCACGGCCCACGGTGATAAGCGCCAGTTTGGCGGGCGCGGGCGTGTGTCTTGTTGGCTGAGCTCTGCGAGCTCGTGTGCGAATTGGGTCTCTGCTGCGGCGCGCAGCACAGTGTCAGCGGGGTTGTCAGTCGTCACCGGTGGTCTCCGCGGCGATGCTACGCCGGAGCGCAGCCACTTCTTGGAAGTCGGCCAGTGCGCGCACGAACGCGCGCAATGGATATTCGACTTGTTTGATCTCGGGCAGAGGCAGCGCGTCGGGCAGGAGTGCGACCGGAATGGCAAGCGCCGCCACGGGGATGATGTCGCGGAACGTGGGTCGCAGGTCCGCGATCGCGGCGAGCACGCGCAGCGCGAGCGGCTCGGGCCAAGGTCGCGGCAGGTGCGGCAAGAGCACGCGCAGCTTGTCCTCCGAGACGAGCTGAGGCGCACGTGCGGCGACTTCTTGTGCTGTGAGCTTAGCGCTCAGCAGGACGCGCGGATCTGGTGGAGCAGCAGCGGGCAGCTCGCTCTTCGCCCAAGCATCCCACAACGGAGCAAACCAAGACTGCTCGTCATAGTGCAGCGCCGCCAGCGTCAACCCATCCAACAGAGCCGCCGCAAACTCATGCCCACCAGCTGCCGCCACCAGCTGCCGGGCCGCAGCGGAACGCGGCGCGGCTGCCGATTTGCCAGGCTCGCCAGGGACCAACGCTGGATCGTTCGCGTTGGCGTCCGGCATACGATCCGGTGCAGCAGCAACGCCTGCTTGCGGCGATGCAGCAGCGACCGACGAAGGCTGCTTTGTAGATGGTAGCCAGGTGGCGCAGGGGACTGCCGCTATCAGCTGCTGGAGCCACCATTGCCGTTTGCCGAGTGGACTGGCGTCGGGTGGCTTTTCGGCGATTCCGTCGCGGGTCCAGCTGGGGTCGAGTGGCTCGGGCGGCAGGCTGATGTGCCATGTGCCGTGTTGCGGTGCTGGCCCTGGCTCGAAGCGTACATGCGCTCGAGCGCGAGCGAGCATACGCGCCGCGACTTCGCTATCTGGCAGGCGCCAAAGCAGACGCGCAGCCGTGCGCTGCACTGACGTGCTGCGGTCGGCGAGCATGTCGCTCAAGAAGGCTTGGTCATCCGGCGAAAGGCCGATCGCAAACGCCTCTGCAAAGGCGGCGCGTTGCTCGGCGCGCTCGTGCTTCCACGCCTCCGCTGCGAGCTCGCGACCGCGTGCAGGGTCCAGCTCGCGAAGCAAAGTGAACAGTCGACGACGCTCAGCGGCGTTGCCTTCCGACCAGCGTTCGGCGAAGTCCGCAGGGAGCGCGCGACTGCCCTCCCCCGCAGCGCGTGCCCACGCCCATTCGGCTCGAGTCTGTGCGAGCCAGGCGCCACGGTGACCGAGCACCGGGCGCAGCAGATCACGCAACGCAGGCGACGATTGCTCCAGCGCAAGCGGCAAGAGCTCCGGCGCCAAGCGCACGCCGGCACGGGCCATGCGCCTGAGCGTCTCGTTTAACAGCTCGCCGCCCTGCTCTAGGAGCGCACGAGCAGCAGCCGTCAGCTGCAGAGAGCTCACCCGCATGGTCTCGGCCTCAGCCACCGGTAACAGCGAAACTCGCTGCGGCAACACACCCCCCGCACGCCGCGCAAGGGCCTCCGCCGCCGCGCACAGCAGCAACGCGCGTTCGCGCTCGATTCCAGCGAGCTTGCCGATCAACCCATCGGCCGAGCTAGCTGCACGCACACCAGTACGCGCCGTGCCGAGGATCGCCTCGCGGAGGAGCTCACTCATCGGCGGCTCCGGGGGCCAGAGTTATCAGGCGGTCTTCGGACCAGGCTGTGCGGGGTGACAAGGCGTAGCCGTCCCATTCGCCTGCCACGGTGAGTGGGTGGCCGCCGCTGAGCGCGAGCAGGACATCGTGGCTCGATCCGCGCAGCGGCATAGCTAGGCCGGTCGCATCGACAACCGCGTAGGGCTCGGGCGCTGCAGCTGGCAGCGGCAGGACACCGCTGAGCACGATCAGGCTTGCCCCTACCCACGGGCTGCGACCGAGCAGCTCCGCGTACCCGGTCACGGCTGTCTGAATGTCGTCGCCCTCCGGTGCAGCCATTAGCGGCAACGGCGCAGCACTTCTCTCCACGATCATGGCGCGCTGCGGCGCCGCGCTCGGCCAGAACGCTAGCTTCGCCTGCAGCTTGGTTCCCGCCGCCAACGCAGCCTCGAAGCTTGTGCCGAGCGGGGTGAACTGCAGCACCAGCGCACTGCGCTTAGTGCGCGCTCCGCGCAGCCACGCGCGTTGGCTACGCACGCGCTCGTTCTCATCGATCACGTCACACAACACATGCCACTCGTCTTCGAGCGTGTCGCCGCGAGCCAGGACCTCGCGCTGATCGAGCGTCATCCCCATGCGCCTGCGCACATCCGCAGCCAGCAGCGGCTCGAGCTGATCGATCCGCCGGTAGGCGTGCGACAACAGCGCGAGCTCACCCAAATCATCCAGAATTCGCTGGGGCCAAGCGTCACTGGCGCCCACGCGCTCAGCCAGCCCGCGCACGCGACTGGCGAGCCCCGGAGCTTGCGCATCCACCAGACGGCGCGCCTGCGCATCCCAGAAGTCATACGACTCGTGCTGCAGCCGCGCGAGGCCTTGCCGCACGACATCGCTCAGCCAAACATCGAGCTGATCCAACCCGGACAAGATGTTCTCATGACGACGTTGAGCGCGCTTAGCCTGCGCCACAGCATCGACAGGTTTGTCCGGCGCTTGCGCACGCGTCGCTTGCTGCGCGCGCTGCTCGAGCCACGCCTGTACCCACTCTGGCTGCGCCGACTCGCTCACACGCTCGGGCGCATCCGCCGCCAACAGCAGCAAGCCAAGCGCATGCTTGCACGGGGATTTGCGACTCGGACAGCTGCAATGAGCAGCCAGGTCCGCGAGCGCGATCTGCGTGCGGTACAGCGTGGACCCCTGACACTCACCCCACAACGCGACCGCGCTGTGCCCGAGCCCGCGCCAGACGTTGGGTCGAGCCAGCTTCTGCCCCGCCGCGACGGTTCGCCCATCGGACGTAAGACTGAGAACCTGCGCTTTGTTGAGCGTAAGCGGCATGCGCGCCGCGAGTATAGCGCCCCGGCAGCCCAAGCACGTGCAAGTAACAACACCTGCGCATCGAAGGCATCGGGGCGAGAGAAATTTGGAACCGCCAGGGCGCCAGAAGACGCCAAGAGAGAAGACAAAAAATGCTCCGCAGACCTGCCGCAAAGCCATTCGCACAGCAGCGGAGCATCTTCTTCCTGGCGTTCTTCGGCGTCCCTGGCGTCCCTTGGCGATGAATCTCGCCTCTCCCCCGCGCGCAGCTGATAGCGGCAGCTGAGATTTGCTCAGACCAGCAACGCAAGCTCACGGCTGCAGCGGCAGCCAGTCGACTACGCGCGGCATACGACCGCGCAGTCGCGTCCAGTTGCGGAGCCCGCTCGGTCTCGGTCTGCGCAGGCTCCACTTCGTGCGCGCGGCAGACAGAGCCCGCAAGCCATACCGCTGCAACACACAGGCCGATTTGGCCAAAGCACATCATCCTCTTCATCAGCGAGCCACCACAGTTCTGAACGGCGAACTGCGCGAATCTCGCGGTTTTGCAAGATCGGTGCGCGCTGGCCAGCCTTGCCCGCTGCTGCACCCCGGCCATGTGTTCCAGTCCACGACACTGTCCGCGCAAGCGCGATAACCAGCCTTTCTTGCTGACGCGCGCACGCGCGAGCCTAGGACATCGGCGCTGGGCAGTCGCAGCGCGATGCAGTGGGGAGGTCGTGCATGTTCACGCGCAGAGGTTTTTCTTGGGCTGCGTTGATCGGTCTATCAGCTTGGGCGTCGTACGCGTCCGCGCACGGCACCAGTCACGAGTGCAAGCCGACCGGCTCGCCGAACGCGCACGGGCAAACCGGCGCCGTTGCCGTCGCCCAGCCCGTCGAATACTGGTCCAAGCCCTGGCTGCTCGTCGCGGACAAGCAAACGCGCCCGGACAAGGTGCGGCTCGTGAGCGCGGGCGGCGACATCGTGGAGATCGCGAAGCCGCCGATCACCGTCGAGCCCGTGAAGTGGCTCGCGCGCGGACGTGCAGTGTACGCGCTCAGCAAAGGCCGCAGTCTGACGCAGGGCAAGAGCGATGTCGTATTGATGCGCTGGGGCACCGATCCGCGACCGCGGCTGACCAACATTCGCACCGGCATCACGCTCGAGGGCGAGCTGGGCGCGGTGTTCTCCAATGAGTTTTTGGCGCTGAGCTGGGCGGAGAAAGCAGCCGACGGCAGCCTGCATCGCATGTTCGTGACGATGGACACCGAAGACATCAAGGTGCCTGAGCCGAAGGATCTCGGCGCGGATGACGGCGCCACGCTGCGCGTGCAGGCACTGGACAAGACGTTTGTCGTGCTGTGGACCTCGAAGGCTGGACTTATGCGCGCGACCTTCGATCAATTCGGCAAAGCGAACGGCTCCGTGAGCACGCTGGCATACGGCGACACGGCCAAAGCATCGAGCAACACGCTCGCGGCGCTGCAATGCGGCGATCGCTCTTGGCTGTTGCGACAGAACGGCCAAGAGCTCGTACTCTCGTACGCGGGTGCAACCGGCGCGCTCAAAGAGCTGGCCCAACTGCCGCTCGCACCCGACGCGACGCTCTTGCCCACACAATGCGCCGCAGGCTCGATCGTGATCGGCAGGCGCACGCTCGATGCTAAAGCCGGCAGCGTCACGCTCTGGGTGTCCACGGTCGACCAATCCGGCAAGGTGCATGATCGCCGCGTCAAAGACGCGCGCGGCAGCGCCGACGAGATTCGCATGGCGCAGTTCTCGCAGATCGGTGACAAGCTGACGAGCTGGTGGATCCAAGGCTCCGGCGTAGAAGCCAAGGTCTGGTCGCGCGAGCTGAGCTGCGAGTAGCGGCACAGCTCGTACGTATTCGCCCTGGATTACAACTGAGATACGGCCGCGCAAACCGGTTCGTTCACCCCGGCTGGGGACGCCGTCGGAATGCGCAGTCGTGAGGGCGCGGCCGCTGAACCATTTGTCGAAATGATGAGCTCTATTGGCAAACGGCTGGTGCCAGGCGAAGGTCCGCAAACCTCATGTGGACGTTTCCGCCTCGTCGTATTGCCATTGGAAACCTGTACCTCGCGGGAGCGTTGTCATTCGTTGCGTGCGACCGCGCGCACGAGTCGATGACGCTGGCCGCAGAGGACGCGGCCGATGCTGCAGTCGCGTCCGCTCGGTCGAGCTCGGGCGGTGCGGGCGCTGCGAAGGAGCAGGCTTCCGCAGCTGCCCCCGCAGGTCGCGCTAGCTCGGGCAGCGCGGGCACCGCAGCAGCAGGAAGCGCCGCCCCGACAGCGGGAAGCGCCGCGGCAGCCAGCGCGACTCCGACAGCAGGAAGCTCCGTGGCAGCAGCGGGTAGCGGCGCTGCAGGCACGACCGCAAACAGCCCAACGAGCGGGACAGGCGGCTCCGGAGCGCCAACCGCAGGCAGCTCGGCCATGCTTGGCCCCGACTGCGGCAAAGACCCCCTCGCAAACGAGCAGCCTCTCGGCCGCGGCTTCTTTCAAGCGTTTCGCGGCCTGTTCGGCTGCACGAAACCAGCTGATCTCGCGCTGTATCGCCAGATGTTGCCCGAAAAGTTCGAGATGCCGGCGGACCCGCAAGTCTGCTTCTACGTCTTCCACTTCGCGATCAGCGGCGTCGGCCCGTACAACGAAGCGGCGATCCTCATGCCGATCACATACGCCGGACAAGCCGGCAAATACGTGCTCACGATGCCGCTCGACAACCTTGCAGCCAGCAGCGGCGGACGTGCTCAAGGTTTCCCGAAGTACATCGCTGAGGAAGTGTCAGTGAGCGAAGACGGCACCAACTGGACTGGTGTCGTGCGCAACGCTGGCGAGATCGATCTGCAAGCTTCTTACACAGGCGCATGCCGTGAGGGTGGCGACTTCCCCTTCCCCGACTTCATCAACCTGACGCCGATCGCGATCAGCGCCAGCCAGAACGCGGCATACATCGCGCCGCGCACAGGCAGCGCGCTGGTGATCCCTGCTGAGTATCTCGTCGAACCAAAGTTCTACAGCTTGCAGGGCAGCGTCCAGATGCAGATCAACGACGCGCTGCCGTGGAACGGCCTGTTCGACGAGTCTCAAGCATTTCCCGCGCAGCTCGTGACGTTCAAAGGCGGCATCGATCTCGGCAGCCGCGCGCTCGACTGACCGCCGACCGCCCATAAATGCCGTGCATGCTGCTACCATGGCAGCATAACTAGCAACCGATGCCTCGCTGCACGACATACCTCGCACTTTTGCTGGCATTGCCGGCGTGCAACCCATCAACTTCGCCGCCAATAGCGGCACCACCGCCACCTGAGCCGGAGCCAGCCACGGCACCAGGCCCCGAGCGCGAGCCCGAAGCAGGCTGCCGCTCCGAGCGGAGCGGCAACCTCGGCCATCCCAGCGGCGAGTGGTTTTCTGGCACTGAAACGAAGGTATGTGCAGCGCTGATCGAACCCGCGAGCCACGATGGCTCGTATGGCAAGACGCGCATCGTGTTCGACCGCGGTCCGAGTGCTCCACAGGTGACGCACGAGCTCACCGGCATCTACCGCATCTTCAGCCATTCACCACGCGCGCACGCATTTGTCATCGGAGGTCAGTTCGAGACCGGCGTGTTCGTCCTCGTCGAGCGCCTCGGGCTGATCGACGATCGCGATGGCAGCTTGCGCTGGTCCAAGTATCGGCCACCGCTGCGCATCGTCAGCATCGTCGCGAGCCCTGACGGCGACACGCTCGCGCTCATCGCCGGCCCGGAAAACGCAGACATGAGGCCGTTCCGTCTGTGGAGCTACCGCCCCGCCGAAGATGCATTGAGCCGGCTCGGACCCGCGCCTGGCCCGCCGCCGGACGAGTGGGAATGCGACCGCGCCTACCCGAGTCGTTGGCTCACGATTCCTGGCAATGAAGCCTACACGGACATGGATCCCGGCGTGATCACGTTCAGCTCACCCGACGAGCTGCAAGTCAGCTACGGCGCGGACACGTGCAAGAGCCGCGCGAAGAAGCGCACTGTGCGGCGCTGGAATCTCGCAAACGCCAAGCCTTGGCAGCAGCCCGCGCGCAGCGCGGATGAGCTCGAATACTAGGGCCGTCGCGACGGCTCACGCCGCGCGTGGCGCTACAGTTGCCTGATGATGCGGTTGCGCCGGCGTGCGAGGCCGAGCCCTAAGAGCGCGAGCCATGCGAACATCGGCGTGTTGCGGGACTGCACCTGCCCAACGCTGCAGCCGCTTTCCCGTGCGCTTTCGGGCACCATGCTTGCATCGACGGTTATGCGCGCTGCGCTGTCGCTGCGCGAGATCGAGCTGGGCTTTGATGCATCGACCGCGGCGTCGCCCGCGTCTGCTTTTTCAGCATCGGAGCGTTTCGAAGGCTTAATTTGGCTTTCAGCGGCAGGCTTGGGGTCATCCTTGGGCTTGTCTTCCGCGGCCTGCTGCGGCGCGCCGCCGCCAGGAGCGGCAGGCTTCATCTCGATCTCGGCGCAATCCATCACGCGTGCGGCGCCCCAATCGGCGTGATCATCCACGTTGCCGTCGCCACCGTCCGAGACAACGAGTCGCAGCTGTTGGCTGCCAGTCAACTGAATTGCGATGTCCTCACGCTCGTCGCTGCCACGCTTGAGGCCGCTGTCGTAGACCATGTTGTCATCGAGGAACACCTGAAACACGACCGAACCGCGCTCCGCGACCTCATCGTCGACCCCGACGGCGGCCACAAACTTTCCGTTGCAGCGCCCGTCGAGATGGAAGCGTACGTCCGACGGCGCATGCACGCCGAGGCCGGTGTTGAACGCGACGCCATCGATCAGCATCGGCTTACCGTCTTCACCCTCCCCACCGTGGCTCTTGTCGCGCTCAATAGGCCCCGAGCCATTCATGACCGGATCGAGCGGCGTGAGTGAGCTGAGCTGCGTACGCGGATAGATGTCACGGTACACACGCTGCGTGGCACCCGCCGAGTCCTTCACGAATAGCTCGACGCGCACCCAGGTGTTAGCCTCGTCCGCCTCGAACTGCGGCACCATGAATGTTAGACTGTGGCTGCCGCTCATTGCGCCGAGCAAAGGATGCGTGTGCGTGTCATGTTGATAGTCGACCTGCCAGGTGAACGCGCTCGCCGGCAACGCGCCATCCTCGTCGTCGCTGGCGGTACCCTTCAGCGTAATCATCTCGCCCGGCGCGTACTCGATGCGCGCGTCACCTGCGATGGCAGCCTTTGGCGGCCGATTGGTGGTGATTGTGAGCTCAGCTGCCTGCGAGCTCGTCTGTCCAAACTCGTTCTGGGCAACGGCGAAGAACTTCACAGCGTTGTCCTCCGCGGTGGTGCGCTCGATCGTGTACTTGGCATCGGTCGCGCCCGGAATAGGCACACCGTCGCGCTGCCACTGGATCGTGGTCGCATCCTGAACTGTGACTTCGAACGTGACTGGGTCGCCGAGCACGATGGTTTGTGAGACCGGGTTCCTCGAGATCCGCGGAGCTGCGCTGCCGGAATAGCTGATCTTGCTCAGTGTTCCGACGCTTGGATCATGCGTCTTCGTGTCTTGGTTGCGCGACAAGTAGTAGACACTGCCATCCGGCACGACGGCCAGGTTCGTGGGATAGCCGATGCCACTCGCGAACGGACGCACCTGTTTGGTCGTCAGATCCAACACCTCGATCGTGCCGGCGCAGAAGTCTTCGAATAGAAACGTGCCGACGTAGTCCGAGGGAAATTGCGCGATCGTCGGATTGTAGAACCCGCCGCCGGTGATCGAACAATAATTGTTAGAATGTGCATACGCGTAGAACGGCGCTTCGTACCTTGTGTCTTCGGAGGGGCCTTCGACCAATGACCAGCCGTAGTTTGCGCCACGCTTGTCCTCGTTGATCTCTTCCCAATCAGCTTGCCCGACGTCGCCCACCAACATGCGACCGGTGCCTGGCTGAATGTCGAACGCGAACGGGTTGCGGTAACCGTAGCTCCAGATCGCACCAAAAGCGTCAGGCTCGTTGACGAACGGATTGTCACCCGGGACGCTGCCGTCCGGCCGAATGCGAAGGATCTTCCCAAACGGATTTGACAGCATTTGCGAGTTAGACTCGGGCAGCGGACCATCTTCGTGGTTGCCGACGGCCACATAGAGCATGCCGTCCAGGCCGAAGCGCATGGCGCCGCCCATGTGAAACTGAACGCGGATCTCGGGTAGCTCGATCAAGTGCATGATCGAGCTTGGATCCGCGCGACCGTCGACTTCTGTCACACGCAGCACATGATTGTTCGATGTGGACTCGCCCTTGATCGAGCAATATGCGTACACGTAGTGATTTGTCGCGAAGCTCGGATCCGGCACGATGCCGAGGCATCCGCGCTCGTAGGTCGAGTCGACGTCGGGCACTTCCCAGTAGCTCTCCGTGAGCATGACGTCGTCCTTCACCGTGCGAATCACGCCGTTCTGCTGCACGACCAGCACGCGGCCGTCCGGCAACGCAGTCAACGCCGTCGGGCTCATCAAACCATCGGCGATCTGTTGATCAGCGAACCCCATGGGCACTTCCGCAGCGCGTGCACTGCTCACGGCAGCCAACAAAAATAGTCCTACAGAGACGAGCGATCGCATAAGAACCTTCCCCGCGCGAGCCACGCGCAGCGGCCCACCCTAGCCCCCGATTGTGTCAATCGAGGCTCAGAGCCCTCGAAATCGCGCGGTTGACCCATGACGAAACCTGCCACAATCAGGGAACAGTTAGTTTCGCGTCGATGACGAGCTCCGGGTGGCTGGAGCGCAGCTGGCCCAGCGGATTCACTACGCCTAGTTCGAGCCAGACAGCATGCGCCTGCGCGCGGAGAGTCTCGCCCTCTTCGCTCTCGAGCATGCAGCCCAGCGCATACTGCGCTCGGCAAGTCTCTTCGAGCAGGCCAAGCCTCGCAAACTCCTGTGCGGACTTGCGCATCGAGTCTACGGCGGCGGCGACGTCGCCGCGCAGGTAGGCGACGCGCGACTTGAACGCGCGTACAAACTCACGGGCAGCGACGGTGCGCACGGTACTCATCGTTTTCAGATCTTCGCGCACGAACGAAATGGGATCGCCCTGACGACCATCGACGACCCAGCGATTGAGTACCAAGCGTGCCCTAGTAGAATGAAGAACGAAACGGAGCGCACGTCCGTGCCGCAGCGGAGAGCTGCGCACCGGCATCCAGAACCGGTCGATCACACCGAACGCCCAGTCGAACTCGAAGGTCGAGCAAGCGATGCTCATCACAGCGACTAGATGGAGCAAGTGCAGGATGCCGATGCCCATCTGCGGGAGCTCATCGCGCTCGCGATCAAGCCGAGGTTGTGCCTCGGCAGCGAGATTCAGGGCGAGATCGCTGCACGCGCGCAGCAGCGACGCTTGCAACACTGCCGTGCGATTGGCCGTCGCGTCCGCGCGCGCGAGCAGCTCGCGCAGCTCTAGATCGGCCTGCTTGTAGCGCCCAAAGTACTGCAACGCGCCGATGCGCGCGGCATGCACCGCAAAAAGGTAGTAGTAGTCACCTTGCTCGCCGCCAGTGCGCTGCGTCTCGTAGGTGCGGTTTGCCTCGTCCGAGGCTTCGAGCACCTCCGGCAGATCGCCGAGGAGAAGCGCACACACCGTCCGGGCGGAAAACAGCTCGGAGCGCAAGTCTTGGTCTTCAACTTCCTTTGCAATCGCTTCGGCACGCGCCAACTGTAGTTTCGCAAGCTGCGCTGCGCGCGGAGTTCCGGCAATGCACGATACCGTGGCGGTCAGACAGAGTGCCCGCGCCGCCGTCGAAGGGTCACCAGCGTCCAGGCCCAGACGCAGCGCACGCGCTTGAAAGAGCGCCGCCCTCAGCGGCGCATAAAATTGCGTTTCGACCGCGAGCACGCCGTAGAGCTCGGCTGTGCGGAGATGAGTCGCAGGAGCGTCCTGGGGGTCTCTGCGAACAAAGCTCGAGCCGCGCAGCGCGAGCCGCACCCGCTCCCAGGCGATCGCGGCGTAAAGGCCGGCGTTGCTCGTGGGAATGTCGATTGCCTGAGCTCCAAGTACGCGCTGCACCAAGCGTTCGCCCTCATCGAAGCGACCGGTGCGTAGCAAGTGAGAGGCTGCAAGCCTCAAGAGCGGCGGCTGTTCCGATGGCTCGACTAGCTCTGCCGCTTGCAAGTAAGCATCGGCCGCCTCCGCTCCCCGGCGTGAATGGGCGAGAACGCCGGCGAGCTTTCCGTAGAGCTTGGCTCGTTCAGATTTGGATTCGGTCAAGCCGAGGCAGCGCTGATACAGCTCAATGGCGCGTACAAAGGCCAGGCTGCTGTGCGCGCGCTCGGCGGCGGTCAGGCCGTAGCGGAGGGCGAGGTTAGGCTCCTCGGCGCCGAGCGCAAGCTGGTGCAGCCAGTCGGCATCGGCTCGGCCGGAGAGCTCCATCACACGGAGTAGGTGGTCGTGAACGCGCCTGAGCGCGAGCGTGTCGAGCGCGGCTTGCACCGATTCGCGCACGCGGTCGTGGGAGACCTCCAGCAGCCGCTCGCCATTCACGACGCGCGAGCGCAGCAAGCGTAGGCTCTGCAGCTCCTGGACCAGTGCACGGCCCTCCTGACCGACCTCTGCTGCGTTCAGCGCGAGGTGGGGAGGGAGCGGTCGGCCCGCGATCGCCAGGACGTCGAGGATCGCGCGCGCACCGGGAGGTAGTAGCGCGCTTGCGCGCGTCACCAACTCGCCAATGCTGAGATCTTTCAGTTCGAGTTGCTGGCGTTCGAGCTGGGCCGCTGCGAGTGTGCTGAGCTGCAGGATCCAGAAGGGGTTTCCTTGTGCCTCGAAGGCGATCTTGGCGACGACTGACGGCGGCGTTTCGGCTGGCAAGCGCTGCCGGCACAGCGCTTCGACGTCGGTTTCGCCAAGCGGGGAAAGCTCGATCAACAGGGTATTGGGGTGATCGGTGCGCGCGAACATAGGTATCTCGAGCGCTCGTAGACAAGCGCTGGTCTCTAGCTCTTCGACGCGATAGCTCACAATCAACGTGATGGGCGAGGCTGCGGGTTGGGAGAGCCAATCGCGTAAGATGCTGGTGCTGTCGAGGTCTCCCCACTGCAGATCGTCGATCCACAGCAGCACCGGCTGCTCCTGGGCCACCCGAGCTATGAGCTGGCGTAAGCCTTGCTCGGCGCGATGGCGTGTCTGCGCCGCATCAGAATGAGCATGCTTCTTCAACAGCAAGCGCTGGACCGAATGCAGTCGCTGGAACGTCGGAAACAGCTGTGTGAGCTCAGCAACCGCTCTCGGGAGTAGGTTGGCGACGCGCAAGTCGTCGAGCCCTGCGAGATGCTGGACCAGGTCGTCCATCGCACCGTCGAGCGACTTGAACGGCATCGACTCGCGCTCGTAGCAACGGCTACGCAGCACGAGAGGCGTCTGGCCGACACTCATAGCCCTGACTGCAACCTCATTCAAGCAATGCTCTATAAGCGCCGTCTTACCCGTGCCAGAGCTTCCGCGGACGCTGACTGTGACGTTCACGCCCTCGCATGCTTGTCTGAGCGCAGCCATGAGTTGCGCCGTCGCCGGTTCGCGCCCGATCAGGGGTGTGCTTGGTTTGTTCGGTGGCAGGTCCGCCAAGACCCGCACGAACTCAGCGCTCGGACGATGGCGTTTTGAAACCCTTGCGTCCAGTGCCGCAAGGACATCAAGGATCTGCTCACCCGTCGGGCGTTGCTCCGGTGATCGCTGGAGCAGCTGCATGCACAGATCTGTGAGCGCGTGCGGAACACCTACCACCAACCGCGAAAGCGGTTCCGGATCTTTGTGCAGCTTGCGGTGCAAGAGCCGTGAAACATCGCGCGCGTCGATCGGCAAATGGCCGCATAGTGCCTCGTAGAGAATGGCGCCGAAAGCATACCAATCGGAGGCCTCCGTGAGCGCCTCTCCGCGCGCTTGCTCGGGTGGCATGTAGGCCGGCGTGCCGGCGACGTTTCCCTCCTGTGTGACACGCAGACGCTGCTCGCCAAGCTCGAGCACGAGCCCGAAGTCCAAGACTACGACCCGGTCCTGCGCGATCAGTATGTTGCTTGGCTTGAGATCGCGATGCAGCAAACCCGCGCGATGCAGAGCTCTGACGCCGTTAGCGAGCTCAGCAAACACTCGAATGAGCTCGGCGAGCGTGCTCGGATCGGCGACCGCGCGGGTCGACTTGTCATCGGCCTGGGTCGCGCGCGTCTTGTGCCAGTCGGCCAGGCGCGAGCGAAGCTCGACGCCGTCGACGTACTCCATCGTAAGAAAACACGCATCGCTGCCGCGCTGCAGATCGAACAGTTTGACCAGGTTGCGGTGATGGAGATCCGTAAGCGCGCGAAACTCACGCTTGAGGCGCTGTACGCTCGTCTGGTCTAAGCCAAACAGTTTTTTGAGTGCGACGTACCTGCCAGTCTCGGCATCCAGGGCGAGAAATACGCTGCCGGATGCACCGGAGCCGAGCTCCCGCACCAACGAGTAGCGCCCCGAATCCGCTGCGGGCTCGATGGAAGTGGACGTTGTCGTCATCGCGCCTCGCGGTTGCCACCTGATCCTAACATGCGTTCTGTGGCAGGTAGCGCCTGCGTACTAGCGCGAAAAGGCGTCAGGAGTCAGATACATTCTAGGTGGCTGCCGTACAGCGGTGACGCCAACAGCGGCAACTGGACGCCGACCAAACCTGGCTGGCTCCAACTTTATCTGAGCCGCATGGTAGGATGTCAGATAGCTGTGCGGCTCAGCGCGGCGCTAGCTGAGCGAGTGAACGGGTGCATTCGGACAGACAATCGATCGATCCGCCATTCGATCCCGCCCGCTTCGAGCTCTTACGCACGCTCGGCACAGGTGGCGCAGGTACGGTGTACCTCGCGCGGGATCGAGAGAGCGGCGAGCCGCTGGCGCTCAAGAAACTGGATCGAATCGACCAGAAGAGCGTGTTGCGCTTCAAGCGTGAGTTTCGCGCGCTTGCCAATCTTCATCACCCGAACTTGATTCGCCTGTACGACTTGGGCCGTGGCGATGGCGCCTGGTATCTCACGATGGAATACGTCGCGGGACGCAGCCTAAACGAAGAGCTGCAGCGCGCACAGTCAGTTCACGCGACTCGGGACCAGCGTCGACGGCGCGCAAATGATCAAGATGTCGACAGCAGGTTTTTTGAACAGGTTGCGGAGCGGTTTCGACAGCTCGCGCTCGGCGTGCATGCCGTGCACCAGGCCGGCATGTTGCACCGCGACCTGAAGCCGAGCAACGTCCTCGTCTCGAACGCTGGGCGCGTCGTTGTGCTCGACTTTGGCCTCGTGCGCCAAATGGACGTAGGCGCCGAAGGACCCAGGGTCACTTTCGACGGCACGATCTCGGGAACACCGGCGTACATGTCGCCGGAACAAGCCAGCGCTCAACCGCTCACCGAAGCCTCGGACTGGTACTCGTTCGGAGTCATGCTGTACGAGATGCTCACTGGGCAACTGCCGATCGACGGGCGCAATGCCGACGAGCTGATCCACGCCAAGCGAACACTCGACCCCCTACCGCTAACGGACGCCGTCGACGGCCCCGCACCGCTTCGTAAGTTAGCTACCGATCTCGTGCAGCGCGACGCATCAGCGCGGCCGACCGGCGAGCAGATCATAGCAGTTTTGTCTGAGCTGAGCGCTTCTACGCACGTGGCGCGGGGTCGCACCCAATCGGAAGAGCTCATTCCGAACACGGATGTGATGACCAGTCTGTCGCTCCCTTCGATCGTCGGACGCGAGCCAGAGCTACTGCAGCTGCGAGCGGCGCTCCAGCAAGCCGAACATCAGCAGACCGTCGTGGTGCACGTTCGTGGCAGCTCGGGCATGGGCAAGTCCGCGCTGGTCGAGCACTTTCTACTGGAGCCTAAGCGCACGGGAGGTTCAGAAATTCTCGTATTGAGCAGTCGCTGCTACGAACGCGAAATGATGCCTTTCAAAGCGCTTGACGGGGTAATGGATGCGCTCGTCGCGGACATGCTCAAACTCGATGACATCGATGCTGCGCACGTGCTGCCTCATGATTGCGCCGAATTGGCCCAGCTATTCCCCGTGTTCGAGCGTCTCCCTGCGGTGCGACGCCTGGCGAGAAAGCCCCGACTTCTAGGTGCCGCAGCAGAGACTCGGCGGCGCGCTGAGGATGCATTGAATGAGCTCTTTCAGCATCTGGCCACAGACCGCGCGCTCGTGATCTGGATCGACGATTTGCAGTGGGGGGACCTGGACAGCGCTAGCGTGATCAAGAAGTGGTGGACACGGAGCCACGGGGCACGGTTTCTGTTGATTTGCAGCTATAGGGGTGAAGAAGTCGAAACCAGCCCATGTTTGAAGGCTCTCGTCGATACCAAGGCAGGTCCCGCTGCCGCAAAAGAAGTGTTCATCGACCTCGCGCCATTGGCGGAGATCGATGTGCGAGCCTTGTGCAGTGAGCGAATGAACACCGCGTCGACCGCCTCCCCGCACGTGATCGATCGCATCGTGCTGGAGGCGGGGGGTAACCCGTTCTTGGCGCAGCAGTTGGCCGCGCTCGCAGTCGCAAAGCGAGCGCGTGGCGATGCCGACATCGAAAACCTCTCCGTGGAGGAGCTGGTGCTGCGGACGGGTGCGTTGTTGGAGTCGGACGCGCGTGCGCTCCTGAACGTGTTGGCGATCGCAGGTCGCCCGCTCGCGCCGCACCTCGCGCTGATGGCAGCAGAGGTTCGCCGAGAAGGGCGCAGTCACATCCATGCCCTGCACGCGTTGCGCTTGGTCCGCACGCGTGTGATCGCCGGCCAGCGCTGCCTCGAGGTTTATCACGACCGTGTTCGCGAGGGCGTACAGGGATCGATGAGCGCGAACGATCGCGAGCAGCAGAACGCTCAGCTGCTGCGTATCCTAGAGATCGCGCGCGTGTCCGATCCGGACTGGCTGCACGAGCTCGCGGTCGGGGCAAACCAGCGCGAAAGCGCGCTCCGGTACGGTCTGCGAGCCGCTGAGCGCGCGAATACGAGTCTAGCCTTTGAGCGCGCAGCCGAGCTGTACGCGCGCTGCATCGGCTTGAACGATCGCCCTAAGTCGGCTGCCGATCTGTGGGTGAAGCTTGCGACGACCCTCATGCGTTGCCGCCGAGGCGTGGAAGCCGCACATGCGTACCTAAAGGCGGCCGACCACTCCGAGTCGGAGGCGCGCCCAGAGTTGTGGCGACTCGCAGCGTCCCATCTGCTTCGCAGCGGTCGCTTCGAAGAAGGCGAGCAGTGGGTGCGGCGCGTGCTCCAGGTTCTTCGGCTCGAGGTTCCGAGTACAGAGCTTGGCGTGATGGCCGCGGTCGGTTGGGAGCGAGCACGCGTCGCAATGCTCGGCTACGATGTCAAAGCGCACGAGCCCTCGGAAGCGCGCATTCGCCTGCGCCGAGCAGCTGAGCTCTACGGGACGTTGGCGATCGACACCCAGCTTCACGACCCGCTGCGCGCCGTGCTCTTCCAAACACGCGGGCTGCGCATGGCGCGACAGTCGGGCGACCTCGCCAGCGTCGCGCGCATGTTGAGCTTGACGGCGGGGGTCGTCTGCTTATCAGGCACGCCACGCGCGGCCCGCGAGTCCGCGGAGCTCATCGCGCGCGCGGAGGAGCTCTCAAGCAAACTTAACAGCGAGGATCTGCTGATCGAGCTGCCCTGCGCACGCGCGCTGTCTGCGCTGTTCCTTGGTCGTCCGCTCGAAGCCGTTGAGCATGCACAAACAGCAGAACGCGTGTATGCGACGCATAGCGCCGTCGGAGACCATGGCGACTACTTCTACATGTTCGCGGTGCGGGCAGTGCGCCTAACTGCCTTGAATGCGTTGGGACGGCACAGTGTCGTGCGGGAGGAGCTGCGCGATTATCTTGCTCGTGCACACGCCACCGACAACCGCGCCGCAGTCTTGCAGGTGGCGCTCATCCAGACGACGATTGAGCGCGCAACCGACAACTGCCGTAGCTCTCGCGCGCGCCTCGATGCAGAGCGCATGCAGCTCCCAAAAGGCGGCTTCGGGGTACTTCATCTGGTACACATGATCGGCACGATGCAGGCGGCGTGCGCGACCCAAGACTACGCTTGGGCGCAAGCGCGGCTGGCGGAGGACTGGTCCGCCTATTTGCGTGCGCCGATGCACGGCACTGCGTATACGGCCTGCGTCGCGCACTTCGCGCATGCCCGCCTGGTGTTGAACCAGCGCGTTGACTCAGGCGCCGAGGGCAGCGCTGAGCGAGCGGTGAAGCCCGATATGCGTGAGCTCCTGCGTTTACCGGCTACGCCGCTGCGCGATGCCGTCGTCACGCGCCTGCGCGCGCGCTGTGCTTACTTGGATGGTGACACGAACAGCGCGATCGACCTGCTGAGGCAGAGTGCTTCCGCGTTGGCGGAAGCCTTTTATCAGGACGAGCCCGAGCGAGACAGATTTGCGCTGGGGTGCTTGGTGGGTGGCAGCGAAGGAGCGCAGCTGTGCGCGGCGGCTCTGGAGGCTCTGCGCGAGTGTGGTGTGGTCGATCCCATCGAGGAGTTGCGCGGCTTTTATCCAGAGTTGTTCGCGAGAGGCCTGGTGGAGAAGGTGCGAGCCCACGTGGGAGGGGAGCCGTGAGCCCATCGAAGGCGCCACAATCCGTTCCGAGTCAAGCCAAGGGACACTCGCATCGACCATACGAAAATCGTTACGAAGTGCAGGGCGAGATCGCTTCGGGCGGCATGGGAGTCGTGCACCGTGTCCGCGACCGCATCACCGGTCAGCTGCTCGCATTGAAGCGCATCGCAACACACTGCGAAAAAACACCGGGCGCGTTGGAACGCTTCGAGCGCGAGTACCAAGTGCTCTCGAGCTTGGACCACCCTCGCATCGTTCGCGTGTTCGACTACGGCATCGATGACAGCGGCCCGTATTACACGATGGAGCTGCTCGAGGGGCACGACTTAGTGCAGCTCTCTCCGCTGCCATTCAAGACCGCGTGCATGCATTTGCGCGACATCGCGACTTCACTCGCGCTCTTGCATGGACGCCGCTTGCTGCATCGCGATCTCAGCCCAAGCAATGTTCGGGTCATGCCTGATGGCCACTGCACGCTACTCGATTTCGGCGCGCTCGCGCCATTCGGTCAGGCCCCGGACCTCGTCGGCACGCCGCCCATCATGGCTCCCGAAGTGCTCGCTACCAGGCCGCTTGATCAACGCACGGACTTGTACGCGCTTGGCGCTCTCGCGTATTACATGCTCGCGGGCCGACACGCGTTTTTCGCGCACAGCGCGCTCGATCTTCCCGAGCAGTGGACGCTGCCGCTCGCAGCGCCATCCAGCTTGGCGAAAGACGTGCCCAGAGAGCTCGACGCGCTCGTGCTGTCGCTGCTGAGCCGAGACCCACTGGCACGTCCGGGGAGCGCTGCAGAAGTGATCACGCGCCTCGAAGTGATCGGCGATTTGCCGCCGGAGGATCGCAACCAAGCGCGGCTGTTTGCTTCGAGCTACTTCACGAGCCCGCGTTTCAGCGGTCGGGCGGCGGAGCTGCGCGAGCTAACAAAGTGCCTCGATGCCGCGCTGCTCGGTCACGGCGCTGCGGTGTTGATCGAAGCCGCGCCAGGCATGGGCAGGACGCGCTTGCTCGAAGAGCTCGCCGTGCGTGCGCGTATGTCCGGGGCGATCGTGGTGTCGATCGATGCCAGTAGCGCACAACAGCGTCATGGCACAGCGCACGCGTTGGTCTCCCGCTTGTTTCAGCTGCTTCCGCAGACCGCTGCCGAGCTCGCCCCCGGGTTTGCGATTGCGCTCGCCGAAATCGGGCTGCCTGCCGAGTCCGACTCCTCAGCGGCGGCTCGCGCGGCGGCTCCTCGCTCCCTCGCAGAACTTGTCGTGGAGCTCAGCCGCGACCGGCCCGTCGTCATTGCGGTCGACAATGTGGACGACGCCGACGCTGCGAGCCAAGGCCTACTGGCAGCACTGGCGAGCATGACCGGGGACATTCCGCTGACCTTGATATTAGGGGCTGCGCTTGCCAGTCAGGCGCCTTATGCATTGGGCTCACTGGCGCTGCGCCGGCATTGTTCACTGCTTACGCTCGTTGGTTTAGCGAGGCACGAGCTCCTGAGCCTTTTGCGCAGCATCTTCGGCGACGCGCCCAACCTAGAGCGTTTCTCGGAGTGGCTGCACGAGCTTACGGCTGGTGGCCCGTTGCATGCTATCGAAGTGTGCCGGAGCTTGTTCCGCAGCGGTGTGATTCACTACGCGAGCGGTATCTGGACGCTTCCTAGAGAACGTCCGACCGCAGAGCTGCCGATGGCGCTGGGCGATGCACTGGCACGTCGCATCGATCCCCTGAGCGCGGCTGCACGCGCGCTCGCGGAGTGCCTAAGCTTACAGCGGGACAGTCCGTCGCTCGTGCTGTGCACGCTCTTGTGTGGCGACGCGCCGGAGCCTGAAAATGAAGCGCGCGCGCTGCTGGAGGAACTCACGCAAACGGCCACGCTTTTGGTCGACCGGGGTGTCTACCGTTTTAGCAGCTCTGCGCTACGTGCAGCCGTGCTTGCAGGCATGAGCGGACAGAACCTGCTGTTGAACCATCGGCGTCTTGGGAACGCATTTGCGCAGCTGGCAGCTGCAAGCGATTATGCGCTGCAGGTAGAGGCGGGTTTCCATTTGATCCAGGGTGGCGACGACTTGCGGGGCGCCGAGATGATCGCAGAGATCTGCAAGACCGGCGCACTGCGCAAGGTGTTAGGCGACCTCAGCCGCGCAGGGCGGCCGTTCGAAGCCGCACTCGAAGTGTACCGTCGGCACCACAAATCTGCTTACCAACTCGCGCCGCTCTTCGCTGGGCTCGCGCTCGCCGGCTACTACGAAGAGCGCAGATTCGGAGAAGTATATGGCGATCAGGCGCTGGACTTGCTTTCACGTTTACTCGGGCTGGACACGGCGCGCCGGCTGCGCCCCTACGTAGGCAAAGCGCTCGCATTGCTCATCGGGGTCTCGCTCGCCTTTCTTCGGTTTTTGCTCACGCCCCGCGAGCTGCGTCCGAGCCCGTTCAGGAGCATCCTCGAGCACTGCTTAGGATCCGTACACGCGCTCGCCGGCACGTCCGCCCTATCTCTCGATGCCGAGCGCACCGGCCGCATCGCGGCAACCTTGGAACCTTTCACGTTTCTGCCGGACCGAACGACGCCAGTCGGCATCCACCAGTATGGCACCCACTTGGCGGCGCTGCCTCGCGAAAATCAGGTCGAAACATATGCGGGTTTCGAGCGCATGCTGCGGCGATTCGAGGACCTGAGCTATTACCGCAAGCTTCCTGCAGATGCGCGAGCGATGCTGGTCGCCGGGCTGCACTACGCGCGCGGGTCGCTCGCGGTGTTTCGGGCCGATGGGTCGGCCGCGCTCACGAGCGCACAAGCCCTGGAAACGATCGGGATCAAAATGCACGCGATGATCGCCAGCCAGCTGCGCTATCTCTACTATGTCGCGCGGGGAGAGCTAGTTAAAGCTGAGCCTCACCGTGAACAGCTAGAAATTCATGCCGCTTCCGTGGGCGGCGTTTGGCAGGTCGAGACCTGGGAAGGTGCAGCGCTCATACTGATTAATGTCCTCGCTCTTGACGACGTAGTGAGCCTGGCGCGCATATCCCGTCAGCTCGAGGTCCTCAGCCGAAGCGTCCCCTCGCTCCAGCGCTACAGCAAGCTTGCGTCGCTGGCGCTGATCGCCAGCCATCGCGACGAACGCTTCATGGCGGAAGCGCGCGCAGCCGTCAGCGACGATGTTCCACGTAGCTACATCGGCTGGGCAGCCGTGCAGAGCGCGCTTGCCCGTACGTATAACCAGACCGGAGAGCCGGCCACTGCGAAACGGATCTGTGAACGAGCGCTGGCACACGTCACAGATCAAGACCGCGAGTTTGTTGCGCTGTTTCTCCCGTTGGACCTCGAAATGGCGTTAGCGGAAGCAGGCCTCGGCCAAGTCGAAGCGGGGCTCGCGCGTGTCGACGGACTGCTCTCGCGTTTTGCGCGCTGTGAGCATCCACTGCTGCAAGGGTTACTGCACGAATGTCGCGCGCGCATCGCGTGGAATGCCGGCAGGTTTGCGGACTATCAACACAGCCTCAGCGAAGTCGAGCGTTGGTTTCGACCGACTGGCACGCCAGCATTAATCGCGAAGTACGAGCGCCTGGCGGGTCTCGCAGCTGACGGGCGTAGCTAAACCATTGAGCCACGATGCTGGCCGGACCTGCGGCCACGAGCGGACGTCAGCTCAGCGCATGAGCTCAGGCACATAGGCGCGCATGTTGGCATCTGGGTCACTGATTCCGCAGCCGATCAACCCTTCGCGCGCCGACGCCACGAGACCTCTGCCTTCATCTCCGCCTACCAACAACCCGAGCGTGTAGCGGTCGTGCTCGATTTCCTGCCTGATGTCGCTATCAGCCATGCGTTGTACACACCACCGCAACTCGCGAATCGCCATCTCTCGCTCGCCTTGCAAGTAAGCCAATCGAGCCCGTAAGCGAGTGACCGGGATCTCATTCAACAGGCCGGGGGGTAGACGTGCAAGCTGCTTGATGTCGTCGCGCACTAAGGCTTCGATGTTACCGGACCCATCGGTCTCGACATGATGATTGATCAGCAGCCGCGAGTGAAGTGTATGCGCCAGCAAGCGCATGAAAGCGCTGCGATGCACGACGGAGCGCAAAAAAGGCTGCCAAAACTCCGATAGTCGCGTGAAGGCCCAGTCGAAGTCACGCGTAGCGCAAGCCGCGCGCATGACGCCTAGCATGTGAATCATGCTCGAGATGCAAAAATTCCCCTTAGGCAATAGAGGGTACTCCGCGTCGAGGCGCGCGCGCGAGCCAGTGCACATATTGAGAGCCTGCTCGTCGACGACTCGGTTCATCGTGACTTGGAACACCGCCGCAAGATTGTCGGTGGCGCGCGCGCGCGCGACGTGCTCACTCAGCAGCCGGCGAGCCTCTAACAGCCGGCCCAGGCTTTGCAGTGTCGAAATGCGAACCGTTTGAATGGTGAACAGATAGAAATAGTCCCCATAGGGAATGGCAGTACTGCGAGTCTCCAGCAGACGGTCGAGCGCGTTGGCTGGCTCGAGTGCCGCCCAGACGTTGCCCGTGAACTGGGCGCAAACCGCTCGGACGCATAAGAGCTCCAACTGAACTTCTCGGTTTCCGCTCCGCTTGAAGAGCTCCTCAGCCCGATCTAGCAAGTCTTGCGAATGCCTCGCAGCGCGCTGCGTTCCTGACGTGCATGCTGTGACAGCCGCAAGGCACAATGCACGCGCCACCTGGGTGGGCGAGCCGTAGTCTAGAGCCATGCGCAAGCAGCGAGCAGAAAACATCGCCGCTCGCAGCGGCGCGTAGAACTGTGTTTCGGCCGAGAGCGTGCCGTAGAGCATCGCTACTTCTGCCCGTTGTGAATCGCGCGGCTCGGTCTGCCGCATCGGTACGTCATAGCTGCGCAGCGCTAGGCGTCCATGCTCCCATGCGAGCGCCGCGAGTAGACCAGCAGGACTCTTGGGCACATGCATCTTCTGCGTCTTCAGCACCTGCTGAACGATACGCTCACCGTCGTCGAACCGACCACTGCGCACGAGATGTGCCGCAGCAAGCTGCAAGAGTTTGCTGCGCTCAGCGGCCGGTGCGTGCTCTGCTGCGCTCGAGTAGGCTTTGGCGGCCTCATGGCCGCGCCGGCAGTGCGCCTGCGCGATGGCCAGCTTCATCCACAGTACGTAAAGCTGCATCTCGCCGTTGAACAGCAATATGCACTTGCCATACAGTTCGGCGGCGCGCTCGAACGCGAGGCTCGTGCTGGCGTGCTCTGCGGCGTGCCAGCCGTGTCGAAACGCGGATGCTCGCTGTCCTGCACCGAGCGCGAGTGTGTGCAGCCAATCGGGATCGCCTTGTTGCAACGTCGGCTCGAGCTCTTGAAGAAGCGCGGCGTGAATGCTCTGGCTCTGCTCAGCGCTCAACGATGCTTGTACCGCCTCGCGTACGCGGTCGTGGTAGACTTCCAAGAGCCGCTCACCGCCGACATCGCGAGTGCGGATCAGACGCAGCCCACGTAGCGAATGGATGTGGGCCCGTCCGCGGCTTGTTATCTTCGCCGTGCTGAGTGCAAGTTGAGCGCTGAGTGGTTGGCCTGCGATGGCAAGCACGCTGAGTAACGCGCGCGCGGAGTCCTCTACGTACAGGCTTGCTTGCTGTACAAGCGCCTCCATTGACAATCCGTCGAGCGACATGTCCCGGCGTGCGAGCTTGGCTTCGGCGACAGCGGTCAGCTGTTGTGCCAAAAACGGATTGCCCTGCGACTCCTCTACAATCCGTTCGATCATTGGTTCTGGAGGCATCGAAATTTGGGCCAAGCGATGCATGCAAAGCGTGCGTATTTGAGCAGCCTGCAGCGGCTCGAGATCGATCGTGATATGCGCATTGCGGACGCTGTCGCGCGTTTCGTCGAGCAGAAGCTCGAGGCAAGGGCTGGTTTGCATCTCTTCGCTGCGGTAGCTGAGCAGGATCAACACCGGCGCGTTCAATGGTTTGTCGAACCAGTCGCTCAGCACGCGTGCGCTGTCGAGGTCGCCCCATTGCATGTCGTCGATCCACAGAATCAGGCGTTGCTCGCGGGCTACATTCTCTACAAGAGTCCTGAGAGCCTGTTCGGCGCGGGCGCGAGTCTGCGTATCCTCAACGCTCGGCCTGAACCTGAGTCGCAGCTGTTGCACCGCGCTCAAGCGATCGAGAACTGGGAAGAGGCGGCAGAGAAAGGAGACGTCTACCGGCAACACGTGAGCACAATGTACGTCGTCCAGTCGCGCCAAATGAGTCACAAGCGCGTCCATCACACCGTCGAGGGCCTTGAACGGCATGGCTTCGCGCTCGTAGCAACGGCTGCGCAGCACGACCGGTAGAGTCAGATCGCTCGCTACGGCATCGTCCAGGAAGTGTTCGACCAGCGTCGACTTGCCGCCGCCGGAAGTGCCTCGCACGTGGACCACAACGCTGCACCCCCCCGCGGAGCTCACGAGAGCGGCTTTGAGCCGCTCGAGATCGTCATCTCGGCCAAACAAAGGTTGCGATGTGGCGCTGGCACCTGGCTCGATCGTGAGGTGCTGCTGAACGGTGATCGGTTCGGCCTCTGCGCCGCTCGCCGCCGCCAGCACGCTCAACACTCTTGTTCCGGATGGCCGTTTATCCGAGTCGCGCGCGAGCAGGCTCATGCATAGGTCGAGCACTTCGGTCGGCGCGCCGCTGCGTAGCGGCTGGGGATCTTGACTCAACTTGCGCTGAATCAGCCGAGTCACATTGCGGTCATCGATCGGTAGCACGCCGCTGATGGCTTCATACAACATCACACCAAAAGCGTACCAGTCAGACGCCTCGCTCAGTTTGGCACCCATGGCCTGCTCTGGCGCCATGTAGGCTGGCGTGCCGGCGACGGTACCCTCCTGCGTAACATTAACGTCTCCGTCGATTTCACGCACTAACCCAAAGTCCAGCACCACCACGCGGCCGCTATCGGCGACAAGCGCGTTTGACGGCTTCAGGTCGCGGTGCAGCATGCCAGCACGATGGATGACGTCGATCGCGCGCGCCAGGTCATGAAACGCTCGCAGTAGCTCACTCGGTGCGTTGTCGTTGGCCGCCTGCAGCGTTGCGAGCGACGCTTCGCCGCCGAACTTCTGGCCGAAGTCATTGCCGGCGACGTATTCCATGGTGATGAACCAGGCGTCCTCGCCACGATGCAAGTCGTAAAGTTTGACCAAGTTGGGATGATGAATGTCCGCAACAGATCGGAACTCCCGCTTGAAGCGCAGCACGCTCTTTTGATCGAGCTTGAAGAGCCTTTTGAGCGCGACTTGTTCGCCAGTCTCGCGGTCGAGAGCGAGGAACACGGCCCCGGTCGCGCCTTCCCCGAGCCGACGCACAAGCTCGAAGCGCTTATCCGTCACCGGGTCGATCGATAGACGGTTGCTTGTCATGCGCGTGCCGAACGCCCTAGCTCCGAGCGGTTCCCCACAGACGCGCTGGCGCAGATTCTGGACTGATTCGTTTGCGTGGCCAACCGGCGAGGACCCGCCCTGACGCTTTGAAAGTCGGTCCTTCAAAGGCAGGCTAATCCAGTTGATCGTAGCTGGACTATCGCCAAGATCCAGCGCGACGCCGAAGTCGAGCAGAAACAGCCGTCAGCTTGACCACCAAGTTCTTCGCCTGTGCGGTCTCTCCTCTACGGCACGCACTTGTAAGGAGCGCGGAGGTTAAAAGCCCATCGGGTCGTCCGTGCCAGTAGCGAAACAATGGTGGCGCAGCCGACGTCCAGCTCTATCGGCTCGATCGCCTTCGGTCGCTCGGCTGATCGACCCGCCGCTCCGCACGGTCACCCGGCAATTGTCCCCGAGCAGTTAGACCACATCGTTTCCATCGCCGCTTCGATTCACGACCGTTCTTCGGACGCATGGCTATATCGCGCTACACGCTGGCGCCTTGAGTCGGCACCAGCGAGCGCGCACGACTTACTTGCAGTACGTTGTGCCAGTCGGATCTGGCAGCCCTGCTGCATGCAGGCAGTGGATCTGAAAGCAGAACTCTGAGGGCATGCCGTTGCAGGCCGCAGCCGTGCCGGAGATCGCGGTGTCGAGGTGCATGTTCTTACATCCCTGCTGGGTCGGCGTGGCGTTGTAGTCTGCCACACACGCCGCTTGGTCGGCGTGGCGCATCGGCTTCGCATAGCCACAGTGTTTTTCGTACTTCGCGCAGAAGCCCTCTGCTGCGCCGCCCGCGCCAGCAGCGACCGGTGGCGTGATTTCTCGTGCCGGACCACCGGCCGCTGACGGCTGCGCTGGAGCGGGCGCCCCGGCCGGCGCTGCTGCGGCAGGTGGTTTTTGCGCGCTCGCAGGCGGTGGTGCGCTGCTGTTCTGCGCCGGATTGGCCGCCGGAGGCGTGCTCGCTGTTTCGGCGGGCGCCGGACTGGAACGCGGCGGTAACGTTGCCGTTCCCGGAGTGCCGCCAACAGCTGCAGTTGCAATAGGTTCAGCTTGGGTCGCTGGGGCACTCGCCATGGTCGACTGGGGAGACTCTGGTGCGCAACCAACGATCAGCCATGAGCCGAGAGCGAGAGCTTTGATTGAGTTCATGGATACCTCAGTTGCTGGCGGTCGGTTGGTAGTTGAAGATAAGTTGTGCGGATTCGAACAGGAACATGATCGGCTCCACGTACAGCGTCTTGTCGCTAATCCCGACCACCATCTCGTCGCGAATCTTGTTCATGGCCTCGGTGTAGATCTGGCGATCTTCATCGACTTGCTTGCGCACCTCTTCCGTCGTTGGATACAGCTGTTTCACGCGCTCCACAGTCGCTGCGTCGAACTTCCCCGGATTGTCGTCGACGTACGGCCGCATGTCTTGGTTCACGCCGTTCATGCCATCGACGTGGCACGCCATGCACGATGCGGGGCCGAGTAGGCGCAGCTCGGAGCCTGGCCCGAGCCGGAATGGAAAGTTCGCTGGCAGCGCTCCGCCGCGCCGCGGATCGATCACGATGAAAGGAAATGCATCGACGCGGATCTGGTTCGCCGCGCCTCCGACAAAGTAGCCCTGCAAGCCGTTGGGCATACTGAATATCATCTCGGAAGCTTGGGCTTGGGGCCCGCCAACCAGATTGCCGCTCGCGTCCTCGGTGATCGCGTGGTTCTCTGCGTAGCGACCTTCTGAATCGAACACCGGCGTCGTCTTGACCAGGCTGAACGCGTCCATCTCTGGGATCGGCCGGTCGTAGAAGATAAACGGCGCCTGCGAGAATGGATCCACACCCTTCCAGAAGAAACCGGATGGCGTCGTGCTCCGCAGCAGCATGCGCTTGTTGATCGTGATCGCGTCGTCGATGGTCATGAACTTCCAGGAGTCGACACCCTTCGACACCACGCCGAGCTGGCGCTCGAGCGTCGCGGAGTTTGTCCCGAGCTGCATGACATCCGCGTACACATCCGGGCGACTGAGCGTGTAGCCGAGCTGCGTAGCTTCGGTATATTCGGGGTAGAAACCAGCGATGTTAGGGAACGTGGGCGTCATCTTCGCCACCGAGTTGGCGGGCGTGTCTTTGTTGCCGAAGCTGTTGGCAGTCCGCACTTGGTCGTCGGCGTTGAAGTTGCCCTGCTTGATGCGATTCCAGGCAGTGATCCCGGCCATCGGATTCTTCGCGCCGTTGATGCTGTAACCCCAGTAATCACGAACATCGAAGCGATAGACGAGTGAGTACGGGTCGATCACTTTGGGATTGACGATGTCGGGCGCCCAGCGCGTCGTCGAGTTCAGGATCTTCGAGATGCCTGCGCGCGCCGTGTTCATGTCGTCAAAGGTGGCTTTACGATTGTGCAGCTGATGCAATGAGGCGTACTGAATATAAGGCGCGTCTGCGGGCGCGATTTTGGCTTTGTCTGCAGCGATCCATTGCAGAACTTGTTGTTCAGTCACTTCGCCTTCAGCAACTGGCAATGTGCTGACAGGCAAGCTGCCTCTTACCATTTCGGACCACACACGGATCGCAGCCAACATCTGCTCTCCGTTCTGCTTGCAATCAGACCAGCAGTTGTGTCCCTCGAGCGCCTGACGCTGCCAAAGCTTGGATGCTTCAGGTTGGCGTAAGTTGACCTTAGGCAATACGAACATATGTGAGGTCGCGATGTCAGCGTGCGCATGCATAGGCATCTGTGCCCGACCCTCCGGTGGCAGGCTGTGACAGCGCGCGCAGTGCTCACGCAAGATCGGATACACCGTCGTAGAAAAGGCCTGCTCGGACGACGCCATATCGAAGCCCGGCGACATGACTACGCCTGGCCCCATTGGTGTCATCGTGGGTTGTGATGTTTGTGTCATCGTCTTCGGCGCGACGGCGCCCGGGAGCGTGGGTAGCACCGCGCCCGCGCCTGCGACCGTCGGACCCAGCGGCCCCAGAGTCGAACGATCTCCGGGTTGCTGATCACTACCGCAACCCAACACGAGTGAAATCAAACTGACCAAAGCGAATGTGCCAATACTCCGGCGTTCAGTCATGACATCCTCCCATCTCACCCTGCCCGGAAGCGTCTCCAGAACAACGCCCGCAGCTCGGTGTCAGTCCCTTCTAAGCCTTCGCTCGTGACTGGTGTCTGGTCTTGAGATGGGCAACAGTTGGGCGCGGCACCGCGCCCTAGATCAAGGTTCGCCGAACCGAGCTAGAGCGATCAGGCTGCGACATGCATGAGGCACACGCAGCCGTGCACGGCGGGGGCGCAGCGCATCTCACGGCGGCGGGCGTGAGCCTACGAGGTCTTCACCATGCGCATCCCAACTTTGGCCGTTCCCACACCGAGTCGGGTTGCTAGCTGGAGCGCTGCAGCCCGCAGCGGCATGGCGCCAGCTTGCTCTGCACTCACACGGACCTCTTCCACGATCGCTCGCGCGCGCTTGTTATCGTCGGTCAAGCGCGCGTAGCCGAGCGCGGCACGCATTCGCTCCAGCTCCTGGCCCGTGCGCGCGTCGATCCGACACGCCGTGTCGTAGTACTCGATCGCGCGACCTGGTCGTCCGAGGAAGCGTTCCAGCAGGCCGAGATAGCGTGAGACGCAGCCCATCGAAAGTGAAAACAAGCTGAGCACCGTGAGCTCCGCGTACGGGACGAGCAGATCGCGCAACACCCGTGCGATCTCACGCTCTCGCAGCGCGGTCGCAGCGACGGCGAGCTGGCTGAGACAATACAGCGCTACAGGGTCTTGAATAACCAGCGCAAACTCGTTTTCGGCGAGCACCCGCAGCGACTCGCGGGCAGCTGCGGTGTTACGGTCTTCGAGCCACAACAGAATGCGACGCACGCGAAACGCCGGCGAGCGTAGGATGAAGGGCTGCGATTGAGGGCGCTGATCGTAGTTGCCCGCAAGCCACACGCCGGTACGCTCCAAGGTCAGCGCCGCGTGCTGCGCGCGAAAGAAGATGGGGGCGAGCGACATATGAATGCGCTCGCCCTCCTCGTGCAGCGCAACAAAGCGACGCTCAGCCTCGTCGAGCTGACCAGCTGCGAGCAGCCTCTGCGCGCGGAGGCGATCACTGTGCCAGCCCATCAACCGGGCTCTCGCTTCGAGCGCGATAGCGTCGACTGCATCGAGCGCGCGATCTGCCTCTGCGATCTCTCCTGTCCGCAACAGCGCATGATAACGCGCAAGCTGCGCGTCCACGCTCCAGCGCGACACGCCCACGGGGTCGGACCGCAAGATCTCATCCGCGACCTGCATCAGCGGTTGGATAGTGTCTGGACCGCTCAAACCGAACAGCTGTGCGCGTTGGGCGTCGATCAGCAGCGTGCTGTCTTCGGACAGACTGGCGAGCTCGACTGCCTTGTCGCTCATCTCGCGGCTCTTCGCCAGGCTGAGCGAATAAGGCGGCAGAACGGCGAGCTGCGCGTAAGCCCGCACGCGTTCGGCGAGTGCAGCCTCGGGTGCCGTACGCAGCACTTCTTCAAGCGCTACCAACGCGAGCTGATCTGGCAGGTGCGCGAGCCACACCGATGGACGCAGCAGCTGCGCAGCCCAAACCAGGATCGACACTAGCCCAGCCGGGCGCGCAAGCTCGATCGCGCGCTCGCACTGCGCGCGCGCCTGATCGCGCTGATGGCTGAACGCGAGCGCCGCCGCTCGCTGCAACAGTAGCTCGCACGTCGACTGGACATTGTCGGGGTCGAGCTGCGCCTGTGCCTCTAGCGCCCAGCCGTAGAACTCGGTCGCCTCGTGCCAGGCACGCGCACGCAGCGCGGCGTCGCCAGCAAGTCGGCTGTAGCGCGCGGTCTGCTCGGCGCAACGGTCGAGCGCTGCATGGTAGAAGTGATAGGCGATCTCACTGAGTCGCGGCTCGATCTGGCCAAGCGCTTCCAACGCGAGCCCAGCTCCCGCATGCAGGTTCGCTCGCGCCGCAGTTGCTAGGCTGGCGTACAACACCTCGCGCATGAGCGGATGCACAAACGCATATTTAGAAGGGTCCGCCTGGACCACGACGATGTGTGCGAGTCGAGCCGCCTGCAAACCTTCGAGCACCAGCGTGCTGTCCAAGGCGGTCACACGCTGCAGCACCGGCAGCGTAAACTCCTCGCCGATCACGCTCGCTGCATCGAGCACGCTATGCGATAGCGCGGGCAGCGCCTGCAGGCGCTGGCTGATGATGTCTTTGACTGCCGCTGGCAGCTTCACGTCTTCGGGCTGGATGCTGCCCTCGCGCTGCCACTGCCCCGCTATGACGCGTGCCAGCTCGCGCACAAACAACGGATTGCCCGCTGTACGAAGTCTCAGCGCCGAACTCAGCCGAGCCGCCGCATCGTGGCCGAGCGCTGGCCGCAAAAAGGCCTGTACATCCTCGACTTGTAGGCCGGTCAGCGCGATGTGCTCGCACGGTCGCAAGCGCGCCGTGAGCCCTGACGCGAGCGGTGCAGCCTCGCCCGCCGCATCATCGCGCGCGGTGGCAAGCAGAAAGATACGCGCATGGGGCAAGAGCGGCGCCAGCAAGCTCAGCACTTGGATCGAGGTCTCATCCGCTCGGTGAATGTCTTCGAGCACAAGGATGCGCACCCGCGCGTGTGAGCTTCGAACCAACCAGCGGCTCAGCCGATCCAGCATCCAAAAGCGCGAATCACCCAGGACCAGGCGATGTTCGAGCGCGGCAGGACTCTGAGGCTCGAGCTCTTTTAGCAAGGCTTCGGCTTCACGGTGCAAGGTCTCCGATAGGCTACTGTCGTTGCAGGCCGCACGTAGCACCTGTATGAATGGCCAGAACACTGGCGCCATGCCGGGATCGAAGCAGCGTCCGAGCCAGATCTGTAGCCCGCGTCGTCGCGCGAGCACGGCCAGTTCGTTGGTGCAGCGCGTCTTGCCGATGCCCGCCTCACCGGTCAAGAGGCACAGGCTGCCACGGCCGTCGCCGGCGGCGTCTACCGCCGCCGTCAGCTGCAGCAAGAGCGATTCCCGGCCGACAAACGGATCTTCGCTCCACAACCCACAGGCTTCTGGCGGCTTCGGTGGTGCCGGCGCAACATCGGACCGCGAGGCGATCAAGCGCACGTCACCTACGAAGCGATAGCCATGACCGCGCGCCGTTTGAATGAGCTCGTGCGCGCGTGACTCGTCATCGATCGCTTTGCGCAGCCGATTGATCGTCCAGGGCACCGCACCGGCGTTCAGCTTGTCGCCGCCCCAGAGCGCGTCGATCAACTCCTGCTTACTGACTACGCGGTCACGATGCTCGATCAGATAACGCAGCGCGCTAAACACGCGCGGTTGCAGCGGCACCGCTCGGCCAGCCCTCCGCAGCTCACACGTGCCGAGATCGAGCTCAAACTGATCGAAACCAAACAGCATGGCCTTGGCGCTCCAGCGTGCATCACAGTAACACAACTGTGAAACTAGGTTCTATTCACTCGCTCAGACGGCTCGCGACCCAAAGTGGGGTCGGATGCAGCGACTGCGCGCGCATGACTGTAGTTTAAAGCAAGACTCCCGAGCGCGAGCACGGCGACGGAATCACATATGCGTGGAGCGGTTCGACGCGCAAGTCTCCGCGTATTCGCGTAGCAAAGCGTGCCGCTCACGGCTGCGATGGTCTATCTGCGCCCAGCGCTTCTCAGCGCGGCGCGCGCAAGAAGTCAACGATTCCTTCACGAGACACCGGAGGCGAAGCAAAGCCAGAGACCATCCAAAGCAAACACAATGGTTTGACCAGTCGAGCTTCGGTTGTGCGGGATCCGGACGTTGCTTGCGGTCCCGAATGCGAGGAGTCAGAACCGTCGACTGTTCCGGCTACCGCCTGTGACGACAGCAAGCCTAAGCTGATCGCGTCAACCCTGCACCGCCTGAGTTTTGGGGCGCGCCGGCAACTGCCGCTGACGGCGGCTGGTGCAAGCGGTCCTGCGAGATTTCGTCATTACGCAAACGGAGGGCAAAACAAATGACAAACGACTTGGCCGCTCAGCGCCCGCCATTGTGCGTGCGAGACCGATCCATGGCAGCTGGCACGAACATCACTGAGGCCGAGCATCCGATTGCCGCCCATCGCCGCACACGAACCGAGCCAGACGACTGGCACGTGGCGCAAGTCCGGCAGTACTACGACGTCAATAGCTCCGCGTTTGCGCGCTTCGGCCAGGGCGCCGGGACCGGCACGATCCGCCGCGCGGTGTGGGGACCCCAAGTTCGGAGTCAGCGGCAGGCGTTCGAATATGTCGATCGGCTGATCCTCAAGGAGATCGAGTCGGTGGCGCGCGCCTCTGCCGAACCGGCGATCGTATTGGATTTGGGCTGCGGCGTGGGAGGCAGCCTGTGTTTCCTCGCGCAGCAGCTGTCGATCGCCGGCGTCGGGATCACGATCAGCGGCAGCCAAGCGGTGACAGCACGCGCGCGCGCTCGAGAGCTAGGCGTCGCCGAGCGCGTGGCCTTCAGGCACGCTGATTTCATCCAACCGCTGGCCGATCAGCCCCGCGCACAGCTGGCGTTTTCGGTAGAGGCATTTGTTCACGCCCCGTCTCCGAAAAGCTATTTCGCGGCCGCTGCGCGCCTGCTCGCGCCGGGTGGTACGTTGATCATCTGCGACGACGTACGCAGCACACGCCCCGAGCAATCTGGGTCCGAAGCGCGCTGGCTGCAGCACGTGCGCGAGGGCTGGCTCGCGCGCTCGCTCACGACGGCCGCGCAGATGTCCGCGGCCGCAGAACGCGCGGGCTTCATGGCCTGCGAGGCGCGCGATCTCAGCGGCTACCTTCAGCTCGGCCGCTCGCGCGATCACTTGCTGCGTGCGCTCTTGCCGCTGCTCGAACTCTTGCCGTTCGAGCCTCAGCGCTGCGCGAGTTGGCGTGGCGGCGACGCGCTGCAACGCTGTCTGTCCGCCGGACTGATCGAGTATCGCTACATGACGTGGAGACTGCGCAAGTGAAACAGGCGGTGCAGTTGCTGGCGGCGGGCCTCGCGTTGAGCTGGTGTGTCAACGTACGCTTGCCCGCCGCAACGCCCGTGAGCGCCTGGCTCTCGCCCTCCACCGATATCGCCGTGCTTTTGGCGGTTCTTGCGTTGTTCGGGCCCGGCAAGCTGCGCGTGTGGTCGTGGCTGTGCTGCGCCACGCTCCTGAGTGTGCGCGTCGCACGGATCGCTGATGGCGTGTGCGAGCGCTACCTGGATCGCCGTTTCCACTTGGCCGTCGATCTCCCGCTCTTGCCCGAGTTTGTGCGACTTGCGATCTCAACGCTGGGACCGCTTCGCTTCGCGCTGGCGCTCAGCACCCTGGCCCTGGGGCTCGCCCTGCTGTGGTGGGTGCTCCGCGAGAGCCTACAGCTTTTGACGCACGCACTCGCTGAGCCTCGCTTCGGTGACCACTATCTCATCGCCGCAGGCGCGCTTGCGCTGCTCGGACCCTACGTCGCTCCCAGCGGCAGCTTCTACACAGGGTATGTGACGCCGCGTGTGCTCGGCGAGCTCGAGCAGTGGCTGACTGCGCGCGGTTGGTTCGACGACCCGGCGCGCGCGGAGCAGCGCAAGCAGTTCGAGCAGCGATTCTCTGTTGGGCAGCAGCAGCTCAGCGAGGCAGCGAAGCGCTTGCAGGGCCCGGGCGTCGACGTGCATCTACTGCTGGTCGAAGCGTACGGTCGAACTGTCCAAAGCACCCCGCTGTACGCGCAACAGCTTGCGCCGAGCTATCAGGCGTTCGCCGACCAGATCGCCGCTGCTGGCTTCAGCGTGTGCACGAGCTTTGTGCGCGCGACCATCTTGGGCGGCAGCTCGTGGCTGACCCATGCCACGATCCAGAGCGGCGTCGCTGTGTACGACCAGTTCGAGTTCGAGGTGCTTTTGGAGCGCGGCCAGCTCAGCTCACTCGCGCAGAGCTTCCGCCAAGCGGGCTATCGCAGCGTGAGCGTCAAGCCGGGCACCACCCGCACATCGCCGCTGCTGCGCATCTACGGCTTCGACACAGAGTACACAGCGAACGACCTCGACTACCGAGGACGTCGCTACGCCTGGGCACCTATGCCTGATCAGTTCGTTCTTCAACGCATCGCCGAGCGTGAGCTGCAGAACCCAGTGCAACCGCTCTTCCTCGAGTACGCGCTGGTGTCGAGTCACTTTCCGTTCAATCCCCGGCCGCCCTACATTGATGACTGGAACAGCTTAGGCGATGGCAGCGTGTTCAACCGGATGCCCGCGCTCGACTACGACACGGACGAGGTGGGTGTGTTCGCGTACCCGCTCGGTTACCTCGACAGCTTGCGCTATGAGCTGCGCGTGATCGGCACATTCTTGGGCGAGCATGTGCGCGACGATGCTTTGGTGATCATCGTCGGAGATCATCAGCCTGTTGGTCCGGTCGCGGGTGGAGATCAGTCACGCTACACGCCGCTGCACGCGCTCACGCGTCGAGCAGCGCTGCTCGATCCATTGCGTGCGCGCGGTTGTGTGCCTGGAATGCACGGAGGCAACTCCGAGCCGCAGCTGACGATGGAAGACCTGGGCGCGACCCTGCTGATGCTCGCCAGCCAAGCGAGCGGCGGGTGAGAGTGTTCTTGGATGGCCGCGTACTGCGTGGACTGACTTGGTTCGCGATCGCTGTGTGCTGCGCGCCAGCGCTGTATTTGCGGTACCTGCCCATGGTCGAGCTGCCACAGTACGTCGCGCTCTCGCGCATGCTCCTCCACCTGCACGACCCCCAGTACAGTTTCTCGGAATATTATGAGCTCGCACTGGATCGCAGCCTGGCGGTACTCCCACTCTATCTGCTCGGCGGATTGAGCGAGCTCATCCCACACGACGCAGCGACCCGCGCGGTCGTGTGGCTGAGCGTGCTCAGCTATCCTCTCGGGCTGTGCGCGCTGCTGCGGGCACAAGGCAAGCCGATCGTATACGTACTGCTTGGCATCCCGCTGATCTACCCCGCATCGTTCTACCTTGGCCTGCTGCCTTCGCTCGCATCCACAGGCCTAGCCTTGTACATGATCGCGCTCCTGCACTCTGCACAGCTCGACCGACCTCGGCTTGCGCTCGTGTCGCTGGTGCTGCCGCTCACTCACCCGTTTTCCGTGTGCGTCGCGCTCAGCTTCGTCGGCGCCAAGCTATGTACGGAACGCAGCTCATGGCGGCAGCTGCCCTGGCTCGGGCTTTCGCCGCTGCTGCTCGGCGGCGCGTACTGGGGCGTACGTGCGGTCCAGGCAGACGGGGTCGCAGCGTTCCGCTATCCGGGCTTAGCGTTTCGTCTACTGCGCGTGCCTGAGACGATCCTCGGAGGCTTCTCGAGCCGCGGCGAAGCTTACATGCTCGGTGCGCTGCTCGTACTCTGGCTGTGGCTGATGCGCGGACAATGGCCAACGCACAGCACGCGCTGGCGCGCGCTGACGAGCTCAGAGCGTGCGCTCTGGATAAGCGCGGCATGGTTTCTAGCGGGCTATCTGCTCCTACCCAGCAGCACCTGGACGACTGGCGCGATCCATGTGCGCTCGGGCGGAATCGCGTTCGCGCTGCTGCCCGTGCTCTTGCCGAGAGAGCTCATGTACGTCTCTCGCACGCGCGTGATAGCGCTGCTGTTCACGCTGGCAGCTGGCAGCATCAGTTACACTAGCGCGCAGTTGGTGCGCTTCGATCGCGAGGCACAGCCGTTCGCCGCCGTGCTCGAGCGCACACGCCAGCGCCCGAAGCTTGTAAGCTTGAGCTACGACAACCGAGGCCAGCTCGCGCGCGGCAATCCCTACCTTCACTTCGCCGCGTATGCGCAAGCCGAGCACGGAGGCTTCTTGGGGCTGTCTGCTGTCGACTACAGCTGGACTGCGCCGCTGCGCCGTCGACAGGACGCAGCGGCGGTGCCGCCCGTGTTCGGCTCTGAATGGGACCCGGCGCTGCTGCAAGCCCAACCCGACCACTTCAGGTTCTACGATGCTGCCATCACCCGCGGCAGCGAGCCGCGGGAGATGACGATGCTGACGGTCGCATCGTTCGAGCTTGCCGCTCAGAGCGGCCAGTGGCTTCTCTACGTGCGCCCTGCGGTCAGCGACTGACGACTGCATCAAACCGGCGCAGTGAAATGGTCGAAGCTATTCAGCGCGCGTTCTTGAGCGCGCCAATCGTAGCCATCGCGCCAGTACGCGACCAGCTCACGCAGATAACCGAGCTCGGTGCCGTAGCTCCAACCCGCGTCGCTCAGCTGATCGGGGAAACGCGTGCGAGCCAGGCGCTCATGCAGGTCGTCGAGCTTGCTGTCTGGAACATGAACTGTGAAGCGCTCCATTCATTCCTCCGCTGAGATTCATCGCTTGCACTACACGGCTTCGACGCATGCGTACTAGGCAATTGCGAGATACAGCAGCGAGCGACTTGGCAAATCCCCGCCAGATCGCGTCACCTCCCAGCCAGACAGCGGCCTGAAATGGTTATGAGCCGGAGCTTGCCGAGCAGGTGCCGGGACTGCTACCTGGGTTTGATTCGAGCCGAAGCTGTGGCAAACGAACATCAATGGCTGATCCGGCAACAGAGACAAGCTCGAGACGAGGCCTGCGTAAGGGCGGCCGATGCGCTGCTGCGCTCATCGCGCTGTCAGCGCTCGCTTGCTCCTCCACGAGTGATGCAGCGACCCAGAGCTCTGGCGATCAGGTGACAACGCCTACTTGGTCCGCCGCACCTGCAGCTGCGAGCGGCGGACGTATCGCGCCGCCGCCCACAGCTTCAGCAGGGGCAAGCGCCGCAGGCACGCGCGCATCGGCAGCCGTCGCAGGCGCAGCCGGACTTGCAGCCAACAGCGCCGGAGCTTCCAGTGCAGCCCCGAGCGGCGGAGCAGGCGCTGCTGCGATGACGCCAACGGCGGCAGGCTCCGCAGCGGGCGCAGGGGCACCGGCTGCGATCGCAGCAGGCGCGAGCGGCATGGCGAGCGGCGCATTCATCCTGACACCGGTCGACTTCCCGATGTACGAGGACGAGCTAACCTTCCCCGAGACCGCAAACCCGCCGACCAACCAGTCGCCCGAATTCACTTGGACCGGAGTCCCAGCTGAAGCGCGCACACTCGCGCTCGCATTCCGCGACCTCGGAAACAACGCGGTGAAGTGGATTATCTGGGATATGCCGCCGTCGCTCACGCACATCCCATCCAACATTGAGCCCGTGGCAATGCCCTCCGAAGTCCCTGGCAGCTCGCAGCTCGGCAGCCTCGACAACCAAGGCTATGCAGGCCCCGGCATGGGAGCCCGCCAATACGACTTCACCCTCTGGGCCCTCGACACCGAAAAACTCCCAGTCACCGCCCGCATGACCACCGTACAAATCCACGAGCTGATCGAGACGCACGAGATCAGCAAAACGCCGCCCGTTTTGCTCCGCAACACGCGGAACCTGTAGCGGGGAGCTTCACTCTGGTCTGTAAGGGCCTTTGGTTTCGCCCCAGCCCCAGCGCGGCATGGGTGCTTCTTCGACGACTTCGGCGCCGGGTTGGGAGTTGAGCACGGCTAGGCGCGTGCCCCACTCGAGATAGGCGACGAATGCAGATCGGAACTCCGGGTCGTCGGGCAAACCGATAGCGTCAGCGCATTCTAGGAGCAGCTCGATCCAGCGTTTACGCAAGGTGTTGTCGAGCCTGCGGCCGAGGTGTTTGCGGATCATCGCTGGATGTCCGCCGTGCTCGTTCGAGTAGGCTGCGGGGCCGCCGAATACCTCGCCGACGAACGCTGCGACATGTTCCGCGTGCTGCGGATCCATATGCGCGAACACAGGTGCAAGCAGCGCGTCGGACGGAACACGGCTGTAGAACTCGGTGAACAAACGCACGAGGGCAGGCGCGCCGCCTGCCCACTCGTACAAGGTAGGTACTGGGTCGGTCATCCAGCACGAGCCTAGGGGCACTGCCGGCCGCCTGCCAACTCCTCGAAGGATTAGGAAACGGGTGATTGTTTTTCTGAATCCTTCTTGCGGCTCGCTGACTTCTCCTGCGGCACCGTTTGGTCGCCACTAGCACCCATGTGGAGAACAACATGATTCGTAATGTCGGCAACTTGGACCGGTTCGCTCGCGCCACCACCGCCGCCGCGCTCGCCGCCTGCAGCTTTCTCGCGCCGTTTCCGTTGGAAACACGCATGCTGGCTTTCGCCGTGCCGGCCGTCTATCTGCTGTTTACGGCCTTGAAGGGCAGCTGCCTGGGCTACCGGATGATGGGCAGCTCGACATGTCCGGCGAGCGCTTCGAGACAGTGACGAGGAGGAACCGTGGAGCACTCAGCAGTTCTGCGTGACGCCGTCGGCGGCAGTGACGAGGCGCTCGCGACCTTGATCCGCGTCTATCACGACCGTGTGTATCGCTTCGGCCGCAGCGTGTGCCGCGACCACTTCGATGCGGACGACGCGGTGCAAGAGGCGTTCATCAAGCTCGCGCGACGACCGGATGTGCAGCGTGATCAGGGCGTTCTTTCCTGGTTGATGTCGGTTGTACGCAATACATGTCTACGCATGCTGCGGCGCTTCGCACGCTCGCAACCTCTGCTCACAGAGCGCTCGCTCGAACACAACGAGAGCACGCCTTTACCCGATGCACTGCTCGATCGCTTCCGGCTCGTGCAGGAAGTTCACCACGCCATCGCTACCTTGTCCCTCGAGTACCGAAAGGTGTTGATCCTTCGCGACCTCGAGGGACTGCCTGGCGAAGAGGTCGCTCGAATGCTGCAGCTGACGGAGGCGGCGATGAAGACACGGCTGCACCGTGCACGGCAGATGCTGCGAGAGCGACTGGGCAAATCTGTGGCTGCGCTACATGCCCGCTAGCGCTGCGATCTCGTCGGCGCTGTACGCGCGGCATGAGATACGCACGTCATCGAGCGCACCGCTAAAGTACGGATCGACTTCGTACTGCGAGCGGCCGAGCCAGTTGTTTGTGCTTGCGCCGAGCTCAGAAGGATTGAGTACAACGTTTGTGTTCTGTGCGACCTGCGCGCCGCCCAGGAACAGCCGCCCAGTGTCCCCACTCATCACCACGGCCACGTGCCGCCACTCGCCCCGCGGAAAGTCGATGCTGTAGCTGACCTGCTGCTCCGCACCCTCGTTGTTTCGGATCGCGAAGCGCAGCGTGTTCCCGCCTGCGCGCGGGGTCAGGAACATGTTGCTGGCTGTGCCGCTACCGAAGTCGAAGATGCGGCTCCAGTCGGCGCTCGCGGCCAAGTTGACCCAACCGGCCCAGGTGAAGTCGGTGCAGCCTTGTACCAGCCCACCGGGCAGGCTCACGTACTGGTTGTTTCCGCTGAGCCCGACGGCGTTGCTGCCTACCCGACCCGGCACCCAACTCGCCCCGCCCTGCAGCGTTCCGTCCTCGTCGCCCCCGGCTGCGTCGTCGACGGTCGTGCCTGATGTCTGATCGAACGTAAAGTGGACAGCGAGGTCGGCCGAGGGAAGCTCGGGCCCGAGCTCGACGATGAAGCCACGGGAAGGCACACCGGCCGCATCAACTGACACAACTTGATAATAACCAGGGGGTGCGATCGAACTGTTAGCGGGCGCACTGACAGTCAGCGTCCTCGCACTCTGACTGTGGGTCGCCGGGACGAACCGCTGCCCCATGTCGAAGCTGTGCGTCGTGGAGCTGAGGCCGAGCAGCACGACCCGCGTGATGTTGCGCTCGTCTGCCAGCTCGATCTGAAAGCTCGAGCCATAGGCGAAGCGCTTGCCGCTTATGCTTGTCATACGGGGCCGGTTCGCAGAGCCGCTTAGTTCAGCGGGCGCAGTGATCGGAGCGACTGTAATCAACACGCAAGCTGGCAAGCCGACCGAGTTAGACGGTTGGGTGTTCGCCATTCTGAAGTGTGAGGCAGGCAAGTGGCGCGTGGTCGAGCTCGACATGTTGTCTGACTTCGAAGGGCTGGACGTTTGGCCTGCGAAGTATCCAGCCATCCCAGCGGTTGTGTTCGACACAGTCGGGCTTGCGACAAACGCGGAAGGATAGCGCCTAGATGATGTCTAGAGCTTGGATGATCGTGCTCTTCGCGTGCCTCCTACAGCAGCAGCTCCAGCAGTAGCAGCTTCGGACGCGGCGCGGGGGCTTCGTACTGAGCGCACGGGTCGCGCGCGGAAAGCCTCTTGCGAAGCGCTCAGCGCACAGTGATGCTTGAGCGGTTCCATGAGCACACCCAATCCCAAAGTCGACGCATTCGTGAGCCGCGCCAAGCGCTGGCGCGGCGAGATCCAGAAGATCCGCGCGATCCTGCTCGAGAGTGGTCTCGACGAGGAGCTGAAGTGGGGCAAACCTTGCTTCCAGTTCGAAAGCAAGAACGTCGCGATCATCCAGCCGTTCAAAGAGCATTGTGCGCTCATGTTCTTCAAGGGCGCGCTGCTCGAGGACACGCACAGTCTCCTTCGCAGCCAAGGCGAGAACACGCAGTCCGCCTTACGCCTGGAGTTCAGAAGCGAAGCTGAGATCAAGAAGACCGTGCTGAAGTCGTATGCGAAGCAAGCGATCGAGGTGGAGAAGTCAGGACGCAAGGTCGACTTCAAAGCGAAGCGCCAGCTCGATCTTCCGGACGAGCTCACCGAGATCCTGCAGCGCGACCGCAGGCTGACCAAAGCCTTTGACGCTCTAACACCCGGCCGACAACGCGGTTATGTTCTCTACTTCATGGGCGCAAAGAAATCAGAGACGCGGACCGCACGCATCGAGAAGTACATCCCCAAGATCCTTGCAGGCTTGGGCTTCCACGATCGCTGAGTCTCACATACCACGAGACCGCATGTGCGCTGGCCCGCACTCTGAGCGCATGCGGTTACCACTCCGACGCGTCACCGGCCGGCCTGCTGCAGCTGTTGGCGGCAGCTGACCAGCAACCAGCCAGACGTGTGTGTGTGGTGGAACGTGCTACGTATTTTCATGCCCGAAATCACTGCAGTTGACCTGATTGTGCGCCGCATCGGACCCTGATAGCGGAACGTCCGTCGTGAGTGCTCCGAATCTAGAACCGGGGGACTGCAGACGTTCAGGGGTTTGCAGTGAATCGAAGTCTTGCTTGGCGATCGAGCTTAGTTGCGCTTGCGCTGCCCTTCCTGTGTACGTTGCTGCTGTGCGCGGCGTGCGGAGCGAACACCGAGCCGACAGTCGCTGAGGGCGGCGGCCACGTGCGCGCGCAACGCCAAGCGTTGACCGCGGACGGCTTCGCGTACGGCGAGGTCCTCCGCGTCGCGAACACTGCGCACGGTGCAGGCGACCTGACCGACTTCCAGGTGCAGGTCAAGCTGAATACTGCCGCAGAGATCACGGCCGGCCGCATGCGCTCCGACTGCGCCGACCTCCGTGTCTATTCCGGCAACGGCTGCACGGCGGGAACACCCGCGAGCTTCTGGGTGGCAGACGGCACCTGCAACACGACCAGCACCAGCGTCTGGCTGGGCCTACCATCTCTGCTCGCGGGGTCGTTCACATCGTTTGCAATCTATTGGGGAGACCCGAACGCGACCTCGTTGTCGAACGGCGCAGCCGTGTTCCCGATCTTCTTCGACGACTTCAACGACGACACGATCGACCCCAACAAATGGTCCATGCACGGGCCAGAGAAGCTGACCGAGGGCGGTGGAACCATCACGACATCGGGCGGCGCCGCAGCCATCTGGACCAAGCAGAAAGTTATGGCGCAAGGCCAAACAGTGTTCGGCGTGGGTACGAACGCGCAGTCGGCATTCGGCGTGGACATCGAGTACGGTGCCTCGACCATGATCGAGCCGGGCAGTCCGAGTGACATCCACTGGTCTGCACGAACGTATACCGGTGCGACCTTCCTGGCTTTTGACGAGACGATGGCGTTCATCGGTGGAGGCACGCATCCAGGCCAATGCGAAGCGGTAAGCGCCGGCGCACGCTGGACCAACGCGCCGGGTGACAGCACTTGGTTTCAGACCGAGTTCTTCTACGAATGGGTCGGCGACCATCAAACTAGATTCGGCATCTACGACAAGCTCGGCATCAAGCGCGAGGTCACGCTAGGCGACGACTCTTGCACGACGCCAGCGACCGAGAGCGCGTACTTCCAATGGGATCAACTGGACTCGGAGCCGAACCCGATCTCCAGCCTCGACTACGCATACGTTCGCAAGTACGCGACGCCCGAGCCGCTGATCAGCGATCGCATCAAGCTCGCGCAAGCACAGTGCAAGGCGAACGGCACGGGTCCATGCAGCGTGTCGACGGCGACGGCCCACTGTGCCTCCGGAGCGTGCAGCAACGCCGCGATCTGCATACCGTCGAGGGAAGAAGCCTGTTACGTCGACTCGGATTGCAGCAGCGCACAGTTCTGCAATCGCACGGAGATGGCGTGTAAGGCCAGGCTCGCGGTCGGCGCGCAGCTGCCGGCGGATGGTCTACACAACACTTGCCCGAGCAATGACGCAAACGCAGCCTGTGCGACAGGTTTGTGCAATGCCAATACGGCCAGCTGTGCCGCTAGGAACGGCGCACGTTGCGATGCTCCCAACGACTGTGTGGTGAACGTCTGTGGCAGCGACGACTTGTGTGGATACGCATCCGCCGGCAGCTGTACAGAGCAGACTGCAGAGGTATGCCGCGCGAGCTGCGGAGAGAGCGGCGTATGCTTGCCGCCCGACGGCTGCGACGACGACGATGACTGCGAGGCCGAGCAGCACTGCGACCTCGCAGCGCTCGGCTGCGTTCCGGATCTGATCAACGGCGCCGTGATCCCGGCAGACCATGGCAGCTGCGGAGGCAGCCGAGGGTCTGCGGGCCCAGCGCTCGCAGTCTGCCGCAGCGAACATTGCAACGAGCTCAGCAACACCTGTGCAGCCGTCAACGGCAACACCTGCACCACCGCCGCGGGCTGCGAGTCCGGTGTATGCGAGTCTGACTTCAAGTGTGGCTACCCGGATGGCACAGGCAGCTGCAGTGTCTCGACACAAGCGACTGTCTGTCGCTCGCAGCATTGCAGCGCCCATGGTGGCAAGTGCGTTCCTTCCGCTGACAGCTGCTGGGTGGATGCGGACTGTGCCAGCGATCAATTCTGTCACCGCGATTCATTCACATGCACAGACAAGCTCGCTGCCGGACAGGCGTTGCCCACGGATGATCTGCACGATGCTTGCACGGCCTGGGTGAGCTCGGCCTGCGCCACCGGCCTATGCAACCGACAGACCTCGACCTGCGCTCAGGCCAACGGGGAGTCGTGCAGCGCAGTGGCCGAGTGCGTCAGCAACGCGTGCGACAACGACGGCAAGTGCGGCTACACAAACGGCGCTGGCACTTGCGAAGTAGAAGAGGCTGCACCGCAGTGCCGCTCGGGCATTTGTGGCAGCTCCGACGTGTGCATCCCGAGTGGAGGCTGCGCTGTCGACAGCGACTGCGAGTCCGGTGAATATTGCGTAGTCGCAGACTTGCAATGCGCGCCGGCGCTCGCGAACGGCTTTCCTTTGCCGCCAGGGCATGGCACCTGCTCGAACCCTGGCTCGGCAGGATCTGCCGAGACGGCGTGTGCGAGCGGAGCCTGCAACCCAGGCACGAACACCTGCGCAGGTGCGAGCGGCAACACCACGTGCACCAGCGCGAGCGAATGTGCGGTCAATCTCTGTGGCGCGAACGGCCTGTGCGGATTGCACCAAGGTCAAAGCGGCTGCGATGAAAACAATCAGGCTGACGTCTGTCAGTCTGACACTTGCAGCATCAGCACCGGGGTCTGCATTCCCGCGGGTCTCGGACGCTGTTGGGTCGATGGGGACTGCAGCGGCAGCGAATACTGCCATCGCACATCGTTCTTGTGCATGCGCCGCTTGCCTGCAGGCAGCGAGCTCCCTGGCGACAACCTGCACAACGCCTGTCCGTTGAGCGAGCTGAATGGCGCCTGCGCATCCGGCGCATGCAACCGTGTGACGAGCACCTGCGCATTGGACTTTCTCTCTGCTTGCGAAGGTCCCAGCGAGTGCGTCTCGAACGTGTGCGACGAAGACGACAAATGCGGCTACGCAAACGGCAATGGACCGTGCAGCGCAGACACACAAGAGAGCGCGTGCCGCTCGGGCATCTGCAACGACACCGGTCGCTGCATCCCGGCGGACGGCTGTGTCGACGACAGCGAGTGCAGCGAATCCCGCTTCTGTCGCGCAGCTGACTTCGCTTGCGCGCTCAAGCTGTCGAATGGCAGCGCGCTGCCGGAAGGCCACGGAAGCTGCGGCGGCAGCGGCGCTCTTGGCCACGCAACCCATGGCTGCGCGAGCGGCGCGTGCAACAGCGAGACTGGCACGTGTGCCGGACCTAACAGTGAGACCGAGTGCGGTGTCGACGCCGAGTGCATAAACAACGTTTGCGGCAACAACGATCTATGCGGCCATGCGGACGGCGTAGGCAGCACGTGCACGACGGAGAACGCCGGTACGCAGTGCCAGTCCGGTGTCTGCAGCACACACGGTGGCAAGTGCTTGCCAGAGGGCGCCGACAAGTGCTGGGTCGATCAGGATTGCGCCGAAGGCGACTACTGTCACCGCGCGTCGTTCACATGTGAGGCCCAGTTGGTGTCCGGCAGCTTGTTGCCGGCCGATGGCTTGCACACGAGCTGCAACGAGCAGGGCACGAGCCGCGCATGCGTCACCGGCCTGTGCGACTCGGCGTCACAACGCTGCGTCGCGCTGAATGGCGTGGGCTGTGACGCTGCCGATGCTTGTCTGTCGCAGGTGTGCGGCTCGAACGGTCAGTGCGGCTACGACGTCGGCCAAGGCCCTTGCAGCGTCGATGACGCCGAGAGCGTCTGCCAATCGGGCGTGTGTGCGTCTTCGGGCGCGTGCATCCCGTCAGGAGAGAATCGCTGCTGGCTCGACGCTGACTGCATCCCAGGCGACTACTGCGACCGTGAGAGCCGTACATGTCATGCGCGCATTGCAGCGGGCGAGCCTGTGCCGAATGACGGGTTGCACATGGGTTGCAGCGACGGAACGAGCGACGCGTGCAGCACCGGTCTGTGCAGCAACGAGAGCGATCTGTGCGTCGCGAGCAACAACATCAGCTGCGATGACAACGACGCTTGTGCTTCCGCAATCTGCGGTGGCAATGGCATATGTGGTCGCGCAGATGGCGAAGGCCCATGCTCCGAAGACGACGCGACTGCGAACTGCCAGTCCGGCAAGTGCGGTGCGAGCAAGGTCTGCATCAGCGGCGATTGCTGGAACGACAGCGACTGCCCCGAAGGCAACTACTGCTACCGTGCGCAGCAGGCGTGTCGCGCGCCCGTTGCAGCAGGCGAACCAGTCCCTGACGACGAAGTGCACTCGGGCTGCAGCGACGGAACAAACAGCGCGTGCAGCAGCGGCCTGTGCAACGCGGACACGGGCTTGTGCGTAGGCACCAACAGCACGAACTGTGAGATCCGCGATGTTTGTGCCTCCGGGATCTGCGGCGCTAACAGCCTGTGCGGTCACGCCAACGGTGAAGGGCCATGTACCGATGGCGACGCCGCTGACAAGTGCCAGTCGAGCAAGTGCAGTCCGCACAGCGCGGTCTGCGTCACCGGCGAATGCTGGCTCGATCTCGATTGCGCGGAAGGCAGCTACTGCGATCGCTCGGAGCAGACGTGCCGCGAGCGCATTGGCGCTGGCTCGCCAGCGCCGAACGATGGATTGCACGAAGGCTGCGTCGACGGCGCGAGCGAAGCCTGCAGCGGCGGATTGTGCAACGCTGACAGCGGCCTGTGCGTTGCCAGCAACAACATCAGCTGCGAGAGCAGCGACGCTTGTGCGTCAGCGATCTGCGGCGGCAACGGCTTGTGCGGCCACGCGGACGGTGAAGGCCCCTGCTCGGATGACGACGCCGCCACCAGCTGCCAGTCCGGCAAGTGCAGCCCCCACGCCGAAGTCTGCATGTTCGGCGAGTGCTGGGTCGACGACGACTGCGGCAGCACAGCGTATTGCCAGCGCTCCACGCAGACGTGCGAGCTCAAGCTGTACTCGGGTGCTCCCCTCCCAGACGACGGCGTGCACGCGATCTGCGAAGACGGCGAGAGTGAAGCTTGCATGTCAGGACACTGCGAAAACGGCCGCTGTGTCGAGCAAACGCAGGCACTCGGTCTGTCAGGCGGCGGTGGCTGCAGCACCACAGGCGCGACAGCAGACGGCAGCTTCCTGCTACTGGCACTGCTGTGGCTGCGACGGGGTCGCCGCCGATCTCGCCTGTTGCCTGGATCCCGAAGGCTGCCCTTCGACGCGGTGTCGCTGCGACTAACTCTTAGCGACGGGGGCGATTTGTTGGGGAGAGGCGGAGCGGGAATCGGCGCGCAAGGCGAGCTGGACGCAATAATCGAGCGCGCGGTCGGGTAGCATCCAGCGCAGAACTTTGACGAGCCGTGCATCCGCGCCCGCCACGTAGCGGGTCTTCGGGCGCTTCGCCGACAGCGCGTGGGCGATCAGCGCTGCGACGACATCGGGCGAAACAGCGCGCGCTGCAGTGCTGTGGGCAGCGCGCAGCGAGCGTGTAGCGGCTTCACCGTAGAGTGCTCGAGTTTCGGGAGAGAACTGTTCGATGACTTGTCGCGAGAACTCAGTGCCTTTGGCCCAGATCTGTGTGTCGACGCTACCCGGTTGGATAAGTGACACTTCCATCTGAAAGGGCCGCAGCTCGTGCCGCAAGCTGTCGGTAATCGCCTCCAAGGCAAACTTGGTCGCGCAATACGGGCCATGAAAAGGCGCCGATACGAACCCGCCCATCGAGCTCACATTGACGATGCGTCCGCGCGCTTTGCGCAAAAGGGGCGTGAACGTTTGGATCATCGCCACGACCGCGATCACATTGACCTCGAACTGGTTGCGCATGACATCGAGGTCGACCGCCTCGATTGGACCTGACAATGAGACGCCCGCGTTGTTGACAAGACCGTGCAAGCCGTTGTCACCCACCGCAGCTTCGAGCTGTGCGCGGGCGCGTGCACGAGACTCGGCCTCGGTGACGTCGAGCAGCACGCATTCGATGCCGCTCGGCGCGGCAGCGCGCAGAGACTCAGCGTCGGCATCACGACGAACGCCGGCGAACACACGATAACCACGGCGCGCCAGATCGAGCGCTGTGGCGCGGCCAATTCCGCTCGATGCCCCCGTCACGAGCACGGCGCGTGGCTGCAAGGTTGATGTCATGTGGGCGGGATTAGACGATAGGCCCTCGCACGGCAAGCGGGTCGCTCCAGGTTCTAGCTTCAGTGTGCGCCGGAACACAGTCCTGGCAGGCGTACCCCGCCACGCGCGGCGTTAGCGGGCGCTGTGCCTCGCGCGGCCGGCCGAGCGGTGTGCCACCGAGTGTTAGCACCGGACACAATCAGCGCGCTCTTGATCCTGCGACCTGCCGTGCTCGGGCGCGAGCCACTCGATGTGCTGTGAACTATCAGATCGCGCATGAAGACTTTCCTCAGCAGAGCACTTGCGATCAGCGCTTCGATGAAGACCAGTGGGAAGCGTATCGGCGGCTTGGGGAGAACATGGCCAGCGAAGTGTTCGGTGCGCTGAAGCCGACGAGCAACCACGTCAGCGCGGGCTGGCAGCTGGTCGATCTGCAGCGTCTGGGCGATGACACCCGCGACGCGATGACAGCGGAGCTTTTTGCCCGATCCGGCTGACGGCTGACGGCTTCCGAGCACTTTTTTCGGTCCCGCCCCGTAACGAACGGCCAGCGCGTACGTATTCGTTCATGCTCCTGTCAGCCCCTGTCAGCTTCGGGGCAGCGCGACATGCCCCTCTCCCAGCTCACCATAGCCACCATGTCGTTCTTCGGACTGGCTTGCGCCTTGCGCGTCGAGCGGGCTGCGCCGGCCCGGAGCGCGCCTGCAGGTGGCTCGCAGCGTGCCCCAGCGGGCGACACACGCGAAGCGGAGCAGATTTGGATGGCGGCGTATGCGGCCGGCGACGATGCCATGTTCGATGCACTGTTCAAGAGTCTCGCGCCACGGCTGACAGCGTTCTTCATGCGCGCGTTTCCGGATCGCGCGCTGAGCGACGACCTGCTGCAGAGCACGTTCGTACGCCTGCACGCCGCACGTCACAGCTATCGGCCAGGCTCGCCCGTGCGGCCATGGGTGTTTACGATCGCCGCGCGCGTGCGCATCGACGAGCTGCGTCGGCGCCGCCGCCGTCCACTGCACGACGGCGAGCTCGACCTGGAGCAGGTGCAAGCAAACGAAGACCCTGACGCGCCCGGCCGCGCGCTGGATGAGGATGTCCGGATCCGGAAGGTTCGCGATGCCATCGATTCCTTACCCGAGTCACAGCGCTTGGTGATCCATCTGCATCGCTTCGAGGAGCTCAGCTACGCGCAAATCGGTGAGGCGCTCGGTGTCAGCGAAGGTGCGGCGCGGATCCGCGCATTTCGGGCGTACGCCACGTTGCGCGAACGCCTCTTGCCGCTGACGGCGGAGGAGTCTCCGCGATGACCGAGCATGTCTCGCACAAGCGCGCGCTGTACGTGGTGGCATTGGCTGAGAGCGATCCCGTCAGGCGCACGGCCTACGCGCACGCTGAGACGTGCGTGCACTGCGCGCGTACGCTGCGCGAGAGCAGTGAGCTCCTCGAGCTGATCGATTACAGCGCCCAGCCTGTCGCCGTGAACGAGCAGCTGACAGCACGCGTCAAGCTGGCAGTGTTCGGCGAGGTGCTGCACGCGGAGCCGAGCCTGCGTTGGCCACGGGTGATGTTCTTGCTGTTGGGTGCTGCCCTCAGCGCTGTCATGGCCTGGGTCGACGCACAGCCTGGGCCGTGGTTTGGCAGCGATCTTGGTGTGCACTGCGTGCTGTTCGAGAACGCCTACGCGCTCGGTGCGTGTGTGGCCACCGCTGTCTGGGCGCGTACGCGCAAGCGTGCGGTCGATCCCTGGACGGGCTCGCTCGTCGGCATGTCTGGTGCAGTGCTCGGGCAAATCCTCTTGCGGACGCACTGCGACTCGGCCCACGCCACGCTGCACTTGTTCGCGTTTCACGTACTGGGCGTGTTGATCGGCACAGCGCTTGGTGCGCTCGCAACGCCTGCATTCACGCGGCAGCGATAATTCGTGTAACGGGCGCCGCGCGCCAGCGAATCCTCATCTGTAACGCGAACGCAAACAGGAGGAAAGCTCATGCTCGAAGCTCACCAGCGTTGGGTCTTGTCGTGTGTCATCGCGCTTGGCATTGCAGCCTGCAGCGGCAATGGAGACGAACCCAATCGCCGCGAAAACAAGATCCAACCAGGCAATGACCAGACACCGCCACAAGGCGCCGCGGCTGTCGAAGCCTGGCTCACCCAAGGTTCTTACAAGGCCTGGCAGTGCGAATCGGATATACACGAGAGCCGCAACCCATCGCCACACGGCTACAATCGCATCTGTTCGAACGATGTGATCGCAGCGAACGCTGGAGGCGAGGACGATTGGCCGCAAGGCGCCGCTGCCGTCAAAGAACTGTACGCCACCGCAGATGCGAAAGAGCCGGTCGGCTTCGCTGTGTACTTGAAGACCGCAGCTGAGAGCGACGGCGGCGACAACTGGTACTGGTACGAGCGTGTGCCGCTCGACAGCGCAGCACCGCACGACGCAAACGGTGTCGTCGCAGATGGGCTCGGCGATCGCGGGCCCGAAAAGGCCATCTGCGTCTCGTGCCACGTCGCCGCTGGCAACGACGCAGCCCACACGCCTTCGGCTGGCGGTCGCGATCAGGTCTACACCCCGGTCGAGTGATTTATCCCGCGATTACTGGGCTTGGGTGGTCTGCCCCCCGCAATCACAGAGTGTGTAGGACTGCCCGTCCTCGACGCAGTGCTGGGCACCGCGGCAGCCGGCGGGGCCGTAACACAGCAGCGTCGTGTTCGGCATGCAGCGGGCAGCAACCAGCCTTGTTAGGTGCGCGGCGTCATCAGCGGCGCGCGGCTGCTACACCGAGAGCCCGAGCGCATCCAACATGTCGTTCGAGAACAACTTGCGACCTGCGGGCGAGAGGAAGCCGCGACGTGCTGCAAGCCATGCGTCGACGCGCGCGTCACCGAAGCCTGCGCGCACGACTTTGCTATTGAGCGGCATAACTTGCCCCCAGTGATAAGTGTGCGGGACCGCGCGCTTCGTCAGCTCCGCTTCGAGCAGCTTGTGCGCTTCGCGGCTACGCGGCGCATCGATGCCCGGAAACTCGATGGTGCATGTAATCGGCGCGAAATGCGTGAACGCGAGCAACGCCTGCGAGGAGCGCACGTAGCGCAGCGCGACGGGTGCACCGAACACGTGTTTATCCGTGACTGCGAACACCGCGGCGAGCGCATCGCTCAAGCGCTCGAGCGGCACACCCAGCTCGAGGCTGGTCCCGCCACCGGTTCGCAGCGAATCCGAAAAGCACTGGCCCGGCGTGCCGATGAAAGCACCGTCTTCGGCCGATGGCACGATGCCTACCAGCTGCGACTGCAGCGTGGAAGGGATCACGTCCGGCAGCACCTCCGAGCCGATCGCGATCGCGCCGACCAAGTCGCGACCGCGCATCGAGGTCGCACCAGCCAACGCCGGCACGGGCAAGGCGTCGCCCTCTTTGTGCGCCTGCTCGTAGTACACGCGTACAAACGCGCCCTTGTGACCTTTGCCGCGCAAGTACGGATTGATCACGAACTCGATATGGTACGGCTCGCCCGCGTCTTGCAGCAGCCCGAGCTTGGAAATGTCGTGACTCAGCGCTGCGCGCACGATGTCCTCGAAGTCCAGCTGTTTGGCGCATAGACGCAGCAGATACAGCGGCGATGCTTCGAAGATCACGGCGTGCACGATGCCGAAGCTGCCGAAGCTCACGAGCGCAGCATCGAACAGCGCGTCGTCCTGGCGCAGCTCTGCACCGAGCCACGTGCAATACGCCTGTGTGACGATGGGCTTACGGGCGGGTTGGATGATGTAGTGTTTACCGTGCTCGGCCACGATGTGCAGCGCCAAAACCCGATCGTGCAGCGAGCCGACGCGATGCGCCGAGCCGTGGGTGCCCGTGGAAATTGCGCCAGCGATAGTCTGCCCGTTGCTCGCGCCCGAGGTCGGCAACGCCAAGCCGCGCGCTTCGAGGCCGCTGTTGAGCGTCGTGATGGGTGTGCCGCACTGCGCGTACACTACGCGCTTCGCGATCCCGGCGAGCTCCGGGACGATCGACTTCGTGCTCAGGCTGCCGACGCTCCAGGACGTCAGGCGCGAAGTGTTGACGAGATAGCCGTCGACGAAGCCCACGCTGTTCAGCGACCAGCCCGAGCCCAACGCGCGCAAGCGCACGTTGGCTGCTTCGGCGCGTCGCACGATCTCACACAAGCCTTCGAGCCCAGCCGCGAACGACTTGCCAGGCACGGGCGCCGTCGTGTCCGCCCACTCATTCGTGGGTGTTAGAAACTGTTGGACGACGCCGCCCACCCCATCGGTGTCGTGCCAGTTGCGCCAGTCTCTATTCTGCTCGATCTCGATCAGCGGCTTGGGCATAACAGCTCCGTTCCTCGTCACTGCGGTCCCTGAAGCTCGGTGTCCGGCTCAGAAGCGGTCGAGCAGTACAGGGTGATCTCTGCAGGCATCGCGAGCCCCAGCGTGACGATCGCAAGCGGCACGGAGTACGCGAGCAGTGAGACCTCGGTTCGCCCGATTCCAGAACCGCAGATCGGCTTATTGACCTTACAACTATGATCTTTCTCTGCGTCGAGCACACGGTGTACGCTGCCGTCTTCATGGATGCAGCGCAGCGGCTCCCAGACCGGAATGCTTCCGCCCCAGATCGTCGACCACGCGACAGTCGAGATCGGACTGTGCTCATCGATCGGCACGTGCGAGCTCGCGTCGAGCTTATTGCGATCGTTCAGCACATAGCTGAAGCAACCACTCAGAAGGGACAAGATGCAGACGCAGGCGCTCGAGCGCGCGAGTTTGGCTGACATAGATTGCCTGCCGCTCTCAGCGGCACCTTCGGTTGTGTCAGCTCTAACTCTTGGGCACAAACACAAATGCCGCTGTGTGGCGTTTCACCCAGTTGCCGCTTTCAGCTGCCTAGCAGTAGTGCTAGGCCAGCTGAAACGTAGCCACCACCGCGTAGCGGTAAGAGAGATCCCTACGCCCTTGCGGTCCGTCCCAGCCGTGCTGGCGCAAGATCAGGTCTCGCCAGGTGAGACTAACACCAGGCTAACGCACCATCATCGGCAAGGGCAGCATCGTCATAGCCCTGTCGATGGTTGTCGCGGGCTGCGACTCCGGCCTCGGCTTCGATAGCCTCGGCACTACGCCGCGGCATCGAGATCGGCGCTGCGCGGCCGGAGCTCACAAACACGGATTCGCCTGCGCGAGTCGCTGAGCCGGCTCAGAACAGTGATGCGGCCGCCGCGAGATGTTGCGTCTCGTGGAGACGTGGTGGTGTCCAGCGCACAGCGCGTGCTTTTTCGAAGCGCAGCCACAGCCACCGCGCATCTTCGAGCGGGCTGGCAAATCGAAAGCGTACGCGCCGCGGCGCGCCGTGCGTGTCCACCTCGAGCACACGTGCGCTGAAGCGGTCGGTGAGCTCCACGTCCCCCGGCGCAAAGGGCTCTGCGCTCGGATCGCGCACGATGCGCTCTAGAACGTTTGCGAACCAACCGCGCTCTACGTGCACGTCGATGGTCTGTGCATCTACGCGATTGACATCGTACGCGGCGCCGCCGACATACAGCGCACGCATCGACCGCGGCATTGTCACATGGCCGCGCTCGCGCATCGAGATGGTCGACATGAGCGTGGTTTCGACCGGGACATTGAGCACTACGACGTCACGTCCGGCGGGATCTGTCAGCGCATCGTTCAGCGCGCTATCTCCGCCGCCGATCGCTGGGCTGCAACACACGAAACACAGTGGAACAAAGGCGAGCACAGCAGCGCTCGTGTGGAGCTGAAACAGTGTGCGCGGGAGCCAGCCACGCAGTGGTTCGCGGCCGTTTGCGGTGAGGCAAAGCGCAAGCAGCCCGCAGCCCCCGACGCCAACGAAGAAGACCAGCCGATCTTGAGGTGTGACAGCGGCGAGCGGCAGGATGCTACCGAGCGCAGTTAATCCGAGAAATCGAGCGCGCGCGTCGCTTCGGAGAACAGGCAAAAACCACGGCGCGAGTAGCGCAAGGGTGACACAAGTCACGAGCACGAGCAGCCACAAGCCACTTGGCAAGAGGCCGGCGAGGCCGGCGTGGGGCAGCACCAAGGACGAGTGGAGGTACAGCGGCACAGCGACCAGCAGGTTCTGCGCGACCGCCCAAGGTTGCTGACCTGCGTTTAGATACATGCCGCCGTGAGCTGCGCCGAAGCCGAGCTTCGTGTAAGCGACCAGGTAAGCTCCACACAGCACGATGTGCGGCAGCACGCGCAGCGCCCGCGATCGCCAAGAGCCGACGTCGAGGACGAGCGCATACGCGAGCAGCGGTGCCATGACGGCGATCGTCGCTTCGCCTGCGAACAGCGCGAGCGCGTGCACGCACACAGGCGCGACGGCTGCGAGCGTGCGTCCACCCTTGGCGCGCAGGAATAACAGTATGGTCGCGAGCCCTAAAAGCGCGCTCAGCAGCGTGTTGCGTGAGGAGACCCAACCGACCGACACGGCATGTCCGGGACAAAAGGCGTAGAACATCGCGGCAAGGCGGGCACTTTGCTCGGAGCCCAGCAGCTCCGCGTAGATCAGCGCGACAATCCAAACGATCGCCGCGTACAGCAGGACGTTTTCTAGGTGCATCAGCCAGACGACCTCGGGCCAAAGCGTAAAGTCTAGTGCGTGACTTAGCGATGCCAGTGGGCGCAGCAAGTGCAGCTTCAAGTCGTGTGAAGCCGACCAGTTGAGCACACCTTGCATCCGCAGGTTGTTGGTCTCGGCCCCGCCCGGAAAAAACAGGTACGCATCCCATGGCACGCTACGCACGCGCCGAGCGATTACAAAGTCGTCTGCTTGCAAGCCAATCGCGAGGCTCGGCAGTCCAAGCACGATGACGCAGAGAGCCAGCGCGCGCGGCAAGACGCGGACGTTCGACAAGCGAATGAAGTATTGTGCCATCCATGCATCGCACGGCCTTCACCTGTGGTGATGGCTCGCGCCCCCGTGGCAGCTTGAACGCCGCCAATCGCGCGCGTATTCCGCGAGCTTGTTTACTTCACGCGCTTGCTGGGGGCATCGACGTAGCGCGCGGCATCGAAGGAAGTCGACTTTGGACGCTTCGACACGACCTCCCGCTGGTCGCAGACGCAGGTGTTGGCGTCACAGGTACGCCCGCTCAAGAGCGACCCGACTGGACAAAACCGGCAGAGACCACGATCTATCAAGTGCGCGGGACCGGCGCACGCCTCACCGGCCGCTACGAGCTGCAGCCCGAGCAACGCTATCAACCAGTCGGTTACATCGCACCGCCACCTATCGAAAAGGCCAGCTTTTCGTTCTTCGATGCGCGCAGCGACTTCGACGGTGATGGCAGCAGCGACCTCCTGGTAGTCGACTTGAACGACGTCGCGCCTGACATTCACGGCGCGGTGTACTTGCTGCCGGGCAGCTCGCGCGAGCCGGACTGACCAAGCATTCTGAAAGCTCATGCCCAACGCACGCGCCATGTTGCCGTCTGTCGTGCTCGCACCGATCAGCGTGCCGGCTCGAAGGTCGATCGCATGGCGTTGCGCGAACATCAGCAAGAGGCCCGGCAGCGGAGGCCTGCTCCACCACGACGCCAGCGTCGATCGCCGCCCCGATCACCTCGAGCCCACGCGCATCGTCCCGAGTCGACTCCGTAGAGAGCCGCATGCAACCAAGCCCCAAACGCACCCACCCACCATACTTGCCCGCACGCGCTTACGCTCCGGCGGTGGCTGCGCCCCATGCAAGGGCGGTGCAACCTACGAGTGTGAGGGTGCTGCCTAGCAGGTAGAGGGCCCAGACTAGCCGGTTGGTTGAGTCGCCGCGTCTGGTCAAGCCACGCTTACCGCTGACGGCTGCGAGCACCATGCCTGCGACAAACACTTCGACGCCAACAATCAGACTCCAAGCGATCAGACTCGCCTCCCACGGCGGCAGCGCGAGCTGCGGGATCGCAGGGCCGAGCGCGATCAGCATGATACCGCCCATCGAAGCACCTGCGTGTACGACGCGCCAAGCCACCTCACCCTTCTCGCGCTTGATCGCTCGCGCGAAGAAAATGCCCCCAAGAAAACCACTCAGTAGAACCAAGCTTCCGTGCAAGACAAGTTGCTGTGCCAAGCCTTCCATACTGACTCCAATCTGCAGTGCGTGATGGAGCCGAGTATGGAGATGTCGAGTCAGCGCACGGTGCGCCGCAGGTCACGACTGCGTCACCCGCTCCCGGCTTGATCATGCGCACGGCTCGTCCGTATGGCTACGGAAGCCCCTGTGATCGTTTCAGAATTCTCGACGAGCATTTTGTCTCTACGCGACCTGCCCACGCGCGCTACAACGAGGCGCCCGACGCTGTGAGCTGCAGCTGTAGGGGTAAGGGGCTGGCGGGGTCGAAGCATGGTTGGACAGTTTGGAAGAAGCGCATGGCTGTGTGTGGTGGCGCTGACAGGTTGCGCGTTGCCGGGCATTCACCGGGAAGAGCCAACGCACGACGCGGGCATGGATGACGAAGCGCTGACCAAGGATCCCGCGATGGATCCGGCCAACCGCAACGAAGACCACAAAACGTTCATGTCACTGCTCCCGCGCGAGCACAACTTCGCAGAGTGGCCGATGCCGGACGCCGCTGCCGACTCGGCGGTGAAACCCAACTACGCAGTCAAAGAGCAGGTGATCATCGACAAGGTGACGAACCTGCGCTGGCAGCGCGTGCTGCCCGATAAGTTTCGCGGCTGCAAAGCGCGCTACCCGCTCATGAGCGTGCTGCAAGCTGAAGGCACAGGCTGCACGTGGATGGAGGCGCGGGAGTACTGCAGCCAGCCAGAAATCGCCGAGGCGTTGGGCCCGGGTGAGTGGCGTCTGCCCACGAAGGTCGAGCTCGAGTCGCTGCTAGACCTCACGCGCATCGACGCGATCGATCCGGTCTTCGACACGCATCCCATCGACTTCTTTTGGAGCGCCACGCCGGTGCACAATCCGACAGGCCTCAACCTCGCCTGGGCGGTCGACTTCTCGGACGGCTACCCCTACGCATCGGGTCGCTTCAAGGGTGGGCGCGTGCGCTGCGTGTCGAGCACAGGCGAGACCGCCGGCGGCGCTCCGGACCACTTCTTCGACGCCGACGTCACGCGAGACGGCCGTACCGGGCTTGTGTGGCAGCGCTTTCCAGACAGCGAAACCAGGACCTTCGGCGACTCGCTGGCGTACTGCCAGATGCTCGATCTCCAAGGCGACGGCTGGCGCTTGCCGACCTTGAAAGAGCTGCTGACCACTGTCGATCCCACGCGTCGCACACCCGCGATCATCGCCAGATCTTTTCCGTACACGCCTCTCGCGCGTTTCTGGTCGAGCTCGAAGCGCGTCGACGGCGAAGAAGACGCCTACCAAGTCGACTTCGAGATCGGCGGCGTGATCTACACGAGCGTCACGGACAAGCACTACGTCCGCTGCGTCCGCTGATCTGACAGAAAGCTCTGATTGGCGCGCGGCGGCGTGGGGCGTAAGTGTGCGAGGAGCTGTGGAACTGGACCACTGGCCCATGAAATTCGCGGAGCTGCGCGCGCGCGGCTTCTCATCGCGGTACAGTTGTGGTGCTCGGACAACACGGTCGTAGCGTGGCAACTTGCCGTGTCGAGCACGCAGCACACGCATGCCAAGCACGAGCACAGACATCGTTGTTATCGGGTCAGGCCTGGCTGGCTTGGTCGCCGCGCTCGAGGCCGCCGACGCAGGCAAACAAGTCTTGATCGTCGAGCAGGAGGGCGAGCAAAGCCTAGGCGGGCAAGCATTCTGGTCACTCGGCGGGCTGTTCTTGGTCGACAGCGTGGAGCAGCGGCGCCTCGGCGTGCGCGACTCGTACGAGCTCGCGCTGTCTGATTGGCTCGGCACCGCGGGCTTCGATCGCCCCGAGGATCACTGGCCGCGCAAGTGGGCCGAAGCCTATGTGGCGTTCGCTGCAGGCGAGATGCGCTCATGGCTGTACGCACGGGGTTTGCGCTGGTTTCCGATCGTGGGTTGGGCAGAGCGCGGTGGACATGGTGCGGTCGGCCACGGCAACTCGGTGCCGCGCTTTCATATCACTTGGGGCACGGGGCCCGGCGTGGTCGAGCCGTTTGTGCAGCGCGCGCGTGCACATGCAGCCATCCGCTTCGAGCTTCGTCAGCGCGTCGACGAATTGATCGTGGAAGCCGGCCGCGTGGTGGGCGTGCGCGGAACGCGGCTCGAGCCGACAACCGTCGCACGCGGCGAGAGCAGCTCGCGCGTCGCGGTGGCAGACTTCGAATACCGCGCGCCGGCTGTGATCGTCGCGTCGGGTGGCATCGGCGGCAATCTAGCGCTTGTGAAGCAGAGCTGGCCCGCGCGTCTCGGCATGCCGCCCAAGGTCATGGTGCAGGGTGTACCTGATCATGTCGACGGTCGCATGCTCGCGATTACCGAGCGCGCAGGCGGTCACCTGATCAATCGAGATCGGATGTGGCACTACACCGAAGGTTTACGCAATTGGGCTCCGATTTGGCCTAACCACGGCATTCGAATCTTGCCTGGGCCGAGCTCGCTGTGGCTCGACGGAAGTGGCAAGCGCATGCCCGCGCCTTGTTACCCCGGCTTCGACACCCTCGGCACGCTCGAGCAGATCATGAAGAGCGGCCACGAGCACACGTGGTTCGTGTTGAACCAGCACATCATCAAGCGCGAGTTCGCGCTCTCGGGCTCAGAGCAAAACCCGGATCTTACCGGCAAGAGCTGGCGACTCACCGCGCGCCGCGCGTTCGGCAAGCGCGCGACGGGTCCGGTCGAAGCATTCAAGACTCACGGTGCAGACTTCGTCGTCGCACAGGATCTCGCCACGTTGATCGCAGGCATGAACAGCAAGACCGAGACGCCGCTACTCGATCACGCAACGGTGGAGCGCGAGGTGCGCGCGCGCGATCAGCAGCTGCTAAACCCATATGGAAAAGACCTGCAAATCGCGGCGATTCGCGCATCGCGCCACTACGCAGGTGATCGCCTCGTGCGCACGGCACCGCTGCGTCCGCTGCTCGATCCAGACGGCGGTCCGTTGATCGCGGTCAAGCTCAACATCCTCACGCGCAAGACGCTCGGCGGCTGCGAGACCGATTTATCAGCGCGCGTGCTGCGTGCCGATGGATCGGTGCTCCCCGGTCTCTACGCGGTCGGAGAGGTCGCAGGCTTCGGGGGTGGAGGCGTGCACGGCTACCGTGCGCTCGAGGGCACTTTCCTCGGAGGCTGTATATTCTCTGGCCGCAGCGCTGGTCGCGCTGCTGCACGCGATACCTAGTCCTGCGACCGCATGAGATTGGTCGCCCTCGCGCCCGATCTGGCGCCGCCCGCGCCGTCGCTCTCCTCGAAAGGGGAGCTGCATTCCTTCGTCGACCAACGGCGCGCTCGACGCCGCCTCGGACAGATCATCGACCAATCTCACACGGTCGCAGGACTAGCGCGCGCAACGCATGTAGTGCAGCTCATCGAGGGAGTTGCTGATTCCGGACGCACCCTTTGCGTATTCGACGACATAGGCGCTGGATCGCAGATCCAGGTACTCCGAAGAAGACCAGAACATCTGGTCCTGGTGCATGTCGAAAGTGCGCAAGTGGATCGCTGGCTCGTGACGCGTGGCGTCCACGATCGTCAGGAGCTCCTTCAACGAGGGCAAGTGCCAGCCTCCGCCGTCGAGCTCGAGCTGCTCGCAGTATGCGAGCGCGTCGCGCCAGTTGCGCGTCGCGCTATCTGGATTGCGTTGCCATTCCAGCTTTGTTTTCGAGTCCCGTGCGACGTCGCCAACGAAGTCGATGGCTTGGACACTGCCACCTTTTGGGTCCGGGCTCGACACGCAGCGCACGCGGCTGGCTTTGGTGCGGCCGCGTCGACCGCTCGAGCCTTCCATCAGGTCCACTTGCCAGCTCATCTTCAGGCCATCGACGATCGTGTTGGGCACAGGCGAGCTCGTCCAAACACTGTCGATAGGAAAGTCGTCGAACAACGGATCCACCGCATTCACGCGGTTGACATCGATCAGCGACTCCAGCTCGATCTTCGTAGGCACGCGCCAGTCGCCTTCACCCAGCTCTGCAGCGAGCTCGGGGCTCGCGCAATACGCCTTGGCCTCTTCCCACGAGCAACCCGTACCTGCGCCACGGAACCTACCGACAAACTCATAGTTCGCCTTGCAACCCGGATAGATGGTTGGCATTTTGGCCTGCCACCGCAGCTTGGTCACATTGTCTATAATGACAGGTCCATTGACTGTGTAGCTGGGCTTTGCCTTGGAATACTCCGATGTGTCAGGCATCGGCCACTCAGCAAACATGTGATACTCGGGCACCAGCGACCGAAACGTCGCGTAGTCTTCATTCAGGTTCGCTGGATCACTTCGTGGGTCGGGCGGCGCGCCTGCGTCCTCGTCTGCGGTGCTGCTCGTGGTGTCCGCAGTGGCCGGCTTTCCACTGTCCCTGACAGCAGCATCGCGCGGCGGGTTGCCGCCGTCAGCGGCCTCGCGATGAATACCAGGCAGCGCACAGCCAGCGAGCTCAAGAACGAGTAGCGCAGCACATCCAGGGGTCTTCATGGTGATGGCGGGGCTACATAGTCTAAATCGCACCCGTCCGACAGTCGTCAGCTCACAATCCAGTTACTTAAGGCCGACTGCCGGAGCCGAGCCAAGCCGTGCTGGAGAGGGACACGCCCCCGCGGCCGAGCTCACGCTCGAGATACGCAGTTGCAAGCTCGCTGCGCTCGCGCCAGACCGGCTCTCCCAGGCGTTTGCGCAAGCTGACGAGCGGCGCGCTGCTGCGCGTCATGCGCGTCCACAAGGCGTCTGTATCTGCAAACGCTAACTCGACAGTATGGTCGTGCACCGCGACGTCCTCGAAACCGCCCGCGCGCAGCTCACTCGCCAGTCGCTCTGGATTCTCCAGACTGTCAGGGTTGTAACCAGGCATGACAAAAGTCTCGTCCGCGGCTTGGAGCGCTCCGAACATGGCAGCCATGAGCGGCGAGCGCGCGAGCGGGGCCCAGCTCGACACGACCAACTTTGCCCCAGGCCGGAGCACCCTTTGCAGCTCGCTCAGACCTCGCGCGCGGTCCGGGAAGAACATCCAGCCGAACATCGAGAAAGCGGCGTCGAAGCTCGCAGCTGCCAGCGGCAGCGTTTGACCGTCGGCTTGCAGGACACGCACGTTGGACAAGCCGCGTTGCAACGCCTGCGCTTGCAGGCGTTCGTTCATTGCGGCCGAGAAGTCGACCGCGGTCACCTCGGCTACGCGATGCGCGACGTCAAGCACCAGTGTTCCAGGGCCTGCGGCCACGTCGATCACGTGTGCACTGGCATCGAGCTTCGCGAGATCGATCGCACGCAACGAGAATGGCGCCATGACGGCGCCCGCTTCGTCGGCGTAGCCGGCTGCCACGAGATCCCATGGCTCGGGAACAGAGAATGGACTGGGTGTAGACATATCGTCTCCTTTCATTCAACGATCGGTCACGAGCACAGCCACTGCGGCATGTGCGGCAGCACGAATGGGCCAAACATCGCGGTGGCCAGCGGCGCCCGCGATGGCCCCCTCGATCAGAATATGCGTGACATCGGCGTGTGCGGGGCTGCCATTAACCTGCGCGAACAACTCGCGCAGCAGTGCCCGCTGAGCGTCTTTATGGAGGCTCACACGCGCGCGCACTTCACTCTCCGCGTCCGCGAACTCCGCGGCCATGTTGAGCACACCACAACCACGAAATTGCGTAGCGAGCGCGAACTGCTCGACGTGCTCGAACAAAGCTCGCGCCATCCCTTGCACGCTGCGCCTACCTTGCACGCTCGCACGCAGTCCAGCGAGCCACTGCGCAGATGCAAAGTCCAGGTAGGCCACGCCGAGCGACTCTTTGGAGGCAAAGTGATGATAGAAGGTTCGCTTCGCGACCGCTGAGCTTTCGATCAACTGGTTGATGCCGGTTTGCGTGTACCCCTGGGTGAAGAACAGGCGCACTGCAGTGCTCAGAATTTGCTCGCGCGGCGTTGTCACGAGCTCGAGTGTTACCGCAGGTAGACCAACCTGTCTACACACGGTAGACAAGATGGTCTACCTGGCTTCCTGCAACAATGCTGTGACAGGCCTCAGTGCCGCAGTTTTTCGCGAGCACTCATCTGACAAATCGAAGCAGACTGCGCTTCGCCATGTCGACCCCGGATGCCTCGGCAGTGCCCAGCAGACAGCGCGCTCGAAAACGCGTCAGGTCATCGCTGATCGCAACGTGGGGTTTGGCCTCTGGCGTATGTCTCGGGGGCACGCTGTTTCCCCACCAACACGGCGCGGCGCTCGCGGTTGTCGTCGGCAGTCTGCTGGTCGCGCTCGCGCGCGGCACTGCCGACACAGATGTACCGGAAGAAGTAAGCGCGCTGCAGACCGCGGAGCGCTGGGCGCCGCTGTGCGTAGTGCTGTTCTTCCTGCCCGTGTTGACGCACGTCGTGGCGCCAGGAGCCGACATGGCGATGCACGCGGCGCTCTCCCGGGCTCTGCGCGACGACCTGCCGGTACTCTCGCCCGCATGGGGAAGCGTGCGCGCGAGCGCGTACCCGCTGGGTTTTTCGGCATGGATCGCGATCTTCGGCACGCTCGTCGATCTGGGAGCCGCTTCGACGCTGGCGTCCGCTTGCGCGTTTGCGCTGTACTACCATGCGCTGCAGCGCTTCTTTGCGACAGTGCTCGCGGCGCCCTACCCGAAGCTGCTTGCAGCATTCTTGTTGCTGGCGAGCTGGTCGCCGCAAGCATTCTACCGCTGGGGCGGCGGACCGAGCGTGCTGGCGATGGCACTGTCGCTGCTCGCAGCAGCCGAGCTTCGGCAGCTGCGGGCGGCACCCGGTGCGTTCAGCCGGGCCGCGTTCGTGACCGTGCTGCTGACAGCGGCCATGGCGACCCATCCCATCGGCGCGAGCATCGGCAGCGCGTGCAGCGGCTTGGTCTGGCTGCATGGCTGCACGCGAGCCCGGCAGCCGTTAGCGGCGCTCTCCGGCGTGGTGTTCGTGCCGCTGCTCCTGCTCATGGCTTGGCTCAGCTTGGCAGGCCCGGCGCTTTCGCAGCGCGAGCACACATGGATCTACCACTTTCGAACTGTCGACGAGAACGTGTTAGGTACATGGCCGCGCTGGCTATTCCCTTTGACAGTCTGGCGCGCGCTGGCTGTGCGCATTGGCGCCGTGGTCTCCGTGTGTTTCGTCGCGAGCTGCTTCGCGCTATGGCGACGCGATCGACGCATCGTCTGGACTTCGCTCTTGGCGATCGAGGCTTTCGGCATATTGCTCGCGTACGGCCCCGAGCTGCCAGTGCTTGGATTTCTGATCTACCCGTCGCGGCTCATGCCCGCAGCCACGTTGCTGATGGCTGGGCCGCTCTCGGCTGCGATGCCATTCGTGCCACGCAAGGGGGGCTCGCTGCTCGCACTCAGCGCGCTCGCGGTGCACGTGGGCGTGTATCAAGCCGCACGGCCGATAGTCACGCGCGACGACGCAGCCGTGCTGCAATGCCTCGCAGAGCACATTCCCGCAGGCGCGGTGATCGACGGCGCTTACGGCGATGCGACGCAGTGGATCCCCGCGCTTACCGGCCACGCAGTGACGCATCCGCACGAGCACTGCTCCCTGTTCGACGAGGTCGACGCTGAGCTCGCGCAGCAGCGACCCAGCTACCGCTTCGTAGGAGAACGCGTGAGCTTCGGCGAAGCCCTTCCCCCGCTGCTGACCTCAGCGAGCGTCATCTGCGAACGCGGTGCCGCAAGATTGTACAAGAAGCCCGACGCCCCCTAAGACGCGCCGTACGCTGCCGCACCAGCGCTACGCCGTTCGTATGCACCAAAAGCCTCACGCGCAGCAGCGCCGGCGCTCGCGTCTTTGTCAGTCTCAGTGTTCCCCGCCATCTGCTCACGGCGCGCAGCCACGATCTGGCCATCAGCGCTCGCTGCGATCGCACGATCCGCGTTAGAGGGATCGCGAGGCGCAAGCGCCGCACGCTTCACTTGCTGCATCTTCTGAATCGTCGCCTCAGGGTCGCCTGAGATCGCTGACACATCGATCGGAACCTCGCCGCTCACAGCGTAGCTGCGACCATCCGGACCACGTTGGTACCCGTAGCTCGGTGCCCCCGCGAACGCGCCACCTGCTGCGGCGTGAGCCTGCTCGTGCGCGCGCACCTCAGCATCACGCTTCGCGAGCGCGCGGATCTCCTCGGCGTGCTCCTCCTCCGGACCTGCTTTCTTCGGTGCCTGCGTCTCAGCGGGTTCTGCACTGGCTTCGCCGCCCGCAGCGGCAACGCCCGAGCGCGCCTCTGCACCACGCACGTGGTTTACTACAGCCGGGGTTCCCGCAGCCGTCGGCTGGGCTTCAACGGGCCGCCGCTGCTGTGTCTGGTCCATCCCCTGTACGCGAGCAGCTCGCGTAGGGTCAGCAACAGACACAAGTGATGGCAGGGATGTCGCCATAGAAAAAGGGCGCCGCTGGTTATGATAGCCGGCCCGCCAGGCCAGCAAACACCCCACCTCGCCGACACATCCCCACAAGCCGCCGCTTGCAGCTGCAGCGAGCCTCTGAACCGAAACGCCCACTCGCACGTACCCGTCCGCGTGCGCGTGGGAACGCGTGAGCGCAAAGCTGAGTCAGTTCCTCTCCAGTCCTAGGCTCGCATCACCGCTCCTAAAGGGGCAGGCGCTTTGGCTCGCCGGGCCGGCGCGGGTATTTCGTCGGAGTCGGCGCAGTCTTACGGATCTTGACCACGACCCCCGTCGGCGTGCGCCGCGTGCCCTCGATATTTGCCTTGAGCCGCTGCAGCGCGTTTTTCGCCTCTGTGACCTCGACAGGCGCTTGCTCCCCTTTGATGGCCAAGCTGATCCCACCCACCCGCAGCAACGGCACCGTCAGCTCCAGGAGCACCGGAAGCCGCGACACGGCACGCGAGGTCGCGCAGTCGAAGCGCTCACGCTCCGCGCCCTGACCGAAGCTCTCTGCACGATCACAGACCACGCGTACATTTCCGAGGTCGAGCTCCCGCGCCGTCTCCTCGAGGAAGCGCGCTTTCTTCGCGGTCGCTTCCAGCAGCGTGAACTGCAACGCCGGCAGCGCGATCGCCAGCGGCAACGCGGGCAAACCACCGCCTGAGCCGACGTCGATCACCGTGCTCCCTGGCGCGAGCTCGCGTAGATCGGGCAACAGGCTGAGGCTGTCGAGCACGTGTTTTTCCCACGCCTCCGTGGGATCGGTGATCGCGGTGAGGTTGAACGAGCGGTTGGTCTCCAGCAAACGCTCGAGAAAGCGGCGCAGCAAAGCTTCGGTAGGCGGATCGATCGATTCGGACACGCCTGACTGTCGACGCTGCGGCGCCGCCCGTCAACCCAAAGGCACGACCCCCCACGCCTCCACGCCGCCCACAGCGGCGCAGAGGGGCGTGCCCGAGGGTCAGGAAGCTGTGAGGAAAGCTTCGCCGCGCAGGGACTTCGAGGCCACTCCGTCGACACCCACCGGCACATCGCCGACGGTGAACGCATAAGCTGGGCTTTTCTGCGCAGCGCGCTCTACTCGCAGGATCACGCGTGGGCGCGTGCGCCGAGCCCGCAAAGAACGCTGCAACGGGCCGAGTCGAGCAAAAGCGATGAAGTGAGACCTCGTCAGCGGGCCAAGGACGTGCCGCCGTCGACGACGATAATTTGGCCTGTGATGAAGGCTCCTGCTTGGCTCGCGAGCATGAGCGCGACGCCTGCGATGTCCGGGGCTTTGCCCCAGCGATGCAACGGGATGCCTCGACACTCGCGCTCGTAGTCTTCCGGGCTGACGTAGTCGGTCATCTTGGAGTGAAAGCGACCGGGCGCTATCGCGTTCACGCGGATGTGGCTTTCGGCAAGCTCAGTGGCGAGGATGCGGGTCAGCTGGTGCAAGGCTGCTTTGGATGCCGCGTAGCTGAAGGTGTCGAGCGCGCGGCCCACGATGCCAGCGATCGAGCCGATGTTGAGCACAGTCGACGTCTGCTCGGCGGAAGCGTTCTTTTTCAGCAATGGTGTGAGCGCTTGCGTCAGGAAGAACGGGCTCTTGGCGTTCAGATCCATGACCTTGTCCCAGCCGCTCTCAGGAAACTCGCCGTACGGTGCACCCCACGCGGTGCCCGCGTTGTTAACCAACACGTCGAGCTGACTTTCCTGCTTGCTGAGGACGTCGACGAGCTGGCGTATCCCATCGAGCGTCCCCACATCGCTCGGCACCGCGATGCATTCACCGAATGCGCTGAGCTCCTTGGCAGCTGCTTGGCAGGGCTCGGCTTTGCGCGCGGTGATGTACACGCGCGCAGCACCGGCCTCTAGAAATGCTTGCGCCATGTGATGGCCGAGACCACGTGAGCCTCCCGTCACCACACAAACTTTGCCCTTCAAAGAAAACAAAGATTCGATCATGCGGCGCAGCCTACCCCGAAGCGCAGCCTAGTGGCGTGCAGAACCGGCCGATTTCAGAGCTTCTGCGGCGCTCGACAGGGCAGGCGCGCGGACGGATCAAAGAGATCATCGATCAGCTGGGCGGCTCGCCACGCTTGGTGATCCACGCGAATGTGCGTCCCGACGAAGGCATGGTCGAGCTCGACGCAATGGCGGAGGACGCGATGAAATTTCCGGTCGCAGCCTGGAAAACCTACCCGCCCGGCTCCGCCGCCGACGGCCTTGATAGCGATGAATACGGGCGCCCGTTTCTGGAGCGGATGCGCGAAACCGGTGTGCGGGTGGTCGCCTCGCACCGCGGGATCAGCGACGACGCTGGCAACTGGACTGGACGCTCGTCACCACGCGATGTCGTAGGCGCCGCCAAGGCTGCACCTGACATCAAGTTTCTGATCTATCACGCAGGCTGGCAGTCAGACGTCGCCGAAGATCACCCATTCAATATGGCCGACGCTGCGCCGCGCGGAATCGACCGCTTGATCAAAGCGGTGCTCGACGCCGGCCTCGGCCCAGAGAGCAACGTTTACGCAGAGCTTGGAACGACTTGGTTCAGCTTGATGAACAACATGAGCCAAGCGGCACACGCCCTCGGCAAGCTGCTCAAATACCTCGGCCCTGACCGCGTGCTCTGGGGCACCGACTCGTACAACAACGGTGGACCACAGCCACAGATCGCTGCGTTTCGCGCCTTTCAGATCCCGCAGTCGATGCAAACCATGTACGGATATCCAGCGCTGACGCCCGCGGTCAAAGCGAAGATCTTCGGACTCAATGCTGCCGCGGTCTACGGCGTCGATCCCAAGCTCATGCGCGAGAAGATCAAGCAGGATCAGATCGACAACATCATGCTGGCTCGTCGCGAAGATCCGCGGCGTTTTCCGCGTGGTCCAGTGCCGCATGGCCCGCGCACGCGCCGCGAATACCTGGCCTTCCTGCGCTGGAGCGGCCAGGCTTGATCGCAGCGTGTCGTGGAGCCCGTGGCGCAGCTCACAGCGGCAGCGTCACTTCGCGGGGCCGCACTTGTCGAACTCAGCCGCGCGCTTGGCATAGTCGAGACAAAGGTCTTCTTTACCCGACTTGGACTTGAGCGGCTGACCGTTCCAGGTCGCAGTGATCGTCTTGCTCTTGGTCACGTCGAGGCGGTCATTCGCGCAGGCGGCGGTCGCAGCTTCGGTGCACGCTGCCGCAGTCTTCGCCTCGACGGTCTTGTCGCACGACGCCTTGCCATCACACTTCTTGAAGCTCTCAGCTTCCTTGCCCGGACAGGCCGCGCGCGTCGTCTTGACCGAGCAGACAGCCTTGTCTTCGGCGCCAGCATGGCTCAGCGCGAGGTGAGTGCTCCCTACAAACAACAGAGCGCTCAAGACGTAATGACGTAGTTGCATACTTGATGTCTCCTGATTAGCGGCCATGAGCCGGTGCCCGCAAGCTAGACAGCCATCAACACCAAACCGGTACAGCTCCGTGACAAGCCGGTGATCCGTCGCGCCGGTTCCCTATGGGCGGCGGATTTTGTGATCGCTCGGCCGTCGCCGCGGCATGGCAATCCATCACCACAGCGAGGTCGCGCCATGAATAGGCGATGGTTGGTTGCGCTCGTTTCGATGGCGCAAAGCTTGGGCGTTGGGTGTTCTGATTCTTCGCCCCAGCCCGACACGATGCACAGCGAGTCGGCCGCAGTCGCTGCGAGCGGCAGCGGTGAGGCGGGTGTCCCGAAGGCCGGCATGAGCGCAGAAACAGGTGGGGCTGGCGCGCGCTCCGAGCCTGGCGTCAGCGTGACGGCAGGTACGAACGCGCCAACGCGCGGAGCGAGCGCAGGCGCCGGAGCGGGCGGCGTGTTGAGCGCACCAGCAACGGCTTCCGACGCCGGCCGCGGTGGCGTCGTCGCAGCCGCAAGCACAGCAGGCAGCGCAGGCACGGTCGCCGCCGACGGCTGCAGCCGAGAGCTGCTCCAGAGCCAGGTCGATGCCTACTTCACGGCACTGGCAGCGCACGATCCCAGCCCCCTGCCCTTGGCCGACAACGTCAAATTCACCGAAAACGGCGAGCAGACCGAGCTCGGCCAAACAGGGCTCTGGACCACTGCAGGCGCACTGGAGCACGTGTACAGCGCGCTCGACACGGTAGCCTGCACGGCGGTGGCGCAAGCGGTCGTTCCGGATGGCAGCACAGCGATCCCCGTAGCGCTGCGCTTGAAGCTCGTCTCGCAGAAAATCACGGAGATCGAGACCATCACAGTTCGCGAAGGCGACTACATGCTGCGGTCAGATACCGACGCGCTGATCGCGAGCGACCAAACAGTACACTGGCAGGCGCCGGTTCCACCCGACCAGCGCAACACACGCGAAGAGCTCAGCGCTTGGATGGACAAGTACTTCCGCATGTTCCCACGCGGCGTGTGCGACACAACCAGCGCGTGCAAGCGCATCGAGAACGGCGGCGGCTCATTCAACTGCAACGCCGGCGCGAGCTGCGCCGACAGCGCGCCCGGGCCGAGTGATCGTGCGCTAGAGCCTCGGCTCATCCTCGTCGACGTCGACACGGGAGTGGGCGTAGGCTTCACCATGTTTCAGTCCAATACGGACATGCACATCTTCAAGATGTTCGACGGCGAGATCCACGGCGTGAGCGCCATCTTGGCCAAGGCCGACAGCTCCGGCTGGGACTAGACAGCCGTAGGCGTACATCGCGCAGAAGCCCGCTGCTCGTGCTGGTACCCAACGACGGCAAGACGTTCGAGCCGTCGAGTCACAATCCCAGGGCACTAGCCGATACGCGGTCTCGAGCTATGTAGCCTGCATGCTTAACTCGAGAGTCAAGGGTTCCGTGCGGCTGTTCGGCGTGCTGCTGTGGCTGAGCGCGTGCGGGAGCTCGGACGACGGCACACAGGTCACCGGTTCGGTGAGCGCCGGGTCGCCCGCAGCGGACAGCGGCACGGCTGGTCGCCTCGCAGCTGGTGGCGGCGCAGCGGGCCGCACGACGAGCGTAGCGGGTAGCCGGGCTGTCGAAGACGCTGGCGTGCCGAGAACTAAGCCAGGTTCAAATGCAGGCGGAGCCGACGCGGCTGCCTCAGGCAGCGGCGGAGCCTCGGGCAGCGGCGGCGCTGGTACAGGCGGGTCCGCAGGCGCCGCGGGCAGCGGCGGAGCCTCGAGCGTGGAGGACGCCGGCGTAGACGAGGTCGACGCTGCTGTCAGCTGCGAGGGCGAGATCGTCTCCGGTCCCGATCGCTGCCTGCAAGACGATGCGTTCTGCTATCCGCTCGGCGACGGCCGGTACTGCACCGGACAGAGCGCGCCGCCACAGCCCTGCGGCGCACGCGCCGGCGACACCTGCAAAGCCAACGAGTACTGCGCCTATCAGCCCGGACAGCTGTGTGGCCAAGCCGATGCCCAAGCGATCTGTCAGCCGCGCCCGAGCAGTTGCTCCGGCCCAGGCGCTGCGGTCTGCGGCTGCGACCAACGCACGCATGCGAGCGCGTGCGAAGCCAACGCAGCGGGCGTCGGTATTTTCGCCGAAGGGGCCTGCCGCTAGCTTGGCGTCCGGCGGCCGCGCCGGCTACTTTGCGCCGTGATGAGCCCAGCTTCGGACGTAGTCGACATCCGCGCGCGCGTGGATGCCTTGTGGGCCCGGTGGCAGGCGGGCGAAGCGTCGGACCCTGCGCTTCGTGCCACCTGTGAGAGCGCGCTCGCAGGCCTGCGAGACGCCTACCGTGCGGATGCCACGGCGTTCGACAATCGCGCCGTAGCGACCCTGCGCTTGATCTCGCACGCGTTGCGCCAGCCCGCTCCGCGCGGTGCGCCGAAGCCAGCGCGCGCCGACGCGCCGTCGCCCGAGAGCGTGCTCGCTTCGGTGTTCGGCTACCAAAGCTTCCGCACAGGTCAGCGCGAGATCATCGACGCAGTCCTGCAAGGTCGCGACTGCATCGGCGTGATGCCCACTGGCGCAGGCAAGTCCCTCACCTTTCAGATCCCCGCGCGCGTGCTGGGTGGCACCACGCTCGTGGTCTCACCGCTGATCGCGCTGATGAAGGACCAAGTCGACGCCCTGGACGAGGTTGGCTTACGTGCAACCTATCTCAACTCGAGCTTGTCGGCGGACGACAGGCGCGAGCGCGTCGCGGCACTCGCACGAGGCGACTACGAGATCGTGTACGCCGCACCCGAAGGCATCGAAGCTTCGGTCGGCTCCGCGCTGTCGCGCTGCGACCTGCGCTTGATCGCGGTGGATGAAGCGCACTGCATCAGCCAGTGGGGTCACGACTTTCGGCCCGCTTACCGAAACCTCGCAGGCCTCAAGCGTCGCTTCGGCGCCATCCCTGTGTTGGCGCTGACCGCCACTGCGACCAGCGCAGTGATGAGCGACATCGTCGCGCAGCTGGGCATGACCGAGCCCGCCACGTTTCGAGGCTCGTTTTTCCGACCCAACTTACGCATCGAGTGCATCAAGAAGGGCGCAGAGCGCAAGGAAAAGATGCGCGAGCACATCGCGCGCTACATCGCTGCGCGCCGCGGCGAATCAGGCATCGTGTACTGCCTCGCGCGCAAGACGGTCGACAGCATGGCCGAGTACTTGCGCTCGCGCGGCATCTCCGCGTTCGGCTACCACGCCGGGATGGACACCGATGCGCGCGCACGCGTGCAAGACAAGTTTCGGAAAGACGACTGCGACGTGATCGTCGCGACTGTGGCGTTCGGCATGGGCATCGACAAGAGCAACGTGCGCTACGTGATCCACCGCGACATGCCGCGCTCGATCGAAGGTTATTACCAGGAGATCGGCCGCGCGGGCCGCGACGGCGTCGAGAGCGACTGCATCCTCTACTACAGCTGGGCGGACGTGATCAGCTACGACCGCTTCATCGACGACGGATCGGAAGAGATCGCCGAGCAAGCACGCATGCAAACCCGCGAGATGTTCCGTTTCGCTGACGCCAGCGGCTGCCGCCATCGCAGCCTCGTCGGCTACTTCGGCGAACGCATCGAGCGCTGCCAAGGCTCGTGCGAGAACTGCATGCGCAAGAGTCTGATCGACAGCGTGATCGCCCACTCGAAAGCGCGCGGTCCAAAGTCCGCCAAGCCCATAAAGTCCAAGACCAAGAGCAACATGCGCGTCAGCACGGAAGACGTGCTCGACACCGAGCTCTTCGAGCGCTTGAAGGAGCTCAGAAAGCGGCTCGCCGAAGAACGCAACGTGCCGGCGTACATCATCTTCAGCGATGCAGTGCTCATCGCGATGGTCGCCGACCAACCGCAGAGTGCCCAAGAGCTAGGCAAGATCTCCGGTGTCGGACCGAAGAAGCTCGCCTTGTACGGCGACGCCTTTTTGGCTTTGCTCAATGACTAACTGCGCTTGAAGCACGGCATGTTCAGCGCACTCGGGATCTTCAGCGGGATCTGGGTGCCACCGTACTCGAGCGTATATTCGCCGGATTCCAACACCGGGGACGCACAACCCGCCCTCGCAGCGCGGCATTGATCGCGACAGGTGGTCCCGTCTTTGTGGAAGCCGCGGTAGCTGGTCTGCAAACGCAGCATGTTTCCTGAGCGTTCGACCGAGCACTGCAACGCGGCGAGCTCTTCACAATCGGGGCTGATGCAACGCGGTGCAAAGACACCGAACACGACAGGTTGGTCGGGGCGCAGGACCTGCTTTTTCACCTGGGCGACCGCTTCGATCTGCTCGCGTTCGCGCTCGTCCGCGAATACGCACAGCGGGAGCGTGTTCTCGACTGAGACCTCGCTCCAGCCCGCTCTCGGAATCGCTGCAGTCGCAGCAGCCGGGGGCTCGGGCTTGCTCGTGGAAGGCTCGGTCTTTTTCGCAGCAGGCTGCAGGGGCTCTGGCTCAGGGATCTTGCTCTTGCAGCCAACCGCGGCGCTGAACACAAGCGAGCACAACACGGAAACGATGAGAGTACGCATGGTCGAGCGCGAGCCTAGCGCAGCGCAGGCGGCACGTCACGTTACCTAGATCCGCCGTCTTTCATGAGTAAACTGGCGCACGAGGAGGCTGCGATGAGCGAAGAGTCCAACTGGAAGCACACTGGCGTGCGCGTCGTGCAATCGAGCCGGCCGAAAAACCAGACGAAGTCGAGTGGGTCGACGACCTGCACCCACCCTCACGCGTATAACTTGCGCAAGCTCGCTACGTCGATCACCGACTTGAAGTGGTCGATGCTCTCGAGTGCAGCCGACAGCGGCTCGTCTTCCAACACCGTGAGCTTGTCGGGGGCTTGCGGCAGCACTGCCAGCGGAGCTCTGGCTGCAGCAAAGCAGCGTGACGAGGGCAAGGGCGCCACCTCATCGTCGAGCACGAACTGGAAGGAGTCGAACTCGTCGCTCAGCGCCATGCGCTGCGCGAGCGGCTCCTCTGTGGCCGTCATCCGCTCCTCCAAGAGCGTGCGCCATTCGTTTTGAACGCAGCCGACACAGCCATAAGTGACACAACCCACAAACATGTCGCTTCTGTCACATGCCGCGGGCCACCTGTTGTGGCCACGTCATGCAGTGCGTGTTCAAGTGGCGGGCTGGAGCCGATACTGGTCGATGACCCGCTGCAGGTCGGCGGTGACTTCGAGCTTCGTCCCGAATGGCGTGAGCAGCGCGCTCGCAGTCTGCAGCGCGCTCAGATACAGCGGATTCGCGCGACGAGGCGGGATGATCACCGACGCCGACAGCTGCGACCCCGAATCGCGCGCCAGCATCATGAACGCTTCGCGCACACCTGGGTCGCGTTCGGTCATCGCGCGTATGTCGATCAGAAAGTAGAAGCTGCAGTTGCCCGCGAAGTGTTCGCGCATGGCCTGGAACGCTGGGCCGGCCACCCACGACGCCATGGCAAGTGTCATGCGCGTGGCCTCAGTTAGCTGAAAGACGATGCCAGGCGGACGAGTGAACCAGCACACGATCGGGCCAGCGCTGCACTGCATGTCCGCGGGAGCACTAAAGATTGGGGTCTCTTTCGGCCCGTTCATGAGCATCAGATCCTACAACCAATCTCAGTTGGCCGCGAGCGCCTACCCAAAGACGATGTACGCGTTCATCTGTGCAGCCGCCCATGTCATAACGTGCGAGCACTCGCCCGCACACGCACAAAGTGCGCGGACTAGCTGCTGCGAGCGCGAGCAGCTGCCAGTGGGGACTCGACTGGTACATCGAAGTGTTCAAGCGCAAAGCAGGCCTCCTGCCTGCGAGCGAAGCGCAGTGCGAGAACGACGAGAAAGACGAAGACGAGTTTGCGACCGATTGCGGTGGCAACACATGGGCCGCCTGCAGCGAGTGGGCACGCGCGCAGTTCACTAAAGCGCTCTGGGTCACTGAGTTTGCGCCGTCGACCGACGACGGCCCTTCACCGCGCCCGAGTCGCGAGCAGCTGGAAACGCACGCTGTCGACTACATCGAAACCGAGCTCCCCAAGCTCGACAACGACGACTACGTGTTTCGCTACGCCTGGTTCATGCCCAGAACCGACATCGGCTCGCTGGACCACGTCGATCTACTGACCGAAACCAACCCCGCCACGCGCACCCTCACAGGCGTCTCATACACGACCCAAGCGCACGCGGCGAGATAGTCACGTAGCGGGGCAGCTCACGGCTGCATCTTTTCGATCGCGGCGCGCAAGTTGGGCAGGGCTCCGATGTTGCGCTCCTTAGCGCCGCCCTGCGGCGTGCCGGTTTTCTTGAGCAGCTCGCGGACTTCATTCGAGGTCAGCAAGTACCCGCGCTCCTGCGCGATGCTGGAGATCACTGCTGCAGCGCTGGCCACGACCGGGCCCGCGCTGGAAGTGCCCGAGAAGTTGTCGCGGTAAGCGATGTCCGAACAATCCGGCGCGCCTTCATTCGAGCGCTCTCCGGGATCAGCCAAGTTGTTGCACGCCGCGGTGTGATTGCCGGTGAGTCGACCGCGCCCGAGCGACGCCACATTCTGCCCCCAGCCTGCAAGTCGATGCGCGAGCCGTAGTTGAGGTTCATCGGAGCGAGCGGCGTCATGGTCTTGGCCGAGGTGCCGCCGCCCACAAAGATCGCGCCGCTGTCACCGAACGTCGGTGCGTCGTCGAGGTTCGCGCCGCCGTTGCCTGCAGTCTCCAGCACGATCAAGCCCGCTGCGACGGCCTTGACGATCGCGTCGTAGACCGGACGCTCGTGCTCGACGACGCCGTTTTGGCCGTCGGTGTTCGCTTCGATCAACACCACGTCGCCAGGGTTCAGCCGCGACATGGCTTCCTCGATCGCCGACGCGATCGCAGCGGCGAAGTTTTGCTCGCTGTTCGCATGATTGATCACGAGCAGCGATGCGTCGTGCACGACGCCCTTCATACCGAAGCCGTTGTCGTTGCTCACCATCACGCCGATCACGCCGCTGCCGTGATCATCCGTGAAGTCGAAGGGCAACCCACTGCCATTTTGTGCAAAACAAATGCGCGTACCTTTGAGATCTTCGTGATCGAGATTCCAGGTCGCGTACTCGATGTCAGTGATCGTGACGTTCTTCCCGGTCCCGCCCGGAATTGTCCACGCGTACTCCGCGTCGATGCCGTACTCACTCGCAGGCTTCAAGTAGCCCTGCAGCTCCTGAAAGTCTTCGCGCTCGATCATGGCCGGCGCTGTTCCTTCGTTCGAGAAGCGGCAACCTTCCAAGCTCAGCGGCTCTTGCGCGATCGGCGGATTGGACCCGGACGTGCCTGACATTCCTGCCACGCCAGTCGTACCTGCTCCGCCGCCGTCAGCTGAGCCACCTGCACCCGCCGCGGCTGCAGCGCTGCCAGCTGCTGCTGCAGCAGGCGCACCAGCTCCGCCGCTCCCCGCGGCAGCCGACGCAACGCTACCGCCGCCACCCACAGCTCCACTCTTGCCTGCTGCGGCTTGCCCGGGCCGACCAGCTGCAGCGCCGGAAGCCTGCGCCGGCGCGCCGGCCGTCGGACGCTGTTCTTCTTGCGCCGGAAGCGCCTCACCGTCGGGCGTTTTGCTGCAAGCAGCGAAAACGCACATTGAAAACACGAGGTTCGTGAAGCTCTTGCTATGCGACATGGCTGATGGGCGGATCGGGGGCTCGACAGTTACAGTTATATGCATCACGACTCGCTAGCTGAGTGACATCGGTCGCCACGTCCGGAGATCTTGCGAACCATTCGCAACTTCGATTGTTGACCCGTCACGTTGCGCGAGATTTGCCGGCAACACCTAAGCGGCAAGCTGCCCCATCCGTAGCAGAACCAGACATATATACAGGATTGGCCGCCGATAGCTGCCATCGTGCGAGCACGCTGCGTCTCACAGAAAAGCCGTAAATGCCAGGCAGCTTGCGCGCGCGGCCATCAGCGGACTATTGCTGCATCATAGATTCGCGCCTACACAGCGCGTGTATCTCACAGCTTGCAAGGAAGCCGTATGTTGAGTCTAAAGCGTTGGAAAGTCGTACCGTTTGCCGCTTGTCTGTCGATCGTCGGCGCTTGCGGGACCGCTCCGGAAGACACTACGACCGATGAAGTGTCCACACCTCCTGCTGGCGGTGCCGGAAGCAGCGGGCCGGCGAAGTCTGGCTCCGCGGGCAAGCCTGCCGCTGGTGCAGCGGGTACAAAAGCCGCGAGCGCCGGGAGCTCGAGCGCTGGCACGAGCGCCGGCTCCGCAGGCGCAGGGGGCGCGGCGTCAGCGAGCAGCGCAGTCGCTGTGCTAGCGCCCTTTACAGCAGGCGCCACGACCTCGGGCGCGGCGGGCGCGGCGGGCGGCGCGGCGGGCGCAGGCTCAGCCACTGCGGGCACGAGCGGCGCCGCGGGCAAAGCGGGATCGTCAGGCGGCAGCGCGGGCTCGACCAGCACGGCTGGTGCAGGCGGCAACGGTGCAGGTGCCGGCATTGCAGCCCTCAGCGGCACGGCCACATTCACCAAAGCGGCAGGCACGCAGGTCGACGTCAACATCGAAGTGAGCGGCTGCGAGGACGGCAAGTCCTATCCCGTGCACATCCATGAGGGCACGAGCTGCGAGAGCACGCAGACGCAGGGCGCACACTGGGGCGAGCCGCAAGCGTTCATGATCGCCGCTGCAGGCGCAGGCGGCGGTGCGGCTGGCGGCTCCGGTGCAGCTGGTAGCGGCAGCGCTAGCGCTGGTAGTGGTACGGCCGGCAGCGCAGGCCACGACGCAAGTCACGCTGGCGCAAGCGGCAGCGCGAGTGGCGCAGCGGGTGCGGGCGGTGCGGGCGCCCCCGCCACCTCGTTCAAGTACCGCGGCGAAGGCATCCCCGACATCAAGTGCGCTGGCACGACAGGCACGACTGTCGCCAAGCGCAACACGTTCGACAAGCGCGTGACCTGGAGCATCGGCACAGGCGACGAGACCGACGTCGTAGGCCACGTCGTAGTGGTGCACGACGGCGCAGCCCGCATCGCCTGCGGCAAGATCGCGCTGAAGTAACGGCCGAGCACAGCAGGAAGCGTTGGACGCGCTCCAACGCTTCAGCTGTGGGGCACTCTGCAGAGCGCTCTAGGCGCGTTCCAGCGCCTTTTGCGCCACTCGCCGCACGGTCGCGTCTTCGTCCTGCGTCGCGAGCCGCAACGCCTCCGCGAACATATCCGGATCGAGCTTGGTCATCGTGCTGACCGCATAGTAACGGATCAACGCGTTGCCCGACTTCTGATCCTGCTCGAGCCGGTCCACGACGCGACGCTTGACCACGTCGGTATCGGCTTCTTTGAACTCTTGCGCCAAGCGCTCGTAAAACTCGCGCTCTGCTGGCCAGCGCCGCGTGAGCGGTGGCGGCGTCTTGCGGAGCGCTTGTAGCGTGGGCGGCAGAGCTCCGTTGCCCGGATGCGTGAGCGTGGCCGCGCCGTTCGCTGGACGCGGGTTCTGGGTACCGCGCCGGCGTCCGGGGCTGGTGCGAAACAGGTCGAACTGCGCGAGCTGCCCGAGCTCGAGCCCGTCCACACTGCGCTGCAGCTTGGCTTGAAGCTGTTCACCTTCACGGGTCGCATGCTCCAGCACCGCATGCACGCCATCCGGCAGTGACTGCGACGATGCAAACACGCGCAGCGTCGCCTGCGACTCCTGCGCGCGCGACTTGTAGATACCGAGATAGATCGCCGCGCCTTGCGTCTCCGCTTTCAGCTGCTCGCTTAACCACTCGAACATCGCGAACGGCGTGTTGGCCAAGAGACTCTCGGGCACCTCGATCACAAGGCCGAGGTACGTGATGTTCTCGAACTTGTATCCGTCCGGATGCACATTGCTGCGCAGCAGGCCTTCGGTCACCGCATCGAGCATGCCCTCCGCGCTGAGGCGCGCGAGCTTGGTGATCTGAAAGCTCAGGATGCCGCTCGACAACATCAGACGGCGGAAATCTTCGCCGTCCAAGCTGCGAACCGGCACGAGATCGCTGCGACCGTTCAGCTGATTGAGCGCATCGAGCGGCTCGACGATCAGCCGGTTGATCTCGGAGAAATAGCGGTCGAACGATACGCCACCGTGCTCCTTCGCGAGCCGTGCGTTGTCGATGTACACGAAGCCGAGCACCCGCTGCGTGACCATCTCGTTGATCGCGCGCACCGCGTTGACCTTGGCGATCGCACTCTCGTGCTCCGTCGGCAGCGTGGCCAGCACTACGATCGGCAGCTCGAGCTCGGAGAGCTCCGCAAGCAGCTCGGACACGGCAGAACCTGTGCCACCGCCGAGACCCGCACAGATCACGACCAAGTCGACCGGCTGCGCGAGCAGCTCGACGCGCTGACGAATCGATACGGCGTGGCGCCGGATGCACTCGCGGCCGTAGTCAGAGTCGCCACCTGCACCGTCGTAGCCTTCGATCCCGATGTAATAGCAAAGCTCCGGTGGGAGCGTGCTCGCTCCACTCGCGAGCGAGCTCAAGTCACTGGTCGCCGTATTCAGAGCGATGGCTGCATAGCCGCGCCGGTAGAATTCGGCCGCGATGTTTCCGCCACCTTGACCGAGACCCACGGCTGCGATCTCGATAGCTCTGGTTCGTGTGCTCACTCGCCACCTCTGTGCTCACCTCGCGTTGCTCGCTGCAGCTCATCGCCGTGGGTTGGATCGGCATGACTCGTCATGCACAACTGATCCAGCTCACGTTAGGCTGCAAAAGCACAAACATCGCGACGCTCAAGTTATCAGCGCTCAGCGCCGTACAACCGAGCGGCTGAGTGCGCTGGCTGCACCATAGAGATCTTCACACGCTACTTCAAGCGTAGATGTAGGCGTCACGCGCAAATGCCTCTCGTGGCGTTCGTGCGATTGCTGCTGACGCCTAACGATACTTGCCTGGACATTAGTCACTGCTGTCACTCACACATTGTTGGTGCGCGTGAAAACATGCACGAACGTAGGCGTCATGACCCTCTGACAACTCGCAGGGACGCAATCGGACTAGCGCTGCATTTCTGAAGCGGCCAGGCATGTCCGATGGCGAAAGCGTTGTGCTGGAAATTCACACACTGAATCGGCCTTAGAACAGGGAGTCGCCAGAGATTCCAAGCCAACCTAGCCCAGCCCTCGAATCAGAGCCTTACCGCGGCGGACAACCTGGCTGCAAACTGACAATTCTTCTACACAGGACCTAAAAGCCCGCTGATTGTTGAAACGAATTGCGCAGCTGGTTGCCTCTATCTGGTCAGCGATGGTGGGTAGCATGCAGCTATGGGCGGCTGGTGGAGCGGTTCTGGGCCTCGCGCTCGCGGCGGCCTGCAACGCGAATATCAAGGTGCTCGACGCCGCGGACCGGGACGGCCCGATGCGCGCGGGCGCAGCGGCCGCTGCGTCTGGCAGCGGCGCAGCTCAGCTCGCGGGCGCAGCCGCTGCAGGCGGCAGTGCATCTCGAGTTGGGGATCGCGTCCCCGCAGCTGGGTCCGACGCGAACGGGCCTCCGCGCGCACCGCGGCCTGACGCCGATGGCTGCATCGCTCCGCGCTTCGACCCCCTGTTCGAAGCTCGCGACGTGGAGCCGAGCGTGCAGCGGCGCGCCGACGGCGTGATCGTGACCCGCGGTGCCGGGCGCGTGCGCGGGCGGCACGAGCTGGAAGGCACATACAGTCCGTACGGCGCGCTCTACTTCGAGCATCGCAGCTACGCGTTTACGATCGTCGATCGCGTTGCCGCTGGCGGCGACACAGTCGAGTTTACCTACGAGCCCGAAGCGCGCGTCAGTGACAACGGCCCGACGACGAACTTCCGGCACTGGAAGATCTACGGCGACGGCAACGTGTTCCACAGCAACGTGTCGATGGCTGGCGACTCGCCTCGTGAGCTCCATTACACGGTCGAGCGCAATGCTCGCGACAATCGCCCGATGCGCGCAGGTGATGTGCTCGAGTTCGAATTCGGCATCTTCATCAGCGGCAACGCGGACGGTGACCGCGATCCGATCGAAGGCCGAAACTCGTACTACACGGACACGTTCCGATACCGCGTCGGCATGGGCAGGCTGAGCGCGGACAACGCCGATTCGAGCGGAACGCTCGGCCCTGACGATCATGCGCGACTCGGCGGCGACACGACGATCCCCTGGATCAACGCGGAACCCGAGCTGTACTTCTCACAGATGGCGCTCAACATGCAGCCGGAGCATGTGCAGGGTTTCCTGCGCGGACGGCGCCTGTTCCATACCGACTTCGAGAACGGCGCGCACAGCGAGGGCGGCAATCCAACCTGGAATGAGCAAGCCGGCAAGCTCGGGCCGCTGTTCGACGCGCACGCCTGCGTGAGCTGCCACGAACGCGATGGTCGCGGCCGGCCACCTGCACCGGGCGCAGCGGCCCTGGAGCTGGCCGTGAAGCTCTACGCGCCTGCGCGCCTCGGCAATCAGCTGCAACGGCAGGAGGGCCAGGCAAGGCTCGATGGCTCTGCAATCCGAGCTGAGCTCAATCGCAGCTTGTGCCGCAGCTGCCCTCACAACAGCGCTGCGCCTGCTCACAGCTGTGACCACAAGCGCCGCAGTGCCTGCGATCGTGCTTGAAGTCACGGCAGGCGCCGCCGCAGCACGTGGCTGCATCCGCGCACGGGTTCTCGGTGCTGCAGGAGGGGCAACCGCGCTCACTCGCAGCGCTCGTCGCGAGGCAAACGCCAGCGCAGCACACTTGCTCGCCCGAGCAACTCTGCCCGCAGCCACCGCAGTTTGCCCTGTCGCTGCTGAAGTCGAAGCCTTCATCGATATGCCCATCGCAGTCGTCGTCTTGGTCGTTGCACGACTCGCTAAGCGGCGGACCTTCACGCACGCAGCTGAGACTGCTGCCCATGCCTGGTGCGCAGTCTAAGCGACCTTCGCCGCACGCACCAAAGCCACTCATCAACGTGCAAGTGTCGCCGCGCCCTGTGAGCTCATCGACGCGACCGTCGCAGTCGTCATCCGACCCTGGGTTCTCACAGGTCTCATCGCGCGGTGCCACGCTCTCGCTGCACACGCTGAGCCTGCCCGACTCACAAGCTCGGGTGCCGGCTTTGCACGCACCTACACCCATCGACTCAGCTGGACCGTCGTAGCAGGCCACCGGTCCAGCGCAGCACGCGCCTTCCTGCTCGAGTGCCTGCGTGCTCGCCGGCTGACAATCAGTCAGCTCGGACGTTGGTGTACTCGTGTCACCCGTGTCACCCGTGTCGCTCGTGTCACCCGTGTCGCTCGTGCTCGGCTGCCCAGCCTGCATCGTCGGCGCCGGACCCGTGGCAGTTTCGCTATCGACCTTTGAGATGACACAATAGTGCAGGTAACATTCCCAGCCGCTGCCGCAGTCCGCTGAGGTTTCGCAGCGCGACTGAGTCTCGCGAAACTCGCAGCTGGCCAAAACGGCTACTCCTACAACAACTCTCAGAAGCGTCCACACCATTGCCAGGGGCTCCACTCGCGCACCCCCCCGCTCTGACTGTCAGGGCGCCGCACGCGAGGCTGCTTAGCATAATTCGAGCACTATATCTGCGGGATCGGTTCATTAGCAGTTTACGGCTGCGCGTCAGCCTCATGAGGCATATCCACAGCCACACAACGGAAGGAGTTGTGAGAATGTAATTTCGCTCTGCAACTAACATGCTGCTGCAGCGCAGAGCGGCTACTGTGCTTAGGTATCGTTCCATAGAGAGGTGCTTAGCATGCGGATTTCCATCGCTTGTCTCGTGGCCACAGCGACCTGCAGTTTCGCTTGTAGTAAGGACGGCCCCCCCACACAGCACGGAGCGTCGGTCGTAGTCGATGGCTCCGGCGCGCCGGACGACGAGGCGAACGCACCCGACCAAAAACCAGCATTCCCAGAGCAGACCCGCGCAAAGGCGCCGGCTCAAACATCCAAGGTGAAAGTCGAGACGATCACCTCCGAGCTCGAGAAGCCATGGGCGGTGGAAGCGCTGAAAGACGGCCGCTTCGTCGTGACCGAAAAAGAGGGTCGGCTGCGCGTGGTCACGGCGGACGGGCGCGTGCTGCCTCCGATCGCAGGAATCCCGAAGGTGGATGCCGCCGGACAGGGAGGGCTGCTCGACGTCGCGATCAACGAGAGCGACAACACGCTGACGCTGTGCATCACCTACTCCGAGCCGCGCGACGACGGTCAGAACGCGACTGCAGCGGCCTGCGGCACTGCCACCGGCAGCGAGAACCTGACACTCAGCGATTTGAAGCCACTGTTTCAGCAAGAGCCTGCGTGGGAGAGCGACAAACACTTCGGCTCACGCTTCTTGTTCGCGTCCAACGATATGGTTTGGATCACAACGGGCGAGCGCTCGAATCCCGACTCGCGCCAGCTCTCGCAAGACAAGAGCGCAGCGCTTGGCAAAGTCATTCGCTTGAAGCGCGACGGCAGCGTGCCATCGGACAACCCATTCGTCGCTGAGGGCGGCGTAGCTGCTCAGGTCTGGTCATTCGGTCATCGCAACCTCCAGAGCGCTGCGCTCGACTCCGAAGGGCGGCTGTGGACCGTGGAGCACGGCGCGCAGGGCGGCGACGAGCTGAACCGCCCCGAGGCCGGCAAGAACTACGGCTGGCCTGTGATCACCTACGGCGAAGACTACTCGGGCAGCCCGAGCGGCACAGGCATCACCGAAAAAGAGGGCATGGAGCAGCCCCTCTACTACTGGGACCCAGTGATCGCCCCGAGCGGCATGGTGATTTACTCCGGTGATCTTTTCAGCGAGTGGCGCGGCGACGTGCTGATCGGCGGCCTGGTCTCCAAAGGTCTCGTACGCCTCACGCTCGACGGCGATCGCGTCACGAGCGAAGAACGCATCAAGCTCAACGCGCGCGTGCGCGACGTCGTTCAAGGCCCCGACGGAGCCATCTACGTCGTGACCGACGAAGACGAAGGCAAGCTTCTAAAGCTCACTCCTGCCAAGTGAAAGCTCCGGCTTGCTCAACCGCCCATAAGGCACGAACGCAGGCAGCTGGCGCACGCGCTCCGCGTACGCCGGCCGCCGCTCGACCATACGCGTCTCCAAGAGCCGCAGGCTGACCACGTGGAACATCACCGTGATCGCCAAAGCACCAACACCTGTCCACGCGCTCGCGGGATCCGCAGCCAGCGCGAACAAAAACAGCCCCCACCAGAACAACATCTCGCCGAAGTAGTTGGGATGGCGTGATCGCGCCCACAAGCCTTCGCCCATCACCTCGTCCGGGCTGCGATCACTCCGCAGTCGAAAGCGGCGCAGCTGGGCGTCTGCGAGCGCTTCGATCGCGATCGCGAGCGCCGTCACAACGCACGCCAGCAAGTCGAGCAGCTGGAGCGGCCGCGCGCCGGGTGCGAGCGCCGCGTACAGCGGCAAGCAGCCTGCAAACACCATCAACGTCGGAAAGAGATGGATGCCGAGCAGCGACACCACCCAGTATGCGCGCCCGGTCTTCTGACGGATCGACACGTAGCGCCAGTCTTCGTGCGCGAGCCCTTGCCAGCCGCGCAAGAAGTTATAGGTCAGTCGCACTGCCCACACGGTCACGAGCGCGAGCGACAAGATCGCGCGCGGTGTGAGCTCAGCTTGCAGCGCGAAGTACACACCGATCGGTACCGGCGCCACGCTCCAGTACGGATCGTACATGCTGGAGTTGTCGAGCGCGACGCTGAAGCCGAACACGACGAGCGTGGCCACGACATCGGCCACAAACGCGACCCATAGCGGATGCGAGCCCGCCATCAGCCAGCCCACCGCGAACGCGGCGATCAGCGCTGCGACGTACGCGAGCGCGCAATAAACGAGTGCGCGTTTCATAGTGTGGCCACCTTACACCGCGCATAGAACACGTTCTACTCCCGATCCGCTCTTTCGCTGCTTCGAAACTGGCAACTGTGGCGACATAGTCCTCAGCAGGGGGTGTCGGAGCTCTGCCGCAGCTGATCGCAACACCCGGGCTGCTCACTCGGCGCTACATCGACGACCAACGCGCTCGCTACGAGCCTCAGCTTGCGCTGTTCCGCAGCGGCGACGTGGCGCAAGGCCGCGCTGGGCCTCGCTACCACGGTCGCCTGCGTGCGTTACCTGTTCTTCTGTTCGTAGTGCCAGTCACATTCCACTAGCAGCCATCGGAGGCGGAGGCGCGCTGGGTCGCTGCGCGCGATGTTGACCATGCGCCCACGCGTCGGCGACTGCCTGTGCGCCCGCCGAAGCTGGATATGACAACACCCGCTCGCCCGCGCGAAACACCCAGAGCTCGCCGGGCTTGCCCTTCTCCCACTTCTCGTCGCGCGTCAGCGGGTCCGTCGCGATCACAGCCATGCGCGAGTCGGGAACCTCACGCATGATCTCGCCGAGGTTCACGCGCACGTCCGCATCGACCAGCGTCGCAGCGCCGTAGGGCGGCTTGCGCTCGATGAATGAAAGACTGTCGCCGCAGCGCGCATACAGGTGCTCGCCATCGGCGTAGAGGAAGTTGAACACACCGTCCGCACCAAGCTCATTGCCCAGCTCGTGCAGCGTCTTGCCGAGCAGCTTCGGGTCGCTCGGATATCTCTCTCCGAACGCGGCGCGCAGCTCCTCGAGCAACACGCAGAAAGCATGCTCGCTGTCCGTGTCGCCAAGTGTGCTCTCGAAGTTCAGCTTGCGACTGCGGATGTTGGGCAGCGTACCGTTGTGCGCGAACACCAAGTGTCGGCCGTGCGCCACGCGCACGAACGGATGGGTGTTGACGATCATGGGCTCGCCACGAGTCTTCTTGCGGATGTGCGCGACAGCCAGGCTTGTCTGGATCGGGTTTTCCCTGAGAAAGCGCGCGAGCGGGCTCGAGAACGCCGGATGCGGCTCCAGAAACGAGCGCGCATACAGATCGTCGTACAGGCATAGGCCCCAGCCATCCGCATGCGGACCCGTCTTGCCACCACGCATCGCGAAGCCGGTGAATGAAAACACCAAGTCCGCCGGTATATTGGAAACCACGCCGAGCAACTCACACACGCCGACACCTCGTTGCCGCTCACAGCGGCAAAAGTTGTGATGGGTCTGTGGCGTTCGTGCGCGCTGCGGTGCCGAATGCTTGGCACGACGCACGGCGCGTCCCTGCCACACTCAGGCTACCTACTCACCAGCTGCGGGCGCGCAATCGTCTGAGGACCTCTAGCGCGCGGTCGGTTGTCAGTGATCAGTGATCAAGGCGTGCAATTTTCGGGCTTTCCATGCGCGTGTGCGAGCGCAGCGGCATCGACAGCCCCACCCAACCACACGACCGCCCGCTCCTGCTCATCGAACACTTTGCAGGGGTACTTTAGGCGGTTGAGCCCGACGAAGAAGTTGCCGATCACACGGCTCACGGGTGAGCTGACGACCAGTGCTGTCCGGTAAGCCAGCCGCAAGTACGCGTCGGATGCAAAGAACGCCCGAGCTTCTCGATCGATGCGCCTCACATCCTGCATCAACACCAAGATCGGCCGCGTTCGCCCGCCCGCGATCTGCAGGCCGAGCTCGAGCACCTGGGAAGCGTAGTCGATCGATATGTCCACTCCGGCTCGGGGCTCGTAGATGAGAATGCCATCCGTCCTCAAGCCGACGGTAAACCCTGACCATGAACGAGAGGCGACGATGCTAGCCGCGTCAGGCATCTGAGAAACTCCAACTGACAAATGGTGGAGCAAGTATTGGCTTATTTTGGCTCTGCGGTCGATAGGTGGATCAACGCTGCGCACGTGTGACCCTCGCCTAACGTCGAATCGCTGTCTGGCGCGCTGCACTGCGCATACCGAGGACAGCGTCACACGGGCTCATCTCTCGGCAAAATGAGCGCGGTCATTCGTTCCGTGCGCGATCCACCGCGCGCGCTTTGCGCCTTTAACGGCTAACGCTACTTCTTCGCTAAATCAAAACGGTCAAGGTTCGTCACTTTGGCCCACGCTTCGACTTAGGTCGCGGACGGAGCGCTCCTCAGACACGGCACGCAGCGCCGCGTTCGACCCAAACATGTCAAGCAGCTTGACGAAATAGCCCTTTCGGAAGCCCGGCTCGTCCGTGAACACGCAGTGCGCCGCGCCGGTGGTGTTTGCGGTGAGTCGCAGCAGAATCTGGGCTGGTTTTGTACTGACTATGCGATTCGTCCTCCAAGGCGGTACAATGGGACATCCTATGAGGCAAGACACAGTGGCGGGGTTCTGTGGACTGTTACTGATGACTTTTGTCGGCTGCGCGGATGCCGAGCACGTCGTCACCGATGCGGGCGCCAAGCTCGACGATGCAGGTACAGACGCCGGAGCTCCCAAGGCAGATGCCGAACCATCGACACCGATCGATGCATCTCTGGACATCCAGTTCTTGGTGATCGCAACGCTGCTCGAGATGGAGCGCTCCCTCATCGCGCGCTGCCCGTGCCTCACTGCCGCAGGCGAATACGACTCGGCAGCGGAGTGCTTGAGGGCCGTCAACCTCGGTCGCAACTGGATCGACTGTGCGAACCGCGTCGACCTCAGCGCTCACGACAACAACGAGACCCGCGAAAGCCTACGTTGCAACATCGCGGAGCTCTCCCTGCGCTCCGAATGCTTGATGGGCTCATCGTGCGCCGCGGACGCGATCGCGATGTGCATGACACAAAGCCTTAACTGCACGGGGCTTCCATACGAAGTGATCAGCAACGTCGTGAGCGAGTGCATGATCACCCTGTCCCGCTGACGAAGCCGTGGGCTGCGTCCCCGCGACTATCCCGAGCTCGCGGCCTGCGCTGCGGTGAACATCTGCTGACGACGAAACGCGCTCGGCGTTAGCCCGCCGCTCCAGCGCCGAAAAGCGCGGAAAAACGAGCTCAGCTCGACGTACCCCAACGCTTCCGCGACCTGGGCAACGGTGGCATCGGGACGTCGCAAGAGCGCACAAGCGCGTTCGTACAATGCCTCGTCGAGCAGACCTGTAAGGTTCTCATCTTCGCGCGCGAGTCGCCGCGCCAAGCCGCGCACTGACACGCCGAGCTGTCGCGCCAAGACGCGCGCGTCTGTCAGGCGCAGCGTGGTTTGCGCGCGCAGCGCACTGCGAACGCGCTGCGTCCAAGCGTCGTCGGTGTCTGCAGCGCCGTATTGTTCGAGCGCCATGCTCGACAAGTGCTCGAGCAGCGCGGCATCCGCCCCACTCTTGCGATCAGCGAGCGCAGCGCGCCGCATGTATACGAACGTGCCTTCACCGTCGAAGCGCACACCGCCTGGAAACATGCGCAGATATGGCTGCGGATCGTCCGGCACCGAAAAAGGAAACTCCACGGTCGGCCGTTCGTTCGCAGCATCCGCGAAGAAGTGCAGCACGATGTCGTGCATGAGCACGCCCGTAAACTCAGCCTCTGCGCGTGCGCCCGGATGCTCGGCGCGATCGCGGCCCAGAAAGCCGATGCGCAACACGCCGTTGGCAAGCTCATCGAGCCGCGGCCGGCGCTTGCGAATCTGTGGCTGCACGCGTGTCGCGAGCTCGAGCGCTTGGTCCAGCGTGGCGCTGGCGAACACGATGTGACTGAGCAGGTGAAAACCCAAAGGCCCGATCGCACGCCCTGCGGTGAGTCCGATCAAGCGATCGCCCGAGAGCGCTTGGCTCACCTCGAACAGGCGATGCATATCCGCAGCTGGAATCGTGGTCGCGCAATCGCCGGTCCGTGGGCGACCTACGCCGCTCAAGCGTTCCAGCTCAGGCAACGCCACGCCGCGCTTCTCGATTTCGTCCCAGAAGCCGCGCAGCAGAAACGAGGGGACGACGCGCGTAGCCTGCGACTTCGGAGCTCTGTTCGTCGAAGCTGAGCGCACCAAGGGCAACCTCTGGCGCAGAAATAACACGAACGGACTAACGGCGCCAACCTGCTGAGAACCGCCCATCCTGCCGCTGTGGGCTGCAGCGTGTCCCCTGTCGCGCTCCGACATAGTGCTTGGTGACAGCCGACATAGACGCTGCGGCTGTAGGACCGTACCTCAGTGAGCTCTCCTTCCGCGCACGCAAGCGCGTTTGCAAACCAATAGGTGCACCATGAAGCTCACCCATTTCGCCAAACTGCCACTCGCGCTCGCCGTGATCGCTTGCTCATCCGCTGACTCCACGACCCAAGCGCCACAACAAGCGCTCGCAGCTGGCAACGGCACTGCCACACAGGCCGTTGCAGGCACTTCAGCCAGCCCGGTGGCCGCTCCGGTCACTGCTGCGACGACGAGCTCGCTCACCATGCCTGCGCTGGAAGACGGCTATAAGCGCTTCGTCGCGCCGCCGGTCGACGTGCCCGCAGGTGCGACCAACGACTGGATCCAGTGGGTCGCAGGTCCCATGGATCAAGACTACGACGTGATCTCGCTCAAAGGTGCGCAGTCGAAAGGCGGGCACCACGCGCTCATGCTGAGCATCGGCGAGTCCAACGACCCTGGCTTCACGCGCCTGTACACGGAACGCGATCAGCTCACCAGCAGCAGCGTCGGCGGCATTGGTGCGGAAGGCAACGTCGCGATCCCCGAAGGCGTGGTGTTTCGCTTGAAGAAGGGCCGCTACCTCGCGATCCAATCGCACTACCTCAACACCAGCGAGCGCGACATTCAGGGCGAGACGTACATCGACATCCAGATGACGCCGCGCAACGAAGCGAACACGGTCGCAGGACACTTCGCGAGCACGACGGTCTCGCTCTCACTGCCGGCCAAAGCGCAGACGAGCCTCGACGTCTACTGCGACATCAAAGAAGACATTCCCGTGCTGCGTATGACGAACCATATGCACTATGCGGGACGCAGCACATTCACCGAATACACCGATCCTTCGGGCATGACCCACATGCTCAAGAAAGACGACGTCTGGTCGGAAGACTGGGCGCTCACGCCGAACTACGACAACTTCCCCGTGTCAGCGCCGCTGATCATCCCCGCAGGCAGCAAGCTGCATACGCAGTGCACGTGGAACAACGAGACCGACAAGGCGCTGACGTTCCCCGAGGAGATGTGCGTGTTCGCAACGATTATCCTGGGCGAGCGCGAGATCTCGTGCATCGAAAACAAGTTCAACGTGGCAGGCGCTGCAGTACCCAACGCTGGTGCTGCGGGTGCTCCCGCGGCAGGTGCTCCAGCTGCGGGTGCAGCCGGCGCAGCAGGTGCAGCGCCAGTCGCAGGCGCCGCGGCGCCAGCCACCGGAGCCACTGGCGCGTGCACGAACAGCGCAGACAAAGCCCTGCTAGAAGCCCCGGAATTCCAAGATTCGCAGCGCACCTGCGGCAGCATGTGCTTCGGCAGTGCCGAGACCTGCGCGACCGAATGCCTGACCAAAAACACGACGCTCACGCCGGAATGCGCGGCCTGCAACGGCGCTCAGATCACCTGCGCGATGATGCATTGTGTTGCGGATTGTACCGGCGGCTTCATCAGCGCGAGCTGCAAGCCCTGCTTAGAAACGAACTGCGGCGAGGCCTATCACGCGTGCGCAGGTTTGTGAGCGCGGCGTCTCGTTCCAGAGCTTCGCGCGTCCGTTGAATACAGATGTCAGTCCAATCCACGCTTGCCGTCTGCCCAATAAGCTTTGACAGACTGACCGCTGGATTGGACTGGCTGTGCCTTCAAGCGCTTGCGCAGCGCTTGGATGGTCTGCGCATGGCCAGTCAAGACCAAGCGGGCGCCGGGATGCTGCGCACACGCAGCGCGCACGGCGCCTTCGAGCGCGGTCAGGTGACCGTGCCCGGACTGTCGAGCGACAGTCTTGGCTGCTGACAAGCCGAGCTCACGCAGCACGCCGTCGGCCTCCTCGACACTCGTGGACTCAAACACATAGCTGACGCCATCAGCTGCAGCACGTGCTCGCTGCAGCGCCAGCGCTGTACCGAACGAAGTCTCGTCACCGACGAACACCACGGGGCCGCTCAGGCTCGCCAGCGCGAGCGACCCGCGCGGGCCGAACACACGCATGGTGGTGCCCACCTGCGCATTGCGGACCCACGCAGCCGTCGGCGTGTCGCCATGCACGTATGCAAGCAACTCGATGGTGCCGCCGTCAGCGTCATGCCCGAACGGCGAGTACGTACGCGGGCCTGCTTCGTTGATCATGATCTGCAGCTTGTCGCCGGGCGCAGCGGCGACACCTCGCAGCCAAGGCGCGCTGACACGAAAGCGTCGAAAGTGCGGCGACAGATCGCGCACTTCATCGATCACAAGTGCTTTGAACACGATTTGACTGAGCTTATCGCGGAGAACAGTGCCGATAGACGCCATGGTGCCCACAGATATAGCGACGCAGTCCCACAACCGCAATCCGCTGGATCGCGCCATTCGCGCACGAAACCTTTCCGCTTGCAGGTCAGTTTTGCGAATGATAATCATTTTCAACTATCACCCCTGGGAGCCCCGATGGCGAGCGACGGCCTGCAACTACACGGCGAGGCGTATAATCGGCCGATGCCGAAGACGATCCGAGTCACACGCGGCCAGATCATGGCGTTTCGCTTGCAGCGGCTCAACCTCGCGCGGCGTGCGCGCGCGCTCGGATCCGCGGTCGGCGATCTCGGACTTCCTGACTATCCACCGGGCGCGGCACTCGACGCGTTGGGTGCGCGGCTCGTGAAGCCCACGCCAGACACGTTAGACGCCGCATACGAAGCGCGCGCGCTGGTGAGAATGCGCGCCATGCGCGGCGCGCCGTTGGTCGTGCGCCCAGCAGACTACGACACGTTCATCGCTGGCGTGTTGCCGCACGATGAAGCCGCGATGCGCGCATTCATCGGCCCAGCAATGATCTCTGTGCGCGCAGCGAAATCGACTGCGCTCGAAGCAGTGAGCCTGGTGAGCCAAGTCACGCGGCGTGCGCTCGCACGCGGGCCGCGCGATCGTGACGAGCTACACGCGGAGCTGCGAGACAACCTCCCTGAAGGGCTCTTGCCGCACTGCCGCGGCTGCAACTCGAACCACGCGCATCCAGCATTGATCTACGCGGTCGCACTCGACGCGCGGCTCGTGCTGTTTCCTCGCGAGGAAGGCCCATACCTGCTCGCGCGCTTCGACCGCTGGCTGAAGAAGCCCCAGCCAGCGCGCGCACAAGCGCGGCCTTCTGCGCTCCTGCAGCGCTTCCTACAAGCCTACGCACCGGCGACGATCTCCGAGTACGCCGCATGGGCAGGCATCTCGACGGCGCAAGCTCGGCGTTCGTGGGAGGCTTTGACTTCAGATCTCGAGCCCGTTCAAGTCGAGCACGCCAAGCAGTCCTCATTCGTGCTGAGCAAAGACCTCGAGGCGCTGACGCGAGCGCGCCCAGACAAGGAGAGCGTGCACCTTCTGGCGCCAGGCGATCCCTTGCTCCAAGCCCGCGATCGCGAGCTGTTCGGCGATCGCGCGTTCCAATCCATCGTCTGGAAGAACCTCTCCCCACGCGGCATCGTGCTGGTAGGCGGCGAAGTCGCCGGAGTCGTGCGTCTGCGGCGCGAAAAGGCGACGTTGCGCGTGAGCATTCAAGGCAGCGCGGACGCTGGCGCGCGCGCAACGCTCGAAAAAGAAGCCGCCCAGCTCGCCCAGGTCCGAGGTCTCAGTGACCTGCAGGTCGAATGGACCCAGGCCTCGCAGAGCCCAACACCTCGCAGAGCCCGCGCAGCCGCAAGTAGCCGGCAGGCACAGCGCGGTCTATAACCGCAGCTGACGCCGTGGATGAGTCATTGCAGCCGAACCCCGCGCTCCGAGTCATCGTGCTCTACAAGTTGCTGCGCGGCGGCTTGTCTCTGTTGGCGGCGCTCGTGATCGCGCTGCTCGTAGCGCGCGGTGGTGCGAGCTCACTGCAAGCGCTCGCCCACGCGCTGCGCGAGCACTGGACGACCGGCGTGAGCGGTCGCATCGCCGCATGGCTCCTGGAAGTGCTCGATGTGCGCCACGCCTGGCTCGCGGTCACTGGGCTTGCCCTCGACGGCGCGTTGACCACGCTCGAGGGCTACGCGCTGCAGCGTGGTCACCGCTGGGGCTACTGGCTCGTGGTGCTGGTCGCGGCCGCGTTCGTGCCGTTCGAGCTTTGGTCGTGGGTGCACACGCCCACGCTCGGCCGCGCGCTGATCCTACTTGCGAACGTCGCAGTCGCCGTCTATCTCGCGCGGCACGTGCTTCAACGTGATCAACGTGATCAACGTGGCACGAACACTTGATAGATCGCGTTCACCGCGTTCTCGAAGTCCGCCTCGCGCACGCCCACGATAATGTTCAGCTCGCTCGATCCCTGATCGATCATGCGGATGTTCACGGCCGCCTTGGACAGCGAGCTCATCACCTTGGCCGCGATGCCAGGCGTTTGCATCATGCCTCGGCCCACCGTCGCGATCAGCGCGATGCCGTGCTCCACGTCGATCTGATCGGGCCGGCACTCGAGCTTGATCTCGCGCACGACCTTATCGACCTTACCCTCGAGGTCGGCCGAGCTCACCACCACGCCGATCGTGTCGATGCCGGACGGCATATGCTCGAAGCTCACGCCGTTGCTCTCGAGCACGGTCAGCAAGCGTCTGCCGAAGCCGATCTCGCTGTTCATCAACGTCTTTTCGATGGCGATGATCGAAAAGCCCTTACGACCCGCGACACCGGTGACCTGTGAGGTCACTTCCTCTTTGTTGGGCGCCCCGTTGTCGCGCACGATCAACGTTCCCGGCGCCGCCGGATCGTTGGTGTTGCGAATGTTCACCGGGATGCCGCTCTCGCGCACGGGGAAGATCGCTTCATCGTGCAGCACGGTAGCGCCCATGTACGCGAGCTCGCGCAGCTCGCGGTACGTCACAGTGCGGATCGGCTTGGGATCCTTCACCACGCGCGGATCGGCCATGAGCATGCCGGACACGTCCGACCAGTTCTCATAGACATCCGCTTTCACCGCACGCGCGACGATCGCACCCGAGATGTCCGAGCCACCACGCGAAAACGTCTTGATCGATCCATCGGGGCGGCTGCCGTAAAAGCCGCTCACCACCACACGCTCGTGCTGGCTCAAGCGCTCAGCCACCTTGCGGTTGGTCTCTTCCGGCAAGAACGCACCGCGCTCGTCGAACAGCACCATCTCTGCGGGATCGACGTATGTGTAGCCAAGGAACGCGGCCAGGATGTGCCCGTGCAAGAACTCCCCGCGACTCGCACAATAATCAGCTGATTCACCAGCCTTGATGCGCGTGCGGATCTCATCGAGCAGCGCCTTGATCGGCACATTCAGCCCAAGCTCAGCGACGATCTGCTCGTAGCGCCCAGCGATGATGCCGAACACTTCTTCGAAGCCGATGCCGCGCTTCGCGTTCTCGTGGCACAGGTAGAAGAGGTCGGTGATCTTGTGATCGGACGGTGTGCGCTTGCCTGGCGCAGACACGACGACCCAGCGTCGCCCTGCATCTGCCTCGACTATCGCCTTGACGCGCCGCACCTGCGCCGCGTCCGCGAGACTCGTTCCACCGAACTTACAGGCCTTGAGCTCCATGCGATCCTCAATAGTCGAACGCGTACACCACGCCGCTATTGCCGAGGATCGCTCCACTCCCCTGCCCTACGCTCGCGTTGGTGCTGAAACCATGCGTGGTCTGCAAGCGACCCAGCTCTGTACCGTCAGCGATCGCAAGCGCCACGAGCGCGCCCTGGCTCTCCGTGACGAAGAGCGTGCGACCCTGCAGGAGGATGCTGTTGGCGGCGCCGCGAATATGCTTCTTGCGGACCCAACGCGGAACCATGGTTGGAATGTCGAAGCAGGTGATGCCGCGCTCCGCCGAAATCGTAGTCAGCGTGCGCTCGTCTGCGGCGAGGCCGGTCACGCCGGTCAACTCGGGGCGGCGAAACACGGGGCTGCCATCCTGCGCGCTCAGGCCGTACACGCCGGCAAGGAACGAAGCCACATACACAGTGTCGCCGACCTGCGCGGGCGTAGTGTCGACGTCGACAAAGCCCAGGTCCGCTTGCGCGGTGTCTTCGAGATCGAGCGTCGTATCCACGATCCACAGCGCTTGCCCGTCGCTCTTGCCGAGCGCCACGACAGTGCCGTCGTTGAAGCCGGTGATCACGCGCTGATCGCGAACCAAGAGTCCCGAGTGTCCCGTCACCTTCAGACCTGCACGCGTGTCGCGCTGATAACGCCAGAGCGTGCTGCCATCCTTGCGCGAGAGCGCAAACACGCCATCCGAGTCGGTCACGACGTACAACGCGTCGTCTGAGAGCACGCCGGGCTTCGACACAGATGCGCCGAGATCGGCCTTGAAGCGAATCTCACCATCACTCGCGCCGAGCGCGTAGACCTGTCCGCCAGCGGTCGCGACGTACAGCTCGTCGCGCACAGGGTCCAAGCTCGGCTCGGCATCGATGCCTTCACCGAAGTCGCGCTTCCAGATCACACGCCCGCCGTTCGCCTCGAACGCCCACATGATGCGGTCGCTCGAGCCGATGAACAGACGGTCGTGACGCTGGTCGAGGGCGACAGCAGCCCGCTCTACGGGAATGTACGGCCCGCCGAATTCAGGCACGAGCAGCTTGCTCCAGCGCACGCGCAGCGCGGGCCCGGAAGCGAACCGCGAAGTCCCATCCCAACGACCGTAGTCGACGCCTGCGCTGCCTGCACCGCAGCCATGAGCGGCAAACAGCGCGCACGCACACGACGCAGCTAACACGGCCTTCGCCAGCAGCGTATGTCGACTGCTCATTGTTCCGGGTTCGCGTTCTGTGAGCCGAGCTGCTTGCGCAACGAGTCCAGCACCTGCTGCGAGATGCCCGAGCCACCCCCGCTGCGCTCCGGTGGCTTGCCACCGAGCTCAGTCAGCAAGGTCTGTGCAGCGGTGAGCGTGGATTCGTAACGCTCCGCCGGAGGAGGCTGCCCAATCGCAGCCTCGGCGGCGCCAGCAGCCGAGGCTGGGCCAGCAGTCTCGGCAGGCTTCTCGGCTTCAGCCTTGGTCAGCTCTTCGAGCAGCTTCTTGGCTTCATCGCGCTTGCCCTCTGCGACCAGCGTGCGCGCACGGTGGTAGTCGCCGAGGATGCGGTAGGTGCCGTTGTTCAGCTTGCTCAGCGCGTCGAAGCGCTCGCGCGCTTCCGAGTACTTCTTCTGGCCCTCGAGCGCGTAGCCGGCGCCTTCGAGCACGCGGAACCGGATGAAGTCATCCTGCTCCTTGGCGTTTTGCGAGTTTTGCGCATTGCGCAGCTTCTCGAACGTGGTGCTCGCTTCAGCGTAGTTGCCGAGTCGCAGCTGCGTATTCGCTTCACCGAGCTGCGCGTACGAGCCTGCGAGCGTACCCGGGAACTGCTTGGTGACATCGCGGAACTGACCGAGCGCCTTTTCTTCGCGCTCTTTCACGTTTGGAAAGACCGGAAAGATCGGGTCCTCGGGAGGCGTCTCGTCAGCCGGAACCACGATGCCTTGGGCCGTCGTCACGGCGCTCTGCAACAGTGCACCGGCCTCGCGGTTCTTGCCTTGGCTGAGGTTCGAGATGATCAACGCGCCGACCGCAACCGCGATGCCCGCGCCCAGCGCGATCAACACGGTGCGACCGTGGCGATCCATCCAGGCCGTGGCTTCGTGCGCTACGGTGTTTGCGGCTTCTCCCACCGCATTGGTCGTTCCGCGTGCAGCTGCTTTTTTAGCTGCCTTGGCCGCTCG
>Ga0114940_10000005_pt1 | contig 150066 bp, 129 predicted proteins | sample ColdCreekSource_FD_87195 | JGI IMG/M metagenome (GOLD analysis project Ga0114940, IMG submission 87195) | Groundwater microbial communities from Cold Creek, Nevada to study Microbial Dark Matter (Phase II) - Cold Creek Source | ecosystem: Environmental > Aquatic > Deep subsurface >...
CGCTTGTTCCCGCTTTCCACAGCGCCCGTGTGCTCCTCGAAAGGGGAGTGGCCATTCCTTCGTCGCCCACGGACCCTGTGAAAACCGGGCCCTGCGCGATCCACCACGAAAGATTGGGAGCAGGAGTGCTAGCGCGACGAGTCCGCAAAACTCGCGAAAAAATCGCGAGAATTGCGCACAGCACGACTGTTAGTCGGCACGCCGCAGCAAAGTTGGCTATAAGCTATGTCGCTGAGCTTGTGATGATGCTCGTGCGCTGCACAGCTGCTCCACAGCACACAACAATAGTGTTGAAAATGCTTTTCATTTGCAATATGTCTTGCGTGCCCTGAGCTCAGGACCGCCTGAGGAACCCGTTGGTCGAGCTGGGGGCTCTCTCCCGAACCAGCGCTGCGGCAGCAGTACGTCGTGGCGCAAAAGGAGCAGGTGATGGACCGCGATTCACAAGAGCTGAGAGCGTACGCACAGTCATGGCCGCCAGGCTTTCTCACAGGGTCGATGGTGTTCGATCCGGAAGCCCGCACGCGTCGGCGCGACGGGCTCACGATGGTGTGTTTGGCTGTTTGCGCCTATTGCTTCGGGTTCGGCGTGACCGATTGGGCTTGTGACTTGGGCGAAGAAGCTGCGGTCCCTGCGCATTCAGTCGTGCTGCAGCACAAACGCACTGCTGATCCGACAGGCGCGCGCGCTGAAATGCGTGCGCCTGAGCCGATCGTGCAGGAGCCCACGCGAGTTGCTGAATCGGCGCGGCGGGTGACCGTTGTGGCCCCTGCGAATACTTCACCTTCTGTGCAAAAACGTACGAAGCGAGCGCCAGTCGAACCACGGAGCGAGCGCATCGCACCGGAGATCGCGGCATCGGATGAGCCCACACCGATGGTATCGGTCGAGGAACTGAACCAAGCCTTGGCACTCGCCGACGCCTCCACACGTATCCTCGCGTCAGTCGATGAGACCTCGCCCAAGCCTGTTGTCGTCGTGCCGCCACCAGCTGCAGCGGTGCCTGCAGAAGACGCTCCAGCTACAGCCAAGGTGGTGGCGATCGAAGGTCTGTCAGTCGACGGCGCGCTGCCCTCGAAGGTCGTGAACCGTGGCGTTCAGCGGTTGCTGCCGCAATACGATCGCTGCCGTGAGTACTCGGACAGCGCGACACAGCGGCTGAAGCTCAGCACCACGATCGATGAAGCGGGCCACGGCCGGCGCGTGACGGTCGAAGGTTTGTCCGGGCCGGGTCTGCGGCGCTGTTTGGAACAAGCGACCGCGCACTTGGTTGTGCCCGCACCGGACACCGGAACCGCGCGCGCGCAGTGGTTCGTGCGGTTTGCGGCACGCTGACCGGTGTGACTGCGAGCTCCGCGACCTATGCGCCGCAGCTGCAGTCTAAGCAGCCGTGGGCGGCACAGGTACCACAGCAGCGCTCCAGCTCACGCTTCAGCGCCTGGCGTGCGCGGTGCAAGCGCACGGTGGCGTTGTTTGGGCTGATGTCGAGCTGCGCTGCGACCTGGCCGATCGGCAGCTCTTCGAGGTCGACGCGCTGCAGCACCTCGGCGTACTCGCTCTTGAGGTTTGGCAAGAGCGCCTTCATGCATGCGCAAACGGCTGTATGCAACTCTTCCTCGGGCGGCAGCGGCTCTTCGGCGTGGCGCTCGAGCGCACGCGCTTCGGTCGCGCGCTGACGGTAATAGTCAGTCAGCGCATTGCGGAGCAGGCGATAGAACCAGGCCACAGCGCTCTCTGCATCGCGAATTGCACCGCCTTTTTCCAAAGTGCGCGCGTAGGCCGACTGCAGCACTTCCTCAGCGATCGCGCGACTGGGCAAGCGCGCTTCCAGAAAGCCTAGGAAGTCGCGGTGCGCCCCGACGAGACGCTGCACAACGTCAGGGCTTGCGGGGGCATTTCCGGCTTCTTCGCTCATACCCAAATGGCATAGCAGAAAAAACGCAGTGCTTGCGCGATGACCAAGGGCCCACGTGTGAGATCTACACTTTTAGGTCGAGGCTTCTTCTTCGCCTGGGGTCGCGAAGCGGTAACGAAGACGCGCGTTCAAACGCCGGACCAACTGCTCGGCCTGCTTGGCGTCGCGCAGCGAGAGCTCCGTGGCCAGCTCGGCATAGCTGCGGCCTTCCAGATAATGCAGCTGCATGGCCTTGGCTTCATCCGCGCTGAAGTTCTCAGCGATAAAGGCCAATATTTCCGCGACAGTCAGGTGAGTAGTGACACCCGCCGCTGTCAGCAGATTGCGCTCTGGCTCATCGTCCAGACGGCCCGCGCGCGAGCCAAGGTCACGCTTGCTCGGTTGGATCCTGCCGCCCTCGGCAGCAGGCACCTTGGGTGCGCGCCCGAAGCGCTGACGCAAATGATCTCGGATGGCGAAATCGACAACGCCATAAAGCCACGCGTCGAAGCTCTCGGGGGCGGCGCCTTCCGCATGGCGCTCCATGAAGCTGCGTAGGTTATGAAAACCGTTAGCATTCAGGCGCTGCAGCGAGCTCGTCCGCACTTCCGCGATGTCGTCTACCTGCTCAGCGAGCCCCTTACGCCGTAAGCTCTGATGTCTACGAGCGATGCGGACGATAGTCGGATCGAGCAGGGCTTGCAGCGCTGTCCACGCTGCTGTGTCCCCGTCGATGGTTCTCTGCACGAGTTTTAGAGTGTCGTCCACGCGTAACTTTTGGCACGATAGCGGCCACTCTGCGACCCGGTCAACGGGCGCTCGCTGTAAGTCGAAGCAACTCGTGACTGTAAATACTCTTGACACGCCTGTCCCGCTTGGAACCGTCCTAGACGGTCGCTACCGCATTCACACACTGCTCGGCGCGGGCGGCATGGGACATGTCTACGCTGCCGAGGATCTGCGGCTGGGGCGTCAGGTCGCGATCAAGCTGGTTCGGCAATCGACCGATGAGTCGATGTTGGGAGAGCGTTTGTTTCGCGAAGCGAAAGCCGCTGCGCGCGCAGAGCATCCAGCTGTCGTGACAGCGTTTGGTTACGGCACCGATCATGATTTGGGCACTGACTACTTCGTGATGGAGCGGCTGCACGGCGAGACTGTTGGGCAACGCATCGAGCACGTAGGACCGCTCCCGATCGAGCTTACGCTGCGCATCGCCGTGGAGACTTGCGATGCTCTGATCGCGGTGCACGACGCGGGTGTGATCCACCGTGACCTCAAGCCTAACAACATCTTTCTCGCGTCGCGTCGCCAGCGCGTCGATGAGATCAAGCTGCTCGACTTCGGCGTTGCCAAACAGTTGAACTTACAGACGCTGACGGCGACGGGACAGATCTGGGGAACGCCCATGTACATGGCCCCCGAGCAGCTGGCCGATTCGAAGCGCGTGGATCCGCGCTGCGACCTGTATTCGCTCGGTGTCGTGCTCTACGAGTGTCTAACAGGCAAGCTGCCGTTCGACGGCTCGAACGTGCTGGCGTTGACCCTGGCTGTCATGCAGGGCGCCGAGCACAACCTGCGCTCCGTGCGTGCCGACGTACCAGAGAACCTCGCAGCGATCGTCGAGTGCTGCATGTGCAAAGACCGCAACGAGCGCTTCGTCGATGCGCGCGCGTTGTACCGCGCGCTCGGGCGAGTGAGCGTGGTCTAACGCTGTTGTAATCGTGAAGGGTACGCGTGGTCGCTCCTGACCCACGGGTCTTCGGTGGGCGCACACCACTCCATCGGCAGCGCTTCCGCGACCAGCTCTGCGATCGCAAACAACACGATATTACATTCGTCAGCGATCTGTGTGCTGAAGGGCGAACGCTGGAATTGCCGCGCGACGACGAATGCGTCGCTGTAGCGCCTGCGCAGCCAGAGGGCGGTTTCCAGGTTCACCATGTCATCGTCGGCGCCGACGACGATCAGCGGCGCCTTCTGCGCGAGCTCGTGACGTTGGTCGAGCGTCGCCCACAGGCCGCGGTCGAGCATGTTCCCGGACACCACGTGCTGGGCATAGTCCCCAGTGATCCCGACGCCGTCGCTGAACGCGCTCATCTTCTCTGTGGCGCGGAAGTCCACCACGATCAACTGCACGAAGCGGCCGCTCGCGTGCTCTTGCAGCGCTTGCAGCACGGTCTGTCCGAAGTGGCCGAAGCCGGCGAGCACGACCGTGTCAGGGTGAGCGGTCTGTGCGAAGCGCGCCAGCAGATGCTGCTGGATGAGATGGCGCGCGGCGACCTCGTGGATGTTGAACACCGCAGTCGCACGCGTGGTCAGCGAGATGTTCATGCTGTGCATCAAACGTAGGTTCTTGACGTGCAGCACGATCCGGCCCGCGAGGCTGGGTGTGTTGTCGAGCATGAACGATGCGGCGTTCAAGTTCGTGAAGTCGTTGCCGGTCAGGACCAACACGCGCCGTGCGTGCGCGAGCCGCAAAAGGCCGAGCGTGACGCGGTTGTTGATGTCGCCCAGCACCACGGTCATCGGGTATTTCGTCGCCAACGGCTGCAAGCGCGGGTTGTCCGGGTTGCGGTCGACGAGGACGATCTGTGCGCGAGGAGAGAGCTCGCGCAGCTTCTGCAAGTACAGCTCGGTGAGCCGGCCTGCGCCGATGATCACGGTATGGTCGCGCAGGCGCCGCAGACGGTAGGCCATCGGCAAGGCGATCGCCCAGACGATCTCCAGCACCGCAGATGCGGTGACGAGCGGCGCCGCAAAGTACACGCACCACAATAGCGCGTGCGCCCACTGCGGCCCGCCATTCGGTGTGCCCAGGTCTAGCCCGCCCAACACGAACAGACAGATCACGTAGTAGATGTGGGCCAACGGTGCGGCGGGGATCTCGCGCTCACTGACTGTGGCGCCGTTCGCCAGGGCGAGAAAACCCGCGCAGAACACGAGCGATGGTGAGATGGCGCGTAGCCCGATGCCGCGACGCGAGATCCCAAAGCGCGCGGGAGAGAAAGCGGGTGTCATACACTGCGTGTACATGATGAAGCCGCTGTTCGAAAGGCTGGATTTCTAATCATGCCCGGCTTGCGTCACCAGCTCTCGTTCCTGTCTCAGCCCGTCGCGGAGTATGGCGACTTTCACCCGTTCGCCAGGGCTGATCTTCCGCAGCGCGCGATGCAGGGAGCCCGCATCGACTACCGTCACGCCGTTGATCTCTACGATCAGATCTTGCGGTCGCAGATCCGCGCGCTTGGCCGCCGAGCCATCGCTGCTCGCGATCACCTCGACCGCGCTGCGCTGACTGAGCCCAGTGCGCGCTTTGACCCGCGGAGGAAGCGGTCGAGTCCGCACGGCGACACCGAGATAGGCTCGCTGAACCTTGCCGCGAGCCAAGAGCTCGCCCACCACCCACGACGCAGTCTCGACCGGAATCGCAAAGCCGATGGCTTGCGAGTGACCGGCCATCGCGGAGTTGATTCCGAGCACGCGGCCGTCTGACGCCAACAGCGGCCCTCCCGAGTTGCCTGGGTTGAGCGGGGCAGTGTGTTGGATCAAGTCGTCGATCAGCTCGCCGCGCGGACCCGTCAGCGATCGGCCGAGCGCGCTGATCACACCGCTCGAGACCGTGGCGTCGAAGCCGAGCGGGTTGCCGATCGCGATCGCGAGCTGACCAGGTCGTGGCCGCTGACCAGGATGCACGGGCGCGTGCGGCAGCTGACTGCCCTCCACGCGCACCAGCGCGAGATCCGTCGCAGGATCGTCGCCCACGACACGTCCACGTGCTTGCTCACCGTCGACGAACGTGGCGACCACACTGCTGGCACCTGACACCACGTGACTGTTCGTCAGGATATAACCATCGGGTGTGACGATCAGACCGGAGCCTTCGCCACGTCGTCGTCGAGCTTGCCAGACACTCAAGCTCACGACGCTCGGCGCGGTCCGCTCCACACACGCGACCACCGCGTGCGAGTAAGCGTCGAGCAGCTCTTGCTCAGGAATGTTGCCGTGCACTGTTCAACCTCGCTCTGCCAATGTCAGCTCCACTGTTTCGACGGCTCCGCCGCGGACGTAACGCACGCTGGCTTGCACGCCGGCTTTGTCGGCGAGCAAGGCGGACAGCTCGCGCGGTCCACGCACGGGGGTAGCGTCGATCGCGATGACCAAATCTCCGAAGCGCAAACCTGCCGCACCTGCTGGGCCGCCGTCAGCGACATCGACTACCAGCGCGCCGCTGCGTTGCTGGAGAGATTCACGCAGTGCAGCTGGTAGCCGCAGGGGCTGCGTCGCGACTCCCAAGTAGCCGCGACGCACGCGTCCGTGCGCCAGCAGCTCGCTGGCGACCCGCGCGATCGTCGCGTGCGGCAGCGTCAAATCGCAGCCACGCAACAGCGCGTCGGTGTTCATCCCGATCACCAAACCGTCGACGTTCACCAGCGGTCCTCCGCGAAAGCCCGGTGGCAAGCCGCGATCGCTCTCGATGTAGCGTTCGATGCGTCCGCCTTGTGGCGTCTGCAGCTCGGCGCTCAGCAGGCCGATGATGCGCAGCGACGCGCGGGTCGCCTTGCCCGGTCGGCCCAACGCAAGCGCGAACTGGCCCACCTGTAGTGTGTCGTGTGCAGCGAATTGCGGCGGCGTGAGCCCTCCACCTTCCACGCGAAAGAGCGCGAGGTCTGTGGACGCATCTGTGCCGATGAGCTGCCCGGCGCGCGCATCGCCACCCGCGTCGACGATCTGTGCGTCGTCCGCGTGGCGCAACGCATGCAGCGAGGTCACCACCAGATCTTCGGCGATCACCGTGCCCGAGGTGGCTTCCGCTCGCTCGCGCTCTACCCGTACTGTGCTCTTCTCCGCGGTGGAGACCGCCGCGGAGAAACCTTGTTGCCAATCTATCGTGCTCATGCCTCCAACATGTCGCTCGCGGCGCGCGCGCACATCCGCCGAAGCGTCAGGAGCGGCCAACACCGCCAGGCAGGTCTGATTGGGGGCCACCTAGCCGACCGGGTAGGGCGGTTTTCTTCGTCGTTTCGCGGCTGAGAGCCAGCGCCGCTTGACGTCTGGCGTTCTGGCGCGACAATTCCGCAACTTCATGACGTACAAGCCACAGCTCGGCAGAGATGACAGCGACAGTGCGGGCCCCGTCCGCGTGTACGTCTGGACAACTGACATGTTAGCCGCAGACGGCCTGCGTCAAGCGATCGCGGGCTCAGAGCCGCTCGTGTGCGTAGAAGATCTGGCAGAGGCCGATGTCCTATTGTGGGACGCAGGCAGCCTGCCGAGTGATGCTCCGCATGTGCTCGCGCAGCTGAAAGCGGCGCAAGCCAGCGACCGCTGCATCGTAGCCATGGTGGACAGCGCTGAAGCCGCAGCCGCTTGTGCGGGGCTTGGGGTGCGCGCGGCATTGGTGCGACGCATTCATGCGCCGTCGCTGAGAGCGGCGATCTTGGCTGCGCGCGCAGGCTTGTGCGTGTACGACGCCGCTTTTGCAGAGTCCTGGCTGCCTGCGCCGAGCTCAGCGCCAAGTGGAGATACACCAGACACGCCCGCGCTCGCCACGCTGACCGCTCGCGAGCAAGAGGTGCTGCAGTTGCTCGCGCTCGGCCTGTCCAATCGTCACATTGGGAAGCGGCTCGAAGTCAGCATCCACACCGTGAAGTTTCACGTGAACAGCATCTTGGCGAAGCTCAGTGTCAGCACGCGCACCGCAGCTGTCAGTACTGCGGTCCGCTCGGGCCTGATCACGCTCTGACTGCAGTCACCGTGATGTGTCTACCTGACAGTCACGGGACGCGTAGAGTGAGCGTGCGTGATCCGAAGAGATCTCCACGCAAACAATACGATGTAGGATGAAGCGCGACAGGTGTACGCGCTGTTTCGGCCGCGTATAGCTCGCAAACGCTACCAGGCGCGTACAGAGAAGCTCCAGAGCGTGCTCTGGCCCGGAGCTAAAATGCCGCTGCGCGAACACTGCCGCGCAGGACGGCTTCTCGACAAGAAATGACCTAACACGTGTGCGTCGAGATCCGGCATGATGCTCTATACACGCCAGGGCTAACGCAACTCACCCCGGCGCAAGGTTCAAACGCGGTCGCATGGGCGTGTTCTCTAGACTGTTCTCGCGCCAAAGTGGTGCATCGTCGGAAGCCGCCTCCGCTGAAGGTGCTCAAGCTCCCGAATTAATCCCGAGCCAAGGCTTTGGTGAGGCACCGCTCCTCGAGCTATCGCAAGGCGGAGCAGAGGACTGTATAAATGACGCTTCGGGCTCTTCGGACATGTCGAAGCCAGCTACAATTCCTGCAGAGTCTGCCGTCTGGCGGGCCGAACGCGCCGGCGGCTCCGATGACGACTCAGACGTCAACGCGAGTACACGCGTCGAGGTTCTGAACCACGCTGCGCCGGCGGGTGTAAGTGGTTCGCAAGCCATGCCGGTCTCGGCGAGTGAGCCGCGGTCTCGTCTGACCAGCGACGTGGTCCCGACCATGGCTAACATGTCTGCGCGCGCGCGCACCGGCGTAGAGACCATATCGGCAGAGGCCAAAGCGCGCCTGGAAGACATCGCGCCGCTACCAGCCGCAGTCGACGACGCGTTCTCGCAGTGGATGGCTGAGGCCCCGACTGAGCTCCTGCCGGATGCTGTGCCCGAGCAAGGCCCGTCCGTCGGCGACCAACAAGCGTTCCGCGACACGTTCGCAATCATCGCGAAGCTCCACATCTCGCCGCTGCGCGAGCTGATGTACCACTTATCGGTCGGCTGCACGCCGCGCGCATGGGTGACACAAACCCGACCAGTGTTAGCGCCGTTGTTCGATGCTGCGCGTCAGACCGCACAGGTCGACCTGCTCGATGCCTTGTCAGAGCTCGACACCGCGCTCGAGCTCGCTGAAGCAGAGAACACCGCGCTCGTCGGCCCGGTGAGCCGCGGCGCGATCCAGCAAGCGTACGCGCGCCTCGGCAAGCACATGCCTGACACCTTCGGCATGCCGCGCTCGAGCGACGGCAAGCGCTTGATGGTGCTGGAGGCCCTTCTCTTGCAGGTCCCGAACGTGCATCGGCGCGTGATCACGAAGCTGTACGCGGCAGGCATCGCGACGATCCAGCAGCTCTTGCAAGGCAGCGCCGACGAGCTCGCGCGCGCCGCAGGGCTCGATCAGAAGCTCGCGTCTGCGATCATCGAACACGTGTCGCGCTTCGCGCGCGAACGGAGCGGACTCGACCAAGCACGGCTGCGCAGCCGTGTCGGTGAGCAGATGCGCGCCTTGGTCGGCCGCCTCAGCCAGCTTCAGAGCGAGTTCGAACGCGCGGAGAGCGCGGGCAATCAAGTACGTAAGAAAGCGGTGCGTCGCGCGCGTGATGGCGCGGTGCTCGAGCTGCAGCGCCTGGTGGCTGAGCTCGGTGAAGTGGACCTGATCGAAGAGCTGAAGCGCAGCAGTGTGCGAGCCAAAGTCGCGCTTATGCAAAACTATCTGCAGCGCCGTGACCAATCGCCGTAATATCCTGCCGCCATGCTCGCGTGGGGATGTGCAACAAGGGAGACTCGATGAAGGTCCAAAGCGCTGCTGACTTGGAAGCACGCGTAAAAAACGGCGAGAAGTTCGAGCGCGCGGAGCTGTCTGGGCTGAACTTGATGGGCGCTCAGCTCTGCCGCGCACAGCTGCAGCGTGCCGCCCTCGACGGCGCGATCTTGGAAGGTGTAGATTTACGTAACGCTGAGCTCGCAGGCGCGAGCTTGCGCGAGGCCTTTCTAGTCGGTGCCAAGCTCTCGAACGCGGTGCTCACCAACGCAGACTTCGATGGCGCGAACCTGAGCGGCGCCGATCTGACTGAGGCGGACCTCACGCGCGCGAACCTCTCCGGCGCCAAGCTGGAAGGCGCCAAGCTGCGCGGCGCGCGGCTGCGTTACGCGCAGCTCGACTCGTGTGACCTCGGCGAAGCAGAGCTGCACGGCGCGAACTTTAGTCACGCAGATCTCACTGACTGTCACCTGAGCGGCGCGCGCGCCAGCAAAGCCAACTTCAGTCGCGCTGTGCTCACCGGCGCCGATCTCGCGGAGGCGCTGCTCTCCGGCGCTGACTTCGAAGGTGCCGCGCTGGAACGCGCGAACCTTACCGCGGCTGACTGTCAGGGTGCACGCTTCGTAGAAGCTGACCTGAGCGGCGCGCGCTTGGAGCGTACGCAGTTAGGCAATGCAGACATGCGCCGCGCGAACCTGCATGCAGTGAACTTGCAAGGTGCTTTTCTGACCGGTGCTCACCTGCACGGCACAGTGCTAACAGCTGTCCTGCTCGAAGGCGCTGTGGCCGAGTGGGTCGACCTGAGCGTCAGCAGCGACCTCGCGCCGCGCCGGGCGAGCTTGAAAGACGCGACCAATTCGCTTGGTGTAGTGCCTGCGACATCGCTGGATCGCCGCTTCTTCGGCGCGGGTGATGTGCTACGCAACGCAGACCTGGAGTTTGGCGAAGGCGCGCAGGTCGAGGTGCAAAGTCACTTCGAGCATTGCACCATTCGCTTGGGCAAAGACGCGGAGCTCGTCGTGGGCGCCGCGGGCAAGCTGATCGATTGCACGATAGAAGGCGGCAGGGTGCGTGTCCTCGGCAAGTTCGTCGAACGACGCAGCCCGGCGCTGATCGGGACTTCACAACTTGTCGTGAGTGGCCAAGGTGCCCTGGTCGCCACGATCCAGCAGCCGCTCGAGGCGACACGCTTCATGTTCGAGCGCGGCTGTCGGCTGCGTATGCACATCATGCCGGTCGCAACAGAGGGCAAACAGGAGAAGCGACATGTCAGGGCTCGACAAGACTGAAGCGGACCTTAAGCAGACAACCGTTGAGGAAGGCACCCAGTTTAAGGGGACCTTACAGTCGAACTGCCGCGTGCTCGTGCGTGGTGTTGTCGATGGCGAGCTCAACGCCCCTGTCGTGGTGGTGGCCGAGACGGGGTCCGTGATCGGAACTGTCAAAGCACAATCGCTGCAGTCCTCGGGCGTATTGGCAGGTCGCATCGATGTCGACGACATCGTGCTGTCAGGCACCGTGAAGAACGACACGGTGATCCGCGCCAAGACGATGGAGGTCAAGCTCGCGCAAGGCGAGACCGGCAAGATCGAAGTGCGCTTCGGCGAATGCTTGATCGAGGTCGGCGATGATCCGGGCTTGGAGCTGAGCGAGCCGAGGGAAAGCCGCCCTGCACCAAAGAAGTCCAGCAGCGCGCGCCGTAACGACCCCACGATCGAAGCGGCCGACAAACAGCCGAACGTCGAGGCGGCTGCGAAGACAGAGTCGAGCGCAGCGACCTGAGCGCGACGTAGAATAAGCGCCTGCTGCTGTCAGCGGCGGGCGTTTATTCGTGTTGCTAGCGCTCGAAGGCTTTGCGCAACGCGTCCGCGGACTCGCGCAGCGCCGCCTTGCCCTCTTCGAGCACAGGGCTGAGCTGAAAGAACATGTGCGGCATGCCGGGATATTCGATCAGGTTCACTTCGACGCCAGCCTCTTGCAACTTCGCTGCGTAAGCTCGGCCTTCGTCGCGCAGTGGATCGAACTCTGCGGTCAGGATCAATGCGGGTGGCAAGCCAGCGTGTGAGGCCGCGTGGATCGGCGCGACCTCGGGGTCAGTCGTCGTCTCGAGCTTGCCGAGATAGTGCGCGCGGAAATAGCGCATGCTGTCGAGCGGGAGAAACGGCGCGTTCGCGTTCTCTTCATGCGATGGATAGGTGAGCAGCTCGCCTGCGACGCTCGGATAGACCAAGAGTTGTGCACGCAGCGCAGGCCCGCCTTGATCTCGAGCGCGCAGCGACACGATCGCAGCGAGATTCCCGCCCGCGCTGTCACCACCCACCGCGATGCGCTGGCTGTCCCCGCCGAGCTCCGCCGCATGACGGAATACCCACTGCAGTGCTGCCCACGCGTCGTCCACCGCCGCGGGGTAGGGATGCTCTGGCGCGAGCCGGTAATCCACCGCGACGACGACGCAAGGTGTGTCGTTGCACAAGATGCGACACTCGCGATCGTGCGTATCGAGATCACCGATCACCCAGCCACCACCATGATAAAAGACGAGCACCGGATGCGGCCCCGCGCCCTTCGGTGAATACACACGTATACGCAACGCACCACCGGGACCCTCGATCGTGCGATCCTGCGATCCTGCGACCTCCGGCGGCGGACCGAGCACACCCGGCAACGCACGATAGCCCTCGCGTGCCGCTTGTGGCGTCAGCTGATGGGTCGGTCGATACTCTGGGTTTTGCTGCATCGCTTGCGCGATGGCGACGACGGTGGGATGAAGCGGCATGGCCGGCAGGCTAGCAGAACCGCCCGCGGGGGAGTGTCCAAAGCGCACGAGTGCGGCACGTCTGCCACACTTCGCCAGGAGTCAAATCCGCTGCAGATCTCCGCAAGTCCGCGTTTTGGGCGGACTTCGCCCGCACTCAAGTTAAGGCATGTTTTCTGCTGATGCCGCTAGCGACATAGGAGCCAATGATGAAGCCCGCTTACTTAATGATGTTGTCCGCTTTTTATGTGGGTTGCGCGGACATCCGAGAGACCGCTGCGGACATCACGACGATTACCTTGGGAAGTGAATACATCAAGCCGGTCAAGATCGACCAGTCTGTGAAGCTCTCCGACCAGCCGATCATTGCCTGCATTCCCATCGAAGTGGCTCTGCCGGAGCGCAACGCTGTCGTATCGCTGCAGCCGAGCGCGGCGGGTTGTGCGCTGACGCTAACTCAGCCCGCGCTGACTCTGTTCGACAAGAAGCAGATCGACAACGCTCGCAAGCAAGCCGGAAGATTCGACATCGACGGGATCCGCGGCGGCAGCGTCGAGCTGATGCAAATCGAGCTGCTCAACGCCGATGATCAACCGTTGCCGCTTGAGCAATACGTCGATGCAGTGACAGTGACAGTTGACGGCTCAGTGTTGCTCGACAGGATGCCACCGGATGCGCTGTTGAACGAGCAGCCGAAGCGCAAGCTGCCGGATCCGCTGCTCGAGAAGCTCAAGACGTCTGTCAAGCAGGGACAACCGGCGACCGCGGACGTCGTGCTGACGTTGTGGTTGAGCAGCTGGGTGATCCAGGACGTTCCGACCGCGCTCAAGATGACGTTGCTGATCCAGCCTGAGCTGGAAGTCAGCTTGCTGGAAGCGCTGTGACAGAACTGCCGCGCGCTGTTAGGCGCGCGGCATTCCTACCGTTGCGTGTTAGGCGCCGAGCTTCAGCTCTACGATCTTCTGTTGATCGAGCTTGAAGTCATAGCGGACTTGCGCGGGACTTCCGGTGAAGTCACCTGTCACGATGCCGACGATGCTGGCTGTCTCTGCAGCTTGCGATGCGTCGACCACTTTGATGTTGAAGCTGAAGCGCTCCACAGTTTCGGCGATCCAGCCGCGGATCGAGTCGAGCCCTCGATACTGAAAGCCCTCGTCGTCCACTGTTGCATCAGCAGCAAACAATGCAGACAGCGCTTCTGTGTCTCTCGCGTTGGTTGCAGAGATGAAGTCTGCGAGGGGCGATTGCAATGAGACGGACACAGTCTCTCCTTCCGGGCCGTACAGACTCGACCCCGGACAGACCTTGCACGAGTCGCGCACCAAAACAAGAAAACGCTGCGTTGCGGCCTGTATTCGTTACATCCCGTTGTCTCAAACGAGAACAGTGGCGAGATCCAGACGGATCATTCCAGACAAGCTGTCTCTGACGCGGTCAAGCTGGTAGATGCGCCGAAGATGTTGCGGCTCTTGAGTGCACCAGCCGGATACGCTGTCACAAAGTTGAAGCACATCTCGGAATCCGTGCTCGTGCCGGTGCTTACAACGGTGTCGCGAGGATTGAAGTACTCGCACGTCGTGGTGAGACGGTCACCTGGGCGGATTGTGACAGGTGTCGAATAACTGACTTGATTGTTGAAGTCGAAGCGCCACGGCCCGAGCGTCTGCGTGCGGCCGTTGGCAAACGTGATGTCGGTTCGCATGCCGGTGCCGATCTCATGCATATGCGGCCACGAACGCAGGATGTGGATCTCGCCGTCGTATTGCGGCGTACAGGTGCCTTGCACTGTGGCGGCTGACTTCGGCTCCACGTTGATGTACTCGGAGCCCAACATCGAAATAGTCGCAGTGTGCTTGCGCGGCTTGTTCGCGGTGCAGATCTTCACGCCGCTGGTGGTTGCGATCGGTGCGCTCACGCCGTCGTGATAGAAGTGCATCTCGAGCAGGAGCTTCTTGTTAGGCGGCGACAGGAACATGCCTACGTCAGCTGGCAGGTCGTTGTTGTCTGAACCAGGTGCCCAGCCCGCGATCATGGTCGGGTTTGTGTCATGCAAGCCTGAGCACTTGGTGGCTGTGCCGTCTGGATTGATGCCGTTCTGATCGAGGTAGACGATCCAGTGATGCACGAGCTCGGGATGGTGATCGTAGTCGGGCGCGAAATACACGCCTTGTGCGCCATCAGGCCACGGCTGATCGAAGTAGAAGCAGGCGTAGTGCTGGTCGTCCACTAGCCACGGAGATGTGTCCCCTGGCGTTGATTGACCGTGCGCGTGAACGGTGTAGCAGGTGCTGTCTTCAGGCGGCCCTGCTTCGCTCGGCGCTGGCTCAGGATCTCTGTCCGGTCCGCAGCTGATGGCTGCGTCTTCTGGCTTGGCGCCCGCGGCGAGCCAGTCGTCGAGCACCTTCAGCTCATCCTCGGGCAGCGGTTTGTTCGGCGGCATCGGTCGCGCCGAGTCGTGCACGCGCTTAGCGACCAGCTCGCGTACGGCGAGCGCAGGTTTGGTGCGCGCAGCGGCCTCGAAGTCACTCCAGGTCATCAGTGCCATGGGCACGCCGGCGACTGGCCGTGCCGCGTGGCAGCTCTGGCAGCGGCGCTTGACGATGTCTGCCACAGCGCAGGGGAGCGGGAGCTGCGCGCCGTTCGGGTCGGGCGCACCGGCGTCTTCTGCGTCGCAGTCCTCATTGGGGGGACATTGCGCCGGAGCGCCGGGTGGGACCACCGGCGCGCTGGGGGGCGGCTCCGGGGCCGGTGGTGGCACGACGCTGGGAGCTGCAGGAGGCGGCGTCGCTGCAGCACCGGCCACTTGCGAGCCAGTCGCGGGCGCTGGATTGTTACAGGCTGATACAACCCACGCCGCGATCAGGCACAGCACAGTCTGGCGACGGAACATGCGAAAACAGAGCCTCAAACAGGGGCTCGTGCAAGTGGCATGTTCCGCCAAAGTCTCGCGCGTGCCGCAAGTAGCAGTGCTCGGTTTCGGCCGCCGTCAGCTGCAGTGTCATCAGCCGCGGTAGGCTTTCTCCAGGGCAGCGATGTCGAGCTTCTTCATCTTGAGCACTTTTCTTTACGGCACATCTCCCAAACGCACAGAATGTGTCGAAAGCGATGTCGCGTGACCTGGCCGCGCGGTCGATCTGCGAACAGGCGTTGACCTGATGGCGCGCTCGGGGTAGCGCGCTGAGTCTGAGCCGTTCGTTCGCAGCCAATCAGATGTCGAAACATTTCCTGCAACTCGTATCGACTTTTCATCCAAGACTGCTGCTGCTGGCGGCCATCGCGATTGCGACCTGGGCTGACCTCGGCCACGCGCAACCCGCGGGCGAGCGCGTGCAGACGGTCAACACGGCGGCGATCGTCACGCCACACAAGGACGACTGGCCGAGCTACGGGCTCGACTATCGTGAGCAGCGCTTCAGCCCGCTGGAGCAGATCGATCGCAGCAATGTCTCATCGCTCGGCCTCGCATGGCACTTCGATGCTGACTACACGCGCGGCATCGAGGCTACGCCGATCGTGGTCGACGGGATCATGTACGTCACGGGCAGCTGGAGCGTGGTGTACGCGCTCAATGCGAAGACCGGTCAGCTGCTCTGGAAGTTCGATCCGCAAGTCCCGAAGAGCGTCGGTGCATCCACGTGCTGCGATGTCGTCAATCGCGGTGTGGCTGTGTACGAAGGCAGGGTGATCTTCGGCGCGCTCGACACGCGGCTGTTTGCGCTCGACGCGAAGACCGGCGCCAAGCTGTGGGAGACGTTGACGGCGGATCGCACCAAGGGCGATTACACGATGACCGGTGCGCCGCGCGTCGCGAACGGTCGTGTGTTCATTGGCAACGGTGGTGCAGAGTTCGGCGTACGCGGCTACGTGAGCGCGTACGCCGTCGACAGCGGCGAGCTGCTCTGGCGCTTCTTCACGGTGCCGGGAAATCCTGCGGATGCCCCAGAGGACGAGCTGCAAGCGCGTGCGGCGAAGACTTGGCAGGGCGAGTGGTGGAAGAACGGCGGCGGCGGAACGGTCTGGGATTCGATCGTCTACGATTCCGAGCTCGACCGTTTGTACATCGGCACTGGCAACGGCTCGCCGTGGAATCGCCGGCAGCGTGGATCGGGCGGCGGCGACAACTTGTTCGTGTCGTCGGTGATCGCGCTCGATCCTGGGACCGGCAAGTACATCTGGCATTACCAAGAAGTGCCGGGCGAGACGTGGGATTACACGGCCACGCAGACGATCATGCTCGCGGACATGCCGTGGAGGGGCAGCCCACGCAAAGTGCTGTGGCATGCGCCGAAGAACGGTTTCTTCTACATCATCGATCGCAACGACGGGAAGCTGCTGTCGGCGGAGCCATATTCGAAGCAGAACTGGGCCAAAGGCTACGACATGGAGACGGGCCGTCCGGTCTTCAATCCCGATGCGGATTGGACGCAGACGGACAAAGCGGTCACCGTGATCCCGGGCCACGGCGGCGCGCACAACTGGCATCCGATGGCGCACAGCCCGCAGACGGGCTTCGTCTATATTCCCGAGCAGGAGTACCCTATCCAGTTTCAGCGCCGCGATCACAGCGGCGTGCATCACAACGTGTTCAATGTGGGCACGCAGCTGGTGGCGGCGACGCCAGACAGCCCGTTGCTGCTCGACGCGTTTACGCACGAAGTGTTCAAGGGCGCGCTCTTGGCGTGGGATCCCGTCGCGCAGAAGGCTGCATTCAGAGTGCAGCACCCGTCGGTTGGCAACGGAGGCCTGCTGGCGACTGCGGGTGGGCTCGTGTTCCAGGGCATCGAAGGGACCGCATCGCTCGATGCTTTTGATGCCAAGAACGGCGCAAAGCTGTGGAGCTTCGAAACGCAGGAAACACCTGTTGCGCCTGCGATGAGCTATGTCGTCGACGGCGAGCAGTACATCGCGATCGGCGTGGGTCGCGGCGGCACGGTGGGCCTCTTTGCTGCGGCGGACAGGCCGCTGCCGGCCACCGGTCGCTTCATGGCATGGAAGCTTGGCGGCAAAGCCAAGCTGCCCGCGCCGACTGTGCCTGTGTCATACGGTGATCCGCCCGAGCCGAGTGATCGGCAGCGCGAAGCGGCGGCGCGTGGTGAAGAGATGTTCCGCGCCATGTGCGTGCGCTGCCACGGGTTGAAGGGCGCAAGCAATCGCCGCGTGCCTGACCTGCGCCGCTTGCCCCGCGCGTATTACGACATGTTCGAATCGGTCGTGCTCAATGGCGCAGCGGATGCCGCAGGCATGCCTGGGTTTCGTCATGTGCTGAGCAGCGAACAAGTCGCAGACATCAAGGCCTACGTGGTGGTCGAGGCTGAAGTCGATCGCAAGCTGCGCGCGCAGCCGAAGTGGTGGATCGAGCTCAAGATGTCGTTCTATCGGATCTTCGCAAAGGTCGTAGCGCCGCTCATGTAAGCTCGACATGACACTTATGTGACGAAACAGCGGGCCCCGAGGTACACAGGGGCCATGGCAACCCCACTGTTATCGAGCTTGCTGGTCTTGGTATTGTGCCTGCTCAGCGGAGCCTGTGAGTCGGACGACCCTCCGTCCGCGGCTCCGGATGCATCCGACAGCGAGGTGCCGTCAGCCAGCAAATTCTGCGACGCCTACGAGGCTGCCTGCGGCTTCGGAAAGGCCAATACCTTCTCCGACCGCGAAGACTGCGAAGACGACTTCGGCGAAAAGCTCTCCGACGATCGCAAGCAATGCGCCGCCGAGCACCTAACACTCGCAGAAGACGACCCGGACGCCCACTGCGAAGCCGCCAAAGGCGATGAAGTCTGTCGCTAAAGCCCGACCCAGATCGGCATCTTTCGCGCAGCACGACCATGAGCAGCCGCGAACATGAGGACGGACGGCTGGCCGCAAGCACTCGACATGGGTTGGGCGCAATCCAGCTGGCTCACCGACCAGTATTGACGTGAAGCAGCTCACAGCGGCGACTTCACGTGCAAAGCAAACTACGGACGCTGGCATCAGGTGGAGCCTATGACGATCCTTGCATTTCTATTGTTGCTGGTCGCCGTTGTCGCCGTGATGTTCTTTCCGTTCCGTCAGAAGACGACGTTTTCAGACGATGAAATGAAAGCGTTTCGGCACGCCGAGCAAGTCAAGAAGGAGCTCGCAGACGTTCAGGCGATGATCGGACCCTCCAAAGCGCCGTACACCGTATCGATCGGTGGCTCCGAGTTCGGCAAGAAGCCAGAGCCGCCCAATAGCTGAGCGCGGGTCTCCTCCCCTAGGCGCAAGCATCGACGCGAGCTATTTCGACGGGCGCTTCTTCGTGCTGCATGGCCTGATCGAACCACGTGACCTGACGCGCGCTGCATCGACGGCCCGTGATGCGCTGGGTCGATTTTCGACCGCTCCCGTGAAGGAAAACGCTCGGCGCCCACATACCCGGGTGCTGTAGCAACTGCAAAGCGCGCCGCAGCGCGCAACGGGGGAGATGCATGTCATCCATATTCCGAACCATGCGGGCGAGCGGCGCGCACGGGTCGCTCGTGTTTACGTGGCTCGCGCTCGGGTTATGCCTGAGTCACTGTTCCTCGCAAATCGATGAAATCGGCCAGGACGCGTACGTGAGCTGTGAGGTAGCGAGTGACTGCGCGGGGCTCAACACCCACTGCGCTGCATACACGCAAGAGCCGGGGCAGCAGTTCTGCGCGCCATTCTGTGAGCATGACGCCGATTGCCCTGCTGCTCCGGGCTTCGAAGCGCGCTGCAACTTCGCTTGGTGCGCGCTGTCATGCAGCGCGGGCAGTTGTCCACACGGCATGGCTTGCGCATCTGGCCAGGATCTCGTCGATGATCGAGGCGAGCGGATCGGCCGGCTGGATGTCTGTGTGATCGCGCCTCAGTGAGACTGTCGATCATACTGATGAGTGTTCGCAGCCGAGCACAACTCCGAAAAAAGAATGGCGGTGGAGCGTTTCCGAAGCAGGCCATACCCGACGGGCTTGACCCGTAGTGTCACTAAGGTAGACGACAGGCTGCGCCGTTCTCGAGCTGGCTAGGCAGGTTTTCTCGTGCTTGCGGTAATCGTGTGCAGGTCGGTACGATGCGGGCATGTGGCGCGGTTCTTGGTTTCATCTGACTTGTGTGATTGGGTTTTCGGCGGCCTGTCAGACTGCGCTCGCGCAGAGTCCCGTGGCGCAGCCGGTGGACGCGGCGACTCGGGCGCGGGTCGCCCGGGCTGAGCTCGGGCGGGAAGCAGGTGTCGACGCTTTGCTCGAGCTCGCTGCGCAGGGCTCACCTTCTGAACGTGTGCTTGCGTTGCGCGGGCTCGGGCGGATCGGGGCGCCGACGAATGCCGTGGCTTCGCCGGTGCGGTCGCGCAGCATCGAGGGTGTGATCGCTGCGCTGAATGACCCGGCTCCTGAAGTTGTGGCTGCCGCGGCTGCGGCGTTGGGCCTGGTAGCATCGATCGACAACGTGGAGATCGGCGTGGATGCGGAGCTGACGGGTGCACTCGAGCGCGCCGCTGCGGGTGCGACCAGTGTGTTGGAAGCGCTGGGCGTTGCGGGTAGCGCAGCGACGCAGCCGCCGCTGGTAGCTGCGCTCGCGAACGCCGCGACTGCGCGCGTCGCGGCGCTTGCGCTGGCTCGCCATGGGCGCAGAGGGCTCGCGTTGAGCACAGAGGCACGCATGGCGCTGGTCGAGGCGACGAAACATGAGGATGACGGGGTGCGCTACGCTGCGGTGCACGCGCTCTCGCGCGAGTTTGAGCCGCCAGAGGACGATGCCGTGCGCGAAGCGCTGACGATCCGGCTCGGCGATCACGCGCCGGATGTGAGCGCGCAGGCCATCTCGGCGCTTAGCCGCCGTAAGCTGCTGGCGAGCGATGCGGTTCGACAGGGGCGCCCCGAGTGGTTGCTGTACGATGGCGACTACCGACTTGTCGTGGAGGCCGTGCGTGCGCTGGCCGCTACGCCTGAGACGAAGCCCGAAGTGTCGACGGCGCTTGTCGCGCACTTCGCCACAGTGATCCAGAATCCTGAGCGCGCTGCGTTGATTCAAGCCGTGATCGAGGGGGAGCGTGCGATCGCAACGACGCCGCTCACAGAGGCGGAGCAGAGCGCGCTGACTCGGCTCGCTGTGATGGCGCAGCAAGCGCAGAACCTGCCGGCGCTGTCGCGTGGTTGGGTGGAGTGTCTCGCATACCAGGGACTCGCGCGCGTTGCGACCGATCCCGACTTTGCTGAGCTGCAGGGGTGTGGGTTGCCGGACGAATGGCGGCTGCCGCTTGTGGCTGAGCTGATCGATGCCGGTGTGGGAGCGCTCGACGCACGCCGCGCCGCGCTGGTCACGTTGCTCGCACATCAAGATCCACGTGTGCGCAGCGCCGGCGTGGGTGTGCTGGGTGCGCTGGCGAAGTCTGGTGAAGACGAGGACCACAGCTACGCGCAACAGCAGCTGGTGGCTGCACTCGGTGCTCCTGACTTGATGGTGGTGGCATCGGCGGCGACCGCAGCCGTTGCCGTGTACGAAGCACTCGCCGCGGACGCACATGCGCCGATCAACACCGCGCTGCTCGAGCGCGCAGCGCGTGAGCAAGATCCGGAGGTCGGCGCGTCGCTGCTCACGCTGATCGGGGAGCGCAAGCTCGCGCAGGGTGCAAGCAGCTGTCGCAACGCGTTGACTGGCAACCCCGTGTTGGCCGCTGCCGCTGCGGGCTGCCTCGAAGCGCTCGGTGAGACGATCCCCGAGCGCGCGGCCGCCGCGGCGTTGGCCGCACTGCCCGACGACATCCAGCTCGAAGCGGTGATCGGCAAGAACCTGCGCTGGCATCTCACGACCACACGCGGCGAGATCGTGATCGGGCTACGACCCGACGTCGCTCCGTGGACCGTGGCGACGATCGTCGCGCTCACGCAGCGCGGCACCTACAACGGGATCGCATTCCACCGTGTGGTGCCAAACTTCGTCGTGCAGGGCGGCGATCCCACCGAGAGCGGTTACGGCGGCCCGGGCTTCGCGCTCCCGCTCGAGCCTGCCTCGGTCGGTGACAGCAGCGGGTTCGCACGGGGCGGGGTAGGCGTCGCAGACGCAGGTCGCGACAGCGGCGGCTCGCAATACTTCATCATGCAAGGTCCTGCGCCGCACCTCGACGGGCGCTACTCCTGGTTCGGCACAGTCCTCGAAGGCCAAGACGCCGTTGACGCTCTCCTCATCGGCGACGAAGTCACCCAGGCTCGCATCGAAACACTGGACCTATACCCGTAGACGGGACGAGTCTCACAGCTGCAAGCGCAGAGCCGCGTAAGCACCGCCCAACGTCGGCGTGGCTGCAAAGGTGAGCTTGGGCGTCATCGGCTTCGGCAGCTTGCCGTATTCGGCGTCATGCGCGCTCGCGCTGTACTTCATGATGCCGAAGATCGTGAGAACGAGGCCGGTGGTCTGGAGCAGGGTGTCTAAGACCATGAGCGTGTTGAAGAACACGTTGAAGTCTCGATGCGGCTTCCAGAGCGTGAGCGGGCCGACGAGCGGAATGAGCAGGCGCAGCGCATCGCGGCAGTCGCAGTTGGAGCGCTCTTGCGTGCCGACGCCGAGCCCGATGATCGCAGCCGGTACGTAACCCGCAGCCAGCAACGCGATGCCACCGATCATCATGCCGCGGCTGCGGCGCGGACGGCGCTCGCGACGGTCCTGCTGGTAGTACTCGGGCCCCGGTGCGTAGCGGCCCCCCGGCTGTGCATACGCACCAGGGGGTGGTGGATAACCGGGCGGTGGATACGCGTAAGCGCCCGGTGGCGGATAGCTGCCCGGTGGATAACCCGCTGCAGCTGTTGGCGGCGGATAGGCGGGCGGCGCGGGCTGCGGCTGTGCAGCTTGCTGCTGCGCTGGTGCCGGAGGTGGCACGGGTGCAGCCGTTGGCGGTGGCGGCGCCTGCTGTGCCATGGCCGCCTCCAGGTTGATCGCAAAGCAAGCAATGCATGTGGCAAGCGTGTAGAGACGCGTCCCCGTCGTCGCCGTCATAAACATCTTTCCCCAGCCCCCCGGCTGCGAAGTTAAGTCTGACAGAGCGAATCACAGACGAGAAGGCGAGCATATCGCAGCTGCACCCAGCGCACCGACGGATGTAGGACAAACGCAATGCTGCTTGCGTTTTGTTCCTCGGTCGATGTGTGCAGAGTCGCGCTGGCCGGAGGCAGAGTCGCGTTTCGGCGCAGACTCGAGCAGAGCTTTGCTATGGTGCGACCCAGGAACGACATGGGGCAGAAGAAGCTGGAATCGCACACGGATGGGCTCCTTGGTAAATGATGAGTGATGAGAGTGCCAGCCGATGGCGCGACGATCGGGTGTCGCGCATGTGTTGCGTGGGCCTGCTGATCTTGGGCGTGTTCTGGTGTGCGGTCCGTTTCTGGGGCTTGGAGCACGCGCCCGATGGGATCTGGATGGACGAGAGTCGGGTCGCGCTGCACACGGCCTGCGTCGCCGAGACCGGTGAGCCGGCGGGCAGCGAAGATTGGCCCTGGTTCGCACCTGCGTTCGGCGGTGGCCATCATCCCTCGCTCTTGATCTACTTCGAGCTCGCTTGGACCAAGCTGTTCGGGAGCTCGATCGGCAGCTTTCGCTCCGGGATCGCGCTGATCAATCTCGTGACGATCGCTGGGCTGGCGCTGATCGGACGCCGCCTGGGCGGCTCGCTCTTGGCGCTGTTGGTGTTTGTCTCCGCCGCGATTTCGCCGTGGTCTTTTCAGTTCTCGCGCGTCTTGTGGGAAGGTCCATTCGGACCCGCGTGCATGGTGTTTGCCGTGTATTGCTTGCTGCAAGCGCCGCACTGGCGTTGGGCGGTCGCTGCGGGCGTCCTCGGTGGGCTCGCGATGTTTAGCTATCCACCCTTGCGCATCGCTACGCCGCTGGTGATGGCGTTCGTTGGCGTGATCCAGCTCCGCCGCCATGCGCTGCGCTGGCGCATACGCGACATGGCGCTCGCCGTGGCTGCGATGGCAGTGACCTTTCTCCCGGTGCTGATCATGACATTGGAAGGTCGACTGTCAGCACGGGCGATGGATGTAGCGATCTTCTCGCACAGACATCTCGACAGTCATCGCGGCCTGTACTCGCGCACGACCTTCTTCTTCTCCCAGTTCTTCGACAACTTGTTCTCACACTTTCGCCCGTCGTTCTTGTTTTTCAGCGGCGACGTGAATCCGCGGCACTCGCCACCCTTGATCGGGCAGCTGTCGCCGGTCGATGCGATCGCGCTGCTCGGGGTGGCGGTCTGGCTCGTGATTTGGGTGCAGAACGCGCTGCGCTCAGCCACCGGCCGCCCGCTCGAGACCTCGCGCTATCGGCGCAGATTGCTGCTGTGCGTCAGCGCCGGTGTGCTCGGCTTCGTCTTCGGCTCGATCCCCGCCGCGCTCACCTGGGATGGCGAGCCGCACGCGCTGCGTTCCATCGCCTCGTGGCCGTGGGCCTGCCTCGCCGGCGGTGCAGCGATGTCATTCTGGGTGAGCTTGCGCCCGCGCCTGGTCTTGCCCGCGCTGGTGTTCGGCGCGACGCTGTACACGTTCTACTACGTGCCCAACTACTTCAGCGTGTGGAAGAAAGTGCCTGTACAGAGCTTCCGGCGCGATCTTCGTGAATCTGTCGACGCGCGCCAGAACAAACCTATACTCGAGGTGGTCAAGCCCTATCTCGAACCGTACGGTGCAGAAGAGCTGCGCTACTACCTGATTCGATGGGGCGGCTACAGCTGTCACGGCAGCGCGGACGTGCTGGATCAGCTGCAAAGAGAGCTGGACGCACACAAGGCGAGCCGCCGTAAGCGGCCGAAGCGTTAGTGCTTCGCTTCATTCGGTTCCATGAAACGCGTGCAACAGTCAAATCGCTTGTCTAGCCAACGCGCACTTGATAGGCATGCCTCGGGGACACTGCGCTGCTCGAAGCAGCAGGGTGTATAAGCATGGCTAGCTCGAAAAGTGATCGCATCCGCGCTGAGCAACCGCAGAAGCTCAGCATTCGCTGCGCAGTGACTGATGTGTTCGTGCGCGACATTCCGGTGTCGGTCGTGTTCATGTACGAGCATCCGCTGGAGAGTCGTGCGCTCGCGCGTGGTCTCGGTCGAGTGTTAGGTGACTTTGCGCTGTTCAACGCGCGCTTGCGCCGCAACGGGCTGGAGCGCTTCATCGATTGTGGCGACACCGGTTGTCGCTTCACCGTGCACCGCAGCACAAACACGCTCGCCCAGACGCTCGCCAACCTCGACGCGCAGTCACGGCTGCAGCTGGTCGATCCGATCGCGGCGCGTCAGGTGTGGAATCGCGACGAGCCGGTGCTCTCGCTGCGCGTCACGCACTTCGCTGATGGCTGCAGTGCGCTCGGGCTCAGCTGGCATCACACCGTCGGCGACTGGCACAGCGTGATGAGCTTCTTGAAAGCGTGGTCACGCACAGTCGCGGGCCTCGCGTACGAGAAGCCTTTGCTCGTGACCGATCGCGATGCACATTTCGACAGGGAGCTGCCAGCGTCGGATCTCGCTCCGGCCAACCTGCGCTTCATGGCGCTGCGCGAGCTGCCGAGGCTCGGGCTGTACATGCTCACGCAAGCGCGCGACAAGCGCCGCGTGACCTTTCAGTTCGAGCAGGACGAGCTCGAGCGCATGCGCAGCGAGCTGGAGCGCGAGGCGGGGCACAAGCTCTCGATCAACGACGCGCTCAGCGGTCATGTCGCGACCGTGCTTGCCGCGCGCGACATCAAGGCTTGTGACCGCAGGCTCTCGATCGCGGTCAACTTTCGCAAGCGCGCCGGCCTGCCTGACCACTTGCTGTGCAACGCGGTCTCGACGCTCGATGTAGGTTGTGAGCAAGGTAAATCCGCAGCGCGCATCGCCGTCGACTTGCGCGGCGCGCTCGACGCGTACGCAGACAAGCACTTGAACCACCGCGCCAATCTGCGGTTGATCGAACGCCACGGCGGCGTCGCCAAGATCACCCGCTTCATTCCCACGGGTGTCGATCCATTTGCGGGCTCGATCATACTGTCCAACTGGAGTCGCTTCGGCATCTACGACATTGACTTTGGAGGCCAAGCACCTAGCCATTTTCTTACAGTGGGTGGCGGACCTTTGCCTTGGCTCGGCACTGTGCACGAAGGCTTCGGAAACCGCGGTTTGATCGTCGATCTGGAAGTGCCGACCAAAGTCGCACAGCGTGTTGTGGACGAAACAGGTCTGCGTCTGTTGCATCGCTATCGCGAAGGCAATGTTGCATCCCGATTCCGCTGGCTGAACTGAGCAGTTCACTCCGCTTTGCCTCGGCTGAGGCTGAATGCGTCACGCACAGCGAGCGATGATACTGCGTCGCGCGTCTGAGGCGCCGCTCAGCTTTTGGAACAACGCTTGCTTTGGGCTCCAACCAACACGCCGTGCACGATGCGCGAGCGCAGTAGGAGCTCAATATGAAAAAGACATGGCTTGCAACTTTGTGCCTGAGTTTGTGTGTCGGCTTTGCAGCTGTAGGCTGCGGCGACGACGAGGATGACAACGACAAGGAAGTAAAGGTCGACGTTCCCGGCGTCCAAGTGAACGCGAAAGAGCTGCAGCAAGGCGCGGCCGGCGCAGCCGCCCGCTGACCCTCTAACGGGTTAGTCACAAGGGCGGTCGTGGGACAAGCTCCGCGACTCCCGACCTCCGCAAATGTGTCTGCCGAGTTGGCCGCGACAGTCAGCCAACTCGGCGACAACGGGCTCACGCTTGCGTAGGCGGTGACTCGGGCTGAGGCTTCTTGGCGACGTAGTAAAACACGGCCAAGACAAACAGCATGATCACGGTGGAGATCGCGAACTCCCCGAACGTCTCGGGAGGTCCTTCGATCAACTTGCCTGCCGCTTCGTGGTGACGCATGACGATCTTGTCAGCGACGCCGCCTACCGTGAGCAACGCGATGGCGAGCCCGCAGATGGCTTCACCGGCGACCAGGCCTGCTGCCCACAGTGAGCCGTTGTCCGAGTCTTCACCGAGCTCGGAGGCCTTCTGCTTGCGACGGATCCACCAAGCCAGCACACCGCCCAAGAAGATGCTCGGCCAGTTGTTGATCGGCAGGTATAAGCCGATCGAGAACGCCAGCGCGGACACGCCGAGCAGCTGACAGCACAGGCCGATCAGGCCGCCGAACAACATCAAGATCCAGGGCAGACCGCCGCCGGTCGCGCCTTCGACGAGTGCAGCCATCAGCGTCGCTTGTGGTGCGGGCACTGCCTCTGAGCCGATCTTGTACGCTTGATGCAAGATGAGCAGCACAAAGCCCGTGCGTACGGCCGCGCCCAAGGTGCCGAGCAGCTGTGCGAGCTGGACTTTCCACGGCGTCGCGCCGATCAGCGTAGCGGTCTTTAGATCTTGCGACAGATCACCTGACAGTGAGGTCGCGATGCACACGACCGCACCGGCCATGATCGCTGAGATCTTGATCGTGGTCTCGTCGTGATGGAACACGTTGGCGAATACAATCGTAATCGCCATCAGCGCGGTGATGGTCATGCCCGAGACCGGCTGGTTGGTGGTGCCGATCAAGCCGACCATGCGTGCCGACACAGCGATGAACAAGAACGCGAAGATCACCACGACGACAGCTTCGCCGGGCGAGATACCGAAGCGCGGTGTGAGCCACAGGATGAGCCACGCGATCGCGACACCCAAGCCGACCATCGGCAGCGGCAAGTCGCGCTCGGTGCGCTCTTGTCCGCGCGTGGCCTGGGCCGCGTACCAGCCGAGCAAGTAGAAGAGGATCGCGCCGGCGATCGCTCCAACAGGTGCAAGCGCGTAGTTCACGTGCACTTGCAGGCCATTCAGATCTTTCGAGCTGGCTGCGTCGTCGAAGCCGAACGCGCCCACGAGCAAGCCGAGGATTCCGCCTGCGACGGTGACCGCGAGGCGCTCCTTTTCACCGCCTACAGGGCCCGCAGCGGTCGCGCTCGCACGACTGTCGCGCAGGGCGGCGAGCGATGCTTTGAGCGAGCTGCCGATGTCAGGCAACGCGCGCACGAGTGAAGCGAGCCCGCCAAAGGCCACGCCGCCTGCGCCGATGTACACGAGATAAGCGCGGCGGATTTCGTTCCAGGCCATCGCGTCGACCGGCTTTTTGCCAGGTGCGATGATGTTGCCCGCGGCGAAGTAGTCGATCAGCGGGATGATCACCATGTAGCCGAGCAAACCGCCCGCGAGCATCATCGCTGCGATCCGAATGCCCACGAGCCAGCCGATGCCGACCAGCAGCGGCGAGACGCTGTAACCAAAGGTGGCTTTGTGCAGCGAGCGAAAGCTGTAGATCGGATCGGCGACGAACAGCTTCGCACCATTGCGGAGAAACTCGAACACCGCACCGAACGCGATGCCACCAAACACAGGCTTCGCCGTGACGCCTCCGCGATCACCTGCGACCAGCACCTTTGCGCACGCGGTGCCTTCTGGAAACGGCAGCGTGTGATGCTCCTTCACGCACAGCGCGCGCCGCAGCGGGATCATCAGCAAAATGCCGAGAAAGCCTCCGACCGTGCCGAGCAGAAACACCGTGGCAGGTGTGATCTCGCCGCCCAAAAAGAGCAGCGCGGGGACAGTAAAGATGATCGCCGCAGCCAGGCCTTCGCCGACCGAAGCGAACGCATGCACGGTGTTGTTTTCGAGGATGGTGCCGCGCCGCAGCAAGCCGCGCAGCACGCCCATCGAGATTACCGCGCTCGGGATCGAGGCCGAGACCGTGAGCCCGATCTTCAAGCCGACGTAGGCATTGGCTGCGTTGAAGATGCCCGCGAGCAAGATGCCGAGCACCACCGCTTGCAGCGTGAACTCGGGCATTACCTTGTCGGACGAGACATAGGGGATGATCGGGGAGGGCGGGGCGGCGTCGGGTGCGGCCTGCTTGGACATGGCTATCCGACTATCACAGCGGCCCCAGGATACGAAAGGATTGAACCGTGCCCGTGCCCGTACGCGTGGGCACGTGTTAGTGACCAGCGATCGGTTCGTCTGCCAGCGCTGCCGGCTGACCCTGAGGCTCGGCCATCTGCTTGATCAGTAGCGCGGCCGCAGCGAGCACCCCGGGGACGGCGACGACCGTGAAGATCTCCCCGAATCCGAGCTGGGCCCGTGACAGCTCCGCCACCAAAAACGAGCCAAAAATGCCTCCAAACCGGCCGATACCCATCATCCACGCCACGCCGGTCGCCCGACCCTGGGTGGGGTAGAAGGCGGCCGCGAGTGAGGGCAGCGACGACTGGGCCGTGTTCATCATCGTGCCGGCGATGAACACCGCCGTCACGAGGGCTGCGACGTTGGAGACGCTCTGGCCCACGGCGTAGACGGTGACGGCCGTGAGCGCAAACGCCGCCGCGACGACGCGATTGGCGTTCCAGCGATCCATCAAATAGCCCGCGAACACGGCGCCCACACCGCCCAGCGGAAACAGCGCCGAGACCAAGGTCGCGCGCTGAGGGGGCAGGCCGGCGTCGCGCAGGAGCAGCGGCATCCAGTTAATCAGCGCGTAAAAAATCACGAGGCCCATGAAGTAAGCGAGCCATAACGCGACACTGCCGATGATGAAGCTGCGCGATAGCACCACGCGCAGGCCGCCGCCGCCACCAGCAGCAGGGGGCATGGAGTCGGTGGAGAGAAACTCGCGCGCGCCCGCGGCTGCGCTCGACACGCGCAGCAGGATTTCGCGGATCTTCGCGAGTGGTGCTTGCCGGGCGATCAAGTAGCGCACGGACTCGGGCAGGAGCCGCGCGGCTACGAGACACAGCACGAGCGGCGCCACGCCACCGAGCAGGAACACGCTGCGAAAGCCCCACTGCGGGATCATCCACGCCGCGAGAAAGCCGCCGAGCGCGGCACCGAGCGGGAAGCCACAGAACATCGCGTTGGTGAGTGTGGCGCGGCGCTTCGCAGGACAGAACTCATTCATCAAGGTGACAGCGTTGGGCATCGCCGCGCCCAAGCCGAGACCGGTGACAAAACGCATGCTGGTGAGCTCTGTCAGGGTGTTTGCGAAAGCGCAGGCCAAGCTCGCCGCGCCGAACAGCGCGACCGACACGACCAACACGCGCTTGCGCCCCAAGCGATCGGCGAGCGGACCTGCCAGCAGCGCACCTGCTGCGAGTCCGAACAGCGCGCCGCTCAGCACCGGTGCGAGCGCAGGCCTGTCCACAGACCATTCCTTGAGCAAGGACGGCGCAACGAAGCCCACTGCGCCCGTGTCGAAGCCGTCTAGCAGCACTGTCAGAAAACACAGCCCGAAGATCTGCCACTGGAAACGCGAGAACGGCTGCGTGTCCAAGAAGCTCTGAATGTGAATGGGTTGTGGCTCTGGGCTCTGCATACACCGCGCGACGATAGCTCGGTCAGCGCTGGAAAACTCACGTCGCACACGCTCGCGAGCCCAAGCCCGACTATCTGGCTCGGACATGCCACCCACGCGTAGCCCACTGATGCTAGAACCTCAGCGTGATCGAGGTCGATGGACTGTTGAAACATTACCGGGTGCACGAGCGTCCGCCTGGTCTCGCTGCCGCAGTGCGCTCCCTCTTTTCCAGGCCCATGCGTCTGGTCAAAGCGGTCGATGGCATCTCCTTCAAGATCGCAGCAGCCGAGCGCGTGGGGTTTCTCGGTCCCAACGGTGCGGGCAAAACAACCACGCTGAAGATGCTCTCGGGCCTACTGCTGCCCACGGCGGGCAAAGCGCAAGTAGCAGGTCATGTGCCGTTTCAGCGCAAGCCTGAGTTCTTGAGCTCGATCATGCTCGTGGCTGGTCAGAAGCAACAGCTGCTCTGGGACTTGCCGCCCGCCGAGACATTCGAGATGAACCGCGCGATCTACGGGCTCGATAAGAAGCAGTTCAAGCAGACGCTCGACGAGCTGGTCGCCGTGCTGCAGCTCGAGCCGCTACTGCAAAAGCCGGTGCGGCAGCTATCGCTCGGCGAACGCATGAAGTGCGAGCTCGCAGCTGCGCTGTTGCATCGCCCGCGTGTGCTGTTCTTGGACGAGCCGACGATCGGCCTCGACGTCACGATGCAAGCCGCTGTGCGCGACTTCATCCGCCGCTACAACGAACAGCACGGCGCGACGGTGATCTTGACCAGCCACTACATGGCAGATGTCGCCGCGTTGTGTCCACGTGTGATCGTCATCGATCATGGCCGCTTGGTGTGGGATGGCGCGCTCGATGAGCTGGTGCGGTCGACGCGTCCCGAGAAGCTGATCACGGTGAAGCTCGATCAGCCCGCTTCGGCTGAGCTGCTCGCGCTGATCGGGGAGAAACGTTTGATCTCCCAAGTGGGCGTGCAGCTCAAGCTGCAGGTTCCGCAGCACGAGCTGCAGCCGCTTGTTTCAGGCCTGTTGTCGCGCGCGGCTGTGGTGGATCTGACTGTCGAGGATCCACCGCTCGAGGAAGTGCTCGCGGATCTGTTCGCGGAGCATGCGACATGATGCGCGGGTTGCGCGCGTTTCCCGGTCTTTTGCGCGTGGGCTTTGTGAGCGCGCTGGCCTATCGCGCCGAGTTTTTGGTCTGGATGCTCGCGTACACGATGCCGCTGATCATGCTCGCGTTGTGGACGGCGGTCGCCGCTGAAGCTCCGCTCGGGCGTTTCGGTGAGAAGGAATTCAGCGCATATTTTATCGGCACGCTGCTCGTGCGGTTGTCGAGTGGCGCGTGGGTGGCGTGGGATCTGAATTTCGAAGTTCGACAGGGCACCTTGCAGCGCAGGTTGCTTTGGCCGATCCACGCACTTCTGACTTTTCTCGCGGAGAACTTGGCCGCGCTACCGATGCGCGTGGTGCTGGCCGTGCCGATCGCGATCGCTACGACGCTGTGGCTTGGTCCCGTGTGGGTGAAAGATCCGGTGCAGATCGCGATCATCCCGCTCACGTTGCTCGGCGCGTTCTTGCTGACGTTCTTGCCGATGGCGATGATCGGTACGCTGTCGTTGTTTTGGGAGAGCTCGCTGTCGCTCTATGACCTGTGGCTCGCGCTGTACACTGTGCTGTCTGGCTACGTGGTGCCGCTGGAGCTGTTTCCGCCGCAGCTAGGAGCGGCGGTGCACGCGCTGCCGTTTCGTTTCATGCTGGCGGTGCCGGTCGAGAACATGATGGGCCTGATGACGCGCGAGCAGGCGCTGCAGGCGTTGCTCTGGCAATGGGTGTACGTGCTCGGGTTCGCGCTCGGGGCTGCAGGGCTATGGCGCGTCGGTATAAGGCGCTTCGCGGCGTACGGGGGCTGACATGCGGCGTTACGCGATGTTGTTGGTCGTGCAGCTGCGGGCTGCATTGTTGCTGCAGATGCAGTACCGGCTCGACTTCTTTCTCGAGATCATCCTCGCGCTATTTTGGATCGGGGCTGCGTTAGCACCTTTGTACGTGCTGTTTTCGATGCGCGACGCGGTCAACGGCTGGAACGCTTACGAGATGCTGGTGGTCGTGGGTTTCTTCTCGATGCACAAAGGCGTGCTCGCCAGCGTGATCCAACCGTCGCTGAACAATGCCGTTGAGCACATCCGCAAGGGCACGTTGGACTTTCTGCTGCTCAAGCCAGCAGACGCGCAGTTCATGTTGTCGACCTCTAAGCTCGAGCTAGCGCATCTCACAGATGTTATCGCTGGGGTAGGGATGATCGCCTGGGCGCTCGCACATATGGATGGCGCCGGGCCGAGCACGGGCGACCTACTGTTTGCGTGCGTGCTCTTCGTATGCGGCTTACTCGTCTTGTACGCTCTCTGGATCATGGTGATCAGCTTGGCGTTCCGCGTGGTCAAGGTAGACAACCTCAGCTACCTTTTCGTCAGCTTGTTCGAAGCAGCACGCTGGCCAGCGAGCATTTTCCGCGGCGCACTCTCACTCTTCTTCACGTTCGTGATCCCGCTCGCGCTCATGACCACCTATCCCGCACTCGCAGTGTTGGGTCGCGCGAAGCTCCATCACTTCGCCATAGCAAGCACAGTAGCTGCCGGCCTGCTGCTACTATCACGCTACATCTGGCAACGCTCGATCCGCTCGTACACAGGAGCGAGCAGCTGACCTAGGCGGCGTGTAGCGGGCCTCATGTGTGAGTTTGCGGTGTCCGGCGTAGACAAGGTATCCTTGAACGCGCATGGCGCAGCGCATGGCATACGCTATCGATGACGCGCGTTGGCCGCTTTTGATCGCGCGCGCGACCGAGTATTTGAGCGATGAGACGGCCGTCGACGCGAGCTATCGCAAGCTCGAGGAGCTCTTGAAGCGCGAGGAGCGTTTCGTCGTTGTGTTCGATATGCGTGGTGCGACCTCCACCTCGGCGCGTCGAAAGCGCTTCCGGGAGTGGGGTGAGCAACACGAAGCCGCTCTGACGCGCCTCATCGTCGCGGCGGCAGTCGTCGCCCGATCCAGCATCGAGCGCGGCTTCGTGACCGCGTCCCTTTGGGTGGCAGCTCCCGTCTTCCCCATGCGCGTGTTCACCGATTCAGCCGACGCAGAGAGCTGGCTGCTCACCGACTTCGCCGAACGCTTGAAGCAACAACGCGCTTGATCTTCGAAGCTGCAAGCGCACCTGATTACGTTGCGTGTTGTTGTGGTTCGGCTGCGTTGTGCGGCGTTGCGGTGCTTCGTAGCAAGAGCCAGCCGAGTAGTGCTCCGGCGGCGACTACGCTGCCGCCGCTGATGTAGTCGCTGAACATCGCGATGCTGTCGATTTGCTTCGACATGATTTCCTTCATCCCGTCGTCGAGAAGCATGCACCCGATGCCGAGCGCCACCATCGTGGCGATGCCCGAGGCGCTCAGCAACACGATTCCGACGTCCCGTTTCCACGTCTGGAAGCGCCTGAGCGCAAGGCCGCCTAACAAGGGCAGCGCGCCGAGCCCTACGAACAATCCGAAGATCCACCACTTCGGCGCCGCGAGCGAGCCGGATAAGAAGGCGAGCAACATCGCGCAGTACAGCAGCAGCGCCGAGACGATGTACAGCACAACACTAAGCACCTGCGTCGCCTTGGGGCTGCGCCGTGCCAGCGAAGAACGCGTTCGCCGCTGGTCGATACAACAGGTACGCGACCACGAGCAGTAGGAGTGCGCCGGGAATCAGCATCATCTTGAAAGGCGACGTGAAGACGCCGATCGCGAGCCCGACTACGCTCCAGGCCACGTATGTGGTGCGCGCCCAGTGTTTGCCGCGCAGCATCGAGATGCCGCAGACGATCATGACCAGCAGGCCGATGGCCTGGATGGCGTATTGCACGCTGGGTGGCAGCGTACTTTTGGCCATCAGTTCCTCCTTGAGCTCGTTCTTGAGCTCGTTCTTGAGCTCGTTCTTGAGCTCGTTGTTCCACGTAGCCAGCGTCATGATTACTGAAGAAACGCCGGTCACGATCAGAAACCACGAGACAATCACCACCGACTTGGGTCGCGTTTGCATATCCCCTCCGAGGCAGAACTTATACCAGTCACCGGAGGTCCGCACCTGCCTTCGCCGAGCGCAGCGGGTTCATAGACCCTTGTGTACTGACTCAGATGTGACGGTGCCCAGGTTAGGCGCTCACGCGCTGCAGCCCTTAGCGGCTGGTGCGAGTGGCAGTAGCATCCGAATGGACGCGACCATGCCAATGTTCGCGAGCGCGAGTGCCGTCAGAACGTGAGTGTTGCGCGCAACATGCCGCCAGCTGGCAGCGGCACGGGATCCACCACGAGGCTCGCTCGTTCGCGTACGTGCACCGGACCGCTCGTGTAATGGAAGATGCCGGCGACCGCGAGAACTGCACCGACGATCTGCGGGCCCGCGAGCCCGAGCTGTTCGTCGAACGATCGGCTCGTCAAAAAGGGCCCGACGAGCGGAACCAACATGAGGCTTCCGTCGTGGCATGACTCGACGATGTTGCCGGCCTCGCAGTCCGATGCATCGACGATGCTGAGGGCGGCACCCACGATCGCTGTGACCAAGTAGCTGGTCACAAATGTAGAGGCGCCAGCGATGAGTAAAGCGGTGTGGCGCCGCTGGGGTCGCTCCTGGTCAGCCTCGGCAAGCGTTGGGTCCGCGTGCGCCAGCTCCTGGGCATGAACAGCCCCCACGTCAATGGAGAGCAGCCACATGAGGACCGCGAAGAAGTGTCGATGCTGAGTCGTCATTGCGGAGCGACTCCTTCGTCGAGGAGCGAGACGGAGCTATCGGATATCCAGTAGGAAATCAGGCTTCCGATGCCGGAGATGATCATCGTGAGACCTGTGAGTTGACCGAAGCCTCGCGCGCCTTCTCGGTCTGATAGACCCGCACCGTAGATTGTTAATCCGCCTGTTAGAATTGTGGCTGCAGCTCCTGTGTATTGCTGCCACGCGCGGCGCTGTTCTCGGCGTACCAGGAAGTCGCGTATGCGATCGTAACGCGCGTCCGGCGTGAGGCTCGCGACTTCACCGCGTAACACACTCGGTGATTCAGGCGGGAGGGCGAGGTCGACGACGAAGCCGGAGAGCAATTGACCGAGACCTACAGATGCAATCACGAGGCTGGTTCCGTAGATCGAGCTAAGTGCGTCTGGACGAGCACCATTGTCCTCGCGCCCTGTGAGCTCAGGCAGGAAGTTGCGTGACTCGAGCGACGACACGGCGAGAGCCAAGCTCATTCCGATGCCCCCGAGCGAGCCTACGAGCGTCGACCAATGTGCAGCTCGATGTGGATCCCGGACCAGCGCGGAAGTGGCGGCTGCGCCGAGCAGAAGCGCTCCTGCACCCATGCTGATCGCAGCGCCCTTCGGGCCAACATCGGCGCGATCGTTGGCGACGAGCGGTGGCGCAACCAACAGGAAGCCGCCGAGTAAGCCGTACAGACCCATCGCGAGGTAGCGACCGCCGGCGTCGTAGTCGTGCTCAGCGCGGACAGCAGCCGAGAGCCAAGCCTCCGCAACCGCATCGGACGGCCCAGAAGGCTCGCCATCTTGTGCACGCGTTGCACCCGTGAAAACCGTCGATGTCGCTAAGAACACAATCAGGACCAAGCAAGTCTGTGACATGGCACCTCGGGCAGTGCTTTACCGCAGCTAGACGCGCCGACAGGCCCGAAACTTCTCGCTCTGCTCACTTGTTAGCGGTTGTTTGTCGACAATGGTGGCGGTCTGGTTAGCGACGACGGTGATCGGTGCCAGCGCCTGCAGTGATAAACACCGCGGTCGCGCTCGTATCCACGTCTGCTGTGTGCCAGACGCCGGGCGCATTGATGGCGTATTCGCCCGGCCGCAGCGTGGTTCGCACATGTTTGCCGTCGAGCTCTTGGATGAGTGTCATACATCCGGAAGTACACAGCACGAGCTCATGTCCGCGCGGATGCATTTCCCAACTGTCCCACGATGTGTTGAACGTAAACATCGACACCAGGCGGCCTTCGTTGCCATCGCTCGCGTGACGCATTGCATGGGCTTCGTACCACTCCGCGCCCGTGAACACTGGCTCGCTCACAATCGTTGAATTCAGTCCAATGTACGCTGGGTACTGTGAAAGGTTCTTGGCCATTGCACGCCTCCGTTTGCGCTAGGTTGCCGTCCGCGAGGCAAACATGCAATTCGCATCCGCGCGCGGGTGCGCGAGCTTGGACCTCGACACACGCTCGACACCACCGTACGTGGCAGCTGTCAGCTGCACGATCCGGCCGCTACCTGGTCGCGATCTCCAGCTGGTTGTCGACGCGTTTTACGCCCTCTATGCATTTGGCGACGCTGTCGATTTCCTTGCGTTCTGCTTCGGTCTGGACTGGACCCCGCAGCGTGACGACGCCGTCTACTGTGACGATCCTGACCTCCTTAGCGTCTTTTGATAAGGCGTCCTCTTTGAAGACTTGCTGTCGGATCTGCTGGGTGATTGCCCGGTCCGCTTCTTTTTCTGCCTGGTGCGGGAGCGGCTGCTTGTTCTCGCTCGACTCGCTCGCGACAGCCATGAGGTCGTCGGTCGCTGGCGCTACAGAGGTCTCTTGCTTCGGCGTACAAGCCGCCGCCGTGAGCACGGTCAGGGCTACCATCATCGTCTTCATGCGTTAGCTCCTTGGTTGGTCGAACTAAAGCAATCGCTGCGCCAGGTCGCTTCGCCCAGCTCGCCACATGGGTCGTTCACGGACGCCGCACTCAGCCAAAGCGTTTCTTGATCTCGCGCTGGAGGCGTCTGCGTACGCGTTCGCGAAAGTTGATGACGGTGTGGTAGCTGCGCAGGACTGCGAGGTCTTTCAAGCTCGAAGCGACTAGACCGGCCGGTGCTGCCAAGTGTCGAAAGCGTTCGGGGTGCTTCACGATGTGCTCGGGGAAGGTGCTGTCCATCGGTGCTTCGCGGATGCGGTACTTGGCGTTGTAATGCAATCGGCCTGCGCGCAGCGCACGTTCGTAGTTCTTTTGTGAGGTGAAGTGGCCGATGTTGAGCTCCTGGTGAGAGTAAGCCGCCATCTTGGTTTGGATGCCGCGTAAGCCGCCGAGATAGGAGAAGTGCCAGCCGCCGTTGGGCACCGTGGGAAGCTCCAGCGTGCGGAATTCGGTGAGCGAGCGCACGAGGTCCCGGCGCCGCACCACGAGCGCCTTTTTGAGCGGCGGGTCGTCGATGCTTAGGCAGTTGAGATACAGATAGTATTGCGGCTGTTCCAGCACCACGGGTCCCTCGCGCGCGATGTCCGGCGTGATCGCGGACGCACGTGGGATTTCGTCGACGTCTGAGCAGATGAAGATGTCGTCCGGGTGCCCTTCGCCAAAGGCCTGGATGACCCACTCGCGCTGCGTGCGCTCCGCTTCCCAGGGATCGTTGCGGACCGGAAAACGGTCGATCACACGGTGGTCGATGCGGTCCCAGAACTGCTTGAAGCGCTCGCGATTGTCGTAATAGTGCAGCGGCTTGGGGCGAAAGCTAAAGGTCTCGCGAGCTTCCACCAGGACAAAGCGATCCACGACCGAGCTGAGCTCATGCAGGCGTATTTCGAGCAGATCCAGCTCGTTGAAGAACATGAAAGCGTCTGTGATCATGAGTGTCCGAACGAAAACAGCGCAGCTCCTATAACACGCTCACAGCGGCACGCCCCGACTGTGTCGTCAGCTGCGCCAGGGCGGGGCAGGCCCCGTTGAGGCAGGCGCCAAACGAGCAGAAATCGCGGCTCGGACGTCGCTTCACGCGCGTGTCTCTGACAAAGTGCTGGCGAAGCCTTAAGGTAGGTTTGAGGTTTGAGGTAAGCCGATGAGCGAGCGTAAACATGTGGTGATCGTAGGCGGTGGATTCGGCGGCCTGACGTGCGCTCGCGCCCTTGCCCGCGCCGATGTCGATGTCACCTTGATCGACCGGCAGAACCATCACCTGTTCCAGCCGCTGCTTTACCAAGTCGCGATGGCCGGTCTGTCTCCGAGCGAGATCGCCGTGCCGATCCGATCCATCGTGCGCAAACAAAAAAACATCGGCGTGCTGTTGGCCGAAGTCGAGCGCATCGATCTGGAGGCGCGCCAGATTTACTACTCGCCAGCGCCGGGTGATGAGCCTCTGGGCTTCGACTACCTCGTGCTCGCGCCCGGTGCGCGCACGCACTACTTCGGGCACACGGACTGGGAGCTGTACGCGCCCGGCTTGAAGAGCATCGACGACGCCGTGGAGATCCGCAGGCGCGTGCTCTTGGCGTTCGAGGCCGCGGAGCGCGAGATCGATCCGGCCAAGCGCGCACAGCTCTTGAGCTTCGTCGTGATCGGGGGCGGCCCGACGGGCGTCGAAGTGGCCGGTGCGGTCGCGGAGCTGGCGCGCTTCGCGTTGGATCGCGATTTCCGCGTGGCGAAGCCGTACGAGGCGCGCGTGCTGCTGATCGAGGCGGGTCCGCGCGTGCTGCCGGCGTTTGCTCCGGAGCTGGCCGAGAAGACGGTGCTGCAGCTCGCCGAGCTGGGCGTGCACGTGCGAACCGGCACCATGGTCGATGCGATCGGTCCGCGCGGAGTGCGGCTGCAGACTGGCGAGACGCTGCTGGCTGACACGGTAGTGTGGGCAGCCGGTGTGGCGTGCTCACCGCTGATCCGTGGCCTCGGCGGCGCGGTCGAGATGGATCGTCAGGGTCGCGCGATGGTCGCGAAAGACTGCAGCTTGCCGGGTTTCCCGAACACATTTGTGATCGGCGACGCGGCTTGCTTCCTTGGGCCCGATGGCAAGCCGTTGCCAGGCGTGAGCCCGACCGCCATGCAGATGGGTCGGTTCGTCGCCGGCATCATCAAGCAGGAGGTGCGCTCTGCCGCCGTCAGCGACCGGCCCGAGTTCGTCTACACGGACAAAGGCAGTATGGCGACGATCGGTCGTTCGCGTGCGGTCGCGGAGGCGAAGGGCATCAAGCTCAGTGGGTTGCTCGCGTGGCTCGCTTGGTTGCTCGTGCACATCTGGTACTTGATCGGGTTTCGCAATCGCTTTGTGGTGTTCTTCGATTGGGCCTGGTCGTACTTCACCTATCGACGTGGTGCGCGCCTGATCACCGGTGGGCGGCTCTTGCCAGGCGCGCCGGAGACGCGCGCGTACACGCCAACCGGGCGCGATTCGCAGGATCAGATCCACCACAACGCGGCGCAGTAGCGCGATTCAGGGTGGGCAGAACGGCCGATCTGTCCAGCGCTGTCGGGATCGTCATCGAAGCCGCTGGCAGCTGCGGACGCGTCAGCGGAGGAGGCTCGGCGCGCAGCCGCGGAAGTGCCCGCAGGCGACTCGCCGCCGTCAGCTGCGCGTGAGCCGCCGCGTTGAGCTGCACGCGTGCCCGCCGATGCGTGGCTGCTGTCAGCTGCGTCCGCTCACGACGTGCCGCAAGCGCTTCGCGATCTCTCGATTCGTGAGACTAAACTCGTGAAGGCGAGCGGGGACCTGATCGTCCCCCGCGCTCGGGAACGGGAACGAGCCCCTGATCGAACACGGGCCTGGAAGGCGAACGAGTGCGTCTACTCGCCGTGCTTCTTGCGCGAGCTATGCGTAGCCTTCTGCGGCCTCCCACTCCCCGTCGCAATAACGCCGCTGCCGAAGCGTTCTCGGATCGCATCCAGCGCAGGTCCAAGCTTGCGAGCGCGCTCCCGGCTCTCGTCAAACAAAGCCAGCTGTCGCGCAGCATGAGGCTCAAGGTTAGAAACAGACAACCCAATCAACCGGATCGGCTCATTCACCCCGGAAGCGCGCCACAGCTCGATCGCCACATCGCGGAGAGTCTTCGCATCGTCGACTGCTTCCGGCAACGTCTTGCTACGCGTCAGCAGCGGATAGCTGCGCTCGTTCTCCGTAGCATCAACACGCGAGCTGCGAACACCACGTGCACGCGCGAGCTTGATCTTGACCGTGATGGTGCGCCCGCTGATCTCATCGTGTCGTAAGCGCTGTGCGACGGCGTGCGCGTGGCTGGTTAGCGCAGCGGTCACCGTCTCACTGTCTGCGATGTCGCGCTCGAACGTGTTCTCTTCGCCGTAGCTCTTTGCAGGCCGGTTCGCGATTACAGGACGCTCGTCGTGCCCGCGCGCGAGCTCGATCAGCTCACCGGCACGCGCACCGACCACCGCGGCGAGCTTGTTCGCGTCTGCCTCGGCGATGTCGCGGAAGAGCTCGTAGCCAGACGCGCGCAGCGCACGCTCCGCGACAGGGCCGATGCCCCACAGCCGCCGAATGGGCAGCGGATCGAGCAGCGCGCGCGTGTGCTCGGGTGGCACGTGGCGCAATCCATCTGGCTTACCGAGTGAACAGGCGATCTTTGCGACCAGCTTGTTGTTCGCGATCCCGCACGACACGGTGAGCTGCGTGACTTCGCGCACGCGCGCCTTTAGCCGCTCGGCGAGGGCTTGCGGGCTCGGGAACAAGCGCATGCTGGCGGTAATGTCGAGGAACGCTTCGTCCAGCGCGATCGGCTCGATGATCGGCGTGAACTCCTCGAACACGCTGTGCACCTCTTCTGACACGCGTGAGTACTTCTCAATGTCCGACGGCAGGAAAACACCTTGCGGACAAAGTAGTTTCGCTTTGAAGCCGGGCATCGCACTGCGCACGCCAAATACGCGTGCTGCATAGGATGCGGCTGCGACCACACCGCGCGGGCTCACGGCGCCGACGATGATCGGTAACCCACGCAGCTCCGGATTATCGCGCTCCTCGATCGAGGCGAAAAACGCATCCATATCCGCGTGCAACACCAACCGTTCCACCGCCCGGAGGCTAGCAGAACCTGCTCAGTAGCAGCGGCACGCTCTGCCCTCCGAGCCCGAGCCCGTTCACAACTGGATGAAATGACTGAGGAAAGTTCATTAATCAAATCCGCTAAGTATCTCCTCGATCATAGTTAGCTAATAAGCTAAATAATGATCATCCACCTGGAGGCAGACCATGAGCGAGCAACATCACGAACGAATCCGCGAGAACCCAGCAGCGCCAGTGAAGAACCTCGTCACCTACGTAGCGAAGAAAGGCGCGGAAGATCAGCTGCTCGCGCTCGTGAAGAAGCACGAGATCGCGCTGCGCAAGGTCGGCCTGGTCACCGCCGAGCCGTTCAAGGTGTGGAAGGCCTACAACATTCGCACGGGCGAACACTCTGTCGTGGAGTACTTCGAGTGGAAGGACGGCAAGTCTTCCGATGTCGCGCACCAAACTCCTGAGGTCATGGCAGTGTGGGAGCCGATGGGCCCCGTTCTCGAAGACCTTCGCATCTGTGAGATCGAGCTGACCTGACGATGCTCGACCCGGAGGCCAAGCTCGCGGCGCTCGATGCCGTGGTGGCGGCGCTCGCGCATCCAGCACGTCGGCAGATCTTGCTCACTGTTCATTTCCGCGGGCAGGCGACGGCGGGCGAGATCGCTGGGCGCTTCGCACACAAATGGCCCACCACGACGCGCCACCTGCGCGTTCTGGAACAAGCAGGACTGTTGCGTCAGCAAAAGCAAGGCCGGAGCCGAATCTACATCGTTGTGGACGAGCGCCTCGCGCTCGTCCGCGAGTGGTTAGCGTGGTTCGACGCTCCGGGCTCTGCTGTATGACCCGGACTTGGGGCGCGATCTGATCGTCAGCGATCAATATCAATTTGCGAGCACTCACAGTCTTCTCTGCGAGTGACTCACATATTAGATCGCACGTCATGTCGAAGAATCGCTTACTAGGGTGTGTGATCGTGCTGGGAGCCTGCGCGCTCAGCGCGTGCGGCAATGACTCCCCGGCCACCGGCCAGTCGGATCCAGCTGCGACTGGAGATGCCGCGGACGCGGGCGACGCTGGAGGCAGCGCTGGCAGCGGGGCGCGCGATGCAGGAGTCAAAACTGGCTCAGCGAGGGACGCCGGAACGCGCGACACGGGCGGGCGGGATGCAGGCGCGAAACGCGATGCCGCCGAGGAAGAAGACGCCTCGACCGGGCAAGAGCCGACGTTCGCGCGTCCACAAGACGGGCGAGCTTTCAGCGTCGATGAAGCCATGCTTGTGTTCGAAGCTCTGCCCAACGCGGATGCTTGGTCGGGCAAGCTCGGCAAGTCGGGCTATCGCATCGAGGTTCCGCGCGAGTGGAACGGCGTCCTGGTGATGTACGCGCACGGCTACGGCGGAACCGGCAACATGCTGAGCGTGGGCCTGCCGAGCATCCGGGAATATCTGATCGAGAACGGTTACGCCTGGGCGGCGTCGACCTACTCGGCGAACTACTATGATGTGCGTGCTGGCGTGGAAGACACGAATGAGCTCGCTCTCGAGTTCGTCAAGCTCGCAGCCAAGCACGGTCGTACGATCGCGGAACCGAGCAAGCGTTACTTGATCGGTCACTCGATGGGTGGTCACGTGACAGGCGCTGCGATCGAGCGCGAAGCGCGTGAGACCGCGGTGCACAAGGTCGAGTACGCGGGCGCTGTTCCGATGTGCGGTGTGATGGGTGACACCCAGTTGTTCAACTACTTTACAGCGTTTCAATGGGCCGCTGAAAAGCTGGCAGGCGTGCCGTACACCACTGGGCCTGTCACCGACCCTGCGGCCTTGCGCACGCAGCTGCAAGCTGCATTGTTCAAGACCTATCCCACAGAGCTCACCTGGGCCGGCACGCAGCTGCGCGACCTCGTTCGAAACTTGACCGGCGGTGCGCGCTCCAACTTCGACCAGGGCTACGCGGCCAAGCAGTGGCAAGACGCGCTCTGGAGCACCGTGGGTGGCGATGGAACCATCAACGGAGTCCTCGCGAAGCCTGTCACTGACACGCGTGAGGTCGTCTATCAGTTCGACAATGACTCGGCGATCAGCGAAGAGGAGCGGTTGTTCAACGACGAGATCCAGCGCTCCAAGCCCGAGCCGGAGGCCAACGGCCTGCGCACCGATGGGCTGCGCTGGATCCCTGCGGTGAACGGTGAGTTTGACATCCCGGTTGTGTCACTGCACACGCTCGGCGACTTATACGTGCCGTTCAAGATGCAGCAGATCTACCGGCAGCGTGCAGACGCGAAAGGCAACGGCGCACGACTCGTGCAGCGCGCGATCCGCGGCACAGGCCACTGCGAGTTCACGATCGCAGAACAAGTCTCCGCATTCCAAGCGATGGTGCGCTGGGAAGAAAACGGCCTCGTCCCCCCAGGCGACAACGTCCTCGATGCAGCTGAAGTCAGCAGCGACAACTACGGCTGCCTCTTCACCGAAAACAACTTCACAGACGCAGAACGCATGCGCGGCCTACCAGAAGCCCGCATGGCAGTCCCCTCCTGCTTCTGACGCTCACAAGCCAACCGCGAGCCGTTCTTCGGACGGCTCGCGGCTCGCTACATCGCACGCTGAAGCAATCGCGGCAAAGGCGCCGGCGCCCACAGTCTTCCAGAGTCCGCGCAGCGTCGTTTCTGCGCCGGTTGCACTGTGACGATCGCGATCACGCCTTTGCGTCATGGCTGTCAGCTGACGCTCAGTCAGGCGCTTGCAGCTGAGCACGAGCATCTACGGAGGCGCGTGACAGGCGGCTCGGAGAACATCTTCGCGCTCGCGGCAGCATGCGTGGTCGATGAGGCGCCGTCGTGTGGTGAGGGCGTCGCTCAAGTTGCGGCGATATGGGCGCGCACGACGAGCGCGCGTGGGGCCCGGAAAATCTCGAAGCGTTCGCAAAGTTTGTACGCGCACAAGGCCAAGCGCTCTCGCTCCTGTGTGTGGCGCAGGAGCACGACGAGCGCATGCTGGTCGATGCCGTCTGGCGAGTCGTAGTGGCCGCTTAGCGCAAGGTGCAGTCGCCGATCCACTTTCGGCAGTCGTTGGGTGAGCACATCGTGGCGTGTTCGCGGCCGTCCGGGTTGGCTGGATGGCCTAGGCCCTCGTCCGCGGGGAGCGCCTGCCTCATTGGTCCGGTGCGGTTCGTCCGATCATCGTCGAACAGGAAGCAATCCGCTGCCGTACCGGTGCTCTTCGCGCGGGGGTTGCCGAACCACTTTGCGCAAGCACCTCCGCTGCTGCACACCATGTCTTTGCCGCGCGGGTAAACCGCCTCTACTTCGACGCCGCTGTCGTTTTGAAAGTCAGCAAATAGATCCCAAACGATGACCTGCCCAGTCTTCTCGGTTCTACAAGAGAAGCTGCCCGCTGGATTGTCGACGTTGCTAGGCGCAGCGACGGCATAGCTGTCCGTGAACATCAGCTGGTCAGTGTCCACACTTCCCACCCTGCAGATGATCTTACTGTCACGACGGCAGGAACCGGCTTCGCAATATCCGACCGGTGCTTCGTCGCTCTGACAAGGCGTGTCAGGTGCAGCTGCAGGCGCATCCACGCAGCTGCCAGCGGCACACATCTTAGGCTGGCAGACGCTGCCGGTCCGCGCACACTCGTCTGGATCGCAAACGCTCTGACAGCGACCCGCTGCGCACGCTGTCCCGCTGGCACACGGTGCCTCGTTGTCCGGTGTTCCGTCGCAGTCTTCATCCTTGCCATCGCACGCGGTTTCACTGGTTTTGGGCTCGATGCGGCCCGTGCAGGCGCTCCACTTTCCAGCGCTGCAAACGCGGCGTCCGGGGCGACATTCGCCGCGGGCGTTGCCTGCACATGGCTCTTCCGCGCCGTCGACGCACTCGCAGCCTTCATCGATCTGCCCGTCGCAATCATTGTCTTGCTCGTCGCAGGTCTCTGGACCCTGCGCGCAGATGTCCATCGCAGGGCCCCCTGAGCTCCCGCCGTTGGAGGAAGCGTCGGCCTCTGACGATGGTGCGCCGCCATCAGCGACAGGCGGTGGTCGCACTGCTCCGCCGTCCTTGATGGTGGCGTTGGGGTTTTCTTCCTGGCCGGTCCGCGGAGACGCGGCGAGCTCACAGCGCTCACCAACCTGCACTGTGTCGCTGGGGCATGGCGACGAGTCGCACGCTGCGGTGTGCAGCGCAGCGATGATGATCACAATGGCAGTTCCTACCGTCCAGCGTGCGCTAGTCACAATGGTTGCCATCGTTCTCTCCTCACTCACGCAACACTGATGGACTATGCCCCCGTCGGCAGCAACAATCATGTCGCGTAAGCACGATGCAACTCGCGCGATGCGACAAAGTCGGCGGTCATACCGGCTCTGTCGCCCCAGATGTGCCTCGAGCCATGATCGGACCGATCATTCTTTTCTGGATGCGCGGACGCGTAAGTTGCTGCCGGTCTTGGCAGAGTACCCCTGTGCGATCGATGCGGTGGAGATTCCGCACGGACCGCTCGGGGCGCTCGTGCACCAAAACCAACCGCGTTCTGTTCGTTGCCATGAGGAGCGCGCCTCCGAAGCAGCGCGGGGACGGCTTCGAGCGCCGGGTTTTCGGCAGGTGCCGGTGCCTTGCGGCTGGCTCGCGCAGCTGATGCGACGCGTGTTTACGGGCGCGCTGGCGTGACCGGGGGCGCTGTTGGCGGCGGCTGCGCGGGTGGGGTGGTTGTCGTTGGCGGAGGGGTCGTCTGCGTGGGTGCGCCGCGACCTGGTGTGGTCATCGGGCGGCCGCCTTGCAGCTGATTGTTTGCGGGTGTGCCGCCTGTCGCGAAGCCGAAACCCACACCGACGCCCGTCGAGAAATTGAAGTTGTTGAAGAAGTACTGCCGTAGCGCGAGGTTGAGATTCGACAGCGACGAGCTGGGCACGAACACGAAGTCATCGGGCATCAGCTCGACGTCTTGCGATGGGTCTTCGCCGCTCAGAGCGTCCTTGAGATTCAGCTCCGCGATCATCGGGTACTGCTCGTTCGGCAGCTTGCGGATCAGGTACACGTGCGACAGCGTGCCGTTCTCGGTCACGCCTCCCGAGACCGCCAAGCTCTCGAGCACGGTCCGGGCATCGGTCATCAAGCTGATCTGCCTGGGGTTGTTGAGCTGGCCGGCGGTGAACACGCGGTAGCCGGTCGACTCGCGCAGGATCACGATCGCTTTGGCTTTCACGAACAGGGGGGCGTAGGCCTTCGAGACCTCGGCCGAGAGCTGAGTCGTCGTCTTGCCTTCGGCTTGCAGGTCGCCCACGAGCTTCAGGGCGATCTTGCCGTCGGGCCGGACCACTGCGTCCTGGTCGAGCTGTGGCACGTGGTAAAACCGCGTCGTGATCCGGTCGCCGCTGCGTAGGCGATAGATCGCGCCAGCTTGCGAGCGGGAGCGCGCCAGAAAGTCCCGTAAGGGCACGGAGTCGGGCGAGCCGACCGACGTGGCGACACAGCCCGAGCCGCCCAGACAGAGCGCCACGAGCGCTATTCGCGCCGTCCGGAGGCACTTGACGACGCGGGCCGCGCTTGGTCCGAGCTGCTGCGGGCGGCTGCGACGCTTTAGACTCATCCGGCACCCGGTTTACGCGAGAGTCAAAAGCACCGCAAGCGCGCCCGTCGGCCCGTCAGCTCTCGGGGGTGTTGCGCATGACGCTGTGGTGTCGGCTGTAGCCGAAGTAGATCGCGAAGCCGATGCCCAGCCAGAACAGCAGGCGCAGCCAGTTTTCTGCGGGCAACGAGAACATCAGCAGCAAGCACAGCAGAATGCCGAGGATCGGCACGAGCGGCACGAATGCGACGCGAAACGGGCGGGGCAGATCGGGATGGGTCTTGCGTAAGACCAGCACGGCTCCACACACGATCACAAACGCCAGCAACGTGCCGATGTTTACGAGCTCAGCGAGCACGCGCAGCGGCAGGAAACCGCCGAGCAGCGCAACGCACACGCCCGTCAAGATCGAAGACTTCCACGGCGTGCGCCAGCGCGGATGCACCGCGCTGAAGAAGTCTTGCGGTACGAGCCCATCTCGCGCCATCGCGAGCATCACGCGCGGCTGACTGAGCATCAATACGATCAACACCGACGTGATGCCGGCGATCGCACCGATCGAGATCAACAGCTGCGCCCAGGGCATACCTACCGCAGCAAACGCGCTCGGGATCGGCGCGTCGATGTCGATCTGGTGGTACGGCACCATGCCGGTGATGACAGCCGAGACTGCGATGTAGAGCAGCGTGCAGATCGTCAGCGATGCCAAGATGCCGATCGGCACGTCGCGCTGCGGATTCTTCGCTTCCTCCGCGTGCGTCGAGACTGAATCGAAGCCGATGTAGGCGAAGAAGATCGTGGCTGCGCCGGCGATCATTCCGAGCGGCTCACCGCCGGTGCCCGTTTGGCCGGCGATCGTGTGCCCGAACAGCGAGATGCCAGCGAAGCCGTAGGGCGCAAACGGAGTCCAGTTGTCTGGATTGATGTACGGAATGCCCGCGATGATCACGAACAGCACGACCGCCAGCTTCACGATCACCATGGCTGTGTTGAACGTGGCGCTCTCGCGAATGCCTTTGACCAAGATCACTGTGGCGAACGCCGCGGCGACAACCGCTGGGAAGTCGCAGACACTGCCGGTCAACGCAAACTGACCTGTAATCGGATCGTAGTCGAACGGTGCGTTTTGGAGCGCTTTCGGTAAGTGGAGGTGGAACTGTCCGAGCAGGTTCTGGAAGTAGTGCGACCAACCGTGGGCGACTGTCGCCGAAGCCACGGTGTATTCCAGCACCAGGTCCCAACCGATGATCCAGGCCGCGAGCTCCCCGAGCGTGGCGTACGCGTACGTGTAGGCGGAGCCGGCCACCGGCACCATGGCTGCAAACTCGGCGTAACACAGGGCTGCGAACACGCAGGCGGCGCCGGCGACCAGGTAGGACAGCATCAGCGCCGGTCCGGCCTTGTCGTGGGCGGCGATGCCGGTCAGCACGAAGATGCCTGTGCCGATGATGGCCCCGATGCCCAGGCTGGACAGCGCGACCGGCCCCAGCACGCGATGCAGCCGACTCTCGCCCTCCATCTCTTTCAAAATGACAGCGATGGGCTTGCGTCGGGTTAAGGGGTTATTGGCCATGCGACCATTTAGGTGAGGCGCCCTCCTTGCGGCAAGCGAATGTTGGTCGGCCCCTTATTACGTGCCCGTGCCCGTACACGTTCCAGTCTCCCAGGTGTCCCTGGAGGAGGGAGACGTGTACGGGCACGGGCACGGGCACGCGTACGTTTTGCAGAGTTACTCGGCTGGAACCAGCTCGCGGTCGCCCAGCGCTCGTAGGTAGAGCTCTTGCTCAGCTGCCTTGTGGGCTGCCGTGAAGCGCACTGCGATCGCGCACAGTGACGAGCACACCACGCACGTGCCGAGGATGGTGAAGCAGCGCTGCACGTCGCCGACGCCCTTGAGCAGGAAGCCCGCGAGCACCGCGCCGACGTTGCCGCCCGCGCCGATGATGCCCGCCACGCCGCCCAGCGCCTTGCGATCGATGAACGGCACGAGCGCGTAGGTCGCGCCGCAAGCCATGTGCGTGAACAGACCGAACACGATCATCGCGGCGACTGCCATAAACGTGGTGTCGGTACGCGCGAACCAGAGCAGACCCAGACCCTCGCCCAACATCAGCACGAACAGCAGCATCGTGCGTGCATCCAAGCCGCGAGCGTGTGCGATGCGGTCCGAGATCATGCCGCCCAAGGCGCGTGCGAACAGCGCGAGCAGACCGAAGCTACCAGCTGCAAGGCCAGCCGACTTCAGGTCGAGCTCGAAGTGATCGACGTAGTAGCTCGCCGCGACGTTATGCACGAACAGCTCGATACCGAAGCATGCTCCGTACGTCACGAACAGCATCCACACGCGGTAGTTCGCGGCCGCGGTCATGAAGATCGCCCAGCCGCCCTTCTTGCCGCTCTCGGGCTCGATGCCGCGCGCCAACAGCTCTTTGTAGTTACCTTGTGGGCAATCTTGCGTGAGCTTCCAGTACATGATGCCGACGATCACCATGAGCGTCGCCGGAACGATCATTGAGACGCGCCAGCCCGTGGAGCTCGTGAGGCCGTAGCCGACACCGGCAGCGAGCACCCAGGGCATGACGGACTGCGTTACGCCGCCGCCCGAGTTGCCCCAGCCGGCCGACGCTGCATTGGCCGTACCCACGACGTTGGGCGCGAACATCACGGACGTGTGGTACTGCGTGACCACGAAGCTCGCGCCGATCGCGCCGATCGCGAGCCGAAAAATCAGAAACGACGTGTAGCTCTGCGCGAACGCGATGCCAATGACAGGGATCGCGCCGAGCACGAGCAGCGATGAGTACACCGCGCGCGGCCCGTACTTGTCGCACATCGGACCGATCAACAGCCGCACCAGGATCGTGATGCCCACGGCGGCGATGTTGATGTTGGCGATCTGGTCCTTCGTGAGGCCGAAGTCACCCTTGATGACTGGCATGAGCGGCGCGACGGCGAACCACGCGAAGAAGCACACGAAGAAAGCGAGCCAGCTCATGTGAAACGCGCGCATCTGCGGCGTCGAAAAGGAAAAGAGTTTGATGCGAGTGGCTTTGACTGACTCCAGATCCATCGAGGTCTGATCTCCCAGAATGGCCGCTGACAAATCAGCGACAGGGAGAGATCTAGCGAATCAGGATTGCCGCTCTATAAACTCTCTATTTCCTCGCGTACGCAACATGGCAGGAAACCTCGATGAAACCGGGTGCGCTGCGCCAACTGACTAGAAATACAGGCTCAATCTGCGCCGGATTTATATCGTGTCCCGGTCTCGAAACCTGCGACTTTCGCTCGAAACATCGGGCAAAAACCGCCGTGCGCGCTGTCCACAACTTGCGCGACGGCGTCTGATGTCTGTGAAACTCGCGAAAACTCAGTGAGAACGGTTCTGGAGTAGGGTGAGCATGGCATCGCCCACGCGCGTGGCCGACGCAGGATTTTGACCGGTCACGAGGTGCCCGCTCGTACACACTTTGATCTGCCAATTGGGGGCGAGATCGTGGTGAGCGCCGCGCTCGATCAAGCGATCGGCGAGCATGAACGGCACTGTGCGATTCCGGGCCTGGTCTAACTGGCGCCAGCACCCCACATCGCTTGGCTATTGCTGGGCATGGCATGATCGCAGGTCCAGCCCAGGAGGGCTGTGCTGTGCCTCGCCAGTCAAACACACTCGGGCTGCTTGTCGTTGGCGTGTTTCTCGTCGCCATGCGCGCACCTGCGCTCGCCCAGGAGAAGCCAGCCTGCAGCGGCGAGCAGTGCCCGCAGCCCACGGCGGCGAAGAAAGAGCTCAACACTTTCGACATCACACTGAATGGCTTCTACAGGTTCGGCGGAGATGTGGAGCGCGGAAGCTTTGGCTTCGGCGCACTCGCAGGCATCGGTGGCCACATCGTTCCCCAGTACGCGGTCCAGCTCATAGCTGGCATTGAGATCATCCAACGCTCGAACACCTCAACGCTGCTCGGCTTGGGCTTACGGCGAGACGCAGCGGATCGCTCGTCGATGGTGCGCGCTGCTTTGAGCGCATACATGCGTCTCCCAGAAGACAGTGAGTATCTTCCTGGCTTTGCACGCCGCGATGTGCACGTCGGCCTGCAAGCACGCGTCGACGTGCTCTTCAGCGTAGACAGCGGATTTGTGGGCTTTGGCTGCAGCAATGTCATCGTCGACGGCGACGTCTTGTTCAGCCTCGGCGTGCTGGTCGCAGTCGAGTAGATCAGTGAGCGCGACCGTACATTCGCGTCGCGAAGCAATCGGTTCGCTGGCATGCTGCGGCAGCATCACGCGCGCTCTGTGCCAGCGCCGGCTCGTCGAGACCGCGGGCCGTGCGCTCGATGAGCTCGACCGGAGGCGGCCGAGTCGGCAGCTCGCGCGCGAGACCCTGCACGAACTGCTGCAGGCTGCGCCGGGTAAGCTCGCGGTCGTGCGTGGCCAGTGCGAGCCCGATCATCGGCTTGACTTGCTCGGCTTCTGCAGGATGTGACGCGAGCCAGCTGCGGTAGAGCGTCGCGCCTTCTGCAGCCCGCCCGTGCGCCGCCCACAGAAATGCGAGGTCTCTGTGCGCGACCCCGGTGACGTCGCCGGACAGCGCCGCTTGCAGCAGCAGCTCGGCCTGATCGGGAGCGTCGTGCACGAGCATCGCGCCGAGCTCCGCGGAGCAGCTCGAATCCTGCGGCGCGAGCGCGAGGCAACGTTGGAGGTAATGCGCCGCTTCGACTTCGCGGCCTGCCTTACGCAGCGCGAGCGCCGCGCGTCGCGCGTGCCAGGGTTCTTCTGGGAATTGTGCGCTTGCCTGTGTCCAGAGCGCGACGGAGTCATGAAACGAGGCGTCGTACGCCCGACGCTCGAGGCCCCACACGAGCACCACGATGAGCAGTGCAGACTGCAACAAGGTCCGCAGGCGCGGCGCGCGATGCGCGAGTGTCATGGCAGCCCAGGAAAGACCGAGCGCGAGAGGTGCCGTCGAGAGAAACAGATAACGCCCCGCGACGTACTGCGCCCACGGTGGGTTTATGATGATTGGTACCAGAGGCAGGATGAACAGCAGCAAAAGCGCAGCCCAAGGTTTGCGTTGGTATGCGCCCGCAATGGCAACGCCCGCGAGCGCGATGCCGAGTATTCCCCATACCCAAGCACGTGGCTCGTGCAGCGAGCTGCCAAGCAGACTTCTCGGCAGCTCAGGGCTCAAGCCGAGAGGAAGCACAGCAAAACGTGCGAACAACCCGAGCTGCTGCGGGATCCGCAGCCACGTGGGTCCTTGAAAAGGCCGATGTGTGAGGTCGAGCGAGAGTGTTTGAGCAGCGTCGGGAACGGTCTGCGCGTACATATACAACACGAACGCGCTCATGCTCACGAGTGTGAGATAGAGCGCTGCGTGGCGCCGCAGCGCGCTGCGCCACTGTCCGGGACTTTGCACGACGAGCTCTTGGACGAGCACACAAGGCAGCAACATCAACGCGATCGGCTTCGAGAGCAGCGCGAGCGCCGCGCAAGCACACGCCCCGACGCGCGCGCGCAAACCCGGCTGAAACGCGAGATACAACACTGCAAACGACAGCGCGCCACACATCAGCTCCTTGCGGCCCGACAACCAAGTCGCGGACTCGACGTGGGCGGGGTGCACTGCAAAAAGCAGACTGGCAGCCGCGGCGACCAGATTGTCTGGCTTGCCCACCGCTCGCAAGAACGCGCGCGACCACATCCACACGCCGAGCACGCACAGCAAGTACCAGAGCAGCTGTTGGAGGCGGAAGGCACTCGGCGCAGGACCGAACAGCGCGCGATCGACCGCAAGCGACAATGTCTTCAGCGGCATGTACTCCATCACGCCGCGGAACTGTTGCGGGCGGAAGTAGTCGAGCAGTGGTCGCTCGTCTAAACCGTTCACCAACTCGTGCTCGACGATCGTGAATGGATCGTCGTAGTCGACGAAGTCGTAGCTGAAGGACGCTGCGCCCTGCAGCGCCACCACCAGCACGAGCACAAAGCCCCAAGCTCGACCGAACAAGCCGGAAGACATTGCGACATGGTACCGGAAAACACTTTTACTCCGCCGCGCTTAGCTGCGTGTAGGCGCTTCTGCGTGATGAGGTCCGCTTACATCGCGCCGTAGTCAACCTCGGCCACGGGGCTCAATCTCGCGCCAAAACAGCCGATACTTCTATTTGGTGCGATTGGTGTCACAGGGGGTATGGCGGCGGCTCGCGTGGAGTGTCGCAGCGCTTGTGTTGTGTGTGCTCAACGCACGCTGCGCTGAACATCACTCTTCGGATCTCGGAGACGAGGAGGCTGCTCGTAAGAAGATACCGGCGAACGTCCTGCGCGATCTCGAGCGTGGGCTGACCACCGATGTTGTGATCGCGCTGGCGGAGCCAGAGGCCACCAGCGACGCGCAGCTGCAGAACATGGAGCTCATGCCGGCGGAGGTCGCCGAGCCGCTGCGCGAAGAGATCGTACAGGACCGCGCCGAGCTGTATAGGGCTCTGCAGGATCGTGTGATCGGGCGCGCACCTACGCGCGGGTTGGTGCTGGTGAAGCGCTACGAGAACCTGCCGATCCTGCATTTTCAGGCGTCGCAGGTGCCTGCGCTCGTCTCGCTCTTGCAGCAGCCCGAGGTCGACGGCGTCTTCGAGGACTTTCGCTACGAGCATCAGCTGACTCGGAGCTTGCCGCTGATCCAGCAGCCGACGGTCGCGGCCAACGGCTTGCGAGGCGAAGGTACTTCGGTCGCCGTGTTCGACACAGGTTGCGACTTTACGCGGTCGGATTTTGGCTCGTGTACGAGCGCTGGCGCGCCTGGTTGCAAGGTCGCCTTTGCGAGAGATTTCGGCGGCGACGACGGCTCGCGCGACGACAACGGACATGGCACGAATGTGTCGGCGATCGTGCTCGGTGTTGCGCCGCAGACGAAGATCTTGGCGCTCGATGTGTTTGCGGGCGGGTCGGCGCGCTGGACAGATCTGTTGGCCGCGATGGACTGGGTGATCGCGAATCGCACCACCTACAACATCGTAGGCATCAACATGAGCTTGGGCGGCGGGCAGTACAGCGCGACGTGTGGTGGCGATGCGATGTCCAACGCCATCAAGAGCGCGCGCAGCTTGGGTGTGCTGACTGCCATCGCGTCCGGCAACAACGGTTGGTCGCAGTACATGTCAGCGCCGGGCTGTGCGCCCGATGCGATCTCTGTCGGTGCCGTGTACGCGGCGAATTTCGGCGGCCGGGGGTACTCGGCCTGCTCTGATCTGGCGACCGCCGCCGACAAGATCACATGCTTCTCCAACTCGACTTCGTTTCTGTCCATGCTGGCGCCGGGCGCGTTGATCAGCGCGGGCGGATACACGATGGCAGGCACGTCTCAGGCCACCCCGCACGTGGCCGGAGCGATCGCGGCGCTGAGATCTGCGTTCCCAGACGAGTCGATCGCTTCCACCGCCGCGCGCTTGACCGAGAGCGGTCCTACGATCACCGACCCGCGCAATGGCGTGACCAAACACCGCCTGGATCTGTTGGCCGCGCTGAATGGCGAGGGCATCGCTGACCGTACCGCACCCACCGGCAGCATCTCGATCAACGGTGGCGACGGGTTTACGCGATCCAACACTGTGACGTTGGCACTCACGGGTACTGACAATCAGAGCGCGGTGGAGATCTGCGTCAGCAACACGAATTCTTGCAGTACATTCGTGCCCTTTGTGTCCGGAATGAGCTGGACGCTGCAGGAGGGTGACGGCCTCAAGACCGTGTATCTGACGTTGCGTGACGCATCGAACAATCAGACGAAGGTGTCAGACACCATCACGCTGGACGCCACGCCTCCATCGGGCTCCAACTTGAGCATCGTGCCGGCTGATGGCGCCGTGTATCTCAACTGGACGCAAGCCAGCGATGCGGCTAGCGGTTTCGAGCGCTACATCCTGCGTGTGGCGCAGGACAATCCGTCGAGCTGCACGGATGGCGCTCAGTTGTCCGCGGGTGGCGCCACATCGTTCGTGCACACGAAGCTGCAGAACGGCGCGACCTACGCATATCGGCTGTGTCTTCTGGATAAAGCCGGCAACATGGGTGAGGGCCCGACCGGGCTCGGCAAACCGGCGGTAGAACACGGCACGCCGTTTGGCGCCGTGATCATCAACGGCGACGCGGAGTTTGCGAGCAGTCGGAACGTCGTGCTGACGCTCACCGCGACGGATACAAGTGACGCCGTACAGATCTGCGTGAGCAACGGCGACAGCTGCACGGACTGGGTGTCGTTTATCCCGATCTTGCCTTGGCGCATCGACGCGGCTTCCGGAACCGCGACCGTCAAAGTCTGGTTCAAGGATGGACACGGTGTGCTGAGCGCCACGCCGGTGAGCGACAGCATTCGCGTGGACCTCGACAAACCCGGCTCGAGCATCTTGTCCGCGCAGGCTGGCAATGCAGAGGTACGCCTGACTTGGACGAGCGCGACAGACGCCACCAGCGGCCTGGTGGGGTATCGCATCGTCGCGCAGCTGGTAGCGGCGCCGAGCTGCGCTGAAGGTGTGCAGATCTATCGGGGCACCGCGACGAGCTTCACGCACAGTGGCTTGAAGAACGGCGCCGACTACGGCTACCGCGTGTGCACATACGATATGGCCGGCAACGAGCAAGACGGCAGCTCGGCGCTGGTGCGGCCAGTGCCCGAGCGCGACGCGCCCGTAGGCACCGTGGAGATCAACGCCGGCGCAGGCTACACGCGCGCGTCGGAGGTGACGCTGACGCTGATGGCGACGGACGCCAGTGGCGTCGCCGAGATGTGCATCAGCAACACCACGAGCTGCAATGCTTGGCTCGGCTACGCGCCGATGTTGCCTTGGACGCTCGACACCAGCACCACTGCTGGCCGCGTTTACGTGTGGTTCCGCGACATCTACGGCACCACCAGCAGCGCGCCGATCAGCTCCAGCATCGTGTTCGACACGACCGCTCCGCAGGATGGGCAGCTGACGGCGACAGCGCAGGACGCCGCCGTCAGCGTCAGCTGGAGCGGCGTGACTGATGCCAGCGGTGTGACGAGCTTCAAGCTTGTCGGACAGGCAGGCGAGGCTCCGAGCTGTGCTGATGGGCCCGAGCTCTACTCCGGGACTGGCTCGTTGTTCCTGCATAGCGGGCTCACGAACGGGACTGTGTACGGCTATCGGCTCTGTCCGACCGACCGCGCGGGCAACCAAGGTTCCGGTCCAACGGCGAGCGCGCGGCCTGTTCCAGAGCTGGAACCGCCCACGGGCAGTCTGACTATCAACGCGGGCGCTGCCTACGCGACCAGCGTCGATGTGACTGTGCGGGTGACTGCGAGCGACGCGAGCGGTGTCGCGCAGATGTGTCTGAGCAACGAGCCCACGTGTCAGAGCTGGGTGACGTACACTGAGACTAGCAGCTGGAAGCTCAGCAGCAGCGGAGCGATGGCGACCGTGTATGCATGGTTGCGCGACACTTACGGGAGCACGACCTTGGTTCCCGTCAGTGACACTATCGTGGTCGACAAGTCACCGCCTTCGGCGGGTCGGCTGGACGCGGTTCCCGGCAACGCGCGTGTTCAGCTGACGTGGTCGGATGTGACTGATGATGTGAGTGGTGTGGCTCGCTACAAGCTGGTCGGCCAAGCGGGCGCCGTTCCTAGCTGCGACAACGGGCCAGTGCTTTACACAGGCGCCAACCGAACGTTTGCGCACGAAGGTCTCACAAACGGCTCGGTCTACAGCTACAGGCTCTGTCCGATCGACGCCGCGGGCAACATGGCCTCGGGCGCCAGCGCGGTCAGCAGACCTGCTCCAGAGCGCGATGCTCCCGTGGGCACGCTCGTAATAGCGGCAGGCGCGATGTATGCGAACAGCGCGGATGTGACGCTCACCCTGAGCGCGAGCGACGCGAGTGGGGTCGCACAGGTGTGCTTGAGCAACACGGCGCAATGCAGCGCGTGGCTGACGTACGCGCCGAGCATGCCTTGGCGCCTCGACACCAATGCCTCGTTGGCGACGGTCAACGCGTGGTTCCGAGACACCTTTGGCAACGCCAGCCTGACGCCGGTCAGCGACACGATCGCTGTGGATCTGGTCGCGCCCGAGTCGGGAACGCTGAGCGCGACCGCGTCGAACACCAGGGTGGCTTTGACCTGGACGGGCGCGAGTGACGCTGGCAGCGGTGTCGCCGGGTACAAGCTCGTCGCCGCTGAGGGCGGCGCACCAACCTGCGCGCAGGGCAGCGAGATCTATCGCGGTGTGGGCACGGCTTTCATGCACACGGGTCTGACCAACGGCGTGATCTACGGCTACCGACTGTGCGCCATCGACGCTGCAGGAAACACCGGCACCGGTACCACGGCCAGCGCGCGCCCGGCGCCGGAGCGTGATGGTCCCATCGGCAGTGTGGTGATCAATGGCGGCGCGGCGTATACGCGCGTGCAGTCGGTAACGCTTGGGCTCGCGGCCACTGACGCGAGTCAGGTGACCGACATGTGCATCAGCAACACTTCGAGCTGCACCGCTTGGAGCAGCTTCGCGGTGACGTCCAGCTGGAACCTCGCGACCGGCGCCGAGATGGCGGAAGTCAGTGTTTGGTATCGCGACGTCTACGGCAACGTCAGCGCGGCGCCTGCGCGGGACACGATCGTGGTGGACAGCACGGCGCCGACTTCGGGCATGCTCAGCGGTCAGCCCAGCAACGCAGCGAACATGTTGAGCTGGACAGCAGCGAGTGACGCTAAGAGCGGCGTCGCCGGTTACAAGCTGGTGATGGCGCTCGACGCCATCCCGGAGTGCGACACAGGCACGAGCATCTACACAGGCACAGCGCGCAGCTACACGCATACCGCGCTCGAGAACGGGCGCGCTTACGGCTATCGGATCTGCGCGAACGATGCAGCGGGCAATGTCGCATCGGGTCCGACCTTGATGCTGCGACCCGCGCCGGAATTTGTTGGGCCGACTGGCACGGTCGTGATCAACGACAACGCGCAGTACACACGAGACACCGCCGTGACCTTGACGCTCTCCGCGCAAGACCCGAACGGGGTGGCGGAGGTGTGCATCAGCAACAGCATGAGTTGCCAGCAGTGGCGCGCCATGCAGCCGACCAGCGCTTGGATGATCGCAGCCAGCGGCGGCAGCACACTGGTTTACGTCTGGTTCAAGGATACTTACGGCAACGTGAGCGCGACACCTGTCAGTGATTCGATCATTCTCGATCGCACCGCACCGCAGGCTGGTGCGCTCACAGCGAATGCGGGCAATGCTTCAGTCTCGCTGACGTGGGAGGATGCCAGCGACATGGCTTCCGGGATCTCGCGCTACGATCTGTATGCTGCCGCGCCGGGCGCCGAGCCAACTTGCTCTGGCACACCGGTGTACTCCGGCGCGGGCAAGTCTTTCACGCACACAGGGCTCGTGAACGGCAGCACGTACGGCTACCGACTGTGTCCGATCGATGGCGCTGGCAATGTGGGTACTGGGTCGACTGCGAGCGCGCGGCCGCGTCCCGAAACCACGGGCCCGACGTGCACAGTCTCGATCAACGCAGGTGCTTCGTTCACCAACAATGCGAATGTGACGCTGACGTTGTCTGCCACCGATCCGAGCGGTGCGCCCGAGATGTGCATCAGCGACAGCGCGATGTGCACCACTTGGACGAGCGCGAGCGCACAAGCGAGCTTCACGCTGCGCGCGCAGTCCGGCGCTGTGACCGTGAGTGTTTGGTTCAAGGACAGCTATGGCAACATCAGTGCAGCTCCGTGCACCGACAGCATCATCATCGACAAGACAGCGCCGCTGAGTGGCGAGCTCACCGCAGAAGCGCCTGCCCTCAATGTGACTCTGCGCTGGACGGCCAGCTCGGATAGCGGCAGCGGTCTCGCGAGCAACAAGCTCGTCGTGCGCAAAGGCGAGATGCCCAGCTGCACGACAGGGACCGAGATCTACTCGGGTGGCGGCTCAACCTTCACGCACACTGGCTTGGAAGACGGCGCGACCTACTTCTACCGATTGTGTCCCGTGGATGGTGCGGGCAACGTCGGCGAGGGTGCGACGGCGAGCCTACGCGTGATCTCCGAGCGCGAGGGCCCGATCGGCCAAGTGTCGATCAATGCCGGTGCTGAGTTCACGCGCACTGCCGAAGTGACGCTGACGATCGCAGCCAGCGATCCGCACGGCGTCGTGCAGATGTGCGTCGCAAACGCGGAGAGCTGCAGCGCCTGGCAGCCATTCGCTGCGACGTTGCCTTGGACGCTCGACGTTGCCCCGGAGAACAACCGTGTTCGCGTGTGGTTCAAAGACGACTTCGGCAACGTGAGCGCGCAGCCCGCGAGCGACACGATCGTATTGGACTCGCAGAGCCCGAACGGCGGTCAGTTGTTCGCTGTGCCTGCGAACGCCAGCGTGACGCTGACCTGGACCGGCAGCGCTGACAGCGTCTCGGGCGTGGCCGGCTATCGCTTGCGCGTGAGTGAGGGTGACGCTCCCAGCTGCGAGAGCGGGACTGAGATCTACTACGGTCCTGCGCTCAACTATCCGCACACAGGGCTGCAGAACGGCACGAGCTACGGCTATCGCGTGTGCCCGGTCGACCGCGCGGGCAACATGGGTGCGGGTGTTAGCGCGACGGCTCAACCCAAGCCGGAGTTCGATGGCCCACAGGGCAGTGTGACCATCGCGGGCGGCGCTGTGTACACAAACACGTTGGAAGTGACGCTGACCATCTCCGCGCAGGATCCGAGCGGTGTGACTGCCATGTGCATCAGCAACGACAGCGCGTGTTCGAGCTGGAGCGCCCTTGCGACGAGTGTGACCTGGGCGCTGGGCGTGAGCTCGGGTCCCGCGGTGGTCTACGCCTTGTTCAGAGACAGCTTCGGCAACGTGAGTAGTAGCGTGGTGAGTGACAGCATCATTGTCGATCGCGAGCCGCCGAACACGCATTCCTTCAGTGCGACGCCAGGCAACGCCGCTGTGAGCGTGCTCTGGTCGGCCAGCGATTCCGTGAGCGGCGTCTCGCAATATCGGCTGATGGCTGCAGCAGGGACCGCGCCCGGCTGCGCTGCGGGCACGCCGGTGTACCAGGGCACGAGCACGCAGTTCACGCACAGCGGCTTGCAGAACGGAACGTTGTACGCCTATCGCATCTGCGCGGTCGACGCTGCGGGCAACTGGGCGACGGAACGGACGCTCACTGCGCGCCCGGCGCCGGAGTTCGTGGCGCCTACAGGCAGCGTCGCGATCAACGCGGGTGCCGCGAACACTGCCAGCACACAAGTTGCGCTCACGCTCACTGCGCAAGATGCGAGCGGCGTCGCGGAGATGTGCATCAGCAACAGCAGCAGTTGCCTGAGCTGGTTGAGCTTCGCGCCTTTTGCGCCGTGGACACTCGAATCTAGCAACGGCAGCTCGCTTGTACGCGTCTGGTTCAAAGACACTTATGGCAATGTTAGTGCTCAACCAGTGAGCGACACCATTGTGTTAGATACAGTCGCGCCGGGTGGTGGTGAGCTCAATGCGAGCCCAGGCGACAGCCAGATACAACTGCTCTGGACGGCTGCCTCCGATGCGACCACGGGTGTCGTGGCCTACGTGCTGCGTAGCGCGCTCGACAACACCCCCGCCTGCAATACTGGTGACGAACTGTACCGCGGCGCCGCCATGAGCTTCGTACACACGGGCCTGCAAAACGGCGCGTTGTATGCTTATCGTGTCTGTCCGATCGACGCGGCTGGCAACGTGGGCGCGGGGATCACGATCAGCACGCGACCAGCGCCCGAGCTCGAGCCACCGACCGGAAGGGTCTACATCAACGCTGGTGCGCGCATCGTCGGCACGCAGCAGGTCTCGTTGACGATGACCGCGACTGACGCCAACGGCGTCACGCACATGTGCTTGAGCAACACGACGACCTGCAACGATTGGGTCGCGTTTGCGAGCAGCAGCGCTTGGACGCTGGCCACGAGCGAGGGCCCTGCGGTAGTGCGCGCGTGGTTCCGTGACAGCTACGGAAATGCGATGGTCGTGCCCACGTCTGCGACGACCGTCGTAGACATGCAAGGCCCGGTCATGGGTGCGCTGAACACGCTGCCGACTCCAGGCAAGGTCTATCTGAGCTGGAGCGCCGCGAGTGATGTTGCGGGTGTCGCCTCCTACACGCTGATGCGCGCAGCAGGCGAGACCGCACCAAGCGACTGCACGACAGGCGAAATGGTCTATTCCGGCACGGACAGAGCCACGAATCACAACGTCGCTCCGGGCACGTACTCCTATCGCTTGTGCGCAACAGACCTAGTCGGCAATCGGTCCGAAGGCACAACACGTACGGTGATCGTGCCGTAGACCTACAATCATCCTGACAGTCGGGTAGCGTCACTGCTGTATCAGATCAACCCAGGCATCTGGATAACCTGGTAGCCGCGTCGCAGCTTTCTGTAGTTCCGCCTCCGGTGTCCGACACTGGCCTTCCTGCCTGGTTCAGTTACGGGAGACCGCAGCCATTGGCTGCGGTCGTTGGTCGAAGTCGCAGAGGTGTGAGGAAGGTCATCCATGAGCGTGCGCTGCTGAGCTAAATCTTCAGCGTGGCGAGCGAGTGTGCTCGGCCACTGCTGTCGTAGCTCAGGGGGAAGTATGCGCGAATCGGAGTCGGGGATTGTAAAGAATCGATTAAAGACCCGCAGCGTTGTGACCGTGGCGGTCATATACATGTACGCGCTGTCGATGCTGAGCGCGATGACGACCGAGCATAGGTCGCTGCTGTTTGCTTTCGTTGTCTACGTCCTCGTCACGATTGTGGTCGCAAGAGCGATTCTCCTTCGTGAGCTCGCGCTGGTGGGTTCACAGATCAATAAATTCAAGAAGAATTTCCCTTTCTCGGCTTACGGTGCGGTGTTTGGTGAGTTCCAACATGTCTTCTTTTCTCAACAGTCGATCGTTGATTCTCTCGAGAAGGTGACAGGTCAAGGCCTGAGCGAGAGGACGCCTGCTGGTCCTTTGACGAGCCTCTCGTTGGCCGACATCGACAAGGACATCCTAAGCGTCGATGCGCGGCCGTTCCTCAGATCAGACGCCGGGTCAACCGTGCGCGGAACAACGATCACGCTGCTGATGCATACTGCTCTTCACGGGAAGATGCATTGTGTTCGCTGGTGGGTGATGGGGCGTGGCTACGTTGATCGCAATCGGTACTTCTTCGCGCTGGCGAGGGCACCACTCACTCTACCGTTTTGGATCGTTCCCTACTTCAAGCGCGACGTGGATGTCGTCTCGCATTTGCGAACGATTTATCCTGGCTTCTACAATGATGTCGACGTTGTCCGTATTGCACGCTGCCTCCACGAGACGGTCTTCGACTCTTTGGTAGCTGCTCTCGAACACTACGGGATCGATACCAGTGATCTGAAGACTCAGCGCGCGCAAGTCATGAACATCAATGTCTCGGGTGGCAAGCTCGAGATTGGCAACGTCGTGCAGGGCGCAGCCAACCGCATTTCTTCGATGGTGCAGAAGGCAAAGGCCGCATGAAGCGCGACATCAATTTCAATGTTCGCAATGGCAACGTGCGCATCGGCAACGTCGCGCAAGGCAGTCGTAACGTCATGACCGCTCACCAAGATGTGCGGTCAGAACGTGTCGAGAGTGCATTCGAGGAGGCATTCGCCGAGCTCGAACATGCCCGCAACGAAGCACGCGCCACTTCGTCAGAGCTAGACGCTCTGACGAAGGAGCTCGATGGGCTCAAGCAGCTCGTTTCGGCGCGCGAGGAACGAGCTGCCGCCGAGTCCGAGCTCAAGCGGATCGAGGGACGGTTCAAGTGGGCGGCTCCGATCTTGAAGGTGCTGGCCGAGTCCTTGTTGCCTGGTGTGCTGAGCAAGCTCTTTTGAGCGGATTCTTGGTGGGCGTACGTCGAATCCGCTTGGGGCGTTCTTGATGTAGCGGGCTGGTCCTGCCCTGCAACGCGGGGTTGCGAGCCGACTTTCTTGTGAACCGACGACATTTGCGGGTGCAATTTGCCCGAGGGGGTGATAATGCGAATCAATAGCAAGAAGCTATGCCGGAAACGTTTGATTCGCTGCCCGCCATGCTGCGGTTTCAGGGCGCTGAAGTGCGCCGTTCTGCCAATCGGCTGACCACTTCGCTTGGACGTGCCACGCGTGTGGTGCTGGAGTGCGAGAGCGATGGTGGTCTGCGGGCCGCGGAGCTTGCAGGGCCCGACCTCACGCACGCGCTTGCGATCGCGCTGCGTGCGGTGTTCGAGTGGCGACCGGCGACCGACGAGCTCACGCTCGAGTTGCCAATGGCGATCGGTCGCGACTTGGCGCGCCGAGGATTCGTGGAGCTTTGCGCTACGCGCTGTGTGCGCGGCGCGCTCGCCCAGCATGCGCCGCTGTGGCTGCGCGCTGAACGTGCCGCGGAGTTTCCGCTGCGCTTTATTGTCAGTGATGGCAAGCGGCATCCCATGCGGCCAGCGAAGCCGAACGGCACGGTGTATGAGCGGCACGTGGCCGCGCTCGACAGCGTGTTGACGTTTCGCACGCTCGATCCGGAGCGTGACCTGGCCACCTTCCACGACTGGATGAACCGCCCGCGCATCGCACCGGTGTGGGAGCTGCAGGGCACGCGCGCCGAGCACCGCGCCTACTTAGATCGCCTCGAACATGATCCGCACACGCTGGCATTGATCGGCGAGTTCGATCGCGAGGCGTTTGGTTACTTCGAAGTGTATTGGGCCAAAGAGGATCGGATCGCACCGTTTTACGCCGCGGACGACTACGATCGCGGCCTGCATGTCCTGGTCGGTGAGGAGCGGTTCCGAGGCCCGCAGCGGGTGGCTGCCTGGCTGTCAGGGCTCGCGCACTACGCATTTCTCGAAGACCCACGCACGCGCAACGTTGTAGCCGAGCCACGTGCGGACAACACACGCATGATCGACTACTTCGAAGCTTGCGGCTTCCACCGCCAGCGCACCTTCCACTTTCCGCACAAGCGCGCCGCGCTCATGGTGCTGCCTCGCGAGGTATTCTTCGAAGAGCACTGCCCCTAGCAGTAGTGCTATTCGAGCGTGTATGCGAATTCGCCCTTGTCCACAGTGATCTCTGCGCGCTTGAGGGTTTGGCCGGAGAGGGTTCGGGTCAGCAGCGCTTGGCTGATGCTCGGCAAGAGCGTGTTGGTGAGCAAGCCGTCGATGACGCGCGCGCCGCTCTCGAGCTCGGTGCAGCGGCTGACAATCAAGTCGACAACCTTATTGTCAAATATTAGTGGCACACCTTGTGACTCAGCCAAGCGCTTCTGAATGCGCGCGAGTTGCAGTCGGACGATGTTGCTGAGCATGTCTTCGCTGAGCGGGTAATACGGGATCGTCACCATGCGGCCGAGTAGGGCGGCGGGGAACACCTCCAAGAGAGGTTGGCGGAGCGCCTTTGCAATCGTCTCGGGGTCGGGCTTGCCCGCGCGGCACATCTGCAAGATCAGGTCACTGCCGACGTTCGAAGTCAGCAAGATCAGCGTGTTCTTGAAGTCGATGCGCCGGCCTTCGCCGTCTTCCATGCTGCCCTTGTCGAACACCTGGAAGAAGATCTCGTGCACATCTCGGTGGGCCTTCTCGACCTCGTCGAGCAGCACCACGCTGTAAGGCTTGCGCCGCACGGCTTCGGTCAGCACACCCCCTTCGCCGTAGCCGACGTAACCCGGAGGCGCGCCTTTGAGCGTGGAGACCGTGTGCGCTTCCTGGAACTCGCTCATGTTGATCGTGATCAGGTTCTGCTCGCCGCCGTACAAAGTCTCGGCGAGTGTGAGCGCGGTCTCCGTCTTGCCCACGCCCGAAGGTCCTGCGAGCAAGAACACGCCGACCGGTTTGCTCGGGTTTTCGAGGCCCGCGCGCGAGGTCTGGATGCGCCGGCCGATCATCTCCAGCGCGTGGCTCTGCCCGATCACACGTGCACCCGCGACTTTGGGCAACTCGAGCACGGTCTGGATCTCGCTCTGCAACATGCGACCGACGGGGATGCCCGTCCAGTCGCCCACGACCGCGGCTACGGCCTGCGCATCGACGCTGGGTAGGATCAGCGGTCGTTCGCCTTGCAAGCTGGAGAGCTCGCTCTGCAGGCCGCGCAGCTCATTTAGCGATCGCTCTCGCTCCGCATTCGGCTTTGGCTCGACCAGCAGCTCCTGCGTGCTCGTCACGCTCGGCTCAGGCGTCTCGGCATCCGGCGCGTTGCCGCTCGTGCGCAACGTCGCCCGCAGCGCGAGGATGCGATCCACCAGAGTTTTCTCCGACTGCCAGCGCGCTTCCAGGTCCTGCTTGCGCTCGAGCTCCTTGCTCAAAAGATCGCGGGCACGCGTGTCGCGCTCCGCGACCTCGACGCCGACGGCGGCTTCGCGTGCGATGATCTCGAGCTCGGTCTGCAGCGCTGTGATGCGCGCGCGGCTGTCTTCCACCTCGGCGGGCACAGCGTGCTGGCTCACGGCCACACGCGCGCACGCGGTGTCTAGCAAGCTCACAGACTTGTCAGGCAGCTGGCGCGCCGGAATGTAGCGATGTGACAGCTTGACCGCCGCTTCCAAAGCTTCATCAAGCAGCTGCACGCGGTGATGACGCTCCAGCGTCGAAGCGATGGCGCGCATCATGAGCAGTGCGTTTTGTTCCGACGGCTCATCAACTTGTACGACTTGGAAGCGGCGCGTGAGCGCTGGATCCTTCTCGATGTACTTTTTGTATTCCGCCCATGTCGTCGCCGCGATCGTGCGCAGTGTGCCGCGCGCGAGCGCAGGTTTGAGCAGATTCGCCGCATCGACTGTGCCTTGTGCGCCGCCCGCGCCGATCAGCGTGTGCGCTTCATCGATGAACAAAATGATCGGCTTGGGTGACGACTGCACCTCTTCGATCACTTGGCGCAGGCGATTCTCGAACTCGCCCTTCATGCTCGCGCCCGCCGACAGTAAGCCTATATCGAGCGTACGCAGGCTGACGTCGCGTAGCTGAGGCGGCACGTCACCGCGCGCGATGCGCTGCGCCAAGCCCTCGACCACAGCGGTCTTGCCCACGCCGGCTTCACCCGTGAGAATCGGGTTGTTCTGGCGCCTGCGCAACAAAACATCGATGCACTGGCGAATCTCGTCGTCGCGGCCCACGATCGGATCGAGCTCACCTGCGCGCGCTTTCTCCGTGAGATCCACGGAGAAGCGCCGCAGTGCTTCCTGCTTGCCCATCTGCGCTGGTGGTAGCGCGCCGCTGGCTTCGCCTGGGCTCGCCGCTGCCAGCTGCGAGCCGTCGCTCGAGCGCATGGTGGCTTCGGGTGACGCCGCTGTCAGCTTCTGGTAGTTGTCGGTAAGCTCGTCGAGCTTAATCTTCTCGAACTCTTTCGATAGCGCCAAGATCACATGACGCAAGTTGGGCGTCTTCAGCCACGCAATCAACATGTGTCCCGTGCGCACTTGTGACTCTTGGAACTGCAACGTGCTGTAGACCCAGGCGCGCTCCACGCTGTCTTCGACGTGGCTCGATAGATCTGAGATGCTTGTCGAGCCGCGTGGTAGGCGATCCAGCGCCTCAGTCAGATCTTTCGAGAGGCGGGCAGGGTCGACCCGGAAGTGCGACAGAATGCGCTTGATATCGCAGTCCGGCTGCTCCACCAGCTGATGTACGTAGTGAGATAGCTCCACGTAGGGATTGCCGCGCATCTTACAAAAGACCGTAGCGCTCTCGAGCGCTTTGTACGCCAGAGGGTTGAGCTTTCCAAACAGTGAGACGCGGCTGATCTCTGACATGTTAGACCTTTCGTTCCGGAAAACTGCTGAACGGCGCTCGCTTGCTGCTACCGACCTTGCGCTCGTAATCCTGCGCAGGATCGACGATCAGATCTTCGCGCGCACGACCGCGCTTCTTTTGTGCGACCAGCCAGCTCGTGCGACCGAGCTGCGCGCCGCCACCGAGGCTAGCAGGACGAATCGCGTCTTCGGCGACAGTCAGGCGCATGTCCCACTTGAGCTCATCGCCCACGTAGCTGCGTACGAGCGCCGTGATGCGCTTGAAGCCGGGCGTACCAGGCAAGAGAGATTGGAATTGATCCTGACGCAGCGGGCCGAGCGCGACGCGGAAGCGATGCTGGCGCATCCACACGCGTGTGCCCACGAGCGCGGTGCTGGCGAGGCGCCCCATCATGGGCGCAGCCCGCTTCGGGCCTTGGCCGAGGCGCCAGCCTTGTGCTGCTGGCAGCGTCACCCACTCACCTACGAGCTCTTCGATCCGAACCTTCACGTCGAAGTAATCTTCGAGCAGAGTGCACAGGCCTTCGGCGCTCCTGGTTTGCGGCGCGAGCAAACCGGCGTAATACAACTTGGCGTTGTCAGAGACCGCGTCACGCTCGCGCAGGCTCGGCAAGCCCAAGCCGATCATCGATGCGACGTACGCTGCGAAGCGATCGGACTCGGGCCGATCGTGTTGCGTCGCGGGATCCGCGCTGCTGTGCGCGCGGTAGAACAGCGACAACAGCCGATGATGGAACATGTCCAGAAACGCGACCAGCGAACGATCGTTGCTCAAGTGCGCGCGCTGTTTGGCGTACTCACTGAGGTGCAGAGGCATCGGACCGTTCGCGCCGAGCACACCGAAGAAGTGTGTGTACAGATGAGCAGGTCGCGCGCCGTCGGCTGGCTCGAAGTGTGAGAGCGTCGTGGGCGCCGCCGCTAGCGACACCGCTTGCCCGAAGCGCACAGGCTCCTCGGCGGGGCGTGCAGCCATGCCAATGCGTGGCCATTCCCGGTACGCGCACTCCAAGCGCCGCAGCGCTTGATAGAGGTCGAACGCATAGCCGCGCTCCTGCAGCGCCTTCCATAGCTCATCGAGCTGCGGCGGTGCGCTGGCGTCGTTTGCAACCTCGCTGATCAGAGCAAGTGTCGCTGCCCGGTCGTCGGCGGCCATCGCATGATCTCTCCGCGCTGCACCGTTTTGAGCACCATCTCGGTGAAGCTGTTGATCGACACATATTTCGAGAAGAAGCGCTCCAGCACAGCGGCCAGCAGGAACACGCCGCTGCCAGAGAACGCTGCTTCATCGCACTCGAGGGTGAGCTCTAAGCCACGCCCATAGGCGAGTGGCCCGGGACCTGGGAGCGCACGCAGCACCGGCTGCGATTGGATCGATTGCACACCTTGTACTTGCTTGCGCGTCGCAGGATCGGCGATCTCCGCGTAGAGCGAGAGCATTTCGCGCAGCGCCGCAGCGCCCTTCTGCTCGTCCGAGTTGACGAGCGACAGATAGTTGAGCGTGAGATGACTGACTAAGCGCCAGGACAGCTCTCCGTGCACGTGTGAGGCGCGCGGCGCGCTCGGTCCGGCGACGCAGCGCACCACATTCACGGGCGCGCCGGATTGCAGCGAGAAATCACTCGGGCCGTGACCTACAGACATGTGGAGCGGCAAGTCGCGATTGGTGCACAGCGTCTCGATCGCGAGCTGACGCAGGTCGTGCCGAAATGGGCCACCGTCCTCATCGACGAGGCCCAAGAACACTTCACTGCCTACATAGGTCGAGCGCGGCCCTTCGGCGCGCGCTTGTGATGACAAGAGCCGCGGCTTGCGTTGGACCGTGAAGAATGCGCCGCGCGTGCCACGCTGCGCGCGCGGGCTGTACAGCGGCAAGAACTCGCGCTCGCGTACGTTGCGGGCGCCGTACCCGATCACCTTCTCGATACGATAGATCTCCAAGTCGAGCGGTCGCGTGCGATCAGGGACGACGTGGTACTCGTGATCGCGCTCGCTCAGATGGATGCGATCTGCGTTGCGAGGGAACAAGTTGATCGCGGGCGCGCAGAAAGGCAGAAGCCGCGCAGAATCGACCAAGCCTTCGAGTGACGCGTCTTCCCGATCGAGCAGCACCAGAAGCTCGAGCTCGGAGCTCTGGCAGCGTCGCACGGCGGTCTCTAGGCCCATCAGCGAGATGAACAGAAAACGGCTGGGAAACGCGAAGTATTCTTGCAGCAGGCGATAGCCGTGGAACGAGCGCGCGTTGTACGGCAACAGCGCGTCCGCGTCGTCGAAACCCACCGGCCGCGCGATCACATCTTCTTCGATGACCTCGGTGAATGCATGCGGGCGTGCGACCGGACGAGCCACGATCGCCATCGCGCCCGCGCTCAGCTGCTCGTAGATGCGCAGCGCAAGCTCGTCATTGCCCGCGATGAACAAGGGCAACTCGCGCAACGACAATTGGTCGAAGCGCAGGCCGGCTGTCGCCGCCAGCTGCAGGCGCAACATCGCCTTGGGACGACGCTTGCTGGGCAAACGAATATCGCGCAGCTCGGTCAAGAGCGTGGTGTATTGGGCGCGTTTGATCTCGATCGGCCAGAGCGTAACCGGGTGCCGCGTGCGGTACTCACACGACGTTTGATCGTTTTTGCCCAAGCGGCTGCGCAGCACGGAATCGGCTGCGACCTCGAAGCCGGCTGACAGTGCACCTTCGAGCAGATTCGGCTGCAGCTGCACGACGGTCATCGAAGGCGTGGGCGCGAGGTAGTGCGGGCAGAGCAGCTCTAACAGATGCTGCGTGAAGCGCGGGAACTCCGAGTCGAGCTTCAGCTGAACGCGCGCCGCCAGGAAGCTAAACGACTCGATCAGCCGTTCTACATAGGGGTCCGCGCATTCTAAGCCTTCGAGGCCGAGCCTGCCTGCGATCTTCGGGAACTCGCGGGCATACTCCGCGCCCATCTCACGCATGTAGCGCAGCTCTCGTTCATAATATTGGAGCAGGCGGGGATCCATCAGCTTCCCGTCGGAGACTTCAGCGATCTGTTAGGTTTGTTGGTTTCAGGCCCGGAAGGTAGCTCGCGCAGCTCAGCGACGCGTACGTTGCCGTCTTCGAAGTCGATCTCGGTGCGCAGGTACAGCTGCAGCGGTAGCGGTTGTGACCAAAGCTCCGCCTCGATCACAAAGCTCATGCTGTTGTGACTCATCTCATCTTCGTCGACAGTCAGACGCACGCGCACCGTGCGTTGGATCAGCCGTGGCTCGAAGTTCCAGATCGCTTGCCGGAGCAGCTGCTCGAGCTTCGGCACATCGATGCTGCTTAGCGTATGACCGGCGAGATCGGGCATGCCGTAGTTCAGCACGGACTTCGCGGTCTCGGGGTGCGCGCTCAGATCGACCAATGCCGAGAGCTGAGTCGTGTTGAAGAGCCAGGTCAAGTCGCGCAGCACGCTGGCGCGCAGCTTCTCTTGCGACAGCACGCGTTTGTCACGCGACTCGACCCGCGCTTCGGGCTCATCGTCTGTGAGGCGATCCAGGAGCGACGGCTGCAAGCGCTCCTTGTGCGATAACTCAGGCATGGATCAAGCGATCACGGAACGGATTCGCTGTTCTTCGCCATGTTCCACGCAGCAGGGATTTCGGCGCCAGGAGCACCCTTGCTTTGCGGCGTGTAGTAGTACTTGAACGAGGCGAAGTTGACCGCGATGTTCTCGACCAAGCGCTCGTCGGAGCCGGCGCCTGCCACGTTTACGGCAGAGATCAGCCCGTCGTACATCTCGATCTTCAAGTACTCCATGGGCTTGTCGCTGGCCGCTTTGCGAACATAGAGCGTCGCCGTGTCGAAGTGCTTGCCTTTGCAACACAGCTTGATCAAGTTAGGAGAGCTGGTGTCGACGTATTTGGTGAACGTCAGATTTTGAACGTCGACCTTGCCCGCGCCGGCACCGGTGCCGAGGTGTGCGTTGCCGGTCTGCGTCATTCCCCAGCTCCAAGAGATCACTTCGATCAAGCCCTTGTGCTTGTCATCGGTAGCCTCTCCCTTGATGTCGTCGATCTTCATAAACATGTCTACGGCCATGACAAATATCTCCCGAGCACTGCGCGTTTGCGCGCGTTGATCCAGACGTGACAGTTTGTTAGTGACGTTTCGCGACTAAGCTTTTTGCGAAGGAAGCTTCGACACCAAGCGCAGTGAGACTGTGAGTCCCTCCAGCTGGTAGTGCGGACGCAGGAAGAACTTGGCGCTGTAGTATCCAGGATCGCCTTCGGTCTCCTCGACCACGACCTCTGCGCCAGCCAGCGGCTTTTCAGCCTTCTCCTGCTCGCTGGCGTGCGCGGGATCGCCGTGCACGTACTGGTTGACCCAGCGCTGGAGGAAAGCCTGCATCTCGTCGCGCTCTTTGAACGAGCCGACTTTGTCGCGCACGATGGCTTTCAGGTAGTGGGCGAAGCGACACGTCGCAAAGAGGTAGGGCAGGCGCGCAGCCAAGTTGGCGTTGGCAGTCGCGTCTGGATCGTCATACTTGGCAGGCTTCTGCAGCGACTGGGCGCCGATGAATGCCGCAAAGTCAGTGTTCTTCTTGTGCAGCAGTGGCATGAAGCCGTTCTTCGCGAGCTCGGCTTCGCGGCGGTCGCTGATCGCGATCTCCGTCGGGCACTTCATGTCGACGCCGCCGTCGTCCGTGGGGAACGTGTGCGTAGGCAAGCCTTCGACCGCACCACCTGATTCGATGCCGCGGATGCGCGAGCACCAGCCGTATTGTTTGAACGAGCGGTTGATGTTCACAGCCATCGCATACGCTGCGTTGGCCCACGTGAACTTGCCGGAGTCCGCGCCTGCTGTGTCTTCTTCGAAGTCAAAGGCGTCGACAGGATCGCTCTTCGCGCCGTAAGGTCGGCGCGCGAGGAAGCGCGGCAAGGTCAATCCGATGTAGCGCGCCTCTTCACGCTCGCGCAGTGATCGCCACGCGGCGTGCTCTGCCGTGGTGAATAGCGTGGTCAGATCACGCGGGTTGGCGAGCTCTTGCCACGAGTCCATCAAGAACAGCGACGGCGCGGTGGATGAGATGAACGGTGCGTGCATCGCCGCGGAGATCTGTGAGATCTCGCCGAGCAGCTCGACGTCGGGAGCGGTGTGATCGAAGTAGTAGTCACCGACCAAACAAGCGTAAGGCTTGCCGCCGAGCGTGCCGTACTCATCCTCGTACAGGCGCTTGAACAGCGGGCTCTGATCCCAAGCGGTGCCCTTGTAGCGCTTCAGCGTCTTGTGCAGATCCTTCTTCGAGATATTCATCACGCGGATCTGCAACATCGAATCGGTCTCGGTGTTGTTCACCAAGTAGTGCAGACCGCGCCACGCACTCTCGAGCGTCTGGAACTGCTCGTGGTGAATGATCTGATTCACTTGCTCGGTGAGCTTCTTGTCGATCTCCGCGATCATCCCTTGCAGGGTCTTCATCGTGTCGTCGGAGATCAGCTGAGTGTGCTCCAACGCCTGGCTAGCGAGCGTCTTGACGGCGTTCTCTACCTCGGAGCGAGACTGATCCGACTTGGGCCGGAACTCTTTGTTGAGCAGGCTAGCGAGCTCACTCTGCTCGATGGGAGCGGCTTCACCCTGGCGTGCGTTTTGTGCGCTCATGGCTCACCATCCTTCTTCGGCTCGGCATCGGCGTCGTTCGCGGGCTTCGCTTGCGCGGCGAGCGCGGAGAGCAGGGCGGGGTCTCTGAGCACCTTCGCGATCAAGCCCTCGGCGCCGGTCTTACCGTCCATGTATGTGATCAGGTTGGCGAGCTGCGTGCGTGCTTCGAGCAGCTTGCGCAGCGGCTCGACCTTGGCTGCCACCGCTGCGGGCGAGAAGTCGTCCATGCTGTCGAACGTCATCGACACGGAGAGGTTGCCTTCACCAGTGAGCGTGTTCGGCACTTGGAATGCAGCGCGCGGCTTCATCGCTTTGAGCCGCTCATCGAAGTTGTCGACGCTGATCTCCAAGAACTTACGTTGGTCGACCGGCGGCAGTGGGTTGTCCGGGTCTGGTTGTCCAGACAGATCTGACATCACGCCCATGACGAAGGGCAACTCAACCTTTTGCTCCGCGCCGTACAGCTCAACGTCGTATTCGATCTGCACTCGCGGCGCTCGATTGCGCCCAACGAACTTCTGGCTGCTGCCCTTTGACACGTAGTCCTCCTATGTGTTGTCCGCCTCGTTTGGGCCCCGAATCACTTCGAGCTCGGCGGTGCCCGCCGGCGTCAATTCGCGCACGATCTCCGAGAAGCTCATCGTGCACAGGCGCCGTGCGCGCTTGAGCAAGATGGGCACGGGGCTAGATGGCTCGTTGCGCTCGTAATACGAGCACAGCAGATCGAGCATGCGCTGCACATCGCCGCGCGATCGGATCTGGAGCGGTCCGGACGACTTCCCAGCGCTCGTCGTGCTGCTGCTGCTTTGAAGTGTTAGGCCGTCCATGTTCATATCGGTCTCTTGCTCTGCTTCGGTCTGTGCTGAGTCGGTTGCTGAACCTTCGCGCGCTGCCACACGCGCCGCGAACAGTCGATGCATTTGCTCTAGTAGAGAGGTGAGCTCGTCGAACCGTAAGCTCTGAGATTCGAGCTTGTCTGTGGCTTGCTTTTCGATGCTCCGCAAGTCATCCAGGCTCTGTTGTAGCGCAGCCGTTAGCTGCTGCAGGTGACTTGCGTCACAGTTGTTGAGGGCGGCTTCAGTCTTGCTGTGCGCTGGGTCAGCGCTGCCGCTGCGAGCGGCGTCGTGTGCGGCGCTGATGTCTTTGAAGCTGAAGCTGCCGAGCGATGGCACGACAACCAAAGGCACGCTCCGCAACGGCAGGAGCACGCTCTGGCGATCACTCAGCTCGCGCAGCGCGTTCAGACGCATGGTCGCGTCGCCGTCTGACGGATCCAATACTGGATGCACTGCGTCCCAGTAGCGTTCGAGCAACTCGCGCACGACGTGGATGCCGGCGCTGTATGCGACAACGCCCGACAGACGCAGCTGTGCTTTGGCTAGCGTCGCCGCGACACGCAGGTCTTTGGTGCGTGCGAAGAAGCCCGCGGCAGTCTCAGAGAGCTCGCGCCAGTTCGGTCCGTCGCTCGCTTCACTCGGACCGACGATACGTTCTTTCGGTAGGCAACGCGCAGCTTCCACGAGCGCATAGAACGCGGCCTCCTCGTCGAGGTTCGGGCCACATGGCGCCTGTGGGCTCACAGGGGACAGGAGCGTTTCAAGGTCGAGCGGGACCATTTTGTAGATCCGGGCTGCAGCCAATGGCGGCAGGTTCGAGGAATCGCGCGCTATGTCGCGAGTTTGTTACGAGTCATTGTGCGTGAGAGAAAATGCTAAGTCTATGTCGCTCCATGTGACGGCTATGTCTAACACCAGAGGACACTGGAGCTTGTGCGTGTTGGTGGGTCGCGTAAGGGTGATGCGTGCTAACAGCTAAGATGGGCCATTTGAGCAGCCAGCTCTGGGATGCTCGCCTGCGCTGAATCGCTGAGCTTCGGCTCGAGCAGCGCGCGCGCGCGATCCAGAGCCTCCGGGCGCTCGGTGGTGAGCGGCCATAAGCGTGTGCTCTGATGGAGCTTGCTCGCGCTGAACGCGAGCAACTGGTCCGACGCGTATCCGAGCGCGAGCAGCAACCTGGGCTGTGCGCTGCTCCACAGTAGTGAAAGTGCGCCTTGAGTCCAGCGCAGCCGCGCCGCCGTCAGCGTCAGCCAAAGGCTCGGCCCAAGCTCCCGATCGAGCGGACAGTCGAGCACAGTGGGAGGGCCGTTCGGCGGGCCGATCTGCAGCGCCGCGGTCGCTGTGCACAGGGTCAAGAGCGCGTAGTGTTCCGCGCCCTCGGGCTGCCCTGTTAGTGCGCTGCGCAGGGTTGTGGTCGCGTTCGAGAGTGCCAGCCTCTTAGCGAGCGCCTCTGCAGCTGCCAGCTGCTCCGCGGCCTCGGGCGCACGCAGACCCGCGACGCGGTCGCGCAGCGCATCGAGCTCCAGCTCAGCGGCTTCGCGTAGCGTGCTCTCTGCGGCGACGAAGAACGGCTCGTACATGGCGGGTAGGGCGCTGAGCCGCAGCATCGCGTCGCCAGTGGGCAGCGATGTAAAGATGGCCAGCGGGTAGCTGCGGCCTACGCGATCGAAACTCTTGACCAAGCTTCCGACCGCTACATCCTCACAACCTGCAGCGCTGAACACGAAGCGGATGCAGTCGGGGCCGAGGTCGTGTTTGCCGTGGTACAGGTTCTGCGAGCTCGCGCTGAGCCAGCGGTCGAGCTCAGTGCTGATCTTACTGCCGATGTGCTGGCGCACGAAGTCGCCGCATGCTGGGATTTTGCCGAGAAAACCGCACAAGCGCGCTTCGCTCATGGCTACCTGCACGCCGTCCCGCCTGCGATCTGTTTAGGCGGCTGCACATTGCGGCCTCTCACAGGATGCATCAGTGCCGAGCCCGTTCGACCAGTCACACCGAAGAATGGCGTTTCACTGCGCTTGGTGCGGATATCGACCTGTAAGGTCACATCGTGTGTTTGTAGCTTCCACGCGACAGTGAAGGTGCGACCCGGCTCCGAGCGCAACGTTCCTGCTTCGAGCAGGCGGAACAGGCCCCACGCTCCATCTTGCTTGATCCTCTCATGCATGCCGTTGGCACCTTTGATCGTGATGGACGCGCCACCGGAAGGGTCCTCACCTGGCCAGCTCAGCGCTTTCCACTGCTCCGGGCCGTTGTAGTGCTCGACGGTCTTGCCACCGACAGAGAAGGCTGTCATCGCGACAGAAGGGCTCGGGTGGACCTTCACTTCGAAGTCGACGCGCGGCTCCTCCGCGCCACCAGGAAAGAATGACAGACCGATATCGCGCGAGCGGCCGAGGAACGGTACGAGCTCGGGTGTGTAGATGGCGCTGCTGTCTTGGCCGTCGCGCCGCTGAAAGACGTAGCGATCACCTTCGAGTGAGACGACGGAACCGAGGTGGCTGCTGACTACCGACCACAGCTTGCCTTGCTTGAGGCTGTAGAAGTTGACGAAATCTGCGAGCGGCAAGTCGTGGCCGTCGCGGTCGAAGGGGTAGCGACCGGCGATTGCGCGCGAGTACTCTGTCACGACCTCGCTGCACCACTTGTCGCTATGAGCGCCAGACACCGCAGAGGTCGCGGCTTTGACCGAGCCTTCGACCGGTGGCTTGAGCAATCGATTGAAGAACGCCTCGAGCTCCCGCGGTTGGCGGCTGATCATTTGGTCGACCTGCATGCGCGCTTGATTGAGGCTTGTTCTTAGCTGCTGAGATTCGGAGGGCGTATCCAGATAGATCTGCAGCGCATTGCGGATCAGCATCAGCTGACCGAGATAATCGGTTAGCGGCGTTGTGGGTGGCGCAGCACCATCCGCCGCTGGCAGCGGCGCACCAAACGTGTAGACCCTCTGAAGCGCCACATCGACATCATTTTCGGCGAGCGTGGGCATGCCGGGTGCGCCCGGATTGTTGCGCTGGATCGATACGAGCGTCTTGTCGCCAGCGTCGACGAAGAGCTTCTTGACGAAGTCAGTGATGCTGCGCTCCACGCCCCTGATCACAGGTGATTTGTCGTCGTCGGGGAGCGGCAGCTTGGATTGATAGCGCAGGTTGGTAAACAAGAGCTGCAGCGGAGAGGGCACGCGTGTTAGCTCCTGCACGATGCGCAGTGCACCCTGATAGTCCGGTGAGCGCACTGTCGATAGACCGTTGAGGTAGTCCACCCATTCCGCGATGTACTGCGTGTAGTAAGCTGTCCGAAGCGCCGCCATCTGCTGCTTGCGCTGTTCGTCACCATCGGTCTCAGATTCGCTGTGCCCGAGCACCCAGAGCTCACCGACCTGGTCGAGCAGCTCTGGCTTGAGCGCACCACGCACAACACCCTTGTAACCATCGATCGTAAACGCCGCGCGCACTTTGCCGCGCTCTTGAAGCGCCTCGGTCACACCAACCAACTGCGTGAGACTGATGTCCGGCTTGTCCCGCCCGGCCATAACAACCAAACGCGCGATCGCACGTTGTGTCAGGTCCACCCGATTCAGTGCATCGCGAACCCGCTTCACGACCTCACTGTCACGCGGGAACGCCAGCTCCGAAAACTCCTGCATGAATGACACATACAGCTCAGCATTCACATCCGCCGCCGGCTTCTGTGCGGCGTCGCCACCAGCTGCCTTGGCAAAGCGCGCGGCCAGCTGCTCACGCAACCAAGGCGCAGTCTGCTCCACAGGCGGCTCACTCTTGGCCCGCGGCTGCGTCAGCAAGAGCTGCAGCTTGAGCAGATCGTAGAACACGCGCTGCTCTTCGTCGGTCGGCTTCGTCGCCGCTGGCAGCGACGCATAGCGCAACCCGAAGTCACCCAGGCTCGTGAGATCCTTGCTCACCACCGGCTGCACGAGCTCACGCCGCAACAAGCTCGCGTAGTAGTGGCGCATCGGCTCGATCAAGCGCCCGAGCTGGTACATGCCCATGCGCATGCTGATCGGCGCGCCTTCGCGCTCATACCGGATCAGCGTCGCCACACGCTCGCGCAGCGGATCGAGCTGGGCGAGCTTGGTCTTTGTGTCGACCGCTTTGTGCTCGGGCTTTTCCCACTCTTCGATCGCCGAGTCGATGCGCGCGAGCTGATATTTGTTGAGCGACCACGCGTAGCCGGGAATCAGCCCGAGCGCGAGCGAGACCACGCCCAGCGCTGACGTCAGCACGATGCGTTGTTTACGCTGACGTTTGAGCTCGGCCTGACTCGCCGCGGCGATGTCGCGATCTTGGAAGATCACGTTCATGAATACGTCGTGCAGAAAGTAACTCTTCGCGTCGACGGTGGTCTCTGAATACTCAGGCTTGCGCTTGAGGCCCATGGCCTCGACCAAGCGGTTCAGGAGCAAGTTGAACGGTCGACCCTCTTGGGTACCGCTCGTGAAGTACACGCCGCGCAGCGATGGTGTGCTCTGGTAGACGTTGGCCTGGAACATCACCTTGACGAAATGCTCGAGGTTCCTGCGCAGCGCGGCAAACTGCTGCGGAAACGCGTACACCAGCGCCCGCCGCTCTACGCTGCGCTCGTCCGCCATCACGGCGAGCGCGCGCTTCTCCAGCACATCCAGCAGGCCCGCGTATTGTTCGTTGAACTGTTTGTCAACTGCGCTGGTCGCTTGCGCGAGCGGGATCGTGAAGCCCCAGACTTGATTGCGATCCGTGCGGCTCAAGTCGCCGAAGCTCTCGTGGAAGCCTTCGATCAAGTCGCACTTGGTGAAGAGCACATACACCGGGATCGTCACCCCCAGCTTGACTTGCACCTCGTCCAAGCGCTCGCGCATGCGCTGCGCCACGGACTCGACTTCGTCCTCGCGCGCGTTCGCGACGTCGCCCACGCTGATCGCAGCGATGATGCCGTTGAGCGGCTTCTTCGGACGATAGCGCTTGAGCAAACCTAGAAACGACAGCCACTCATCGTGATCTTCTTCTTGCGTGGACCAGCGGCCTGCGGTGTCGAGCACCACCGCTTCGTTTGTCAGCCACCAGTCGCAGTTGCGCGTGCCACCGAGGCCTTTGACCGCGGCGCCACCGCTGCCCGAAGTGTATGGGAACTGCAGCCCTGAGCTGCGGAGCGCGGTGCTCTTGCCAGCGCCGGGCGGCCCGATGATCGTGTACCAGGGGAGGAAATACAGTGCGTTTCGACCACCGGGCCCGAGCTTCGCGCTCTTGAGCGCAAGCACGGCCTTGTCGAACTCCGCCTGCATGCCTTGGACTTCGGCTTGCAGATCAGGCCGCACCAGCTTGGCCTGCGCTTTGGCTTGTGCTGCGAGCTCGCGCTCCAAGCCTTGCGCCGCGTTGGTCGCACGCACCTTGCGGTAGAGCACGATGCACACGCCCGTAAGCACGAAGAATGCCGTAACGAGAGCGGGCACGAGCATCGAGATGTGCAGCAGATCCGCGACCAGCCACACCAGCGCGATGAACAACACCAGGAGCACAGCGAGCGAGCCGATGAGCAGCTTGATCAGCATGACATCTCCTAAGCTCCGGTGAGGGAGGCCATGCGCTCCACGAGCTCTGTGGTATGGCTGCCCAGGCTCAACTTGAACCACAGATACACGACCAGCGATGCAGTCGCCGCCGCGACAGAGATCCAGACGAGCAGCGAGTTGCGGCGCGCGTCAGCGATCGCTTCGTACGGGCGTTTGCCGTTGGGTGAGAGCGGGACATCGCTCGCGATCGCTTTGTGACGGACGAGCTCGTCGCGTACACGCTCGATGATTTCACTTAGATCAGTCTGCCCCCCGCGCACCGCGTATTGGCCGCGAAAACCAAACAGAAGACACAGGTAATACACACGCAGCACATCGCTGCGCGCCGGGTCTTTGCGAATGCCGTCGAGCCGCGAGAAGAACGCTTCACCCGCGACGTTCTCGTTGAAGTAACGGAGCTGCAGTGGGCGCGGCAGCCAGTAGTCGCGCAGCGGTCCACCCTTCTGCAGCACGGTCTCGTCGGTCAGCGCAACCAGCGCAAAGCGAATGTCGTCCGCATCGGTCTGCGTGAAACCCATGCGCGTCGCTGCACGCGCGGCTTGCTCGACGTAAGTCGAAAACTGCTGATAAATCAGCTCCGGCATCGCGCCTGCGTGCGGATCCATACGCTGGATCTGCGCCAGGCCATTGAACACCGCTTCGGTGGCTTCGATGACGCGATCCATTCAAGCCACCTTGGCGTGGTGCCGCGGCAGCACGCCCATGAGCTGCACGGTTGTAGTCTTGGGATCGAACAACGGCGGTAGGTACAGCGCGATGTTCTTGTCGTTTTTGATGCTGCGCCAGTACGCGTTGTCGGTTGTGACGCTGAAGTATACGAGCCCAGCCTTCACCGGGATCTCCGGCGGCGGTCGATACGTGACTTCTACGGCCGCTCCGGGCGTCGCCATGGTCAGGATGCCGTTGATCTCGTTCCAAGAAGCCAGCTTCGACAAGCGTGGCACCTGCGTCGCCGTAGGCTGCTCAGGCAGCTCGGTCTTGATCGCGAGCACGTACTGGTGGCAGCTCCACACGCGCTCGTCGTCGCTCGTGCCCATGTACATCCCGTCGTGCCGCGGCTGCAGCGTGAGCGCGACGAAGTTGTCTTCGATCGTCGCCTGCAGGAGCGAGGTCAGCCGGGCGAAGAGCTCCTCGAAGGTCGCACGCAGGTTGGTGTATTCGAAGCGCGGCAGCTCGGTGGGGCTGATCTCCGTGGAGAATGTCGTGAGCTGGCCGGCGAGCTTGAGCAGCGTGGTGTAGCAGTCGCACGGGCTCATGTGGCCCGAGTCGATGATGTGCTTGAGCACGGGAATGTACTCGTTGATCGTGCTCAAGAGCAGATAGCGCGTGACGTCTTTGGCGCTGAACTCCACGGTCGCGTGTGTGGCTTGGCGGCGCGCTTCAGACAACGCCTTTTGGCGCGTGAGCATCGTGCCGAGCAAGCGCCGTAAGCCCGCGATCAGGAACAGCGAGGCGTCGACGCGCAAGGACGGTGGGATGTAAGGGTCGCTGATAACCAGCGAGCCTGAATCATCGCGCACGATCTCGAGCAGCTTGAAGCAGACGATGCCCTCGCGCGGCTCGTCGCCGAACAGCAGCAGCGGACGGCGGCGCGCGAACGGCACCTCTGCGCTGCTGCCTGAGCCCGCTAGATCGTGCATCGAGCGCTGGCTGGCCGCGTAGCGCACCTGCGCGCCCGCATCTTCCGTGAAGTTGTCTACGCCTTCGCGTTCCTCGGGCAGGCCCAGGTACACGTCCAAACAGGTCGCCGCGTGCGGAAAGTGCTCGGCGATGCCGCGCGTCCCTGGCAGCTCCGGATGGCCAGAGCGGAGTGACAGTACAACACCGTCAGGCAGCACACCTTCGAACACTGTCAGTTGCACCTGACCTGCTGACAGTGCCTTCTTGTCGACTTCCACACGCAACACACCCCAGTTGAAAGGTGTGAGAGCGTCCAGGCGATCACACAGCTGGCCTTCGTGATAGCGGTCCTGCTGCTGCAGGTGCTGCGGCGCCATCAACAAACCTTCCGACCAGACGATCTTCTGGGATGCTCGCATGCTGTTACGTCACCTTATGGCTGGGCTTCAGAGACCTTCGGCTTGGGCCGACTGGAATCTTCTTCGAACGTACGTAGCCGCCCATGGCGGCGCGCTTCAGGTAGCTCGTCGGGCGCGACTTGCTGCTGACAGTTGGCTTTGCCTCCGCAGCTGCGTTTGGGCAGCGCCGCGTAGTTGTCGACCGACTCGATGCGATAGTCCTCGACGAACATGCGCAAGCGCAGATCCTCCAGCACCGGTGCCGCGCTCTCATCGTCACGCTCTTGGCAGGGATCACCTGGCAACGGCAGCTCACTCACTGTGCGCCACGTCGAGCCAACCGGATTGCGGAAGATGCCCACGCCGACGAGATAGTCCGCCTTTTCATCGCGCTCGATGTGCTCGACCACGACCTGCCCGGGATACGTCGTCAGCTCCTTTACGGCGATCAGTGTCGTGCCCAAGGTTTCTTTTGCGCTCTGCCAGATGTCCATGAACTCCGCCATCTGAAACAAGCTGAGATCTTTGAGCTGGTACAACCGTATGAGTGTTGGTAGCGATCGGCCTTCCGCGTCCGTGTTCATGCGATCGGAAGTCTCGATCTCCACCTCGAGCGCCTTGGGTACCTTGCAGCTAGGCGCCGTCCCCGCACATCCGAGCGTGCTCGAAACAAGGAAACACAGACAAATCCAACCAGGGACTGCCCGCTGCCTGGCGTGTGCGTGAGCTCGAAGCATGGAAACAGAACCCTAAGCGATCCCGCGGGAACGCCCGGCACAAAAACGATTAATGCCGTTATCGTCCGAGAGCATGCCCCCCTGCGCAAGAGGACTACCTCACACTGTTAGACTCTTGTGAGGTCAATGAACGCGAACACCGCAGACTACAAGACGTGTTAGGTGCGCGTGCGCGCGAGAGCTAGACTGTAGGCGCGGGTCGTAAGACGCTGCGCCGGCTCACCAGCGGTGAGTCGCTGTGGGTGCGTGACCGCGGCATCGTCGAGCGATCCCCCGATCGCCCACGCACAGAGGGCGAGATGATCCAGCACTCGCTGATTCGGTGTTTCGTCGAGTGCCGGGTGCTCCGGCGTTTGTGGGTACGGACCTGATGCCAGTGGCCCGTGAGCACAGGGACATCCTCGAGCCATGACGGTTATCAAGCCGTTTCGGGCATGAACTGGCCGAACGCGGCGCTTGGCAGGCGTTCTTCGCTACTGAATCGCGTCGCATCGGTCGACCGAAACGCTTTTTGACCTGCCTGCAGGGCCTCGCATGCACAGAAAACCATGCGCAGCGGCGCTCTTGCAACAATCATCGGATTGTCGTTCGCTGGCTCACGATCTAAGCGTGACAGACTGACACAGCGCAAAAACTGTTAGTTGCACGACTGTTTCAGAACAACTCTGCACATCGCAAAAACGCCTATGCATCTAACGCATGGGGCATTCAAGAACCCGCGAGCGGCGACAGCTCGCCCCAGCTAGGTCCAACCGATACCCCCACGCGTAGCGGCACTTCCAGCGAGAATGCGTGTCGCATTGCATCTGCAGTGAGACGTGCTGCCTCAGACACAGCCTCATCACGCACCTCGAACAACACCTCATCATGGATCTGTAAGAGTGTTCGAGCGTCGATGCCCGCAGCGCGCAGTGCGCGATCCGCATCGAGCAGTCCACGCCGCGATACGTCGGCCACCGAGCCTTCGTGTGTCGCGCGCCGGGCCAAGCGCTCAGCGTAAGATCGGATCATCACATCAGGTGATTCCAGATCCTGAATAGGCCAGTGCCTGCCTGCGATCGTCATGATGTAGCCGCGCTCGCGCGCTAGACGAAACTGTTCGTCTTGAAACGCGCGCACCACGGCATAGCGGCGATCGAAGCGCGTGATCAGCTGCTTAGCGTCCTGTGCGGTCACACCCAGCTGCAGCGCGAGCGAGCTCGGCCCTTGACCCGCGAACGTCGCAAAATTCACGACCTTACCGATCTGTCGCTCGTTGTCGCCAATGGCGGCAGCCTCGAGCTCGAGCACCGCGCACGCTGTGAGCACGTGCATGTCCTGCCGCTCGCGCAGCGGCTCGACCAGCGCAGGGTCCTTCGTGAGATGCGCGAGCACGTACAAGCCGAGCTGCTCGTAGTCGACCGAGAGCAGCGTGTAGCCCTTGGGCATACGAAAAGCTTCACGGATGCGCAGCATCTCGGGCGTCTTCGCAGGCACACGACCCAGATCCGGATTCGCACAGATCACACGCCCCGAGAATGAGCGCGCCGCGTATTGGTTCGCGTGCACGCGCTTGTCGGCGCCGATGGCTGCAATCAGCGCGGTGACCCACGAGTCTGTCAGCCGGCGCAGCATCCGGAAACGAATGACGAACGGCACGATCGCATGCGCGTGCTCGATGCGCTCGAGCGCTTCAGTCGCGGTGCTGTAGCCGGTCTTGGTCTTACTTGCGACCGGCAGCTTGAGCTCTTCGAATAACACCTCACCTAACTGCTTGGTGCTGTTGATATTAAACGAATGACCCGCGAGCTTGTGGATCTGTGCTTCAAGCTCTGCGCCAATGCGCTCGAAGTCTGCACCTGCGCGCGTGAGGTTATCCGCATCGCAGCAGATCCCGTGGTGCGCCGCGCGTCCGAGTGTCTCTGACAGTGCCAGGTACTCATCGAGCAGCGCGTGGTCAGTGGTGGGCGCGAGCTTGTCGACGATCTCGCCAGACGCGCGCGCCAGAGCCACCGCATATTGCGCGGCAGCGTCGACATCCAGCGCAGCCCAGCGCTTGCGCGCGCGACCCACGCCGAGCACGCTGTCTTCCTCCGGCACTGCGCGCTGCAAGATCGCCGGCGCCAGCACATTGAGGTCGTGCGGCGCAAGCCCACTCGGCTGGTGCAGATGCGTCACGCATGCCGAGTCTGAGACAAAGCCAGCGAGCGTAATGTCATGCCGCAGAAACGCCGCGTGGAGCGCCGCAAGGTCATGGCCAATCTTTGGTCGCGCATCTGCCAAGAACCCTGCGAGCGCGCTGGGCACTGCCGCTGCCAGCTGCCCCTTACCCCGCAGCGGTACATAGCCCGCGCGTTCCTGGCCAACTTGCACGAGTGCGACACCAGCCAGCTCACCGCGCACAAGCGAAGGCTCCTCCGCGAGGGCGAACACAGAAACCGGCGCGGCACCAAAACCCTCGAGCAACGCGCTGACCGCGGCATCGTCGCAGCACAGCTGAACGTCACTCTGTACTTCCTCCGCGCTCAGAAATTCGAGAAAACCAAGCGAGACGTAGAGTGCTTGCAACGCGGCAGGCTCAGGTTCTTTGTACGTGAGCCCGGTAAGAGGCTCGGGTAGCGCAACGCTGTGATCCAGCCGCGCGCGCCCAAGCTCACGGCGCGCATCCGCTTGTGCCGCACGCAGCGCATTGCCCGTGCGCCCCTCGATGGAGGAAACCGCATCGAGCGCACCCGCGATCGAGCCGTATTCACTGATCAGCTGCGTCGCGCTCTTTTTCCCGAGACCTTTGACACCCGGCAACGTGTCTTCATCGCCGACCATCGCGAGCCAATCGGACACATGCTCAGGCCCGACATCGAAGCGCTTGCGCACGAGCTCGGACGTGTAACGCACATCTTTGTATGCGTCGTACCACCAGACGCCATCTTGAACGAGCTGCGCGAGCCGCTTGTCGCTGCCCACGACCACCACATCATGGCGCGCGCTCAGCGCCGCACGCGTGTAAGCCGCGACCACATCCGCAGGGCGACTCGCGACAATGCACTGAAACCCGAGCCCTGCGAACAACGCAGGCAGCAGATCCAGCTCGGCGCGCAGCGCAGGCACGAGCTCGGGCACATCCGCATCGAACACAGCCAGCGCATACTCCGGCGTCTTGAACGAAACGGCCTGGAGCAGCGCCCGCGTGATCGCGAACCGAACATGCGCAGGCGCACCATCACGCGAAGTCCGTCCCGGCGTAGCGATCGACGCCCCACGAGTCAGCAGATTGGTAGCGAGCGCAACGACAACGCGATCCGTCATAGTGCCCGCTACCGTGGCATCACCAGCCTGGCGATGCCAGAGCGCGGGTAGGGCCGATGACCGGAAATGCCGGGTGGGTTGACCGCTCGAGCCGCGTGGTGGGCGCTGCGCGGGGTTAGCGTGCCCTTGTCTGCTTTCCAGGAGTGTGTATGCGACGATCTCGATGGCTCGGTTTGTTGACTGTGGTGGTACTGTCGAGCGCCTGCGCACAGCAGCAGGAGGCTGCTGCTGTGAGCGGCAACCTGTACAGCGTGGACGCTGGGCCTGCTGCTGATGGCGGCGGTGACTTGTGCCTGGATGGCTTCGCCCGCGGCGATGCCGCCCAGAAACCGCGCAAGATCGCGAGCATGACGCCGTCGCCCGAGGGTGTGACCGTGTGCCCGAATGGCGAGGTGTTCGTGGCCAGAGACCCTAGCGGGGAGGTGTGGCGCGTGCAGCTCGATGGGCAGCAGGAGCTGTGGGCATCGCTTGGCGATCGGCGTCCCGCCGGCATCACCTGCGACGACAAAGGCCGCCTGTTCGTCGCTACTTTCTCGACGAAGAGCGGCAAACAAGGCTCGCTCGGACCGGTGATGATCAGCGGCCAGGGCGGCAGCCCGCTCGAGCTACCGCAGCCAACAGCGGCGAGTCCGATCTCCGGCCTGAACGGCATCGCCGCGGTGGCGGGCGTCGGCGTGTACGCGAGCGACACGAGCAACAACAAGATCGTGCTCTGGCAAGAAACGAGTGAAAACGTCTTCGCCGCACGCTTGGTAGCGAGCGACGTCGCGCTAGCGAACGGGCTCGCGTACGCGCCAAGCAAGCGCACGCTGTACGTGAACGCGAGCGGCGCATGGCAGCTCTTGCAGTTCACGGTCGCTGAAGACGGCGCACTCAGCGATCGCCGCGATGTGCCCGTGCCATTCATGTTGTTCATGGACGGCGTGGCAGTAGACGAGAAGGGCGACTTGTACGTCGCCGATTGGCTCGGCGGCAGCGTAACGCGCGTCTCCACACGCCGCAGCGTGCTGCACATCCCGAATCCAGCGAGCCTCGCGTTCCGCGGAGGCACACTGCTAGTCACCGACTACAAGCTCGGCGATGCCCAAGCAGAAGGCGCGCTCCATGCGATCGACCTCGGCGTGTGCGGCGCACTCTAGAATCGTGGCTGCGTTCGCATATGCGGCTGAGGGCGTCTCAAGCTCGTGCATCCCTCGGTAATCAGCATTGCGCAAACGGTCAACGTGGCGCCGAAAGCTCTGTGGGGACCTCTTGCCATCGTGGCTGATGTAGCGCGAGTCGAGCCCCGTTCAACGCGAAATCCCAGGCCGACAGCCTGGGTAGGCGCAAGCGCGCCGCTACAGCTATGATTTTCGTTCCGTGGGCCTGGACGCGCCAACGCATTGTTCGTGCACAAGGGTTGATCAAGGTCAGCGGAAGATCGCCGTCCTCGCACCCTGCTCACACAACAGCTGGAGCAGCCGGACCTCAGCGATAAAGGCTGGGCACCTTGAGGACGCTCGAGAAGCGACTGCTGTGATATTCCGTGCGCAGGATTGGGATCGGTCGGCGGCGAATATGATTCCGCCCTAACTGCCTGCTCAGCGATCTGCCTCACTTCAGCGCGGCGCGAGGCTCGTTATGCTCGCGTTCGCTTGCCGCAAGAAAGTGGGCCAACTTGATCAAGGCGCGCACAATTGGTTTTGGAGTCGCACTGCTCAGCCTCTCAGGCTGCATCCGAATAGACGCTTACGTCGATACGGGCACGAGCATCGAGCAACCTCCGCAGGTGAGCTTCGATGCTCCATGGCCCGATATACCCAAAAAGCTCGACCTTTATCATTTGAAGGCAGGTCCGCCTCCTGCACCGGTTGCCGCGATCGTCCGTGAGCGCTGCAAATCGATCTGCGACTCGGTTATTCAATCTGATGACAACAGTCAGAACCAGGTGATCGCCGAGATCTGTAAGCCACGCAGTGGCGATTACCAACCTGGCGTGAAGCCCAGTGCGTTGATGCAGAGCCGCCCAGCGAGGACGGACGCGGATACATCAGTAGTCGACAACTATCGATGTCGAATCAGTGAAGACTATTCTGTGGATGTCTTTCCACGCTTCAGTGAGCTGCAGCGTCCACCGGATCAAGAGCTGCCATTGGAAGAGCGCTACGTCGCGGCGCGTGCGTTTCTGGAAACCGCCGGTGATCCCGGCAGGGGACGAAGCACGATTGGAGAAGGACGCGTCCTCACCCAGCGCACGTTGACTGGGCCCACCAGACAAACCGAGCCCGGAAGCCCATCTCCGCTCTTGTTCGTCTCGTCGCAGCGAGTCGTCGGCGACTACCGCGTAGATGGTCCCGGATCGCGCTTCTCGGTCGCGATGGATCAGAATGGCGTCGTCGAAGGCCTGATCCACGCCTGGCGAAAACCCGGAGACAAAGTAGAGCTCGAGCCTTCGAGGACCAAAGAACAGCTACAGCAGGAGATCAGACGCCAACTGCTCCGATTTAACAACCATCAGAGCTCACGCGTGTTGAGTATCGAGCTCGTCTATTATGATGGTGGTGGTGAGCTGTTGCAGCCAGCGTTTCGCTATATGGCTGAGCTCAGCGGGCGGGGACCAATGCTCGGCCATATCCAACGGGTCGTCGGCTACATCGCGTATGCGAACACCGCTGAGCCGTTGCCGGAGTTGTCCGATGGGAGCGCTCTGCCAGTGGCGGCAGGCCTGCGGCCACCCACAGACCCGGTACATGAAGACGTCAGCTTCGCTACCTACGTCACCCGCAACGACAAGCCGGCATGGACGACGAACGCGACGGCCTTCAGTAATGCGCTGACGAGCGGCTTATTCAGCGCACACGTCACGCACGCTGGGTCGCACGCCGCGATGCCGGAGCACTTCAGCACGCGCGCACACGACTTTGTCGCCATGACGGATCTCGTGCTCGTCGAAGCCCATGGCTCCAACGGTCGCTTCGCCACGCTGGGCGATAGCCGGGGCATCGTTGGCATCGGCCTGCCAGAGACCGGTTTCCCTGCAGCGGGCTATGGTCCACGCGCTGGCGGCAAGCTGCGCCACTGGGTCCTCCACTCCTGTGATGTCCTCGCCGAGTCTGAAAAGACGCCGTGGCCAGCCGTGTTCCAGGGCGGCTTGCACAGTGTAGTCGGCTACAGCTCGTCCATGTACATCACGGACGGGGCAGGGCCCATCTTTGCCCGGCAGCTAGCGGCGGCAGCGCCGGTAGCTGCGGCCTGGTTTGCGACAGTCAACTCGCTCAACGTGTACCAGTTGGATAAGACGGCGAGATCCTACTGCGCCGGCGAGGAGCCCGTCGGCCGCCCAGAGGCGCTGGTAGCGTGCGGCGCGGAGAACGCGACGCTGTTCGATCGCAACGTGCAGACGACGCCAAACTGCATCCGCGTGTGGAGCACGCGACCTGCGCTGGTTCATTGAAGCTCGAAGATCCGCGACAGGCGGAGAGATGGAGACGACCATGTTTCGAAAGATGGGGCTGATTGTGTGTACGTTTCTAACTGCTGCATCATTGTCAGGTTGTCTGACAGTCACAGCGACCGCTCGGGTCGGTGGGACACAACCGCACGGGCCCGACGTCTGTTTGGACAAAGGCGTTGAGCCCGGGGTGTACAAGCCGTGCAGCCAATATGAGATCGAACATCACCTCAATGGCTGCTGACCGGCCGGGCGCGCGGGATCAACGCAGATCACGCGCGCATCGGAAGCCGATCGATGGCAGCGCACCTCGCGCGTCCGCGCCGCTGCGATTGGCATTTGTCAGTCGGATCGGCTCGGAGATGTAGGACCCGCCCCGAAGCGCGCGTTGCCAGCCGACACCAGACGTCACGCAGTCCGTTGCGTGTCTGTCAGTGGTGTCATCGCTCGAGCAGGTCGCTTGCAACTCGGCGACGTAGAGATCGCTCAACCATTCTGCGACGTTCCCGGCGAGATCCTCGTGCCCCCACGCACCCGCACCGTCGTGATGCGTTCCCACTGGGCTGGGACCGGTCTTTGCGTCGTCATCCGAGGCGTAGCGCGCTCTCGCTGCAGAGATCTTGGGCAGGCCGTCGTCATTGGGCCAAGGATATTCACGCTGCTCGCCTCCAGTCGCTGCAAGCGCCCACTCCGACTCGGTGGGTAAGCGGCCTTGGTCCCAAATGCAGAAAGCAAACGCCAGGTACCACGGAACCGCGTGCACAGGCAGACGGGGGTCGATGTTGCGAGCGCCCAGGTCCTGGGCGCCGATCACGGTTCTGCTGAGTGAATCAGCGCTGCCTGGGACCAGGGTCACATCCTCGTTCCACGCGCTCTGCCATCCAAGCTCGGGGTGAAGGTAGGGAGCTCCAGCGCCATCGACGAGCAAGGCTTTCGCCTCATCAAAAGCGGCGAAAAACTCGCGGAAGCGCCCGACGGTCACCTCGAATTTATCGAGCGCGAAGTGGCCGACGTGTCGCTGCACCGACAATGCTTCTCGCTCGCCACGGGAGCGATCGTCGCTGTTGACGTAGTACGTCAGGGAAAATTCGCGGCTTGGTACTTCGATCGAATAGCAGCAAGAGATGTCACCTTCGCAGGAGAGGTTGCGCGTGCAGCTGGGAGCGGGCACACACGCTCCGGACACGCACAGCTCCGAGCATGGTGTCTCATGCGATGTCCACGTGCCTTCGTCCGTGCATTCCTGCACCGTCAGTCCGCTGCAGCGCGGAGCGTCGCCCGCCTCGCAGCTGCTGCGCAGGCACTGCGTTTCGATGCATGTGCTACCTGGCGCGCAATCTGTGTTCTGCGTACACGGACCTTCGAGGTTACTGCTGCGCAACCCAAGCAGATCCGCACAGCCTGCGATGCCAAGGACGCCCACGAGGAGCCACGCGAGCGACCCCTGCTTTATGCATAATTTAGTCGACATGGAAGTGCGAGGTCACCTCGTAGCGGACTTGGTTGCCGCTGCGAAATGTCAGGGTCGCTCCGTAGCGCACTGTGTGCTCGCCGGGTTCCGGTGGAGGAAGCACGACCAGCACGCCGCTGATAAACACTGGCTCCACCGTTACATCCGCGAGATCCATGATCCTGTGACAGGAGAACCAATTCGGAGCAGGCGGGACGTAGTAGCTCGACTTCAACGGACCGATGCGTCGAGCATCCAGATCGCTGACAACATGACCGTCCAGCTCGAGCACCATGTCCCGCGCGCTCTCGCGAGCCTGCGTCGCGACGACCATCAACTCGTCGTCGGGCGTCAGCTCCGGTTCGCCTGCGTTGTCGATCGAATACATCGCAACAGGGAGCACGATCGCTTTTCCTTCGGGAACGCGGCATGACGAGCGCACGGTCCCCATCGGGCCGCTGTCGAAGAAGAACACCGGCGCATCCTCGGGTTGATGCTCGCCGCACCACTCACCTGTCTTATCAAAACGCGTGTCTCTCTCGCATTCGGTCTGCGCGAAGCCCCAACGGGTCCACTCGACCGCCCACTCCTCGATCGTTTTGCCATCGTAGCGTTCGCTCGCGGCCAACGGACTCCAGAGCGCTGACGTTGGCTCCGAGTCTGAGGCGCAGGCACTGATGCATATCAGCAAGAGCAAGAGGCTTGCAGGCCTGTTCATGGGCACCCTCCGAACGCCCAATGTACGATGCCATGGGCGCGCCGGCTGTGATGCACACAACACCCAGGCTGCCTTGGCTTCGATGCCGAGACCCCCAAAGTGCGTTCTACGCGATCGACCTCGGTGTGTGCGTCAAGCTCTAATGACTCGTGCGATGCAGGTCGCCGCGCTGGTGGCTTTCTAAGTAGCGCAGCGGCGCGAGCCCGGTCCAACGTCGGAACGCGCGCGCGAACGCTGTGGGATCGGTGTAGCCCGTCGCATGCGCGAGCTCGCCGATCACTGTGCGACCTTCATCGATCAGCTCGAGCGCGCGCGCGTGACGCACTTCGTCGACCAGGTTGCGAAAGCTTGCGCCTGCCGCTTCCAGCTGCCGACGCAACGTGCGCTCACTCATTCCGCAGCTGGCAGCGACCCCAGCGATGTCACCGCCTCCGTTGTCGAGCGACTTTCGAACTTGCAGGCGCACCCGCTCGAGCAGATCGGCCTGCAGCGGCAGTGCTTCCACGTTCGCCGCGGCTTGATCTTCCAAGATTCGATGCAAGCGCGCATCACGCGCGGGGATCGGACTACGCAGCGCAGCTTCCTCGAAGCGCAGCAGCATGCAGGGCGTGTCGAACTCCGGCATGACACCGAAGTGCTCGCGGTACACGTGCGGGCGGCGCGGTTTCGGCCGCGTCAGGTGCACCTCGAGCGGCCGCGCGCGCCCACCCGTGAGCTCCGCGACGATCCTGCAGAACACAGAGGCCGAGTAGTCCGCGCCGTCCGGGATCATCTTCTGGCCGCCCGTCAAGCCGAAGCGGATCACTACCTGTCCGGACTCGATGGTGAGCCCGCAGGCGGCCGTGTCCCCGAGCAGCGCCGGATAGCGCGTGACCGCTTCCACCGCCGCCAGGGCATGCTCAGCGTTCTTGGCCATATAGCCGAGCAGGTCGAGATCTGTCACTTGTGCGCGACGTGCCGCCTCCAGGCCCAGCTCCGGAATGCCGCAGCGAGCGGCAATGCGCAGCACGAGCGCCCGTCCATGGGCGGGCGGCAGCCGACTCTCGCTCAGGTCGTCCTCGCGAATCCCAAAGCGCGCGAGCTCAGCTTCCACGTCGACTCCCGCGTCGCGCGCCAGCTGAAGGAAGGGCCTGTACACGGAGCCGATCGCCACAGCGCCTCAATCTACGCCAGAGGAGGGGGGCGTGCAGCTGGATTTTCCGCGACCGCGGAACTCGGCGTACCATGCGCCCCGAGGCCCGATGCACTCCGTAGACATCCTGTTTCCCATGTTTGGACTCGTTTTGCTGACCTTCAGCGTGCTTATCCAAATCCCGATCCGGCGTTTTCGCGCGGCTTACCTGGGCCAAGTCACGGTGGAGGATTTCCGCCTCGGCGAGTCCGCGAACGTCCCGGAGCCGACGTCGCTGCCGAACCGCAACTACATGAATCTGCTCGAGCTACCGCTGCTGTTTTACGTGCTCTGTTTGAGCCTTTACGTCACGGATCGCGCCGACAGCACATCGTGCCTACTGGCTTGGATCTACGTCGGCTTACGCGTCGTGCACTCGGCCATTCACGTCACCTACAACCACGTGATCCAGCGCTTGGTGGTTTTCGCAATCAGCAATTTCCTCCTGGCGGGCTGTTGGCTCCGGTTCTTCCTGCAGCTCTAGTGCTAGGCGACACTGTGTGAGAGTCGATCGCCGCCGAGGCGTGCGATCGCCTTGCTATCCAGGGATCCGACTGCGATGCTGATTTCATCTAGCAGCTGCCATCACCGGAGAAACATCATGGGTGACAAGTCGCCGAAGTCTAAGCAGCGCGATCAGAAGCAGAAGCAAGCTGTCAAAGTGCAGGACGTTGCAGCCGCCAAGGCCAAGCAGGATCGAAGCGGACCCCAGGTCGCAGGCGCAAAGGGTAAGAAGTAGGCGTATTCCAGGGCACGCTCGGATGACCGAGCGTGCTCTTCGCCTGTCCTGGCTATCAGCCTTTGCTGGCCGGCGGTGAGCTGCTGCTGGACTTGGATCGCCGGCTCATGAGCAATGCTTCCAGCAGCTCCGACATCGGCACCTGCGCTATTGCGACGCCCGCGTCCGAAAAGCCATAGGGCAGGAGTCAGATGCTCCGCGTGCATGAGCGCTCCGCAGGTATAGAGCACGTTCGGTACGTAGCCTTCACACTCGCTCTCGTCCGGCTCGAGCAACGGCTTAGGCAAAGAGCCGAACAAAAGCGCGCTTCGCCTGGCGAGCGCGCACGCAAAGATTACGAAAAGAATACGGTTGATATACGGTTGCTAACGATCGTCCGGAAAGATCGAACGTGGACGCCACCATGGTCGACGATACGACCAGTCGAAGGGCTCGCCTCGACGCCTCCGCGGTCGCGACACCAGCATGTACAGCGCGGCCGCGACCAATAGGCACAGTGCGAGTTGCATGGAATGGAGTACCACGTTGTTAGGGTTGCTACGACCTGATCCCGGATCTAACCGTTGCTTTGGTCGTCATGTATGTCGTGCAACTTCGCCTCAACGCCAGCGAGGCTGTTGTGTGCGACGTACGCAGCAGTAAGCATTCCCGCAAGAACTGCCGTCGAGCGTCGTATCTCGCGCAGCCCGCCTGACCTCCGACGCTCTCCGCGAGGAAGGCGGAGGCTGAGCTGAGCGCGGAGCTCGAGGTTCGCGTTGTGCGCTGCTGGCCGTCATGCGACGTTGAGGCGTGCATCTCTACGATTCCACGATTCCCTCGGGCGATGCGTACAAGGTCCGGCTGATGCTCGCGCAGCTCGCGCTGCCCTATCAGACAACCGAGCTGGACGTGTTGGCGAGGCCGCCTGAGACGCAGAGCGCCGCATTCTTAGCAAAGAATCCACACGGACTTATCCCTGTTCTTCAGTTGGACGACGGGCAAGTACTCACCGAGTCCGGGGCGATCTTATTCTATCTCGCAGAAGGTACGCGTTTTCTTCCCGAAGCGCGCTTCGCGCGTGCCCAGACGCTGCGCTGGATGTTTTTCGAGCAACGCAGTCACGCGCCTTATTTGTCTGTGCTCGAGGCTTGGACCTACCGCAACGACCTGCAAGGCATGCGCGCCGATGCGATCCAACAGATGCGTGTTCACGGGCAGGCCGCGATTGATCTGATGGAGAAGCATCTCGAAGGCCATGCGTTCTTCGCCGGTGAACATTACAGCATCGCGGACATCGCGCTCTTCGCCTACACGCAGAGCGCGGACAAGATCGGCTTGCGCACCGGTTCTGCGATCAAGGCCTGGATGACTCGCGTGCGCAGCCAACCGGGTCACATACCGATCAAGACTGAGCCCGTGCCCAAAGGCCCGCCGCAGCGCTGGTCTTAGGCCCTGCACATCCGAAGCTGAGTCGTCGCGCGCAGCGCTAGGCAGCATGCCAGCGCCGGTGCATGATCATTCCGCATGACCGCACCAACGAACTACTACCGCCGCATCTTCGCTAACAATCGCAAGTGGGTCGCGAGCAAGCTCGAGATCGATCCTGAGTATTTCGAGAACCTCGCGAAAGGCCAGAGCCCCGAGGTGTTGTACATCGGTTGCTCCGACAGTCGAATCACCGCCGAAGAGATGATGGGCGCTGGGCCCGGCGAAGTGTTCGTGCATCGCAACATCGCGAACATCGTCGCGCCAACCGACCTGAACGCGCTGAGCGTGATCCAGTACGCCGTCGCGAACTTGGGCGTGAAGCACATCGTGGTGTGCGGCCACCACGAGTGCGGGGGCGTTCGCGCCGCGATGCAGCCGAAAGACATGGGCATTCTCAACCCGTGGTTGCGCAACGTGCGTGATGTCTATCGCATGCACCTCGACGAGCTGAACGCGATCGACGACGAACAGATCCGGTACCGTAGATTGGTCGAGCTCAACATCGAGGAGCAATGCGTGAACGTCATTAAGACCGCGGTTGTCCAGCGCCAGTACTTGGCCAACGGCTATCCGCGCGTGCACGGCTGCGTGTTCGACATCCGCACAGGTGAGCTGGTCGATCTCAAGATCGATTTTCGGGAGAAGCTGGACCGAATCCGCGACGTCTACGACCTCGGCGGTCTGACGCGAAAGAAGACCGACAAAGTGTGATCGTCTCGAACACGGAAGCGTGACCAATCAGGGCACTCGCTGCGCATCGTCCAAGATCGGAGCGATCGATCGCACATGATTCAGCCTATGATGAGCGGCATGCACGAGTTGGTCGCGACCGACGCCATCCAGCCGGTTTTCTCCAGCGAGCCAGACCTCCGCAGTCCGGATGGGGCCATCCTCGGATGGCTGCTACACCCTGCGGGCGCGTTGGTGCAGTTCGTGAAGCCGGTCAAAGGCACGGCTGATCTCGCGAGCTGGATGGTCGGCCCAGCGTTTGCGGTGCTGGAAAGTCGATATCCCAAGCGCAAAGACCTCTGGTTTGTATTGGACCTCACACACATGGTGGGCCGGAGCGCCGCGGCGCGCTCGATCCTCCTGCACAGCGCAAAGGTCATAGGCTCGCGTTTTTCGCGAGTTTTCGTGATTCCGCCGTCCGACTACCCACCGATGTATCTGAAGGCTTTCCACGCATCCGTCGCGTTTGCCCGCCTGCTCGGCATGCACATCACCGTGGCTGGTGCCAGTCGCGCCGTCATCGATCGCTACAAGCTCGCTCCTGTACGCGACTGAATCGCTCACTCTTCCTTCAGCTCACACAGCGCGGGATGCTGTTCGGGTGGTGGACGATCAGACCACAAGCCTGTGTCCGGGAGGATCACCGCTGCGGCCTCTTGTCTGAAGTGTGGCGCGCCCGACTCCCAGCTCGTGAAGGTCATCTCTTCAGCGGTGATCCAACTGAAGCTGGTCGCTCCGAAGTTAGACAGTCCAATCCAAGTCTCAGTGTCGATCGGGATGCTCGCGACGAGCTCATGCTCGCGCTCCACGGTGATCGTGGCCAAATGACCGCCGAGATTTTGGCATTCGTCTCTCGACTGATGCCAGTTGAGCGGCGTCGCGAAGACGAAATAACAACGGCCGCTCGGCGCGACGTAGCCGATGCGGCCGCGACAAGCTGGACTCGCCTTGGCGACCGCAGGCGGCAGCGCGTCGTTGCCTGCATCGGCAGTGGGTGGCGAAGGCACTGCGATCGACACACCGGCGTCGTCATCTGCGAGCTGACCGAGCCTGCGCGATCCCTGCGCTGCTCCGGCATCCAACTGTTCCATCATGGACGGCAGCGCAGGTGACTGTGAGGCATGAGGTGTTGCCACCATGCCCGTGCCTGCCGTGGCGATGCGCATCATGGTTGGCTCTAAAAACTCCGACGGTTCGCCAGCAGGCTGTACGCTGTCGTTGTGACCTCGAGCGCTCCGCTTCGCGTTTTCCAAGATGTTGCGGTCGTAAATCGAGCAGCCAAAATCAAATAGGCAGGCGCTGACTACACATACAACAATACTGCTGCGCCAGAACATGTGGTGCAGCACAACAGCGTTCACTTCTTAAAACAAGTGACATCGAGCACAACACTCACGTGATGTGCTGAACGTTTTCGAAAAAAACACTAGCCGTAACTAAACAATCTTACAGCATGCTGTCGTCTAACAGTTGTCGCCAAATGTTGCGACAAACTCGCAAGATTGAGCATGTCGGTCGAATCGGACCCAGCGGCTGCGCTGTGTTTCCAGCGCGAAACACGGCGCTAGACAGCGATATCGACGGGTGCAATCATCCCGCTCCAGGAGCCGTTTCGCCTTGTCATCCGCAGAATTTCAGCGCTTGCCGCGCGTACTTGCACCCGGTCCGGGGGGCGCGGTCACCAGCCTGTTTGTCGCCTTGCGTCGCCGCTTCCGGCACGCCACCGGTCGCGAGCTTGGCCTCGCCCACGCCACGCGCTTGCTCGCGCGCTACCTGCCCAGCTGGCAGGAGCTCCCGCTCGAAGGTCCCGCGGGTCGCAGCGTGTATCTCGATCTGCGCGACTCGGAAGGCTACTTGGTCAATGGCTTCGAGAGCACCGTCGGGCACATGAGCTCGCTGATCGCGCAAGTGCACGACGGCGATGTCCTGCTCGACGTGGGTGCGAACATCGGCGTGTGGTCGCGAGAGCTCTTGGCGCATCGCCAGCTCGGCGCGGTGTACGCGTTCGAAGCCGCAGCGTGCGCGTTTCGCATGCTGCAGAAAAACCTCGCGAGTTACCCCAACGTGCGCTGCGAGAATGTGGCTGTCGGCGCGGAAAACGGCGTCGCCAAGTTCCGCGATGACATCGGCGGTCAGAACCGCGTGATCTCTGAGCTGCACAATGAGCACGAGCCGAATGCGGGTCATACCGTCACTGTGCCGATCGTCACGCTCGACACATGGGCCGAACGAGTCGGGCTGACGCGCCTCGACGTGATGAAGGTGGACGTCGAAGGCGGCGAGCTCGACGTGTTTCGTGGCGCTGAGCGCACGCTTCGACGCTTTTTCCCGGTGATCTACTTCGAGTACCTGCCCGAGACTGGTGCGGTCGGCGCTGCGAAGACGCAAGCGTTCGAATGGCTCACGGAGCTCGGCTACAAGATGCAAGCCGTGTTGTCCGACGGGCGCTCTGTGCCCGTCGCCACCCCTGGCGCTTGTGCGCAGCTCGCCACGTACAGCAACGACGTGATCGCGTTGCCGCCAAAGTGATCAAGCCACAGCGATCGGAACGGTGAAGCAGATCGCCGCGCCGGGGCTCGCTTCTTCGATCCAGATCCGGCCGCCGTGCGCTTCGACGGCGACCTTGCAGAAGGTCAGCCCGAGCCCGCGGCCACTGCGTTGGACCAACTGCTCGCCTTGCTCGAGCTGCACGAACGGCTCGAAGATCTTCTCGCGCAGCTCAGGCGCGATCCCGATGCCCTGATCAGCCACGCGGATCTCCACCAGCACGTCGCGCGCCGTCGCTGAGAGCTGCACTTGGCTACCCTCCGGTGCGTATCGGACGGCGTTTTCGACGACGTTCTCCAGCACGCGCAGCAACAAGCTCGAGTCGCCGACCACCGACAAGTCATGGCTCGCAGCCGCGATTGTGAGGTTCGCGGCTTGCACCTTGAGGTCGAAGTCGCGCAGCACTTGCTCGAACAGGCCGCGCAGCGCGACCGTCTCCTTGCGCGCCACCAACCCACCTTCATCGCTGCGACTGATGTCGAGCAGGTTCAACAGCATGTGTTGCAGCGTGCGGGCTTCGTCGCGCATGCGCTGGACCGTCAAGCGCGTGCGATCCGGCAGCCCGCGATCGCGCAGCAGCATCTGCGCGCACAGGTCGAGCGTGCCGAGCGGGTTTTTTAGGTCGTGCACAAGGAACTGCGTGAGGCGCTCTTTCTGCAGCTGCAAACGCATCAGGTCGTCGCGCTGCTTGCGCACGAGGCCGTAGTGCTCCGCCAGCTCAGCCTTGACCTTGCGAAGCTTGAGCGCAGCTTGAACGCGCAGCAGTAGCTCGCTGGGCTGCACTGGCTTGGTCAAGAAGTCGTCGCCGCCAGCGCGCAGCGCGCGGTCAAAGGTGTCGACATCGCGCTGAGCAGTGAGAAACACCACCGGCGTGTCGTGCCCCCCAGGCAGGCCGCGAATGCGCTCGCACGCGGTGGGTCCATCCACGCCGGGCATGCGCACGTCGAGCAGAATGCAATCGGGCGCGTCACTTTGGAACATGCTGACGGCTTGCTCGCCGTTTACCGCGAGCACGACGCGATAGCCTTCGTCCTCGAGCGTCGCTTGCGCGAGCTGCCGGTTCGGCGCGTTGTCGTCGACCACCAGTATCTTCGGCGCTGGCTTTTTGGCTGCATTCATACGACGAAGCGCAACCTTAGCGCGCGCTGCAGGCAAATGGCTAGGCTGAGCGCATCAGGCCAATAGCGGCAGTTTTTGCGCTGGTATCATGTGTTTTTATCACTGCGCATCTGCGATGCGGAGCAGCTCGTCGATTACCGAGATGATCGCTTCGACGTCGACCGGCTTGGTGAGGTAGGCCGCGAAGCCTGCTTGCAAGCCGCGTTGCTTATCGCGCTCGGACGCTGCAGCCGACAACGCGATCACTGGGACGTTTGCGGTGGCGGGCTGAGCCCGCAACGCGTGCATGACCTCGAGCCCGCTCATGCCTGGAAGATTGATGTCCATGACGATCAGCGTCGGTCGTTGCTCGCGCGCGACGTCCAGTCCGATCTCGCCGGTGAGCGCGATCAAAAGCTCGAGATTCTCGAACGTACCGATCAGGTCGCGCATGAACGCGATGTTCGCAGGGTTGTCCTCGACGTAGAGCACGATGTGACGCTGGTTCCCGAGCATGCGTTCGCTGTGGTTGACGCGCCGCAGCTGCCCTTCGACCACGCTGGGCGCGGCCAGATTGGTGGGCATGTCGACCCAGAACTCCGAGCCTTTGCCTTCTTCGCTCGTGAAGCCAACCTCGCCTTGCATCAGCTCGGCGAGTCGCTTGCTGATAAACAACCCGATGCCTGTGCCTTCGATCGGTCCTGCTTCCTGGCCAGCACGCTGGAAGGGCTGGAAGAGCTTGTTCTGCTTGTTCGCGGGAATGCCGAGGCCGGTGTCGCTGACCATCAGGCGCAGCCGATTGCCCTCGAGCGGCTTCACCCAAAACGACAGGCCCCCCCTGGGACGGTTGTACTTGATCGCGTTTGAGCCGAAGTTGATCAAGATCTGCGCGAAGCGCGTGCGGTCGGCCATGACCAACGGCAGATCGCTCGGCAGCGGTGCGACCTCGATCGTCACGGCGGAGCGCGCAGCCAGCGGCTCGAGCGTCGCCCTCACATGCTCGAGCACATCTTGCACGCTCAGAGGCTCGATCGAGATCGCGACTCTGCCAGCTTCGACGCGTGACAGGTCCAGGATGTCGTCGATCAGCCGCAACAGATGCTCGCCGCCCGTGAGAATCTGCCCCACGCGCTCGATATGGCGATCTGACAATGGTTCCTTGCGATCACGCCGCAGCAGCTGGGCAAAGCCGAGGATCGCGTTCAGCGGCGTCCGCAGCTCGTGGCTCATCGAGGACAGGAACTCGCTCTTCGCGCGGCTCGCGGCTTCGGCGCTCGCCTGCGCATCGCGCAGCTCTTCGGCGACGCGCGTGTCTTGAGTCAAATCCCAGACCGTCGCGACGGTGCCGCCCTCCGCGGTGACGCGATCGATCAAGCGCAAGCTGCGACCGTCTTTCATGCGCAGATCACACGATGCGGTCGGAACGTGCTGGCGACGGCCCAGCTGTTCTCGGACGAAGCGCTCGCGCTCCGTATCGCTCGCGAAGTCGATCTCTTCGATCCACGAGCCGAGAATGCACTCGTAGCTCAGACCGACCAACGCGCCTGGCAACGCGTCGCCCACCAAGCTGCGGTACACACTGTTGCAGAGCACCATGCGATCTTGATTGTCGAACAGGGCGAATGCGTCTTGGCTCGCTTCGACTGCGCTGACCAAGCGCTGGTTGACGAGCTTGGTCGCGGCTTCGAGCCGCTTGCGCTCGCTGATGTCGCGGACGGCGGCGGAGACAGTGGTCATGCCGGCGTCGTTCTTCAGCGGGCTGAGGCTCACCTCGATCGGTAGCTCCGAGCCATCCTTGCGCAAGCCGAACAGCTCCACACCCGAGCCCATCGGTCGCGATGCAGGGTTCTTGAAGAACTCCGACAGATGCATGTCGTGTCGTTGACGGAAGCGCTCCGGGATCAGGTTCGAGATCTGCTGACCGAACAGCTCCTCACGCGAGTAGCCAAAGACGGCCTCCGCTTGACCGTTGGCGAAGGTGATCGAGCCACCTTCGGCGACCACAACGATCGCGTCGGGCGCGGTGTCTAGCAGCGCCCGAAACCTGCGATCGACTGCGTGCTGCTCGAGCATGCGCTCGGCCCTGACCTCGGCGCGCTTGCGCTCGCTCACATCAAGGATAAAACAGATGCACTGTTCCTCCATGCCTTCCAGCATGGCTGCGCCGATCAACACCGGGACGCGATGGCCGTCCTTGTGGAAGTACTCTTTTTCCCACGCGGGCGCCTGCCCAAGCGTGCGCAGACGTTCCACGACGCGAGCGTCGAGATCTGCCCAACGTTTGGGCGTGAGGTCGGTCCAGCGCAGCATACCGGCGCGGAGCTCAGCTGCGGTGTAGCCGAGCATGTCCAAGAAAGCCGCATTCGCCTCGAGGATGCCGCTCTCCAGGTCAGCGATGATGATCCCGATGATTCCGGACGCGAACAGCGGCTGGAATAGCGCCTCACTCTTACGCAGAGCTAGCTGGAGTTGGTCCGTCGCAATTTGCTTATGCTCGAGCGCGGTCCGCGTTTGCAGGAGCTCGTACTCGAGCTGACGCACGCGTGCCTCCAGCGACGCGACAGTTCGTCGCTGATCTTCATGCGGCTCTGCTCGCGAGTTGCCGTTTCGGTCCACGCGTCCTCCGCCCCGCGGTGTGAGGTCCAAATGCGCAGCGCTGTTTCTGCGTACCACATTGGTCGTGCACTCACACCACGTAGCCGGCTGATTTAGGCGCGGTTGGATCGCGATGTCGGCGAGGCTCGCTCATGTGCGACGGCTGTGGAGGGGTGCCTGCGTGCCGCAATGCGGATCCAGAGCTTGCTGGAGCTCGTCCACCATGCGTTTCGCTCATGCCGCTGACAGCGGCATGAGCCATGAAGTTTGCTTACCCTGCGCGCTGCCTGCTATTCGAGCCCAGTGCAGACATCACCCATCCTCGTCGGTTTTCTCGGCAGCTTGGTGGCTGGCGCTGGCACAGGGCTCGGTGCGCTGCCGATCTTCCTTCGCTCGCGCTGGAGCGACGATGCGCAGCGCATGATGCTCGCCGTAGCGGGCGGCATGATGCTCGGTGCCACGTTCTTTTCGCTGCTACAGCCCGCGCTCGACGAGATTCTCGAGCAGGGAGGCTCACGCGCCAGCGCGGCCTTGATTGTCTCCCTCGGAACGTTGCTTGGAGGGATCGTGCTCTGGGTGGCGCACGCCGCTGTCCCGCACGCGCACTTCTCCAAAGGGCAAGAGGGCGGAACGTCGCTGCACCTCGGCCGCAACACGCTGTTTGTCCTGGCCATCGCGCTGCACAACCTTCCGGAGGGGCTCAGCGTTGGCATCGCGTATGGCGATGGCGCGTCGAACGTGGGTCACACCGTGGCGCTGAGCATCCTCGCGCAGAACCTTCCGGAAGGCCTCGCGGTCGCCGCTGCGCTGATCGCCGACGGAACATCGCGCGGACGCGCGTTTTTCATCGCGCTCGGCACTGGCTTGATCGAGCCCATCGGAGGGCTGGTGGGCGCGATCGCAGTCACCACCAGCGCAGCGCTGCTGCCCTGGGGCCTCTCGTTCGCAGCGGGTGCGATGCTGTTTGTGGTCTCAGGCGAAGTGATCCCCGAGACGCATGCACAAGGCGGCGAGCGCAGCGCAACATTCGCGATCATGCTCGGCTTCGTTGCGATGATGGCGCTGGCTATCTTGCTGCAGTAAGCGCAGCGCCTCGGCTAGAGCTGTCCGGCTTTCGCGCGCTCTGCGAGTACGCGCTCTACCGTTTCCACGATCGCGACCGTGCGCGGATCGAGCTCGATGTTCACGCGCTCGCCCACTTGTTTTTTTGCGAAGTTGGTGAGGCGCAAAGTCTCCGGGATCAAGTGCAGGTCGAACTGACCTTCGGGCTTCACGTTGCCGACTGTCAGGCTCGAGCCATCCACCGCGACGAAGCCTTTGTGCAAGATGAACTTCATCCATGCCGCAGGGACGCGGATGCTTACGTCGAGCTGGTCGCCGAGGCGATGCAGCGCGCTGATCGTGCCGGTGCCAACAACGTGTCCAAATACATCGTGTCCGCCGAGCTCATCGCCCATGCGCGCCGAGCGCTCGACGCTCACTTCGCGACCGACGTGCAGCGCGTCCAGTGTGGTGAGGCGGAGCGTCTCTTGACCCGCATCGAAGCTCAGCACGTTCGCGTCGTGCGTCACCACCGTGCAGCAGACGCCGTCGATCGAGACACTCGCGCCGATCTCGACGCCACGCGTGAGCGCCTCGTTCAGCTGCACCTTGAAGTGCGTGTGCCCTTCGTACTGCTCCACCGCAACCACCGGAAAAACCCCGCGCGTAATGCCCGTGTACATGCGTTCATGGTAGCTCATTCAAAGCCCAAATGTCCGCATGTAGGTCCCCGCGGGGCAGTTGCGGGCTAACTGCTGGCCTGAAGCCCTGTGCTATGAACCGGCCCGGAGGTTTCGTGCATGTTGTCTGCGCCTGAGCCGGAGCTGATTTGGGGGCTCTTTCCACGCTTTTTGGGCCTGCTCTACGTGCTCGCCTTTAGCAGCTTGATCCCGCAGCTGGAGGCCGGCATCGGCAGCCGCGGCCTGTTGCCCGTGGCCGCTCGCTTCGACGCGATCGCACGCGATTTCCCCGGCTTGCGCAGATTCACGCTGTACCCGAGCGTGCTCTGGCTGAGCCGCAGTGACCTCACCATCCGCCTCATCCCGTGGCTCGGGACGTTGTGCGGCGTCGTGCTGATCTACGGCGGCCCACTCAGTCCGTATGCGCTGTTCCTCGCCTGGCTGCTCTGGCTCTCGATCGAGCCTGCCGCGCTGATCTTCCCCTGGGACACGATGCTGCAAGAAGCAGGTTTTCTCGCGTTCTTCCTACCGAGCGTGCCGGCGCTGCCGGTATGGGAGACGAGCCAGCTCCCAGATCCCACCGTTGCGTTCATGTTCCGCTGGTTCGCGATCCGCTTGATGTTGGGCTTCGGCAAAGTGAAGTTCATCGGCGCCGACAAGACCGATCGCTTGTACATGCGCGGCTTCTTCGTATGGATGCCGCTGCCGACGTCACTCGGCTGGCTCCTGCATCACGCACCACGCTTCGTGTTGCGCGCGATGCTGATGTTCATGTTCGTCGCCGAAGTGATCGCGCCGATGCTCGGCTTGTTCTCCGGAACGCTGCGCCTGGTCTCGTTCGCGTTGCTCACGAGCTTGATGATCGGCATTCATTTCACGGGCAACTGGGCGTTCTTCAACGTCGGCTACTTGGTGTTGTGCTTGACGCTGCTCGACACCCAAGCATCGATCTTCGATTGGGCGCACGAGCCGTGGCACAGCATGTTGTGGCAGTGGCCCAGCGTCGCAAGCAACGCAGTTCTGCTCGTGATCTTCCTCACGAGCGCGCTCTACCTCGCGTTCGCTGACAGCTGGGTCGGCCGCACTTTCATGTTCTTGGATCTCGATCGCTACGTGTGGAACCGCGCCTGGGCGCGCGCGATCTTGAAGTACTTCCGCGCGATCGGCCCGTTTCGGATCGTGGGCGGCTACGGCGTGTTCCATCCGCACGCGGATCCGCCGCTGCGCGTTCAACCGATCTTCGAGGGCAGCAACGACGGCGGCAAGACCTGGCGCGACTACCGCTACCACTACTTGCCCACGCGAGCGACCGACCCGCTGCGCTTCGCCGCACCCCATCACCCGCGCTTCGACATCGCGATGTACTACGCCGGCCTCGCGAGCAACGACGCCTCGTTCTTCGGCGCGTACGTCGGTGACGGCTCGCCTTACACATCGTGGGCGCGCTCGTCCGCGCTCGATCGCGGCGCACAGCGCTTGTTAGAAAACGATCGACTCGTGCTCACCGCCTTCCGCGAGAACCCCTTTCCTGATGCACCTCCCACGCTCGTGCGCGTCGGCGTGGTCGCGATGACACCGACCACGCTCGCGCGCCGGCGTGCGACGGGCGAGTGGTGGCACGTGCGACGTCTCGGCGAGATCGTGCCGGCGCGCGGCAAAGAGAGCTGGCCCGACGCGCAGATGCTGCCGAGGCCCGAGACGCTTCATCCCGATTGGACATACTTCCGACGCAGAGCGCCCGCGCTGCAGGCGATCGTGCGTGCACACCAACAAGGCATGGAGCCGGACCTCGCGGTCATTCAAGCCTCCGATTTGACTGTCAGTGATGTGCGCGCATTCTGGGAAGAGTTCATTCCCGCACTGCAAGTCGATCGCGCTGACTTCTCACGCCACTACGAGCGCGCTGACGCGCTGCGCGCGCAGTTCGGCATGGCCGGCCTTGAGCGCAATGAGCGCATCTTCGAGCGCTTCGTGTGGCTCGTGCGCATGCGCACCGAGCGCTATCAGTATGCTGACAGTCAACCTAACATACCGATCGAGAGCACCTTCCGCTTCCACATGTTCCTGCACGAAGTGGTCGGTGATGGCCGCGCTGACTATCTAGCGCTGCTCGCGCACCCAGAGAACGCCGCTGCGCGCGTCGCAACGTCGACTGACGAGAAGCAGCTCTGGGCGCTCACCATGCTGCGCCACGACATTGTCATGTACCACGTGTGCGTATTTCGCTGGCTCAAGATGTTGGCCGATGCTCACGAGTACAAGATCCCGGGGATCTTCGAATACATGCCGATCTTGCTCAGCATGGTTCCGCGCTCCGAGGTCTTTCGCCCCCGGCCTCACAAGCGACCGGATGGAGAGCACGAGATCGAGGGGCTGTATCCACCGGAAGAGTCTGTGACCGCGCCAGTGACTCTTTGAGCGAAGCAGGCTCCTGGGCTGAGCCGCGGACAGCGGCTTGCTTCACTGGCACAAAGCAGCAATTGTGGCGAGCAGTTGAACTTTGGGTGTCATCTTCGGAGCCGAGCACTGAGCGAGAAAACGCGCACTGCCGGTCTTGTCAAAAGCATGAGAGTTGCCAACACGTTGACGGTCATCGGCGCAGTCCTCTGCGCCGCGGGATGCGGCTCTAATCCGGCACAGAGCGATGAGATGTTTGGGAGCCCCCAGGGGCCCATGCAGAGTAGCAAAGCGGGCAGCGTCGCCGCGCCGCAAGCTGGGAAGCCGGCGAGTGGTGCGAGCGGTACCGGCGCGCAGGCCTCCGCCTCGACGATGCAGTCGGCCGCTCCAAAGGCCGGCAGTGCAGCAACAGCTGCATCGGCAGCGGGCTCGGCGTCCAACCCGAGGGACGTCGCGCAAGCAGGTGCACCCGCTGGCGCTGCAGGTCAATCCGCTGCAGCTGGTAGCGGCGGCAGTGCTGCGGCGGCTGCGGGCAGCAGCGCGCCGGTTGCGACTGAGAAGTTCAGCTTCTTCGTCACCAGTTTGCAGGGCATGCGCGACCTCTCGAAGAGCGAGAACGGCTTCGGCGGTGACCTGCGCTACGGCCAGCCCAGCGGTCTGGAAGGCGCTGACAAGATCTGCACCGATCTCGCAGAACAATCGATGCCCGGCGCGGGTGGCAAGGGTTGGCACGCGTTCCTCAGTGCAGCCAAGGGCGGCGAGGGTGGTGGCCCGGTCCACGCCAAAGATCGCATCGGCAAGGGCCCGTGGTACGACCGCACCGGTCGCCTGCTCGCGATGACGCTCGACAACTTGTTGAAGGAGCGTCCAGTCGGCGCCGACCCCGCGATCATCGACGATCTGCCGAACGAGCGCGGCGAGCCGAACCACACTGACACCGTGCCCGAGATGGACGACAACCACGACGTCGTCACGGCGACGAACGCGCAAGGCATGTACGACGGCAAGATTACGTGTCAGGACTGGACCAGCACCGAGACGGTGGTGACGACGCCAGCGGACCCGATGATGATGATGGGTCCGTGGGGCAACATCCCGATGGACGGCCCAGGTCTCGGTCACTCGTGGCCATCGGAGTTCAGCGGCATTTCGTGGATGACCGTGCACCGCGCACCGGGTTGCGGTGCCAGTGTCGCGCTGGTGCAGACCGGCGCCGGTATGGGCACCGGCATAGGTAACGCGGGCGGCTACGGAGGCATTTACTGCTTCGCGCTAATGCCGTAAGTAGCCGACAATCGTAACCGTAACCGATCTGAGTGTCGGTTGCGGTTACGACATGATCCCATCTCTCGTTTGCTGCTTTTTGGGCGGCATTGGGGGAGGGGGCTCACTCCTCCGCCGCTTGGCGTTCGCCGCAGCATCCGGGTTCTGCGATGCAGGATGCGGCGTCGCGACTACGGCAGAGTCAGGCGCTGTCACCGAGACGAGCATGATCAAGCTGTGGGAGGCGACCGTCGCGCGGTCGCCACACGCCATGCGGCCTTGACCCAAGCCATCCTCGCGGCTCGTGTCGATCAACCACTCCCAGTGCGTGCCGACCTGACAATGCGGCAGCCACAGCTGGAGCTCATCAGCGCTCGTGTTCATGCCCACGAGCAGTGTCACATCGTGCGCGTGCTCGCCGCTCATCGTGAGGTGGTACTCGCCGGCTTCGCCGCTGACCATAAACGCGAGAAAGCCATCCGCGCCTGCGCTGCCGCCAGCGCTCCAATCGGAGTTGCGGCGCGCGGTGCCATCGGCGTTGAGCCAGACGATGTCGGTCGTGTCAGTTCCGGGGATGGTCTGACCGACGAAGTAGTGGCCGCGTCGCAGCACGATGTGCTCGCGGCGCAGCTTGAGCAGCGCCTGCGTGAACTTGAGCAGCGAGCGATCGGGACCTTGCTGATTGTCTAGTCCTGCCCAATCGATCCAGCTGAGCTCATTGTCCTGACAGTAAGCGTTGTTATTGCCTTGCTGGGTGTTGTTGATCTCGTCGCCTGCGAGCAACATCGGTGTGCCCTGCGAGAGCAGCAAGGTCGCGAGGAAGTTGCGCTGCTGGCGCGCGCGTAGATCGATCACCGCGGCGTCATCTGTTTCGCCTTCGACGCCACAGTTCCAGCTCAGGTTATTGTCAGTTCCGTCGCCGTTGTTGTGCGGATTGGCTTCGTTGTGCTTGCCGTTGTAGCTGACCAGATCGCGCAACACGAAGCCGTCGTGCATCGTGATGGCGTTGATGCTGGCCCACGGCCTGCGCCCGAACTGGTTGAACAGATCGCTCGAGCCGGTGATGCGCGTCGCGAGCTCGCTGACCGCACCGCGATCACCTGCCCAGAACTTACGCACGTTGTCGCGATAGCGATCGTTCCACTCGGCGAATCCAGGAGGAAAGCCGCCGAGCCGATAGCCGCCGTCCGACACATCCCAGGGCTCTGCGATCAGCTTGACGCGTGACAGCACCGGGTCCTGCATGAGCGCGCAGAAGAAGCCCGACGCGGTGTCGAAGTGGCCGGCCGCGTTGCGGCTCAACGTGCTCGCCAGATCGAAGCGAAAGCCATCGACGTGCATGACCTCGACCCAGTAACGCAGCGAGTCGAGCACCATCCGTAGCACTTGCGGGTTGTACACGGCGAGCGTGTTGCCGGTGCCAGTCGAATCGGAGTAGTAGCGCGCGTTTTCCGCGCTCAAGCGGTAGTACACCGCGTTGTCGATGCCGCGATAACACAGCGTGGGCCCACACTGATTGCCTTCGCCGGTGTGGTTGTAGACGACGTCGAGCACGACCTCCAAACCCTCGCGATGCGCCGCCTGCACGAACTGCTGGAAGTCGTCGATCGCCTGCTTGTGCAGGTAGCGCGGCTGGGGCGCGAAGAAGCTCATCGACATGTAGCCCCAGTAATTGCGCAGGCCCTTCTCGACCAAGGTGTGATCGTCGAGGTACGCATGCACGGGTAGGAGCTCGAGCGTAGTCACGCCCAGCTCGCGCAAATAACCAAGCACCTCGGGATGGCGTAGAGCCGCACACGTGCCCGCGACATCGACCGGCAAGCGCGCGTGGCGTTGTGTGAAGCCGCGCACGTGCAGCTCGTAGATGACTGTGTCGGGCCAACCGACCTTGGGGGCCTTGTCGCCTTGCCAGTCGAAGCTGGTGTCGATCACCTGACATTTCGGCACGAAGGGCGCGCTGTCGCGCGCATCGAACGACAGGTCCTCACCGGAATCGCCCACGCGATAACCGAAGCAGGCTGGATTCCACTGCAGGTCGCCTACGAGCTTGCGCGCGTACGGATCCATCAGCAGCTTGTGATGGTTGAAGCGGTGGCCCTGCTCGGGCGCGTACGCCCCGTACACACGATAGCCGTACAGCTGCCCGGGCTTCATGCCCGGCAGGTAGCAGTGCCAGATCTCGTTCGTGTACTCCGGCATCGCGATGCGCTCGAGCTCGCGCGTGCCGTCGTCTGCGAACAGACAGAGCTCCACGCGCTCGGCGTTTTGTGAGAACAGCGCGAAGTTCACCCCATTGGCATCGGGGGTTGCGCCGAGACGTTCCGGATCACCTGGCCAAACTCGATAAGTCACCCGAGCATGTTAGCCGAAACCGTATTTCGAATGCGTTCGAGCGTGCCTGGTCGCGCGGTCGCGGCAATTTTTCGCCACGGTGGGCACCACGCTTTCAAGCTGCTCCGCCCGCGCACATGCCTTCGAGGCAGTTGTGAATCGCGCATGAAACGAATAAGCCGCGGTGCGCTGAGCGCAACCGCGGCTCTGTTCGGCGATCTACACGATCACTTGATGTTCGACTGGAAGTCGGTCGTGGGTACCGCAGGCTCCTTTTGGAGGAACTTGCGATAGCGCTCGTCACCCTCGAGGAAGACCTTCAACCATGCCAGGCCGTAGCGGCCGACCGTGCCACTCGTGCTGTTCGGGTTGTTCGCGAGGAAGTGATCCGCCGCGCCCATCTCGATCAACATCTTGGGCGTGGCTTCCGGAATCGAGCGGTAGAAGCCCTGCGATTGACCACCCGCGAGCGGATCACCCAGCGACGCGAACATCAGCGCTGGCGACATGATCTTCGTGTACGGATAACCCGGATTCCAGCCGCACAGCGAGATCGTCGCCTTGAGCTTGGGGTCTTCGTTCGCGACGAGCAGCGTACCGCCTCCACCCATCGACCAGCCCATGGTCGCCGTGTAGGTCGTGTCGAGCTTGCCCATGAGCGGGCTGCCCGAGCGCATGTTCTCTTCCTGCAGGCTCTTCATCGCGTCGATCAACGCGTCTTTACGGGCGCCCGGCGCGTCGGTCGGCAGGTTCGTGCCGATGGTCATGGTCACGATGCCGTACGAAGCCAAGAATGGGCCCCAGCTGGCGATCGATGACTGCGGCGAGACGAAGCCCGGCACGACGACGACGAGCGCGAAGGGTGGCTCAGCGTCCGTCGGATAGTTGATCGTGGAGTCGGCGTACGCGGGGCCGTTTCGGTACCCATCGCTGTAGGCTTCGATTTTGTACGGGCCGGGGAGCGCGCCGGTCAAATCATCCGAGGGGTCCTCGCCACGGATCCAGTGGTTGTCGCCGCCAGTGGCTTCAGAGCCACCTTTGCCTGCGCTCGCTGCTGTCGAGCCGCCTGCACCCGAGCCAGCGGTGGCAGGGCTGCCCGCCGCTGCGGTGGTGCCGCCTTTGCCTGCAGCTGCAGCGGTCGAGCCGCCTGCTGCCGCGCTGCTTCCGCCGCTGCCAGCTGCAGCAGCCGTCGTCGAGCCTCCCGCGCCACCTGCAGTCGCAGGCGGCTTGTTCATGGTCGGAGGATTCGTGGCCGGCTTGCCTGCCGTACCTGTCGTCGTGTTGTTAGGAGCCGCAGCGCCCGCACCACCTGTCGGCTTCGTCGCAGTCGAGCCTGCTTGCGAAGTCGGATTGGTCTGCGTACCAGGGGGTGTCCCTGGGCCTTCCTCTGGCGTTCCGCCTCCGCAGCCGATAGCGACGGCAAGGCAGAGAGAGAACGTATGTTTAAGCGCTCCTGTACTCGATCGAATCATGTTCCCAGCTCCTGTAACAACGCAGCTCCGGCGTTCCCACTCGTTATCGTTCGTGTCATTCACTGATGCCTGCAGTACGCAGGCTCGGAAAATATCTAGTTTTTTCAGTCCAGACTCGGCCGCCTTGGAGTGCGTTCGTTCCGACGACAGTTGCAGCTCGAGTCACGACGCTCTCGGTAACGAAACTGTGCTTTCGATATGCGAGGTATGCGACGAGCCGATTGATGCTGATGCTTGCAAAAGCGCGGCGCAGATTCATTGCGCCGACGCGCGGATGCAAGGCAAAACGCGATGTGAACCCGTCCATCGTGATTATCCGCAACAAGAGAGCGCGCGTTTATTGTCCCGACATGTCGAAGCGACGCAGTCACTGCGAGCACACCCCGCCGAGCTCACACTTACTGCACACAGGACGAAAGTAACTAAAAGATGATCTTGTTATCCACAATATCCGAGGCTGGTAATGAGATCGGTTGCGTGCAGCATCGCGCGGTTGTCTCTTTGTAAATCGGGATCCAGAACTTGTTTTGTGTAGCTCCGTCGGACAACGAATCGCGTGCAGTGACCGTTCGTGTGCCGTTTACTCGAGCACCAATGCTCAAACATTTCGACGAATCGCGCGCTATGTTCGCTGCGATGTGGGTCGCGTGCTGTGAGAATTAGCGCGAAACGGCAGGCTGTTAGCACGTCTTCACAAAGCGCAGCACGACAAGCGTGGCTGAAGAAGATCCGCAAGCTATCGCGCTGCGAGCGGCAACGCGGCTCGGTGTAAGCGCGAGCCGCTCGCAAGCATTCGATGAACTGGAGCGTGCGGTCTCTTTCAGCGACTCACTCTTCCTTGAGCTTCAGCTTCGCGTGGTTCTCGGCGATAAAGGCGCGAAGGTCGTCGGCCATGTCGAGCAGCTTCTCCCACTGCTCCTTGTAGAGCGTGACCGGAAAACGCCCGAGGCCATACACCGACACGCCGCCCTTTTCAGAGACCTTCATCGACACGGCGCGCGATCCGCGTTGTTTCAGGCGCGCGTTTTCTTGCCGCAGTTTCTCGAGCTCGGCTTTCATCTCTTCATCGGACATCTTGCGTCTCTCCGTGCTTGGGGGGTCGGAGGCTACTCCGAAGCCGCCCCTCGCGAAAGCGCTTGAGTCGATCGCTTCACGGCAGCTCTCTCTCGGTTCCGTACACGTGCCCGTGCCCTTGCCCGTACACGTCGCCCATGCCCGCCAGCCGCCTCGAGCACGATTGCGGGAAACCACTCCAGCGCCACGGCCGAACAAGAAGGCAGCGGTTATGAAAGGCGTCACCACACTCTTCGAGCACGCTGACCACTGCTGGCGGGTCGTCGCCCGCGACCCTGCACGCAAGCCATGGTTGATAGACACCAATGAGTTCGTCGTAGAGAGCGCCGGCGTAGCGCTCATCACCGACCCTGGCGGCCAGGAGATCTTTCCAGCCGTATTCAGCGCGCTCAGCGCCCAGCTCGATCCGCGTCGCGTCAAATCGATCTTCGCGTCGCATCCCGGCCCGGACGTAATCTCATCACTCGGGTTTTGGTTGGCCTTCAACCCCGAGATCCGCTGCTACGCGAGCTGGCTGTGGGCGCAAGTCATCCCGCACGTCGCCGGCGATCACGAGACCATCATCGCGCTGCCTGACGAAGGCGGGACGATCCCGGTGGGGCGGATCACGCTGCACGCTGTGCCCGCGCACCATTTGCACGCGAGTGCGACCTTTCACCTCTACGATCCGATCGCGCGCATTCTATTTACCGGCGATGTTGGAAGCGCGCTCTTGCCCGCGTCGCGCCAAGGTCTATTCGTCGACGACTTTCGCAGCCACATTCGCTACGCGGAGCCATTTCACCGCCGCACCATGGGCTCGAACGAAGCCAAGAACGAGTGGTGCGACCGCATCTCACGGCTGCAGGTCGACATGCTGTGTCCGCACCACGGCGCCATCTACCGGGGACCCGACGTCACGCGCTTTCTGGACTGGTTCCGAGCACTGCCGGTTGGGCCGCAGTTCTGACGAGAAAGAGAAAGAGATTTGTCGCCAAGGGACGCCAGAAGAACGCCGAAGAGCGCCAGGGGAATAAGAAATGCTCCGCTGCTTTACGCTTCATGTTTGCGTAAGTCGGCGGAGCATTTTCTTTTTCTCTTGGCGTTCTTCGGCGCCCTGGCGGTTCAAACTCCCCGACAGTCAGGTCATTGTCAGTTGTGGCAGGCTGACGAAACCGAGCGCTTGCGGCGACGTGCTGCGAGTAAGCCGAGCATAATCAGTGACCACGCAGCGTATGTCAGCGTCGCGCCCGGCGTGCTGACCGAGCAGCCGCTGGTATTTTCTAGCTGTTCTCTAATCGACGGTGATGTGTCTACGCCCGCGTCATCCGTCGCAGCCACGGTGCCCGAAGCGCCCACGCTGCCTGCGCGCCCAGCAGTTCCTGCCGGTTGCGCTGGCTTTGCGCCTGCAGCACCCGCCGCGCCGACAGCGGCACCATTGCCCGCAGCTCCGGACTTACCTGCAGTCGCTGCACCCGAGCCAGCAGTAATCCCACTGCCGCTCGCACCGCCTTGGCTCGCAGATGATCCCGACTTGCCGCCGCTGCCTGGCGCACCCGCTTGAGCCGCGGATCCACCACGTCCGCCGGACGCTGGTGTGCCACCGGTGCCCGCCTCGGGCTCGTTGGTGTTCTCCATCGTCGGATCGAAGCGCGATCCCTCGGCCACCACAAACAACTTGAGGCGCGCCTTGTATGGATAAAAGGCTGCGTTGTCGTGCACGAGCATCTCGCCCTGATTCTTCAGGATCAGCTCGACCTTGTTCACCCCTTGCGACCAGTCGACTTCCTCGTAGTTCCAAATTGTGTCGAACACAGGGTCTGCGTCGTAGGTGCCTTCACCTGTGTAGGGGACATAAGGCAAACACGCGTAGTTCGAGCTGTTATGCAGACAGATATTATAGTTCGTTAGCGTTTCGCCTGGCGCTTCGAGGATCTCGAGCTCGACGTGGAGCCTGCCGTTCGCGTAGTCCGTCGGCGCCGAGAAATTAGCCGGAATTCCGGACTGCAGCTCCGCAACGAAGTGCGAGTCCTCCGTGTTTTCGGCGGTTGCGGTGTACGTTTGATCCACGAGCACAAACTGCTGCGCGTACACAGGAGCGGCGGCGGCGAGAGCGACAAAGGTCGCGCAACATGCCGCGAGCGGCACGCTCGTTCTAGAGCACTTGCACTGCATGGGGGCCTTTCACTTCGATCGACTGGCGACAGGCGACAGGGCGGACACAACGAATAAGCGTCCACCGAAGGATCGACCGTAACCGAAAATGCTCACAGCGCCTAGACCGTGTCTTGCAGTGGTTTTGGAACACAGCTTGCGTACAGGCATTTTACGAAGAGACAGCAGCGATGTTGCGGTCTCGCATCCCGAGACGGGTTCGTAAGCAAAGGTGTGGAGCGCGGATCAACGATCGTACGCATGACGTGACGTTCGTCGGATCGCGCTTGAGCATTAGATCACGTGCCCGTGCCCGTACACGTTCTCTTTCCCCGCTGAGATATCGGGAATGGACGACGCGTACGGGCACGGGCACGGGCACGGGTTTGTGTTGGCCCGCGTTCTCCCGTCGCTGGGAGGGCGGCTCGGGTCGAGCCGCCCTGCATTCTCGAGTTGCGCCGCGGCGGAAAGCTGAGCAATCGCAACAACTTTCGCGCGCGCGCGCAGCGTTGCGAAGGTTGGGCCAAAAAGGCTGTGCTGTGCTAGGGTACGCCCTCCGGTTGGCAGAAGGTTCCCGGAATGGTCGAGACGGCAATCCCACAGCTCGGTGATACGATCGGGGGCAAGTATCGCGTTGAGCGCGCCCTTGGTCGTGGAGGTATGGGCGCAGTCTTCGAAGTGACGCACTGCGTCACGCAGAAACACTTCGCGATCAAGTGGCTCATGAGCGAGCCCAGCAGCAGCAACGACGCGGTTACGCGCTTCGTGCGCGAAGCGCAGGTCGCCGGGCGATGTGAGCACCGCAACATCGTCGAGGTCTACGACATCGATCGGCACAACGGTCAGCTGTTCATGGTGATGGAGCTCTTGAAGGGCGAGTCACTGGCTGAGCGTTTGATCCGTTGCTCGACCGGCATCAGTTATCGCGAAGCTTGTCGCTTGCTCGTGCCGTGCATCGAGGCGATCGCGGAAGCGCATGCCTCCGGCATCATCCACCGCGATCTCAAGCCTGCGAACCTGTTCATTAGCCAAGCGCGCGGCCGCGAGGCGGAGTTCGCGAAGGTGCTCGACTTTGGCGTGTCGCGCTTCGTGACGCCCGATGGGCACATGGATGTAAGTCAGCAAACACGCAGCGGCGCGATCATCGGGACGCCGTTCTACATGGCGCCGGAGCAGATGCGCGGTCACTCGATCGATGCCCGTGCCGACGTGTATTCGATGGGCGTAACCCTGTACGAGACGCTGGCAGGTACGCGTCCGTACGATGCGACGAGCTACGGCGATCTGCTGCTCAAGGTCACGGAGGCAAAGCCAAAGCACATCGCAGACGTCGTGCCTGGGCTACCGCGCCCACTGTGCGACGTGGTCGCGCGCGCGATGGCGACCGACCCGGGCAAGCGCTTTTCCTCGATGAACGACCTGGCGCGCGCGCTCGAGCCATTTTCGGGCATCGAGTACTCGAATACGTCGCAGCTCTCTTGGAGCGTTGCGACGCAACGCATGCCGCTCGTCAGCGAGACACCGTCGGTCCACGAGCTCGCGCTGTCGGCGGGCGTCAATCGTTCGCCACGTCGTGTTTTTCTCTGGATGGGTTTGGCGGCCGCGGTGGTCGCTGGCGTAGTCGCTTGGCAAACGCTGTCAGATCCGGCGCGGAACATCGTGCGCGCGGGGCCGCCCATGACCACGACCACGACCACGACCACAAGCTCGCAATCCGCAGCGACCGCGACGCCCGAGCCAGCCGGGGAGCTGCCCGTCGCTGCGAGCCCACCGGACGACCTCGCGCGTGGTCGTGATGGCCGTGAGCCCGCAGTCGAGCCGGCCGTGTCGCCCACGGCGATCGCTCCGCAGCAGAATGATTCCACCGCGCCTTTGGAGCAGCCTCGTCCCGGTCGCAGGCGTCGCGCTGGCGGCGTCGAGGCGGAGCAGCCTGCCGCTGGCAGTGTCGATCCTCAGCGCGGCGCTGAGCCCGCGAATCCCCAGCCGCAGAAGACCCGCGAGGCCAGAGACAAACGCAAGGCTCGCGCGCCCGCGCACATGCAGCGCGACGACTTCTGATCGCGCTGCGATGTGCTGAGCTCAGTCAGGATTGACTGGAATGCAGATGCCACCTGCTTCCATCTGCACGTTCGAGCGGAACGTGTTGGGTGACGTATAGTGATGCACTTCAGTTGTTGGGATCGTTCCGTCTTCCCGAACATGTGTCACGTGATAGTTGGCCATGTTCCAGATGCGTCGCGTTGGAATCCAACGATTCTCAGCGTCAGTGAGCACCTGGATCGTGGGCGCTGACTTCTCTTCCCAGCGTGGAAAGAAGTCTTCCGGTCCACGTACAACCGTTCCGCTCGACACGATGATCACCTCAGCGGACTTGTCATTGTCGATGTCGACGACGATCGGATAGTCGAGCATGCCGGAGTGCGGCCACTCCATTACAACCTTCTGGGCCGCCACATCGAAGAACAAGAGCCGATCGCGATCGGAGTAGATCGCTTCTGCCTTGCCATCGCCGAGGAAGTCGAACGCTGTGGTCGCCGTGAAGCCGCGCTCGATGTCGTTGTAGACGTAGATCGGATCGAGGTCGCGCGTGAGCACTGTAAAGCCGTTGGTGGCGCCGATCGCGAGATCGACCATGCCGTCGCCGTCGAAGTCATGTGCGGTCGGCGGCTTGAAGTCGCCCATGCTCCAGCCCTGATCCTGTGATTGAAAGCGCATCGGCTGACCATCTGCGCCGAGCTTGGTCGTGCCGTCGTGCTCGAGGATGAAGATGCCCGGCCCCGAAGCGAACGCGATCTCAGGCAGCGGATCGTCGTCGAGGTTGACGATCAGCGGATACACACCGATCAGGTTGATAACGTCGCTGACCAAATCGTTGGTCTGCAGCAGATCGCTGCGATCCCAGATCAACGTGCCCGTGGCGTCGTAAGCACGGATGCCCGTGGTCACCTCGAGCCGGCCATCCATGTCGAGATCGACTGCGAGACTCGACAGGTTCAGCGTCTCGTCTTGCGCGTTCCAGATCAGCCCACCGGTCTTGCCGTCGAACACGGAGGTCGCAGCGAGGATCTCGACTTGGCCATCGCCTTCGAGATCGTGGATCGCGACGCTCTGCGTTTGCAGCTGATCGGAGAAGTTGTTCCACATCAGCGGGACCTTCCACTTGGGTGTCCCGTCATGCTCGAACGCGATCAAGCCGCTCGGCTCGTCCCCGTTGATCAAGTCGCCGAGCAACCAACCGGCGGCGACGATCTCGGGCAGACCATCGCCGTCGATGTCGCCCACGGCCGGGATCATCGCTGGGTTGATTTCACCGTCGATCACGAAGTGCTCTTTGCCTGTCGCGCCGTCGAGCACATGGATGCGCGAGCCTTCGGGCAACCAGCGACCTGCGAATAGATCGGGCGGCTGAAAGCCAGCGACCAAGATGACATCCGGCGTATCGCACAAGTCGATCGCACCGTCGCCATTGTCGTCAGTCAGGTTGGCGACGAGCGGAGGGCCCGAGCCGTTGCCGAGCTCGACTGACCATTGCAGCTCGGGTTTAAACGAATCCGGTGGCGCCTTCAGCTCGCAGTCAGGCAGCTTGAAGCTCTCGGTCTGTTCGACCACTTTGCACGACCCACCCGGCGTCTGCATGACTACGTTCGAGCCCGTGCCTGGTGTGCGCTCGATCACGAACGGCATGTCTTCCTGCATGCCGAGCATGGGTTGCGCTGGACCGCCGCTGCCCGCGGCAGCTGTGTTGGTGCTGCCCGCTTGGCGTGGCGCTGGCTTCTTTCCAGCTGCGCACGCTGCCGCTCCCAGCAGCAGGGCGCTCGCGCTTGCACAAACTAAAGCGCGGCGCCCAGCGATTCGTGTGACAGAATTCGCAGCTTGCTTCAACATGTTCCCTAAGCGGCAGCCTGCCGAATCTGTTGAAATCACGCAAGGCCGCGCGCTGCAGCATCGTCGTGAGCAAGCAGCACCGTGCGCTGCATTTCATGTTTGTTCTTAGTGACATCACAAGTGGCCTGTCTGTTTGAGTTACATATCGTTTGCTGCATTGAAGCTATAAGCGCCGCTCGCATGGCCGTAGCTTTTCATGCCGCTTACGGCGGCGGAGCTACTCTTCGTCTGCGGCGATGTGGCTGAGCTCGGCAGGCCGGCTCGCTGCGTGGTCAAACCGGTGAGCAAACACGTGTTTCGAGTCTTCGCGCGTGCCCCGCCGCGCAGGTATCTATACGCTCACGTTTGGGTATTGAGAGCTCGCCGCTGGTGCCCCGGTGTGCGCAGGTGCGGCCTGTCGCGGCGCACCCCCAGCGTGGCGACGAGCGTTCTTGCGGCGGATGATCGCTTCGGCGACTGCGACATTGATCAGCCGCGCCAAGGTCCTCAGCAGGTCGCGGGTCGGGCCTCCAGATTCGCCCGTGGCGATCATCCAAGGCAGCAGCACCACCGCCTGGGTGCCTGCGCCTTGGCCGAGCGCGTACGCGCGGATCATCCACGCTTCGTGGCGAATCACTTGCCACCGTAAGATGCTCCGCCAAGCGATCACGTTCGACAGACCACCGCCAAGCGGACCCTGCAGCTTAGAGCTGTGGGCCAGCGCTAGCTTCGCGGTCCTCCAGGCGCGCTAGACTGCCGCACGAGGGCTGAGTGGTGCGCGTCGCAGGATGACCTTGGTGGCCGACTCCAATAAGATCTTCGGTGCATCGCTGAAGTCACCGATCAGCGGCTCGACGAGCAACGGATCGAAGCGCTTGCTTGCCACGAGATCGAGCACCGCTGGCAGATGCTCGCGCGGATGCGACACGCCGACGTGCAACGTCGCGCTCTTCAGATACATGTTCCAGAGTGGCAGCGGGGTGCGCTTGCGGACATAGAACGCGAGCGCTGTGCACACACCACCTGGCGCGAGCGCGCGCAGTGCGTGGCTGAGGCCGCTCGTCGTTCCGCTCGCGTCCACAGCGATCAGATAGCCGCCGGGCAATGCTGGACGACCCTCGGTGAACCAGCGCGACGACTCTCGCACGTGAATGGGATGCGCACCCATGCGCTCCGCGAGGCGCAGCCGTGTGTTGCACGAGTCCACGTAATCGACGCCCGACGAGCCTAACGCTACCGCGATGCCGGCGGCGTAGAGCCCGATGCTCTTGGCCGCGCCGCCGATGACCAGTACGGGCGCACCGGGTGTACGCTGCAGGCCGGGTGCGACGGCGCGATAAGCATCCGGGATGTTGTCGCTGGCGCTCGCGACCGAGCACGGATCCACGCCCTCTGGTACGCGCACCAGCATCGCATCGGCGAACGGAACGCGCACCCGATCGCTCACCATTCCGCCGTAGTTACCTATGGCTTTGCCGAAGCCATAAGCGGCGATCGGCGTGCGTGAGCGCTCGCAGTGGGCGCTGAAGCCGCGCGTGCAACACTGACACGCGCCGCAGCATACCGACCACGGCACCACTACGACGTCACCCACGGCGACCGCGCGCACCTCGCTGCCCACGCGTGTGACTTCGGCGATGCACTCGTGTCCGTAGGGAAACGGACCCTGGAAGATGCCACCGCGCTGTTGCGCGAACGTTCGGTCCACGACATGCAGTGCGGCGCCCGTGCGCAGCATGCGGTCGGCGTGGTGACGCAAGAAGAACGCGTCCCCGTCGCAGCGTGCCGCGATGAATGGCCGGACAAGTGCCTCGCCAGGGCCTTGCAGCTCGGGCTCCGGAACGTCCCACCACTCGAGTGTCTTGGTCTTGATGAAGGTCAGCTGTTTCATGGTTTGCCCCGGTACTCCCTGTTTTGGGCAAGTAACGAAATTCGAGCACCTTCACAAACCACGAATCCTGATCCAGATTAAGCTCAGCTTAACTATGCAGTTCCGAGATCTGCCTCCGCTCCACTTCTTGCCAACGTTCGAGGCCGCAGGACGGCTAGGCAGCTTCAAGGCCGCCGCTGCGGAGTTACACGTCACGCCGTCCGCGGTCAGTCAGCAGCTCCGGGTCATCGAGGATGTACTCGGCGTGGCGCTGTTCGAGCGTCGCGGCCGTGTGGTTCGGCTGAGCGCGGCAGGAGAGGGCTATCTTCGCGACGTACAGGAGCTGTTGTCTCAGGCCGCAGGTGCGACGCGCCGAGTGCGTGAGGGTAATCGGGAGCGCGTGCTGCGCATCAGCGCTCCTGACTTCGTGGCATACGACTTCATGCTCGCGCGCTTGTCGCAGTTTCGCGCGAGCTTCCCCGAGATCGAGCTGAGCTTGGAGGCGAGCGCTCGAGTCATCGACTTCTCGACGAGCGACATCGACGCTGCGATCCGGATCGCCGATGGTGTGTGGCCGCAGCTCGTGTGTCAGCCACTCGGGGACGCCGAGGTAGCGCCCGTGTGCGCCCCGCGCCATGCGCTCGCTTTGCAACGCATCTCACAGCTGCGCGATCACACGCTGATCGAGCTCCGCAGTCAGGAGCGGCGGGGCTGGCACGCGTTCATGAAGAAGCAGGGCCAGAGCGCGCCCGAGAAAGTGCTGCGTTTCGACGGTTATTTAGAAGCGCTGCGCGCTGCGGAACAGGGACTCGGCGTCACCTTCGGCATCTTTCCTTTCGCGACCGAGTGGGTGACGAGTGGTCGACTGGCCGTGCCGTTGCGGTTACGAGTCCCGTTCCGCGATAAGATCTGCTTTGTGTACCGCAAGGCTGACGCGCGCGATCCGCTGTACGCCCGGCTCACAGGGTGGCTGAGTGAGCAATATGCGAGCCTGCCAACGCTGCCCCCAGGTCGTATCGTCCCGGGAGCGCGTCGGCCGCGTCGCAAGGCCGCTCGCAGCGGCGCTGGGTCAGTGCGCGCGTAGGATGTGTGCTGTCCAGCCGGGAACTGTCAGCAGCTTATGGCGGCTGCTGTCTGTTTGCAGCTCGAACAAGGTTTGTCTCGGAGTATTCTTCGTTCGGGACGTAGTTGACGTTGCGACCGTCTAACACAGACCAGTCACCGCCTTCGCCGCTGGGTTCTTGATCGGGCAGTGGCTCCGCGCTGTCCGCGCCGATATCCCAGCGATACCATAGGTAGCCGGGCTCGAAGCGCGTATCAGTCCATGTCTCCTTGGTGGCGTCGACCAGGTCCGATGGCCAGACATGCAGCAGCGCTGGAATAACGATTTCCTAGGGGTCTGAACCGGGGCAGGGTCAAATGAAAATGCTCTTCATTCTCATCTAGCCCGCCGCATACTACGGCTCGCGCGAGAGTCAATGCGATGCTGCTGTTGGCTGCATGATCGCCGCGGGCAGGATCATCACTGCGCGATCGAGTCGGCGACTCGGAGCCCGAGCGACTGACCTCCGTCTGAACTCGACAGGCGCACGGCGCGAGCCGGAGGGTTGGCCAGCCGCGCACGACGCTGTACGCTCCGGTTTGAGTAGTGGAAGGGCGCCGAAGGTGACCGGTGTGCACAAAAACAAGCTCTCTGTGAGGCTCGCGTTCGGCGTCATGACGGTTGCGCAGCTCGCTGCGTTGGCTACGGCAGCCTGCCAGAGCGCAGAGCGCACGGAAGACGTCGGCGCAGCGACCACGCAGGTCAAACCCGCCAGCGCGCGCGCCGCGAGTGAGCCTGAGCCGCTCGTCGAGCCGGCCCATGAAGCTGCCGACCTCCCGCGCGGCGTCAGTGCTCCGCAGCCCGAGCCTCGAGCCCCAAGCGATGGGAGCAAGCCGAGCTCCGTTTCGGCACCCAAGCCGAGCACGCCGCCCGCGGGCGCGCCGAGCACTGCTGCAAAGCCGGCCGCGTCAGCCACCATCGCCAAGCCGACCGCGGTCGCGCAAACAAGCTCGAAGCCGAAAGCAGATGTTTCTGCCTCACCGGTTCCCAAGAAGCCCACGCCCGCAGCACCCAAGCCGCCGCCGCCCGCACCCCCACCGCCGGTTCCTGCGGAGCCGATCGCAGCACCGCCGCCTGCACCCGCACCCGCGCCGAAGAAGGTTTCGGTGAACGTTCCGCAGACCGATCACGTGCGCGTCGAGGTCCCACCCGGCTTGCAGCACTGGCTCGATGAGGACGACCGCATGCGCCCATGGCTGGGCAAAGCCATCAACGTCGCAGACAGTTGCTATGCCAAAGTTCGCGCGGATGTACCCAACGCATCGGGTGAGATCGCGTTCTTAGTCACCATGCACAAGAACGCGCGCCCGAGCGGCAAAGTAAGCTCCGTGTCTTCCCCGATCAGCGGCATCGTCATGTGCGCGACAACACGCCTGCTCGGCGTAAAAATGCCGCTATTCACCGGCGACGAAGGCGCGTCTTACACAGTCCGCGTGCGCTTCAGTCCGTAACTACTTGTTAGACGAGTACCCGCGCAACAGCTCTTCGGCGATCTCCCGATACCGCGCACGCGCGCCTTCGGATCCCATCCCAGCGTTGAGCTCAGCGAGCTTCGCCGCCGTTCCGACACGATAGAGCGCCATCAGCAACGAAAGGTAAAACCCGCGCCAACCATCGCGGTAACCACCCTTCTTCAGATAGCGCCGATACAGCTCAGAAGCGACCTTGCGCGTCGTAGCCCAACCCGTCTCGTGCTGACCACGCTCCTTGGCTTGCTGCGCTTCGACCGTCGTGTAGCGGTTCAGCTTCTCGATGAACTGCGTGACGTCGTTGTAGTTGAAGTGGACGATGCACAGCTCGGGATCGGCCGGCAGCTGACAGATGCGCGCACCTTCGGTTGGATGCAAGAAGTTGTGGATCGAGGCGCTCGTGATCAAGCTGCCCCTGCGAAAGAAGCGCAGGTGACGATCCTGCTGCGCGCCCCAGCCGGTATGCTCGAGCTTCTCGCCGAGCAGATAGTTGCTGCGTGCGATGTTCGCGATGTCGTAGCGACCCTCGTTTGCGAGCGTGCGCAACGCACGGCTGAGCGGCTCCGGGATCATCTCGTCTGCATCGAGCAGCAGCACGAAGTCGCCTTGCGATTGTTCGATCGCAAAGGCGCGCGCAGGATCAGCGAAGCCCAGCCACTCGTGCAGATACACCTTCGCACCGAAGCGCTCCGCGATCTCGCGCGTGCGATCCGTGCTGTGCATGTCCACCACCACGATCTCATCGGCCCAGCTCTGCACTGAACCTAGCGACCAGGGCAGGTTGTGCTCCTCGTTCCAAGTGTTGATGACGACGGAGATGCGATGGCTCACGGGCTTTTCCGCAGTAACTCGCGCGCCTGTGAGAACGCGCGACGATTGAATGTATGCACGCCCGCAGCGTATAGGCCAGCGCCGACCAAGAGGTACAGCACGAGCATGAAGTGATTCTGCACGGGCCACACACGTTGTACGGCGAACACGACGCCGCCGACTGCGATCGCAACCAGCCACGCCGGCGTGATCGTCTTCACGATGGCAAACGGTACCTGACGCTTGGCGACGCGAAACAGCGCGAGGTTGGTGAGCTGCACGAGCACGTTCGCCATGCCGTAGCCGATCTCACCGAACTGTAAGATCAAGGGCACGCCGAACAGCCACGTACCCACCATCCAGATCACCGCAAAAACCAGCGCTGTGCGCGAGTGACCGAGCGCGTTCATCAGGCCGAGCAGTGGTGTAACCGTGGGCACAAACACGTTTGCGCTCCACAAGAACAAAAACAAGTTGCGCGCGCCGAGCCACTGTTCTCCGAACAACAACAGCGTGAGCGGTTCGAACAACACCAGCGTGAGCACGGCGAGCGGCGCTGCTGTAGCGTTGGTCGCCCAGATCACGCGCTCAACCACAGCGCCTAACATCGCGCGGTCTTGTTGGAAGCGCGCGAAGGTCGGCAGATACAGCCGCTGCAGGATCATCATGATCATCACGGGATAAGCCGCGAACATGCCTGCCCAAGCCACGTGACCGACTGCAGCGGTGCCCGCGGTCAAACCTAAGAGCAGTGGGCTGATGCTGTCTTTGATCAGCGAGACGGCACCGATGCCTTGGTAGGGCAAGCCAAACGAAAGGTGCCGCTTGAGCAGCGGCCAATCCCAATGGATGCCGAGCTTCCATGGGCTCACCAGCTGAATGACCAGCGCGCCGGTGAGTGCACGTGCGACGATCGCGTAGGCGAAGGTCTGTGCGCCCAAGCCCGACCAAGCGCAGCCAACAGCGACAACGTTGAACACCAACGCTTGTGACACTTCGACGATCGATAAGCGATCGAACGCCAAGTTGCGCTCTAAACGGATCGACGGAACCGTTTGAAAGCCGGTGAGCAGCAGTGACAGTCCGACTGCGCGGAACAACCAGCGATCGTCGTGGGAGAGGTCGTAGGCCGCGGCGATGTACGGCGCTGCGATCCACAAGCCCAGCATACCGCACGCGATCAACGCTTGCTGCGCGCCGAACACCACGCGGTAATCGTGCTCGCTCGGCTGCTCGGGATCGCGGATCAGGCTGGCGCCGAGACCCACGTCGCCGAGCGTCGCCGCGAAGCCCAGAACGATGCTGACCACCGCGTACACGCCGTAGTCTTTGGGCAAGAGCAGCCGGACCAACGCGATGCCGCCGATCAGGTTCGCGATCTGCACGAGCGCTTGGCGCGCACCCAACGCCACGACGCTCTTGAGCGCTTGGCGCAACAAGGAGGCGTGAGCGTCAGAGCTGGGCGACGTCGAGGCCGTCATGACCCGAGCGGGCTCCGTACCACGGCCCCTACCTCCGGGCCAGCCAGGCGCGCTCGACGTCCCGGCGGTCGCGTGCGAGCAGCCCAGTGACCAGCGCGCGCTCTTCGCGGAAAGCGCGCAACACACGCGGAGTTACCTCGCGCAGCGCGCCCCGGCCGCCAAAGGCTGCGAGCCACAAGATCTCGGTCAGTGTCTTGGGCAGGCTGCGCACGAGCAGCTCCGGCGAAGCGTTGCGGGCGAGCGCGATCAGGCGATTTTTCGTGCATTGGCGCAGCACAAAGCGATTGCCGTGGCGGCGAGAGCTGCCTTGAAAGGCGTGATACACGATGGCGTCCGGCACGTAGCGGGCGCGAAAGCCCGCGAGCCGGCAGCGCCAGCCGAGATCGACGTCTTCGTAGTACATGAAGAAGCTCGCATCGAACACGCCCGCCGGCAGCCGCACGCGCTCCAACATGCTGCGCCGATAGGCCGCGGCGCCTGCGGTCGGGCAGAAAATCTCGAGCGGCCAACCATCGGCCTGTGCGCTCGGCGTACGCACGCCGCGATCCGCCGCTGTCGCATCTTTGAACAGCAGAAGACCCGTAGAATTGAGCGTATCCGGGCGGTCCTTGAACACGATGCACGACTGCAGCATGCCCAGCTCTTGGCCGTCCTCTGCAGCAGGCAGCGGCGTGCTCGCTGCCGCTTGCAGGCGCTCGATCCAGCGCTCATCGGCGATGGTGTCGTTGTTGAGCGTCGCCACCCACTCGCCGCGTGCGCGCTCGATGCCCTGGTTCACGGCGGGCGCAAACCCGAGATTCTCCGTATTGGCGATCAGCTCGACCGCCGGAAAGCGCTCGCGCACGAGCGCCGCGGAGCCGTCGCTGGAGCCATTGTCGACGACGATGATCTCGGCCGGCGCGGTGGTTTGGCGCAGCAGCGATTCGAGGCACGCGGTCAGATCGGCCGCGGAGTTCCAGTTCACGATCACCACGGAGATCGTGCTCGGGTTGCTGCTATCGGCTTCTGGTCCAGCGGGCGACATCGGCGGGGGTATAGCACGCCGGCTGATGCAAACCTGCTCCGCCGTGGACCCTTTGTTGCAGCACACGTGAGTGGTAACGTCTCAGCCTATGTCACGTAGCGTTCTCGTCACCGGCGCAGCCGGATTCATTGGTGCACACGTCGCTCGGCACTGCATCGAGCTGGGTTTTCATGTAGTTGGATTGGACGACTTGTCGGCAGGTTTCCGATCGAACGTGCCCGAGAGCGTGGAATTTGTGCAGGGCAGCATCAACGACCCGGCGCTGATCGCGCGCTTGTTCGAGCAGCACCGCTTCCGCTTCGTCTACCACCTGGCCGGCTACGAGGCCGCGGGCCTCAGCCACTTCATCCGCAGGCTCAACTACCAGACCAACGTGCTCGGTAGCGTGAACTTGATCAACGAGGCGGTGAAGCACGAGACCGAATGCTTCGTGTACGCGTCGTCGATCACTGTGTACGGCGCGGGCCGCACGCCCATGACCGAAGATCAGCCGCTGATCCCGAAGGATCCTTGCGGCATCTCGAAGTACACGGTGGAGCTCGATTTGCGCGCCGCGCATGAAGCGTTTGGGCTTTCGTACATCGTGTTCCGCATGCATAACGTCTACGGCGAGCTGCAGAACATCGGCGATCGTCACCGCAACGTGATCGGTATCTTCATGAACCAGGTCATGGAGAACCAGCCGATGACGATCTTCGGCGACGGCACGCAGACTCGTGCGTTCACGCATGTGGATGATGTCGCGCCCACGATGGCGCGCGCGCCGAGCGTCGAGTCCGCTTACAATCAAGTGTTCAACATCGGCGCGGACCGCGCGTACAGCGTGCTGGAAGCCGCGCGCGAGGTCGCGCGTGCGTTCAACGTTCACCCGCGCGTGGAGAATGTTCCCGCGCGCTACGAGGTGAACCACGCGTTCTGCAAGCACGACAAGTTGTCGCGGCACTTCGGCGCCACCTTGCCGCTCTCACTCGAACAGGGCGTTGCGCGCATGGCGCAGTGGGCGAAGCGCCACGGGCCCGCGCCGCAAGTGAAGTTCGCGGACTTCGAGCTCCGCAAGGGCTTGCCGCCTTCTTGGGATGTCTGAGTAGCCGCTCTGCGGTGGCTAGCTGCGCCGCTTTCAGCGGCGGCCACTGGCCACTGGCCGTTGCGCGCATTTCTCGCGCCGGCCAGCGCGCGGCGTGTGTGTAGCAGGTCTCGAACCGACCATCGCGTAGCTCTCCGGGCCATCCGACAGGTGGTCACGCGGCGACACGCTGCCCCCAAGGAGGGCAGCGTCAGCGCACTCGCTCGCACATCGGAATCGCGGCAGCACACAACTAACAAGCGCAGCGTTCGTTGCTGCTCCAACTAATTGCGGTATGTTTAACTCGCATTTCTTTCCTTAGTGCTTGGGCTTCTTCACGAGAGCTAACCCTGCAACAGGAGAGAACATGTCTATTCAGCGCTCAACTCTGATCGCGCTCGTCTCCGTGTTAGGCGCGGGTGGTTGCGCGGCCGTCAACGCTCAAAAAGACAGCCAAACGACCCGTGCGCACTGCGAGAAGAACGAGGTCGTCGACACTCGAGTACAACAGAGCTCCGCCACGCATCGACCGGAGCTAGCGTTCCACGACCACCACCACCACCCGCCTACTGCAGGCGCTTCCCCGCACTACGTGCACGGTGCGTCGACTTATCAGCTCGCTCATGGCGACGTTCACGACGCATACGTAGATCCAACACTCGCTTGCTACACCCGCCCGCGGCGCAGTGGCGATGTCCAACCGACGCCCAGCGTGCCGGAGCCAGTCACAAGCATGTGACGTTGTGTTTGAGCTGACGCCGTTAGCTGCAATTGAAAAAGGCAGCGACGTGGGTGCGTCGCTGCCCGGCTTACCTTGATCAGCCCGCGTCTACGTCGTCGGCGCCAGCGTCCTGACCGTCGCCACCCCCATCGCCGCACGAGATGGCGTCGAGCGGGCCGCCTTGGTTCTCGAGCAACTCTTCACGGGACAGACAGCCGTAGCCGGTCTGCATGAACAAGCCACCGCACTTGCCGGCAGGCGTACAGCAGCCCATCTGCGGATAGTTCGTGCCCATGAAGTCGACATCGACCGTGGGGCAGTTCGAATCGAGCTCGCCTGGCGCGTTCTGCTCCTTGCACTCGCCTTCGCTGTTGGTCTGACCGCACTTGTCGTCGTTTGTGCAGCAGGCCTTGGTACCCGATGCGATCATCAACAAGGTCGAGTTCGGCGTACAGGCATCACCGCCACAGGTCACCGCAGCAGAGCCGCCGCCCGAGCCACCGGCGCCACCGGCGCCACCCTTGCCGCCGGCACCACCCTTGCCGCCGGCACCACCCTTGCCACCAGCGCCGCCTTTGCCGCCGCTGCCCGCTTCGCCGGCATCAGGCACTCCATTGTCGGAATCATCATCGCCGCAGCCCACAGCCGGCAGGGTCAACGCGCCGATCAAGAACACGCCCGCACGCCACCAAGAAGATCGAAGTTTCGTCATGTCATTATCACCCTCTCTAACAGAGTGTTAGATGCGGTGGACTGTAAGAGCTGTTCGCTGCGTTGACTACGAGCAAACGCATCTGCGAGTGTCCCTCGACATAACGATCTGTCACTGCCGCGGACGGCGACAGTCCGATTGGGCGAGCAATCACTCGGCGCAGAGAACCACGGGCCGGTGGGCCGCTCGAGATCCCGAGTCGGACCGAGCAGCACCGAGCTTGTTGTGCCGGGACTATCTCGCATCTCAGATGCGAGATAGTCGCAGCGCCCGGAGGGGGCTGGCCAGTAGAGAGCGCTGGTTGGCCACGAGCGCTTCTAACTCGTTTAGAACTCGATGCCTGGCTGCGCTTTGATGCCGGCCCGGTAGTGGTGCTTGACCATCTTCATCTCGGTGACCAAGTCGGCGCGCGCGATCACTTCGTCGGTCGCGCCGCGGCCGGTCAACACTACGTGCAGGTCTTCGCGCTTTTGGTCGAGTGCGGCGAGCACGTCGTCTTGCGACAGCTGCTTGAGCCGCAAAGCCACCAGAACCTCATCCAAGATCACCATGCCCATGTCTGCTCGGCCGAGAAGCTCGAGCGACTGCTCCCAAGCGCGCGCTCCTGCTTTGTGATCCAGCTCGGGATCCTGCGTCAGCCAGTGGAAGCCTTCGCCCAAGCGGTACCACTCGACCTGGGCACCGAAGCGTGCGAACGCCTTCCACTCGGCGGTGTCGATCGCGCCCTTGACGTACTGCACGACGCCGACCTTCATGCCGTGCTCAAGCGCGCGCAACGCCATGCCAAAGGCCGCCGTGCTCTTGCCTTTGCCGTTGCCAGTGAAGACAGCGATCAGGCCTTTTTCGCGTGTAGCAGCGGCCTTGCGCTCTTCGTAGCTGGCTTTGATCTTGTCGACTTTACGCTGGTATGCCTCGTCATCGCCTTGCATCGCGTGGGTCTACCCCGTGCCGTTCGAGCGTGTCAACGCGACCGGCGAATCAGGTAGGTGTCCATGATCCAGCCATGCTCCGCGCGTGCTTTGGCGCGCAACGCTTCGATCTCCCTGCTGCGCTCGCGCAGCGGGCCCGAGACCAGGAGCTCGCGCTCGGTGCCGAGATACGCGCCCCAAAAAATCTCCAAATTCTCGTGCGTTTCGAGCGTTTTCCACGCGCACTCGCCGTCGAGCATCACCACCAGGTCGCCGTCCGCCGGCAGGGCGCGCTGCTCGGCGAGACGGCGTCCGGTTGTGATGTACACCGGAGCCGCGACAGGATGCAGCGCGATGCGGTGGCGTGCTGCTAACAGCTGCACGCTGCTGATGCCGGGAATGACTTCGCACTCGAGCTCGACGTCGCGGCGCACGCGCTCGAGCACGCGCAGTGTGCTGTCGTACAGCGCCGGATCTCCCCATACTAAGAACCCGGCGCATTCGTCCGGCCCGAGCTCGCTCGTGAGCTGCTGCGCGATCAAACGCGCGCGCTCTTCGTGCCAGTGCGCGACCCGCTCGGAGTACGAAGCGATGCGCTCGTCGCGCACAGGATCCGGCACTTCCACGATGCGGTAGTTGGGCCTCTGCACGAAGCGCGCGCAGATCTGCTTGCGCAGCTCGAGCAGGTCGGCTTTGACCTCGCCTTTGTCGAGCACGAAGAACACGTCGACGCGATTGAGGGCCGCGATTGCCTGCAACGTCAGTTGCTCGGGGTCGCCCGGTCCGATGCCGATCACCAAGATCCTTCGCATGCCAGTAACTCCAACTCCACCGTGCTTTCTCGGCGCTCTGGTCGAGGACCGAGAACCGAGGACCACGCGTATATTCCAGATCTGCCTCGGAGCGGCTAGCACTGTTCGCGACCTGATTTTTGTCCCCCTGATGGTGGACAGTCGCCGAAAGAACTGCCAGCATCCTGCGCCCGCGAGCACGGCTGCCGCCGCAGTGTACGCCATAGGTCGGGCCGACGGCACAGCGAGCGCCGGTTACGTTTGCGGCAGGATGTGCTTTGGACCGCTCCATGCAATTCACGCGCTCTTTCGCTTCGGTCACGCCCGCGCACGGCGTGCCCGCGGGTGTGCGCGGGACCTGCCCGGGAGCGTTTGCGCCCATGGCTTCTGGCGACGGCTGGTTGATCCGCTTGCGCACGAGCGCGCGTGCGCTCGACAGTGAAACACTGCGCGAGCTGGCACGGCTCGCGCACGAGCACGGCACTGGAATCATCGAGCTGACGCGGCGCGCCAACCTGCAGCTACGCGGCTTACGCCTCGAGCGCATGCCGGAGCTGCGCTCGGAGCTCATCGCGCTCCGCCTGGTCGATGAGTCGCCAAAACGCGAAGCGCGCCCGGGCCTGGTAGTCGATCCGGTGGCCGCGATCGACCCGCAAAGCGCATTCTCAGAGCTTGCAAGTTTACTCGATGCTGCGCTCGCTGAGCTCGCAGCGGACGGCGGCAAGCTCCCAGCGAAGCTCGGTGTCGTACTGGACGGTGGTAGCGGGAGCGTCTCGAACGTCGACGCGGACATCCGCATCGTCGCGTTCGGCGCTGCGACGCGCCTGCAAGTCTACGTGGGCACGCGTGGCAAGGAGCAGCTGATCTTCGAATGCGAGCGCACTGCAGCTCCCACCTTGCTGCAAAAGTTGCTCGCCCAGCTTGCCGCTTTTGGCGGCGGGCGGATGAGCGACCTGGTCGCAACGCGCGGCCTGGCTGGGTTGCGCGCTGCCGTCGGCGCAAGCCCCGCGCCTGCAGTCAGTTGGATCGCGGCGCCGCCACGAGCTGCACTCGGATTTCATCACGGGTGGTTCGGGGTCGCAGTGCCGTTCGGCTCAGCTCCGAGCGAACAGTGGCTGGCCATCGCCGATCTCGCCGAGCGTTTCGGTGATAGCGCGCTGCGCTTCAGCCCGGCACGCGAAGTGTTGATCACGGGCGTGCGTGCCGAGCGCGCGAGCGAGCTGGCGGACGTCGCCCGAGCGCTCGGTTTGATCGTCGAAGCGAACGACCCACGTCGTCGCATCCTCGCATGCAGCGGAGCTCCGGCGTGCAGCTCCGCCCATGGCGAGACGCGTGCTCTAGCGAGCACTCTGGCCCTACAGGTCTCGCAGCTGTTGGCTGCGGGCGCGACATTGCATGTCTCGGGTTGTGAAAAAGGCTGTGCTTCACGCGCTGCGGCCGAGCTCAACGTTGTGCTCGCGCCGGATGGCTGCGCGCGCTTGGCGCTGAACGCGGACATCGCTGCGACCAGTAGCGTAGCACCTGAGCCGCTCGCGGTCGTGTCGAAGCAGATCGTCGATCTCTGCAGAAGGAGCACGTGACTGGCGATGGCACGCACGGATGAGTTTGAATACGAGCGGGACCCAGCGGCGATCTACAAGCGCTCGTTTGCGATCATCCGCGCCGAATCACGGCTCGAACGCTTCGATGCGATCGAGGAGCGGGTGGCCGTGCGCATGATCCACACCTCCGGCATGGTAGAGCTGGCGGATGACCTTGTGTTTCAAGGGGACTTTGCGCGCGCCGCCGCACAGGCGCTCGCACGTGGCGCACCGATCTTGTGCGATGCCAAGATGGTCGCGAGCGGCGTGACCCGTAAGCGCTTGCCCGCGCACAACGCTGTGCTGTGTACACTCGACGATCCGTCGGTGCCAGCCATGGCGCGCGAGCAACGCACCACACGCAGCGCCGCGGCGCTCGAGCTTTGGCGCGAGCAGCTCGCGGGCGCGGTGGTCGCGATCGGGAATGCGCCCACGGCGCTGTTCCGCTTGCTCGAGCTGTTCGACGAGATCGACGCACGCCCGGCCGCAATCATCGGTGTGCCGGTGGGCTTCGTCGGTGCTGCGGAATCTAAAGAAGCGCTGCTCGCGGATGCACGCGTGCCGGCGCTGATCGTGCGCGGACGCAAGGGCGGTAGTGCGCTCGCAGCCGCAGCCATCAATGCGCTCGCCAGCGAGCAGGAGTGACGATGAACGCCAACGGCGACAAGGGTAGAGTGTTTGGAGTGGGGCTCGGTCCTGGCGATCCGGAGCTTGTGACGCTGAAAGCGGCGCGCATGGTGCGGGAGGCGAAGGTCGTCGCGTACTTCCACAAGCGTGGGCTGCGTGGACGCGCGTTTGCCACCGCGGAGAGTCAGCTATCGCCGCATACGGAGCTGCTGGCGCTCGAATACCCGTACACCACGGAGATCGCGGCCGAGCACACCGACTACGTCGTCGCGCTCGAGTCGTTCTATGATGAGTCAGCGGCGCGGATCGCGGAGCGGCTGGAAGCTGGGATCGACGTGGTCGTGTTGTGTGAGGGCGATCCGCTGTTTTACGGCTCTTACATGTATTTGCACGACCGGCTCATGCGCCGCTATCGCTGCAGTGTTGTGCCAGGCATCACCAGCTTCGCGGGTTGTGCCGCTTCGGCCGCGCTGCCGCTGGTCTCGACCGACAAAGTGTTCGCGGTGGTTCCGGGTACGCTACCGGAGGATCAGCTCGAGGCGCGCATTCGCGCGGTCGACGCGTGTGCGATCCTCAAGCTCGGCAGCAACTATCCCAAAGTGCGGCGCGTGCTCGACCGGCTTGGTCTCACGCCGCGCGCATACTACTTCGAGCACGGTACGACCACACGCGAAGTGGCCATGAAGCTCAGTGACAAGCAGGACGAACGCTCGATCTACTTCGCGCTGATCATCGTGCCTAATCACGATGGCCGCCCAGAGCGGCGCTCGCCGAAGACCACGGACGCATCGTGAGCGGTTGGCTGCGTGTAGTCGGGATCGGGCCGGGCCCGGCCGAGTGGATGACGCCGGAGGCGACTGCAGCGCTCGCCGCTGCCAGCGACGTTGTGGGTTACAGCAGCTACGTCGAGCGACTCACGCTTGCACCGAACCAGCGGCGCCACGCTTCCGGCAATGGTGATGAGCTGGAGCGCGCTGGGCAAGCGCTCGATCTCGCGCTGGGTGGTGCGAAGGTCGCGCTGGTGTCAGGCGGCGATCCGGGCGTGTTTGCGATGGCCTCGGCGGTATTCGAGGCGATCGAAGCAGGTCCCGCGGCGTGGCGCGCGCTCGATGTCACGGTGCTTCCTGGCGTCACTGCGGCGCTCGCGGCGGCCGCGCGCTTGGGCGCTCCGCTCGGCGCTGACTTTTGCGTGCTGAACCTGTCTGACAACCTCAAGCCATGGCCTGTGTTGGAGCAGCGGCTGCAGCTGGTCGCTCGAGCGGACTTGGTGATTGCGCTGTACAATCCCGCGTCGCGCGCGCGCCCCAAGCAGATCTACGATGCGTTCGAGATCTTGCGCCGGCATCGCACGGCGGCGGCCGTGACCATGTTCGCGCGTGCGGTCGGGCGCCCCGACGAGCAGCTGACTGTGACCACATTGGCTGCCGCAGATCCTGGGCACGCCGACATGCGTACGCTCGTTTTGGTAGGCACTGCCGCCACGCGCTGCATCGAGCGGTCCGGTGATCGGGGCAGCTGGGTCTATTCACCGCGCCGCTGGGAGGCCTCGTGAGCGCGCCGAAGCCAAGCTTCGGCTGCGTCGACCGAGCTCGCGATCTCTGCCGCTGGCAGCTGCGGGCGTTGCACCATGATCACGGGCAGGCGCAGCGCTCGGGCAGCCGCGAGCTTCGCGTACGTCGCGTCGGTGCCTGCATTTTTGCTCACGAGCACGTCGATCGCTTCGCGCTCGAGCAGCACACGCTCCGAAGTTTCGTCAAACGGCCCGCGCGCAGCGATCAAGCGGGCGTTGGGCAGCGGCAGCTCGAACGGATCGACGGCGCGTGCCAGGTAGTAATGCTGCTGCGCGTGCGCGAACGCGGCGATTTCCTGGCGGCCGATGGTCAGGAACACGCGCCGCGGCGCGCTTCCCAGCGCATGCGCTGCTTGCTGCATGTCATCGACTTCATGCCACACGTCACCAGGCTGCTGCGTCCACGCCGGATGCTCGACGCGCAAGAGCGGCAGCTGCAGCGTCTGCGCGGCTTCCACAGCATGAACCGACATGCGCGCAGCGAACGCGTGTGTGGCATCGATCAGCGCGTCGAAGCGGCCGGCACGCAGGAATGCGGCGAGACCGGCCACGCCACCAAAGCCGCCGACGCGGTGCGGAACTGCGGGCGCTTGCAGGCTTGCGGTGCGACCCGCAAACGACAAGAGCGCGTTGATGCGCGCGTCGCCGGCCAGCCGCTCGGCGAGCAAGCGGCCTTGACTCGTACCGCCAAGAATCAGGACTTTGTAAGCCATGTCCACGCCTCGCGACGCTAGCACTTCGGTGTGGCTTACGATCGTCGGGATCGGCGCGCAGGGCGAAAGCGCGCTTTCTCCCGAGGCCCGCGAGGCGATCAGCGCGGCGGAGTGTGTGTTCGGTGGGCAGCGGCAGCTCGACCTGGTGAAGTCGCTCGTTCGAGGGCAGACGCGCAGCTGGCCGGTCCCGTTCGCGCAGGGCATCACTGAGCTGCTCAGTCGACGGGGCCAGGCCACGTGCGTGCTGGCGAGCGGAGACCCTTTTTGGTTCGGCGTCGGTGCGACGCTCGCACCGCAGGTAGGTCCAGCGGAGCTGCACTGTTATCCGGCGCCTTCTTCGATGTCGCTCGCAGCGGCACGGCTCGGTTGGCCGCTGCAAGACCTCGATGTCGTGTCGCTGCATGGTCGCGAGCTCAGCGAGATCATTCGCTACTTGCAGCATGGGCGGCGCGTGCTAGCGCTTTCGTGGGATCGTGAAACGCCGCGTGCGCTCGCCGAGCTCTTGACGCAGCGTGGCTTCGGCAGCTCACAGCTGCACGTGCTGGAAGCCCTGGGCGGCGCCGAGGAGCGCGTGCGTGCGACGCTCGCGCACGCCTTTGCGCTCACCGATATCGCGGACCTCAACTTGGTCGGGGTCGAGCTCGTAGCTGAGCCGGGCGCGCGCGTGTTGCCAATGCGCGGGAGCCTGCCCGACGACTGGTTCGAGCACGACGGGCAGCTCACCAAGCAAGATGTTCGTGCGTTCACGCTCTCGGCGCTCGCCCCGCGTGCGGGCGAGCGGCTCTGGGACATCGGCGCGGGGTCTGGCTCGATCGCGATCGAGTGGCGCTTGGCTCACCCAGCTTGTCGCGCGATCGCACTGGAGCAAGATGCCGAGCGCTGCGAGCGCATCCGGCGCAATGCGCAGGCGCTGGGTGCAACTGGGCTGGAGATTGTTCATGCGCGCGCCCCCGATGGTTTGGCTGAGTTGCCTGCGCCGAATGCTGTGTTTATCGGCGGTGGTGTGCGCGACCAAGCGCTGATCGCGCAGTGCCGCGCCGCGCTTCAAACGGGCGGCCGCTTGGTCGCGAACGCTGTTTCCCTCGCAGGGCAAGCGGCGCTGATCCAGCAGCACGCAGCCCACGGCGGCGAGCTACGTCGCATCGCAATCGAAGCTTCGTCAGCAGTCGGCGCAACAAGCGCGCTGCGCCCAGCATTCGCAGTGCTGCAGTGGAGATATCCAAAGCCATGATCGCGAGCGCATCGGTTCTGCCCTCTCGTCGCGACCAAAACCGACTCCCGATCACGGTCGTGTGGGGGGCGAGCCGTTCATGATCGCTCTCGCAAACCTGTCGGCGGTCAGCGCGACCACGTCTCTGCGATCAGCCAGTGTTGGGTTGCCGCGGAGGCAACAGAACGAAAGCGCGTCAGTTCAAGTTCTGCCCTCTCGTCGCGACCAAAACCGACTCCCGATCAAGCTTACGGATTTGAGGGGGGAGAGCCGCCCATGATCGCGGCAGGTATTGGGTGTCGGCCCTCGTGTGCCACTGAGGACATCGTGGCCGCGTTGGACGCAGCGTTAGCTGCTGCCGGTCGAACGCTCGCCGAAATCGCGGCGTTGTATGCACCCGCAGCACGCGCCGACTCGAGTGCTCTGCGCGCCGCGGCGCTGACGCTCGGCAAGCGCTTGGAGCTGCTCGAGCAAGAGCGACTCGCGCAGTTTAGCGCGGGCGCGTTGACCCATTCCGAACATGCGCAGCGTGCGTTGCACGTGCCATCAGTCGCAGAGACCGCTGCGCTCGCTGGCGCAGATACAGAGTGGCCAGGCTGTCGCGCGCGCCTGCTCGGCCCGCGTGTGAGCTCGGGCGGCGCGACATGTGCGCTCGCCCATGTGGAGGAGATATGACGATTCATTTCATCGGCGCGGGTCCGGGTGCTCCCGACCTGATCACGGTGCGCGGTCGCGACTTGGTCGCACGTTGCCCGGTGTGTTTGTACGCGGGCTCGCTGGTCCCGCGTGAGATCGTCGCGCTCGCGCCGCCAGGCGCCCGCGTCATCGACACGGCGCCTCTGAACCTCGACGAGATCGAAGCCGAGCTTGTGGCAGCGCATGAGCGCGGCGAAGACGTGTCCCGCCTGCACTCCGGCGACTTGTCGATCTACAGCGCGCTCGGCGAGCAGCTGCGACGCCTGCGCAAGCGCGGCATTCCCTACACCGTAACGCCTGGCGTTCCCGCATTTGCTGCCTGCGCCGCGGCGCTCGGCCAAGAGCTGACGTTACCCGAGCTCTCGCAGACGCTCGTGCTCACACGTACGAGCGGGCGCGCCTCGGCCATGCCCACGCGCGAGACCTTGGAGCACTTCGCGGCTTCCGGCGCGACGTTGGCGCTGCACCTTTCAGTGCATGTGCTGAGCGATGTGGTCGCGCGCTTGCTGCCTCACTACGGTCCGGATTGCCCGGTCGCTGTGGCTTATCGCGTGAGCTGGCCCGACCAGGTCATCGTGCGCGGCCCGCTCGCCGAGATCGAGCAACGTTGCGCGGAGCACAAGCTCGATCGTACAGCCACGATCTTAGTGGGTGCGGTGCTCGGTGCGGAAGAGTTTCGCGAGAGCGCGCTCTACGATCCCGCATACCAACGTCGCTACCGAGGCAGAGACGATCTGGCGTGACACACGTGGACGAACGCCTCAGCGATCTTGGGGTTGCTGGCCCAGTGCGCGTGGACGTAGCTGCCCAAGATGTTTTCTGCGCCGTAGCCTTCGAGTTGTTCCGCGCTTGTACGTTTGACTGTCAGATCGAGCTGACTGGGCGTCGCGCCTTCCAGGATGGAGTAGCGGAACTGGTGGCCTCGGTAGCGAGTGCCTGCAGCTCCTAGCGGCGACGCGGCGCGCGCGCTGACTTCCACGTAGCCGAGCGCTTGCAGCTTGGTTTGCATGACGGCCGTGCCGGGGATCAAGCCGAGCATCGGGTGGGTGTGTCCCTGGAGATCGACGATCGCGTCGGCCATGTACATGAGACCTCCGCATTCGCCGTAGATCGGCTTGCCCGCCCGCGCGTGTGCCTGCAGTGCCTCACGCATGGCGCTATTCGCTGCGAGCGCCTCGGCGTGGAGCTCAGGGTAGCCACCTCCAATGTACACGCCGTCGACATCAGGCAGCGCTCGGTCGGAGATGGGCGAGAGCTCGACCAGCTCGGCGCCAGCGGCTTCGAGCAGGCGCAGGTTTTCGTCGTAGTAGAAGTGAAAGGCAGCGTCGCGGGCGATGCCGATGCGGCAGCGGGCTGTGATCTTAGGCGCGTCGCTGTGCGGCGCAGGCAGGGCAGGGGCACTGCGAGCCAATGCCAGCAGGGCCGGCACGTCGCAATGCGCTTCCACCTCGTCGGCCCAAGCTTCGAAGCTGGCTTCATGATCGCCCTCTTGCGCTGCGACCAGGCCGAGGTGCCGCTCAGCGAAGCTGATGGCTTCACGCTTCAGCAGCCCACCGAGCACGGGCGCCTCCGTCAGCTGCGCTCGCTGCAGCAAGCTCAAGTGGCCCTCGCTGCCGACGCGATTGGCGATCACCGCGCGCGGCGCGATCCCCGGCTCGAAGCTGCAGAAGCCTTTGACCACGGCGCTGAGTGAGCGCGCCATGCCCGAGGCATCACACAAGAGCACGATCGGCGCGCCGATGAGCTGAGCGACCTCTGCGCTCGAGCCAGTGAGATCTGTGGGGCTCGCGCCATCGAACAAGCCCATCACACCTTCGATCAAGCTGATGTCTGCGCGCGCAGCGTTGCGCACGAACGTGGTCCGCACTGCGTCGGGCCCCATCAACCAGCTGTCGAGGTTGTGCACGACGGCGCCGCTGGCTTTCCGGTGATAGCTGGGATCGAGATAGTCCGGGCCGCACTTGAAGATCTGCACTGTGAGCCCGCGGCGCATCAGCGCGCGGCAAAGACCCACGGTAAACGTGGTCTTGCCGACGCCACTGCTCACGCCGCCGATCAACAATCGGGCTGCGTCGACCATGCTACAGACTGCGCAGCACAGAGTCGTGCACGAGTTTCCAGACGCGATCCGGTGTTTCGGTGAACCAGTGCGCGTCCTGCGTCGCCGGTACGCGAGCGGCTTCGTCCGTTGCGCCGATCACCAAGCGCCACAGTGGCTCACTGACCGAGCCAGTGTGCTCGTTCAACAAGCGTGCAGCCAACAGCTTCGCAAGTGGCTCGCCTTCGAGCGGCACGACGATGTTCGGCGTGTCCAGCTTGACCGCGGCGTGCAGGCGCCTCAGCTCGATGTACGGGCGCGCCCGCGCGTCGACTTCCTGGACGGGCTCCTCGAAGCCGTGGATCCGGAAGTCGCACGGACCGCTGAAGCGCCCGATCAAGTAGTAGTGACTGCCGGTGTGTGCCAGCAAAGCCCCATCCATCCGAGCAACTTGAGCCATCTTACTCGCATCCTTTCATAGAGCGGTTTTAGCCTGCTTCTCGTGATTGAAGAAACTCTCAGTCTGGATCTGATGTTCGGTCATGCCCGCCGCTATCAGCTGCGCGAGCGCTTGGCGTGCCAAGCCGCCATCACCGGTCAAGTAGACCTGCGCAGGCAGCTCACCTGCGAGCGCCAGCTGTTCTTGCAGCCAGCGCTCCAGCTCCATCGCGCGCAGCGGCGCCTGCACACTCGCGAGTGGCTCGGACCGGAGATCGGTCACGTCTCTGAGCTTCTCGCGCAGCAAATCATCGCTCAAGAACGCGTCGGGATGAGTACGGAAGTGCCAGAGCTGCACGCGTGCCAAGTGGGGTGCGAGCGATTCGGAGCGCGCGATGCCAATGGCTGCGCTCGCGCCGCTGTCGGTCGCGATGATCCAGACCGGACCCGGCCGTGAAGTCAGCTCGTCCGGCACGTGTAGCTTGCCCCAAGGCCCAGTGAAGCGCAGCTCACTGCCTGCTGTGAGCTCGTTCAGCAAACCCGAGCCTTCACCGCCGGGCAACTTGAACACGCCTAGCTCGAACTGCTGGGTCTCACAGTCGGGCGAGATCATCGAGTATGCGCGCCTGCGCGGGCGGCCGTCTGCGAGCTTCAAGCCTGTGTCGAAGATGATGTACTGACCGCCGTGAAAGCTTAGTGGGCGATCGTCGGACAGCTCGACCTGCAGCCATCGGCTGCTGGCGAAGTCGCGCGCGCTGCGCAGCACTGCCGTGCGCACATCGCTCATGCTGCCTCGGACACCTAGATCTCGAGAAAGTGCCGCGACTTCGTGACCTGCCATCGTGCTCCCACTCCTAGCTCGCCGTGCGGGAACCCTACGCTTTACTCCACGATCTTGTCGACCAGGTTGACGACGAGGCGGTCCAGACCCCCGCAGGACCGCCTGTCGCCGCGCAGCAGCGCTAAGGCGTCAGTGGCAGTAGTTCTGACCCTTGGGGATCGTGACGCTCCAGGGGTACTTGCCAACGTTCTCGAAGGTCTTCTTGATCTTGCGGCTCGCCACGTCGATCACGACCACGCTGTTTGCGCTGGACACTGTGGCGAAGATGTACTTGCCGTCCGCCGTGGTGGACGCGGTCTCGGTGTTGCCGCCGACGCTGATGCGCTCGATGACTTCGCCCTTCGACGTGTCGAGCACTGCGATGTCCTCACGCACGCGGTTCATCACGAACGCGAGGTCCGGCTCGAGCGGCGAGAAGTTCACGCCGTAGGCTTCTTCGTCGCCAGGCAATGTTGCGCTGACGGAGGGCTTGAACTTGTCTTGCGCGTCGATCACCGAGATCGTCTGGTCGCCGAAGTTCGGCACCACGTGACGCAGCGGCGCGCCCTTGAATGGATGCTCTGCGAACGCGACCCACGGACCTTTGCCGACCGAGAGCTCGCCCTGCTTTTTGCCGGTCTTCGAGTCGATCGTCAGCACTTTGCCGCTCAGGTGATGCGCTGCGAACAAGGTGCCGTCTTCGGCGATCTGCGCGTCGGCAAAGCCGCCTTCGTTTTCGACCTGGCGACGGTCTTCGTAGTCGTCGAGCGAAATCGTGTTGGTGACTTCGAGCTTGCGCATGTCGACGCGGCTCACGAAGTTGCCGCCGATGTTCGCGACGTAACCCCAGTCGCCGTCGGGCGTGAAGCGCATGAAGTGCGGCGTCTCGAAGCCGCTGATGCGGGTGCGCTCCGTGTCGTCGCTCATTTCGAGGAACGCAACTTCGCTGGTGGCCTCGATCATGACTGCGATCAAGCGGCCGTCCGGGCTGAGGGTCAGGTGCGTGGGGTGACCCGTGACATCGATCTTGCCGGAGACTTTGAGCTTCTTCGCGTCGACGACGATGGCTTCGTCGGTGGCGGAGGAGGTGATGTACACCTTGGTGAAGTCGTCGTTCAGCTCGGCCATGTGGTTTTCGCCACCACCGGTCGGAACTTTGCCGATGATCTCGAGCTTCTCGATGTCGATGATCGTGAGCTCTTCGCTGTCGCGGCTCACGATGTATGCGCGTTGTTCCAGCTGTTTGGCGCTGGGCTCGAGTAGGCCTGGCTGCTCAGCGCCTGCGTCGTCGGCGATCGTGCCTGTCTCGCCGTTTGCGTCGTCTTCGCCGCTGCAAGCTGCGACGCCGAGGCAAAGTGCCAAGATCAAGTGATTGTGTCGGGTCTTTTCTGAAAGCATTCGTGGCTCCGATGAGTGACTGAGAGCGCAAAACCTGCTGCTTTTGCGTTTCGCCTCATGAGCGCTCGCGGCCTGGGTCACCGGCAACGCGCGCTGCGCATGCGGACCCTTGCGAGAGACGGAAATGAATGGTTGCCGAGCGACACGACTGTCGAATGCAACGCCCCGTTTCCACGCGGAACGCACTGCGCGATTGCTTTAGGAAGGTCTTCTGGCTCGCAGACTTCCAGGTTTGCACCTGGACGCCGCACACCTTCCCCGGGTTTATCCCCGAGTGGTTCATCGTGCGGCTGAGTCTGCATACAGCGGCGGGACCGCGCCGGATTCTAACCGGTCTTCCCTGTTACCCTCTCACAACGTGTGGGAGGCGCCTAAAGCAGTCATGTTGCAAAGAGCAGATACGTTGGCACGAGTACTGCTGTTCAGGGTGGAGGTCAAGACGCGCCGCATCCGTTCAGCTGGCGTCACGGCCGATCAGCAACTGACCCTGTGCGTCGCCCAGGTGGCGTTGACCGTCGAATACCTCGACCCCGCGCAGGAAAGTACTGCGCACCGCTCCGGCTAGCTGCGCGCCCAAGTAGGGCGACACGCGGTGCTTGAAGAACAGCAGCTCGGGCCGCACATCGAAGCTCGCGTCCGGGTCCCACACCACCAGGTCGGCGTCGTGGCCCGGAGCGATGCTGCCTTTGCGTTGCGCGAGCCCGGCGAAGCGTGCAGGCGCTGCGCTTGTCCAACGTGCGAGATCGATGGGCGTTGCGCCGCGCTGACGTGCGTGTGTCCACACGTTCGCGAGCCCGAGCTGCAGTGAAGAGATGCCGCCCCACGCGGCATGGAAGTCGCCGCGTTCGCGCTGCTTGAGCTGCGGCGTGCATGGGCTGTGATCGGTGACGACGAAGTCGATCACACCTGCAAACAAGCCTCGCCACAGGGCTTCGCGATTTGTGTGCTCGCGGATCGGTGGCGCGCACTTGTACTCGGTTGCGCCATCTGGGATCGACTCAGCTTCCAGACAGAGATAGTGCGGGCAGGTCTCCACGGTGATCGGCAAGCCTTCAGCCTTCGCCGCTTCTAGCTGCGGAAGCGAGCTCGCCGCCGACAGATGCACGATGTGCACGTGGCAGCCGGTCTCACGGCACAAGCGGATCAGCAGCGCGATCGCGGCGTCTTCCCAGGTGCTCGGCCGCGAGGCGAGGTAGCTCTGGTACGCACGCGGATCTTGATGCGTCGAGCTTGCCCCGAGATCGAGCTCGGCGTGAGCGAGCAGCGGCAACCCATGTGCGTGCAGCACGGGCATCGCAGCGCGCAGGTCGTCTTCAGTGGCGTTCGGAAACTCGTCGATGCCCGAATGCACCATGAACGCCTTGCAGCCGAGCACACCGCCGCGAGCGAGCGCGGGCAGCTCGGGCACATTGCCGGGGATCACGCCGCCCCAGAAGCCCACGTCCACCCAACACTGCTTTTGGCAAGCGTCCAGTTTCAGCGCGAGCGCGTGCGCGGTGGTCGTGACGGGCAGACAATTGAGCGGCATATCGACCAACGTCGTGACGCCACCAGCTGCAGCAGCGCGCGTCGCCGTGGCATACCCCTCCCAGTCGGTGCGCCCTGGTTCGTTGATATGCACATGACAATCGACCAGCCCGGGCGAAACCACGAGGTTGCCGACGTCGCGAACCGGCATGTCGGCCCGAGGTGCATCAGGCCCCACGTACTCGATCCGGCCTCGATCATCGACCAGAACAAACCCTGCGATCAGCTGGTCGTTCTGAACGATGCGCTCACTCTTCAGTGCCCAACGCTGCATGACCCATTGTACACCGCCTGTATTTCGTCCCGTGACGACCTAAAGCAGATGGCCGTTTCTTGCTGTGTGGTGGGTGCTCGGCCTACGCTGAGCACCATGGACAAACAGTTCATGGTCGAACAACTTGCGGCCCGCATTCGGGACACTTTGGATGTCGCGTTGCGCGAACAGGAAGCAGCGGCCCTCGAGGCCCGCGAAGGCGCTTCGCCCAGTGAAAAGCGCGACGACGCTCGCACCGCGCTCGAATTCTCGAACTTGGCGCGAGCGCAGGGCCGCAGAGCACTCGCCGCAAAGGAGGAGCTCTCTCGCATAGAGAGCTTTCGCCCGCGCAGCGCTGGCGACCGCGTCACCCTCGGTGACATCGTGGAAATCGAGGACGGCGAGACGGGCCGCACCATTTTCCTGGCTCCCGTGGGCGCAGGCATCGAGCTCACGATGCCTGACGGGGATGGATTCGTGACCGTGGTGACGCCGGCCTCACCCATTGGCAAAGCGATCCTCGGCCGTGAGATCGGGGATACGGTCGAGATCAGTGTGAAGGGCGACGAGCGCGACTGGACCGTGACGTACATCGGATAGCCGCATCCCGCCCTTTGGACGCGCGTTCGAGGATCCGCTACATAACCGGGCCCCATGGCTCGTCGAATGCTGATCATCAATGTCGCCTCCTTGAGCCCGCGCGAGGTGACCGACCAGACTCCCAACCTGCGTGCGCTGGCGCAACGCGGGGGGCTCTACCCGGTGCGCGAGCCGTTCCCGAGCTTGACCAGCAGCTCCCACGCCACACTGCTCTACGGCACTTTGCCGAGCAGCCACGGGATGATCGGCAACTGCTTGTACTCGCGCGAGTACGCCAAGCTGTTCAACTGGAACCGCTCCAGTCACTTGATCTCAGGCACGCCGCTGTGGGAGGCAGCACGCGAGCGCGAGCCGGGGCTGCGCACGGCGAGCTTGTTCATGCGGCACAGCGCCGACAGCACCTGCGACGTACGCGTGATCGAGCGGCCGGTGTATTGGGTGAGCGGTCGCAAGCAGTTCGAGTTTTTTGCGGAGACGCGTGCGCTGCACGACGAGCTGGTCGCCAAGCTCGGCTCGTTCCCGTTCCAGAAGTTTTGGGGACCGATGGCGGGCATCGGTTCCAGCGAGTGGATCATCGGCGCCGCGCTGCACATCATGGAGCGCCAGGACCCGGAGCTCATGCTCGTGTACCCGCCGTTTCTCGACTACGACGGCGCGCGCTTCGGTCCCGACGCGCCTCAGACGCACGCGGCGCTGCGCGCGATGGATGCCGCAATATTGCCGCTGTTGGCTGCAGCGCAAAGCCAGGGCCGCGACGTCTTGATCGTGTCGGACTACGGCTACGAGACAGTGAATCAGCCGGTCTACTTGAACCGCGAGCTACGCCGTGCAGGCTTCGTGAACGTCGAGGAGGCGGCCAACGGCGAGCGCTTGGACTTCGGCACCTCGCGCGCGTTTGCGGTGTGCGACAACCAAGTGGCCCATGTGTACGTGGCGCGCGAGGAAGACATCCCGCGCGTGCGCGCTGTGCTTGAAGCTACGAGCGGCGTCAAAGAAGTGTTAGACAAAGCGGCTCAAGCACCGCTCGGCATCGCGCACCCGCGCTCGGGTGAGCTGATCGCGGTCTCGACGCCCCAAGCGTTCTTCTCGTATCCGTACTGGTTGGACGAGGACAACGCCCCTGACTTCGCGGATTGCGTCGCGATCTTCGACAAGGTGGGCACGGATACCTGCGAGTTGTTTTTGAAGCCGGGTATGGCAGGCAAGCTGCACTTGGCCAAGCGCCTGGCCCAGCTGGTGGCGGGCCTCAAGGTTCCGTACAACATCATCGACACCAATGATCTCAACGTACGCGGGGCAAGGCGCATCGCCCGAGACGACCCGCAACGTGGTGCTACCGCCATCAGCAGCTGGGACCTCGGCCGCCCCGGTCCTGTCCCCCTCGAAGACGTCAAAGACCTGGTCCTGCAGCGCATGTTCAGCTGATCGGAGCAAATTCGAGAGGGCTGCACGCATTGACAGCTGGGCGCTCGACCACCTAGCTTACGCGCGGATGACGCAGGGAAGTCGGTGGAATGCCGACGCGGTCCCGCCACTGTATGCGACGCCGCCAAGACGGCCTCGCGAGCCAGGTTACTGCCCATCCAAGCTCCAGAGAGACTCCGCGGACGACGGAGCCGGGTGCGGTCGGCGTATCGCTCCAGGCCTGTTTTCGTTCGCAAGCGCGCGCGAAATTGAAGTGACCATGGTGCCTAGTTACGCTGCTTTGTTTGTGCTGCTGGGCGCCATTCCCGCGCGCTCCCGAGACGGCGCGCGCGCCATAGGCCGAACTGAATTTTGAGGCGGTGCGCGGGCCTGTGCCCGCGCTCGCGAACAAGGAGACCCAGCGATGAGCAAGCTTCCCACCACAATCATTACAGGATTTCTCGGTAGCGGGAAAACCACCCTTTTGCGGCACGTGCTGAGCAACGCCGAAGGGCGCAAGCTCGCAGTTGTGGTCAATGAGTTCGGCGAGGTTGGTGTCGACGGCGAGCTGCTCAAGCAGTGCGGCGTTGGCTGCGATGAACCGAGTGAAGAAGCCGCGCCCGGGCTGTACGAGCTGTCCAACGGTTGCCTGTGCTGCACCGTGCAAGAAGAGTTCGTGCCGGTCCTGAAGCAGCTGATGGAGCGGCGCGATCGCATCGATCACATCCTGATCGAGACCAGCGGTCTCGCGCTGCCCAAGCCGCTCGTGCAAGCATTTCAATGGCCGGAGATCCGCGCGGCCTGCACGGTCGATGCGGTGATCGCGCTGGTCGATGGTCCGGCCGTGTTGTCCGGCCAGTTTGCAGACGACGTCGACGCTGTCGACGCGCAGCGCAAAGCCGACCCGGACCTCGACCACGAAAGTCCGCTGCACGAGCTGTTCGAAGATCAGGTGACGGCGGCGGACCTCGTGATCATCAGCAAGGCTGACGAGCTCACGGAAGAACAGCTCGCGCAGGTGCGCGCGAAGGTGGAAGCTACAGCGCCCAAAGGCGTGAAGATCCTGCATGCCACACGGGGAACGCTTCCATTGGAAGTGCTGCTCGGACAGCGCGCGGCGTCCGAGGACACGATCGACGCCAAGCACACCCATCACGACGAAGATCACGCCGAAGGCCGCGACCACAGCCATGAGCTGTTCGACACCATCGTCGTGCGCCCAGGCTCGCTCGAGCGCGCTGCCTTGTTGCGTGGTCTAGAAGCCGTCGTACGAGATCACGAAGTCTACCGCGCGAAAGGCTTTGCGCTCGTGCCGGGCAAGAGCATGCCGCTCGTCGTTCAGGGTGTGGGCCGGCGCCTCGACAGCTACTTCGCCGAGCCATCGTCCAGCGCTGCGCGGCCTAGCGAGACCGAGCTCGTGATGATCGGTTCGCACCTCGATCACGACCGCGTGCTCGACACGCTGCTGACGGCGGCACGAGGCTAGCGATGCATCTGCTTGCGACACGGCCAGGGGGTTACGCTGCAGGCGACGGCGTCGTCGACTTGCAGCAGACGCCTGCGGAGATCGTGATCTTGTCCGCCGCGGACACCGATCTCGCGCTCCTGGCCGACGCGTGCGATGCGCTCGGTGATGATTTGCCGTCGTTGCGCCTCGCGAGCTTGCTCGCGCTGCGCTCGAACGCATCGGTCGATCTGTACTTCGACGAAGTGGTACGGCACGCGCGCCTCGTTGTCGTGGCGCTGATGGGCGGCGTCAACTACTGGCCATACGGCGTAGAGCAGCTCGGTCAGCTCGCGGACGAGCGCGGGCTGCAGCTGATTTTCGTGCCCGGCGACGACACGTTCGATCCTGCGCTGCAGACCCTCTGCACGGCGAGCAGCGAAGACTGCCGGCGTGTGTTCGAGTACCTGCGTGAGGGTGGGCCGTACAACGCGCGGGCGCTGCTCGCATTTCTTGGTACACGCTTCTTCGGCCGCGCGCTCCCGTACGACGAGCCGCGTCTCCTGCCCAAAGTCGCGCACTATCGGCCGGGTTTGCCGCCTGAAGATCTCGCGCAGCTCACAGCTGCAAGTGCGACCCAGCAGCCGGTGGCGGCAGTGTTGTTCTATCGCGCGCATCTGCAAGCCGGAAACTTGCGTGCGTTCGATGCGCTGATCGGCGCGCTCGAGCAGCGTGGCTTTGCGCCGCTGGCGATCGCTGTCGCATCGCTCAAGGACGAGAGCTTGCGCGCCGAGGTGCAGCGTGCATTGAAGCTGTACGCGACGGCTGTTGTGCTCAACACCACCGGCTTTGCGATCTCGCAGCTCGAGCAAACCGCCGAAGCACGCGACGGTGCCCTGGGGCTCGACGTGCCGGTGTTGCAGGTGATCGCGAGCGGCGGAAATGCCGCGGATTGGCGCGCGGATGCGCAAGGGCTCGGTCCGCGCGACCTGGCGATGAGCGTCGTGTTGCCCGAGGTCGACGGCCGAATCATCACGCGTGCGTTCAGCTTCAAAGACACGCTGCGGCGCTGTGAGCGCGCGCAGATCGACATCACCGAATACCGCGCCGAGCCCGACCGCATAGCCTTCATCGCGGAGCTTGCGCTGCGCTGGGTGGCGCTGGCGCGCACGGAGGCTCGCGACAGGCGGATCGCGTTGATCCTGGCGAACTATCCGGCGCGCGACGGGCGTATCGGCAACGGTGTTGGCCTGGACACACCCGCATCGACCGTCGAGATCTTGCGAGCGCTCGAGGGCGCCGGCTACACGCTCGGCGACATCCCTGACGATGGTGATGCGCTGCTGCGCGCGCTCACGAGCCAAGTCACCAATGACTTAGACAAGCTTCACACGCGGCCCGCGCTGCAGACGCTCGCGCTCGAGGATTACCGCGCTTTTCTGGCGACGCTGCCGAGCGCGCTGACCGCAGCGATCGACGCTCGCTGGGGGCCGGTCGAGCGAGATCCGCGCTTTCACGCGGGGCGCATCGCGATCTCTGGGCTGCGGCTCGGCTCGGTGTTCGTCGGCATTCAGCCCTCGCGTGGCTATGAGCTTGATGAGCTTGCCACGTACCACGATCCCGATCTCGTGCCGCCTCACTACTACGTCGCGTTTTATGCGTGGTTGCGCGGTGTGTTCGACGTGCAAGCGATCGTGCACGTGGGCAAACACGGCAATCTCGAGTGGCTGCCGGGCAAGAGCGTCGCGCTGTCTGCGAGTTGCTTTCCGGAAGCGATCTTCGGGCCGCTGCCGCACGTGTATCCGTTTATCGTGAATGACCCGGGTGAGGGCACACAAGCGAAGCGGCGCGCGCAAGCGGTGCTGATCGGTCACCTCGTGCCGCCGCTGACGCGTGCCGAAAACTACGGCGCGCTGCGCGATCTGGAGCGCTTGGTCGATGAATATTACCAAGCGTTGATGCTCGACCCGCCCCGCGCAGGGGTGCTGCGGCGCGAGATCTTGCAGACCGCGCGGACTGCCGAGTTGGATCGCGAGCTCGGACCACGTGGCGCTGGCGACGACGACCAGCTGTTGCAATCGATCGACGCCTACTTGTGCGATCTCAAAGAGTCGCAGATCCGCGATGGCTTGCATGTGCTCGGTCGCTCGCCGGTGGCAGATCAGCGCATCGATATGCTGGCGGCGCTCGCGAGGTTTCCCGCGCGTTCGGGTCAGGGCAGTGACCAGAGTCTCTTGCGTGTGCTGGCGCGCGCGCTGCTTCCTGCAGCTACCAGCTTCGATCCGCTCAACGTGCGTTACGAAGAGCCATGGCACGGGGAGCAACCGCGCGAGCTGCTCGAGATCTGCGCTGATCCTTGGCGCACACACGGCGACACGCGCGAGCGGCTGGAGCTGTACGCCCGCGCGGTGTTGGCCGGCGAACGCGTCGCGCCAGCTGCATGCGCTGACGTGCTCGCGCGCATAGAAGGCTCGGTCGCGCCAGCGCTCGACGCCTCGGGAGCGCTCGAGCTGCGACACCTGCTCGCCGCCCTCAGCGGCCGCTACGTTCCGCCTGGACCGAGTGGTGCACCCTCACGCGGGCGTCTTGACGTGCTGCCGACCGGTCGCAACTTCTACTCGGTCGACGTACGCGCGTTGCCGACGCCGGCCGCATACAAGCTCGGGCAGCTGGCCGCCGAAGCGCTCGTGCAGCGCTACGTGCAAGATCATGGCGAGTATCCGCAGTGCATTGCGCTCTCGCTCTGGGGCACAGCCACGATGCGCACGGGCGGCGATGACGCCGCACAGGCGTTGGCCCTGCTCGGTGTGCGCCCGGTCTGGGCAGAGGGCAGCGCGCGTGTGATCGACACGGAGATCTTGCCTGCGAGCGTGCTCCGCAGACCTCGAGTCGACGTGATTCTGCGTATCTCAGGCTTCTTTCGCGACGCGTTTCCCGATCTCATCCGCTTGCTCGATACCGCCGTGCGCAACGTCGCCGAGCAAGACGAGCCGGAGCAGCTGAACCCGTTGCGCGCACGTTCGCTGCGCGACGAAGCCGCGCTGGTGGCGAGCGGCATCGCGCGCGAGGAAGCGTCCATGCGCGCACGTACGAGGATCTTCGGCAGTAAGCCGGGTGCATATGGTGCAGGCATCTCGTCGCTGCTCGAGCGCGGCGCATACCGCGACGCCAGCGATCTCGCGCGCGCGTACTTGGATTGGAGCGGCTACGCGTACGGTGCAACAGGCTTCGGAACGCGCGCCCAAGGCGATCTGGAAGCCGGGCTCGCGCAAGTCGATGCCGTGCTGCACAACCAAGACAACCGTGAGCACGATGTGCTGGACTCAGGGGACTACTACGAGTTTCAAGGTGGTCTCGCTGCGGCCATCAAGCATCTCACCGGCCGTGCTGCCGCGCTCTACCACGGCGATCATCAGAACCCTGAAGCGCCTCGCGTCCGTGCGTTGCATGAAGAGGTCAGTCGCGTGCTGCGGAGCCGTGCGCTCAATCCCAAGTGGATCGCGGGCGCGCGCAGGCACGGCTACAAAGGCGCGTCGGAGATGGCCGCGACGGTCGAGTATTTGGTCGGCTACAGCGCGACGACGGGGATCATCGAGGACTACCAGTTCGCGCTGGTCAGCGACGCGTACCTGCTCGATCGAGAAAACCGCGAGTTTCTAGGCGCGCACAACCCGGCGGCACTGACCGAAATGACAGAGCGCATGCTCGACGCGATCGAACGCGGGCTGTGGAAAGAACCAGGCGAGCGCAAACAAGCGCTGAGCGACTTGTTGATGGACGCTGAAGAGAGCGGGATATGAGCACGAGCTATCGGCAGGAGCCGCTCGCGCTCGTCACCGATGATTGCCTGCGCGATCAAGCGAACCGCGCAGTCCGGTGGTGCGCATGTTCGACGCGATCGAACGCGGGCGGTGGAAAAAACCAGACGAGCGCAGACAAGCGCTGCACGACTTGTTGATGGAAGCCGAGGAGAGCGGGACATGAGCACGAGCTATCCCTTCAGTGCCGTGGTGGGGCAGGAGCCCCTCAAGCTCGCGCTGCTTTTGTGCGCGATCGATCCGGCGCTCGGCGGTGTGCTCGTTCGTGGGCCGCGTGGTGTCGCCAAGACGACGCTGGCGCGTGCGCTCAGTGCGTTCGTAGACGGGCCGTTCGTAGAGCTGCCGCTCGGAGCGACGGAGGAGCGCTTGACCGGCTCGATCCAGCTGGAGAGCGCGCTTCGCGAAGGGCGCGTCGTGCTCGCGCAGGGCTTGCTCGCTCGTGCGCATCGCGGCGTGTTGTATGTCGATGAGGTCAATCTGTTACCAGATGGCTTGGTCGATCTGTTGCTCGATGCCGCTGCGAGCGGCGTAAACGTCGTCGAGCGCGATGGTGTCTCGGATCGGCACGCGGCGCGCTTCGTGCTGGTTGGCACGATGAACCCTGAGGAGGGCGAGCTGCGACCGCAGCTCACCGATCGTTTTGGACTCGCGGTGAACGCCGCCGCCGAGATCGTTCCAAGCGAGCGTGCGCGGATCGTTTCGCTGCGCTTGGAGCATGACCACGATCCTGTCGCGTTCGCTGCGCGCTACGCCGGCGAGGAGCGCGTGCTCGCTGACCGCTGCGCTCGTGCGCGTACGCAGCTTGCGACGATTCCACTCGATGCAGCTGCGCTCGAGCAGGTGAGCGAGCGTTGTTATCACGCGGGCGTCGAGGGTGTGCGGGCGGATCTCGCGATGTTGCGTGCGTCGCGCGCGCATGCGGCGTGGCATGGGCGTGCTGCGATCACGACTGCTGACATCGACGCTGTTGCGGAGCTTGCGCTGCAGCATCGGCGCGTTTCGGGAGCGACCTCGCCGCAGTCGGGTGGCACGCCACCGAGCACACCGAGCGGGCCGCAGTCTGGCGGCACGCCACCGGGCACTGCGCGAGGCAGCGCCTCGACCTCAGCGCGACCGGGCGCGGGCGCGACCAGCGCGACCGGGGCGAGCGGCGACAGCTCGACACCAGCGCGGCCGGATGGCGCGTGCGCAGATGCTGCAGCCGTGAGCGGCGGTGAGCACGAACGCGCAAGGTCTTCGGAGACCGGAACCGGCAGCTCCGAGTTGCGAAGCGACAGCGACTGGGGGCGTCGTGACGCGTTGGCGGTGCCGATCCTGGCCGCAGGCGGGCGGCTCGTGGAAACCATTTCTCGCGGCCAGATAGCGCCGCTCTCCACACGCGCAGCGCGACCTGTCGCGCGCACCGCACACGGCACGCGCACGATGCAATCTGCGCGCGTCGACTGGTTCCGCACGCTGCTTGCGCGGCGTACCGGAGCGACCGCACCACGCTTTCGTGCCGAGCGCACACAGCCGCTGTGGATCGTGGCTGTGGATTGTTCCGGATCGATGCTGCGCAAGGGCGCGCTGAGTCGCGCCAAAGGTCTCGTGCTTGCGCTCGGGCTGCGAGCGCGGGCACGGCGCGCTGCGGTGCATCTGATCACGTTCGGAGGGCGCGCCGCGCACGTGCATCGCGCGATCACGCGCACCGCGCAGCTGGATCGCGCGATCGTCCCGCTCGGAGCGGGAGGCGGAACACCCTTGCGAAACGCGCTGATCGCCGCGCGTCGCCTCAGCCACACTCACAGCGACGCGCGCGAGCAACGCTTGTTCCTGCTCAGCGATGGCCGCAGCCGTGCGCGGCTGCACGACCTCGCCCAGCTCGGTCGCGACCTGAACGCACTTGTGATCGACTGCGAGTGTACGCGCCCGCGCCTCGGGGGCGCCCGTGCGATCGCGGAACAGCTCCACGCCGGGTACGTGCATATCGATTAGGGCCTGTCCCTCTATTCAAAAGTGCTGTCATCCCCATAGGCGTGCCCGTGCCCGTCTGACCATTGGTCACAAGTTTCGCAATGAAGTTGGTGCTTTTGCAGACCGAGAGGCAACCGCGCGAAACGGAGCGCGAAACAAGAGAATGAACAGGGAGTTTAGGAGCCGGGGAGATTTTGGAATTGGGTCCAGAGGGTGA